>Ga0209483_1000297_pt1 | contig 45668 bp, 30 predicted proteins | sample NGEPerA_FD_184508 | JGI IMG/M metagenome (GOLD analysis project Ga0209483, IMG submission 184508) | Arctic peat soil microbial communities from the Barrow Environmental Observatory site, Barrow, Alaska, USA - NGEE PermafrostL2-A... | ecosystem: Environmental > Terrestrial > Soil > Wetlands >...
CGGGTACACTTCCCCCACCCTTGACCCTCGTGCGCGTGGAAGTTCCGCGCTCCTCCTCGGGAAAATGGAGGTCGCGCGCCTCGACACGCAAAAGCGCAACGGAGTTCTCTTGACGATTCCGTTTGTGAGGTGATAGATATGACGCCACACGGTTAATGTACTGAATGAAGGTTCTACTAATCGAACAACACAGGGAACTGAATTTCCGGCCCAATAGGAACCATTCAAGATCGGAGAGCACACCATGACCCTTTCGTCTGTTCGTGCGAGGTTGTCCCCAGGTTTTCGCCTTTTTGCAGCCATCATCGTGTTGTGCGGCGCAGGCGCGGTACTGTCATCGGCGCAGGTCCTGCGCAGTTCCATTACCGGCAGAGTCAGTGACGCCAGCGGAGCGGCGGTCCCTGCGGCGGCCATTACGGTAACCAACCAGCAGACTGGGGTCATCGCTCACACCACCACGGACACTTCCGGGAACTACACCGTTCCCGAACTGGATCCGGGCCTCTACTCCGTCGCGGCCCAAAAAACCGGGTTCTCCCAGGAGACGGCCACCGGCATCCAGTTGCTGGCGCAACAAACCCTGCGCAGCGACATGAAGCTCAAAGTGGGCTCCGTGACGGAGAGCGTTCAGGTGTCCGGCCAGTCGGGCATCATCGATACCGAAAATGGCGCCATCTCGACGGCGATCACAACGACCCAGTTGAAGAATCTGCCGACGGCGCTGCAGGATATCGACAGCTTCCTCATCCTCGCTGCCGGAGTGGGCCGCGCGACGTTCAACTCGGCTCCCCAGATCGCGGGCAGCACTCACTGGGGGGCGGACAACTTTACGCTCAATGGCGTGAGCGTGAACGACTCCGGCAACGGCGGCGGCTCGTATTCGTTCAGCCTCGGCGGAATCAATCTGCCGGCCTTGAGTTCATTGCAGGAAGTCGAAGTCGGCGGCATTGGCATGGACGCGCGCTTTAGCCGCATCGTCAATGTACAAATGGTGACCAAGGCTGGAGGCAATAAATTTCATGGGGAAGCCTATGAATATATTGAGAACACCATCCTGAACGCCAATACGGCGATAAACCTTGGCGCCGGAAAGCCACGTTCGCCGTTTCATCGGAACGAATTCGGTGGCGACGTTGGCGGCCCGGTTCTGCATAACAAAGCGTTCTTCTTTTTCGACTATGACGGGCTTCATCAAAATCTTCCCAACGCCGTGCAGGACAACCTTCCTACCACTGCGGAAACGCAGGGCAACTTTGGCGCGCTATGCGCGACCTATAATGCGAGCGGCGTTTGCACTGCTACCGGAGGCGTCCAACTCTACAATCCGCAGACCGGCCAGCCTTTCGCAAATAATCTAATTCCGTCCGGAATGATTACGTCACAGGCGAAGGCGATACTGGCTCTCGTCCCCGCACCGACCCTCACGACATCGCTCGGCCTTCCGGTAGGCACGAAGGGGTCGGATGGCGTAGTAGAACAGTTCAATTACGTGACGACGGTGGGACAGGTTGTCCACGTCAACAAGTGGGACCTTCGCCTCGATTACCATCCCACCGATCGCGACACATTGTTTGGTGTTTATTCCCACTCTATCGGCGCTCCGTGGTTCGTTCCGCAAAACACGCCGCAGACCTATGGCAACGGCCAGAACGACGGCTATAAGACGTACACTCTGAGCGCCACGGAAACGCATCTGTTTGGAAAGAACACAGTCAATTCACTGCGCGGCGCCTGGTTCGATCACGAGAGCATCCGCAGCGGCCAGAATGGTGATTTCAATCCCTACACATTGTTTCCGCAACTCACTCCCAGCAACAATCGCGGTCTACCGACGATGACGGTGACGGGCTATACGACAGGAAGCGCAAACCCGCAGACTTTTGTCAGCGACATCGGCCAGGCTAACTTTACTCACGAGTACGACATCGAAGTCACCGACGACTTTACCCACGTCATGGGCCGGCACACACTACAAGCCGGCTTCGATGAGACCGGGTTCAAAATCTACAACCCAAGCGGCGGAGACGGCCCGCTCGGCGCATTCACTTTCAACGGAACCTGGACCGGAAATCAAGGCTGGCCGGGACAACCTACGTCAGCCGGAAACGCCTTCGCCGACTTCCTCATCGGCGACGCGACCGGCGCCACAACCGGCACTCCAACGCCCGACCAGAACGTGTATAGCCGCGACTGGGAGTTCTACGCGCAGGACATCTGGCAGGTCACACCGCGCCTGACCGTCAACTATGGAATGCGTTACGTCTATCAATCGCCATGGATCACCAAGAATGACCTGGCAACGTTTTTCGACTTCACGACGAATAAGCTGTTGCTTCCCGAAGACTCCAGTACGCCCACCGCGCCTCCGGGCACCAATGCTGCGATGTTGGCGGCCTATCCCTTCAGCACCACGGGCGCTTTAGGACTCCCGAAGACCTTCTATAGCCCCGACCGCAACAACTTCGGCCCGCGGTTCGGATTTGCATGGAGGTTGACGAGCAATAACGACACGGTGCTGCGCGGCGGCTATGGGATCTACTACAACTTCAATGCCGCTTACATCGGCTTCAGTCACAACATCATGAACCCGCCGTGGGGCGGAAGCGTCGTGTATACCTCCGCCAAACCGGCGGCGCCGAAGAATCCTTTTTTGCCGGACATCACGTTCAATGCGCCATTCCCCGTGGGGGCGGCAGGGGCGCCCGCCGCGCATCCCACGATTTATGCGATGTCGCAGAATTTTCAAAATGCGAGCATTCAACAATTCAATCTGACGATGGAACATCAATTCCGCGGCAACTGGAAGGCGCGCGCGAGTTATATAGGCAATCGCAGCCTGAACCTTCCGCTGACCCAATACAACACGAATGTGCCTATCGTGCAGCAGCCCACGGTGGCCTTGCAGACCGAGCGCCCCTATCAGCCGTGGGGACCTATCCAGACCACCAACAATTTAAATCTTTCCAACACCGACCAGATGCAGCTCGAAGGACTTCATCAGTTTTCCAGGGGCTTCCTGGTGCAGGCCCAGTATGAGTGGACCAACTGCCGGGACATAGGGCCTCCGACCACCGGCGGTCCGCAAGTCATCACCAATCCACATGGCGACTACGGCAACTGCCCCTATATCGCCCGGCATGAGTTGGTTGGAAACTATGTGTGGGATCTTCCCTTCGGAAGAAATCGCCAGTATCTGAAGCATGGAGTCGTCAGCGAGATTGTCGGGGACTGGACTGTTTCCGGCATCACGACCTATGAGACCGGTCCTGCATTCTCCGTCACTGTCGTGGCGCCGGCCTTTTATCCGGGCTGGATATCCGGCAGAGCGGACATCGTGCCCGGCGTGAATCCTTATATGAAGAACCATGCTCACTCACCTACGGCGACATGGCTCAATCCGGCGGCGTTCGTCTCGCCCGTACCCGGCGCGTGGGGCGATTCTCCGCGCAACGGTTATTTCGGGCCCGGATATTGGAACTGGGACATGAGCCTGCTGAAGACCTTCGTCATTCACGAGCACCAGGGCCTGCTGTTCCGCGCCGATTTTCTGAATGCGTTCAATCACACCAACTGGGACGACGGCGGCACCTCGATCGGTGGAGTCGCCGCGCCTGTCATCGCCAACGTAAGCACCAACCAATACCATGGCACGGCTGTCTCGAACTTCGGCGTTGTCACCACAGGGGAAGGCAATCGCGTCATCCAGGGCTCGCTGCGGTACACATTCTAGGCCGGGCAGGCGCGGACTCTCCTCCGCGCCTTGCCCAATCCACTGAAGCGATAGAAGGGTGAGCCCGCGATGAATACCTCTGTCCCTGCCCTGGCAACACCGTCGGGAGCGCGAGACCGGATGCGCGCTTCCGCTCATCCGGTTTTCGCCGAACATATCCTCAGCCCTATTTTCGAGTTTAATTGCCGGCATTATTTTGTGCCCCTGTTAGCGGCGCATCGCGCCTGGCTCATCATGCTTGTGGAGTGCGGCATCGTCGCACGCCGACAGGCAATCTCGATCCTGCGCGGGCTCGACGATCTCGAACTCGCGGGCCCAGACGCTGTTCGGCCCTTCGACCCCGCCGTCGAGTACTACTACCTGCACGTCGAGCGCGCGCTTGTCGCCCTCGTGCCGGGAGGCGAAGCCGTTGTCGGAGACCTGAACCTCGGCCGCACGCGTCCCGAGCCCCTGGGGCGCATGCTCGTCCGCGCAAAGCTCCTGCACGTCCTCAACCTCGTGCTAGACGTGCGTGAGATCCTGCTGGCCCGCGGCGAAGCCGAGGCCGACACGGTGATGCCCGGCTACACGCACCTGCAACATGCGCAGCCCACCACGCTGGGCCATTATTTCCTGGCGATCCACGACCACTTCGAGCGCGACACGCAGCGCCTCTTTGCCGCCCTCGAAGTCACCGACCAATGCACCCTCGGCTGCGGAGCGATGTCGGGCACGAGTTTGCCCGTCGACCGCGAGCGCGTGCGCCAGCTTCTGGGCTTCGGCGCGCTGTGCGAAAATACCATCGACAGCGTCGCCGCTTCCGACCATGTGACCGCGTCGGCCGCGGCCCTGGCCAGCGTCATGACGGTCCTCGGCCGCCTCTGTCAGGACCTCTACGTCTGGTCCTCGCAGGAGTTCGCCATGATCGATGTCACCGACGCATTCTCGTCTCCCAGCAGCCTGATGCCGCAGAAGAAGAACGCGCTGGTGCTGGAATATCTGCGCTCCCGCACGGCCCGCACGATCGGCTCTCTGGCCGGATGTTTCGCCGTACTGCACAATGTCGGCTACATGGACACGGAAGAAGTGGAACTGGAATGCTACCTCCCGCTATTGGAGTGCTTTACCAATTCTGAGCAGTCCCTCCCGACGATCGCCGAAGTCCTGCGCACGCTCCAGCCCAACCGCGAGTTGATGCGCAACCGAGCCGCCAGCGGCTTTTCCAGCGTCACGGCGCTGGCGGAAACCATCCAGAGCACGCAACATATTTCGTACCGCTCCGCCCACAGGGTCGTGGCCCGCGCGGTGTTATTGGCCGTCGAAGAAAACAAGACGGCAACGGAGATCGATGCCGCCATGCTGGACCGCGCTGCCGAAGAAATGATCGGCCACCCGCTCACGCTGGATGATGCCGCAATCTCCGCCTGCCTCGATCCATCCAGCTTCGTCCATGCTCACTCCGGCATCGGCGCCGCGGCGCCCGCGGAAGTAAGGCGCATGGCCGCCGATCGCCAGGTCCGCCTGCGCGCCGATCGCGATTGCGTCCACACCCGCGAACAGGCCATCCGCGACGGCGAGTCGATGCTCGGCGACGCGGTGGCGGCAATGATGGCGGACGCATGAAGGAATCCGCAGGCCGCCTTCCGCTGACACTTTCCGACCTCGTCGTCATCGTCGGATACCTGCTGCTGGTGCTGCTCGTCGGCCTCTACTACCGTCGCCGCACGCAGTCCGCCGACGATTATTTTGCCGGCGGACATCAAGTGCCGTGGTGGCTTGCGGGCGTTTCGCATTACATGTCGAGCGCCAGCGCCCTGGCCTTCGTTTCGTATTCGCAGGTCGGCTACACCTACGGCTTCACCGCGATCAGCCTCATCTGGGTATCGGTTCCCGGCTGCATCGTCGGCGGTCTCATCTTCGCGCGGCAGTGGCGCAGGGCCCGCGTCACAACTCCAGTCGAGTTTCTGGAGCGCCGCTTCAATCCCTTCGTTCGCCAGCTTCTCGCATGGGCCGGCATCCCCATGAAGGTTGCCGAAGACGGCCTCAAACTTTTCGCGACCAGTATTTTTCTCGCGGTGGGCCTGGGCATCTCCGCTACATGGGCCGTCGTCGTCTGCGGCGTCATCACCATCGTCTACACGTTCCTCGGCGGCCTCTGGGCGCTGATGGTGACCGACTACATTCAGTTCCTGATGAAGATCATGGCCCTCACTCTGCTGGTGCCGCTCGCCATCTGGCGTGCGGGCGGAGTGCATCACGCGATTGCTGTGCTGCCGCCGAGCTTCTTCCACGCTACAGGCGGGCCTTACAACTGGATTTACCTCGTCGGCTGGGGAGTGATGCTGACCATTACGCTGAACGGCTCGTGGTCGCTGGCGCAAAAATTCTACTCCGTGAAGGACGAGCGCCAGGCCGCGAAGGCTTCCTACTTCTCCGCCCTGCTGCATCTCATCGGCGGGCCCGCCATGATCCTGCCGGCCATCCTCGCGCGGACGTTCCTCCCCGACCTTATCGCGCAGCATCGTACGGCGGACGTCTACGTGCTGCTGGTCATCAAGCTGCTTCCGGCCGGCATGGTGGGGATTATTGTCGCGGCAATGCTTTCCGCAACCATGGCAACCGTCAGCTCCGACTTCAGTTCCATCGCCAGCGTGCTGACCAAGGATGTCTATCAACGCCTCATAAGCCCCAACGCTTCGCAGAAGAAGCTGGTGCATGTGGGCCGGCTGATTACGCTGTTGATTGGCAGCATTTCTCTCGGCATCGGCCTGTACATCGCGGGAGGCGGCGACCAGTCGCTGTTTCACTTGATGGTGCTCATCGCGACCGCTTTTATCGCGCCATCGTTCGTCCCGTTGATGGCCGCGCTGGTTTCGCGTCGACTCAACTGGCAAGGCGTCGTTGTCGGATACTTCCTCGGCCTGTCGGTCGGCCTGTCGCTGCTCGGGGTCCGCGCCTGGTATCTGCCGCATGGCCACTGGGCCTGGCTGCAGTTCAACTTCGACGGCTTGGCCATCCTCATCAACACCGCGGCAACCATTGGAGGCATGTGCGTTGGCACTATGATCTTCGGCAAGGCCGGCACCCAGGGCAAGAAGTTCGCGGAGATATTCACCCACCCTGAACCCGCGCCGTCCAGGGCGAAGCGCGGCCGCCAGAATCTGGAGCAGGTGAAAGTGATCTCGCTCTCGACTGCATCTGTCGGCATATTGCTGGGAATCGCGGGCGCGTTGGCCGCTTCACGCTCCGCACGTCTCCTCGACCTTGGAATCGCCGCTTGCCTGATTGCTCTGGGCGCGTACCGGCTCCATCGCGCCCGCCAAACCGTAAGCGCGATGGAGAATGCGTAGCAGCCTCCCATCCACGCCCGCCGTTTCGGTCCAGGGGCAAAAGTTGTCAAGCCCCCCATCCTGTGCAAAACCCCCAAACCCCGCATAAACACAGGCGAAATTAATTCTCAAAACTTGGCGTGATTTATCTCTCAACTAGCTACAATTAAATCAGCACTCAAAACTCACAACTCAAGACTGAACAGGAGACCTCCAGACGCCAACCGCGCCCATAAACCTCTACGCTCAATAGCTCTGCGCTCTGAGCTGTCCAGAACCCTCGCTCCTCAACAGAAAGGCAGGCACTTCCTTACCGCTCTACGCCCGAAACTGGCAACTGGAAACTGGAAACTGGCAGCCGGCAGCTCGAAGCTCGCAGCTGAAAATCAACCCCCAGCCGCCAAACCAGCCACTAACTCCTTATCTCGGAATATTTTGACGGCTAAGCCATTTCGATTCAACCGCTTGCAGGAGCCCTTCAACCGCGAGCCCAACATTCTAAAGCACTTAGCCAAGGGCAATAGAAATAGGAGAGGGGGAGGGGGGGTCCTCCCCAGGTACGCAGTCTGCGGACCCGCTCGAAGCGATACGCACACAACATCATTCCCGCGACCAGCTAAGTATGTCCGCATCGGCTTGAGGAATCGTAAGAGTCTCCCCCTCGCGGGCCATCGATTCGTGGATTGCCTCCAGCGTCGCCGTCACCTGCCGCCCGTCGTACCCGGTCACCCTCGGCGTCGTGTCGTTCAGGATCGCATAGGCGAAGTCTTCCAGGCACCACGGAAACGCGCCGCGCAACCTGCCAAAGATGTCCTGAACGAGGAAGCCCTTCGGATAGGAAAATTGCTTTTCCGTGCTGATCTCCAGCGACTCGCGCTTGCGGTCCAGAAGCACATGCCCGGCGCTGCCGATGAGTTGAATATACGAGTCGACATTGGTCGGGAAGGTGTTTGGGTAAATCCACCCCGACTCGAACGTGACGAAAGCTCCGTTGGCAAACTTCACCTGGGCCTGGATCACGTCGTAGGTCGGAATGCCGCGGGCAACGAGCACCTCCTTGCGTCCCCAGGCGCGCGCTTCGACCGGCTCGCTGTTGACGAACCAGCGCACCAGATCGATGTCATGCGCCGAGAGCAGCCACGCGCAGGTCGTTTCGCCAGCCCATCGAATGTTTTTGGTGGACACAATGATCGTGTCGCTCTTGCGCGCATAACCGGTCATCGGCATACCGATGTCTCCCGCGGCGATGGTGTCGTGCGCCTTCTGGTACGCGGAGAGCCAGCGATGGTTGAAGGCCACCTGGATCTTGCGGCCCATCTTGTGCGCCAGCCGCAGCAGCGTGTCGGCCTCGGCGGTGCTGGTCGTAAACGGCTTCTCGCAGAACACGTGACGCCCGGATTCGAGGGCAGCCTTGACGAATTCAAAGTGCCAGTTGTCGGGCGTTGCGACGACGACGGCGTCGATGTCGTCGCGCTCCAGCATCTGGCGGTAGTCGCTATAGCCGGGCATGCCGTACTGCGCCGAAACTTCGTCCACCACTTCCTGCCGCCGCGCGCTGACGGCAGTAACCCGCGTCAAATGGCTCTCCGTAAATACCCGGACACACATGCGGCCCATCTTGCCCAGGCCAATGATTGCAATGCGAACTTGATCCATGATTTCCAACTTTCCGTGCTGATGCTTCCGTCAAATATCGCTGCTTCTATGATTCACCCAGAAGGCGCAAAAAGTTATACCGCAGAATCTTTTCCTTGTCCGCGTCGGCGATGCGCGCCGTCAGCACATCCGCCAAGGTGCCTGCGGGATCAAGCGCCGGCATGTCGGAGCCGAACACAATCCGTTCCGCTCCGACGCGATTGACACAGCGCGCCAGCATCGTGCGCTGACGCTGCGAGCCCGAAAGCTCGAGGTACAAATTCGGCGCAGCCTCCGCCGCCTCCTGGGCCTGCTCATAGCCGCGCCACGTCACGCCCGAATGTCCCATCAGGATATTCGCGTGCGGATACGCTCGCCCAATCGCCGGAAACAAGTGCGGCCCATGCAGCGGATGCGAGTCCCAGGTGTGTACCAGCACGGTCGCTCCGGTCTGGTCTGCATAGTCCCAGATGGATGCGTAATCCGGCCCGTTGACGGGGTATTGGTGGCCTCCGGGATGCAACTTGATCAGCGGCGGATGGTGAAAGTGCGACCACCGTTCCAACTCACGCAGCGCCTCCCCCGGCACACGAGGAGTGACCGTGATATAGCCGAGAAACCGCGCCGGATGACGCCGCAGCACATCATCTACTTGGGCATTGCCGTTCGGCGCATCGTTCCAACAGGCCAGCGAAGCAGTTACGGCGAGGCGTTCGATGTTGAGATCGTCCATCACCTCCAGCATCTGTTCCGGCTCGGTCTTGTACGGGAACTGCACGCCGATGCGCAGGTGTCCGTGAGCATCGATGACGGAAATGGGCGAGCGCATCATGACGCCGCTCCAGTCTGCGCGGCATCGAGCAGCCGGCGCAGATTGCCGCCGGCAATTGCCAATCGCGCGTCGTCCGGAATCCGTGCCGAGGCCAGCACGCCGAGCGAAGTCGCCGGAGTGAACAACGGCAGTTTGCTTCCGTAGAGGACACGGTCGGGCCCATGGCGCTCGACGAAGTTTTCCAGTTGCCGGTAAGCGAGATACGTCGCGCTATCGAAATAGAGAGTCGGGAAGCGTTTCAGAAGCGGCACCATAAAGCTGTCGAAGCGATAGCCGATATCCATCAGCACCAACGGTAGGCGTGGAAAATTTTCGAGCAGGGAAATCAGCGGCTCCCACTCCAGGTCTTCGCGGGCGATCAGCGTCAGCACCTGATTAGCTTGCAGATATTCGAACAAATCGCCTGCGCCCCACGCGGTCACCGGAAAGCTGTGGTTCAGGTTCTTCGGAGTCAGTCGCACAGCTTTAGGTTTGCGCGCGTCCAACTGCTCAAGAAACACCGGATCGGGCACTGCGGCCCATGCCGGAATCAACCGTGGATCGACGATCTTCGCCAACGCTTCATTGCCCACTCCTGCATCAAATTCCAATCCGGTCCCGTGCGCTGCGACCGCCGTCTGGATGAAGTAACGCGACATCTCTTCCAGCAATTCCGGCGCATCCATTGCCACCTGGCCATGCGGCCCGGACGGCCCGACGCGGGCGTTCACGTCCCAGATGTTCCACTCCGCGGCCTCGCCGAAAATGCTTTCGTTAGTGAATGGAGACATGATGCTCTCCCGGAAGCGGCAGCGGCACGCGAATCATTTTGCCCTCATAGATTATCGGAATCGGCTGGCCATCCACGCTCACCGAAACAGGCGCAGTGTCGCTGAAAATTTGCAGAACATTCTTAGCCGCAGTATGCACCGTCAGTTCCATGCCGGCGACCACAGGTTCCCACGTCACATCGGCCGGCATGTCCGCGCGGAAGATTGCCTGTCCACCCTCGTCCACGTCTTTCGCGCCGATTGCCAGCCAATTCCCTTCCTGGCGCGCGAATGCCGAGCCATCCGTCGACAACGTGTCGAGGTTCAGCTTGCCCGTTCCCGAGCGGAACACAACACTGGCGCCCGCCGTGCGCAGGCCGTCTCCGGCTGGCTCAGACCATGCCTCCAGCGGCGCTTTCACGTCTGCAACACCAGCCGCGAATTTCATGCCCACCATAAATTGTGTCTCGGTGGTCTTGGGAGAAGTCAAAATCAATTCCTGCCTCGGTTCGATGTGCTGACGATCGAGGTCGGTAAACATCGTCGCCTGAATCGGCGTGATGGCCGTAGTCCACGCCGAATTTTTTCCCGTCGCTGTAATCGATGCGTTGGCTTCCTTCACCTGGATCGACGCGGTCGCGCCCTCGCTGCTCAGCTTCGAATTCGGCGGACTATGCAAGAGCCACGAAAACGTATGCGCCTCGGAAGCGCTCACCGTGTCATGCACGATCAGGATACCCGGCTTCAGAAAAAAGAACTGCCGCTGGTATTTTTGCAGCACGCCATCGTAGGCCGAAGTAAGGTCCGCGGAAAGATAATCGATAGTCTGCGAAAGCATCTGCGACGTGAAATGGGGATGCTCAAACCCTGCCCAGAATCGGCCCGCTATCGCCGTCTGGCTGAAGGCGTTTCCATCGATCAAGAGTGCGTTATGTCCCGCCGCCTGCGTGAAATAGTCTGCATAGCGCGGGTCGGTGTAGTAGTTCCCATAACCCGCTTCGTCGATCAACTCCGCACCAAATGCCGCCACTTGAAAACTGCCTTCGTCGTTATGCTGATGGTTGAACCATGGGCCGACGCGCAGTGAAATCACCGTAGCATCGGCATCCCATCCGCTGCGCAACGCCGCGCTGCCTCGCAACGGAAAGACGCGCGACGGTGGCGGAGCCGTAAACGCCGGCACGGCTTTCGAGCAGCACGCCAGGTCGATTGGGCCAAGATTTTCTTCCAGCAGATGTCCGTTCTGACCGGCGTCGGCGCCCTTGGAAAGATCGAGGTGTGTGCCGGTATCGTAGAGCGCCTGCAGCTCCGGAATGCCGGTAAACGCCGTGCCCCACGCGAAGCCCGGAAGCCCCGTGAGGTGGCCGTTGAAGTCTCCGGTATCAAGCTGCAAACCGGGACGCACCGTAACGTAGTAAGGCCACCAGAAGCCCGCGATCATGCGGTCCGCACCCGCCGGTCGAATATGCAACGCGGCAAGAGAACTGATGCCCCACGACATTCCCTGCATCGCGAAATTCTCATACCCATACGGCTCGGCTTCGCTGCCGTCGCCGGGGAAGAGTCCCTGCAACAACTGTTCGTACGCAAAGATCAGCTTGGCGACAGCGGGCGCTTCACGCTGGTTCCATCCGGGAGTATCGCCGGCAACCGCAATCGCCGCTTCCAGCGCGCCTCCGACAGAGTTCGCCATCCAGTTGCTGGCGGCGATCGGATCGCGGTTGCTGGAAAAATATTCCTCGACTGTAGGGCGAACGACCCTCTCCCACAGCGCGTTGGCGGTGTTTTCTTTCTCCTCGGGCGAAAGCTCATCCGCGATGAGGTCATAGCCGAACGCCACTCGCTGCGCCGTTACGCCGACCTCGTAGTAGGTAGAAAGACCGTGGTTCTGAAACCGCGGCGGCACCCATGTTTGCCACTTGTCCATCGTCGCCAACGCACGGCGTGCCGAGACCAGCGCCTTCTTGTTGCCGTTCAGGCGATAGTCCAGCGCGTTATAGGCGACAGCGTCGGCATAGGCCTCGACCAGCTCGATGTACGGCTTCAACTGTCCTGGCCAGGCCGGCCTGATGCCCTGGCCGGAGGGCATCATCTCGATGTTGTCGCCGGCGGCAGCGTTGTAGGTGATCTTCGCGGCCATCGCTTCGGCGCGCTGATGAATCTGTTTGCGCAAGTCAGCATAGCGAGGCTGCTCGCGCAGTTCATCCAGTCTCGATGTCGTCAGCAGTAGGCGCGGATGGGGCGCGATGTCTCCGAGAACCAGAAAGCGAAATGCGGTGTGGGCCTGCCCCTCGGTGATCTCAGCCCGCCACAAACCGGGCGCCGCGTCTGCTCCCACGGGCACCGACCACCGAGTCTCACCGGCGGCGCCATCGTGTTGAACCACTAAATCCCCCGCGCCGTTATACAGCGCAATCCGCGCTGGCAAACCGGAAGACTTTCGCTCCACGGTCAATTCGCCGCCGCGAGCAACCGTGGAAGTTGCTACCCACGATCCGTCGACTGTCGCGTTCAGTTGCGGAAGCGACAGCGCGACCTCCGGCGCTCTCTCCGCGTGCAGCACAAACTCTTCCAGCGTCCAACGCGACACGGAATCGAGCGACGGATGCTGCAAGCGCCCGCGCAGGATGATGGCCTGGATCGGGGTTTCCGCAGTCAGATGCATCTGCGCGCCGGCGATGCGGACCGTGTGCTCGCCGGGGCCGGCGGGCAGCGCAGTTGTGTAGTGGCGCCCATCGACGCCGTTCAGGACCAACTCCAGCGGACGCATGGTCGTGCCCGCCGTGTCCAGCCGATAGCGCAGCGTGATCTCGCTCTGCGCACCGGCCGAAAACTCCAGCGGCCGCACCATGCCGAACCACGGTCTCGGCTCGCCGTGAGAGAGAAATTCGTGCTGCAGGACCGTGCTCGTTCCCTGCTTCTCGGTAAAAATTGTTGGGTCGTAGCCGATGTCCTGCGCCAGCGGGAAACTCATCCACCCCGCGTAGCCGACCGTCCAGTCGGCGCGAAAGACCCACGGCCGACGGTCTGTTCCGGGCTTGTTCGGCGTCACTGCGGCGGATCCAGCAGGCGCAAGCAACATTCCCATCACAAGGCATGCGCCGGATTGGAACATTCGTTTGCCCATAGCGTGCATTGGCTCTCCGTGCGGGGAAGAAGAAGCGTCGTTCCGGATTTGAAGCCGCAGCAATTTCGGCAGCCTGTGCATTAGGTAGAACGACAATACAATAAGATAATTCTAAATGATGGAGCGAGCAACGTCCTCCGCGCTACACAGGACGCCTGCTCGACCGCGCCACCATCGCGTCAAGCCGACGCAGGTTGTGTATCAGGTGGCGAGGATGATGGTAGTTCTCGATTCTTTTCCGCAGGCCGGAGAACTCCTCAAACGTGGCCTTCCGGCCGGTCGCGTACATCCAGATCGGCGAACCATGCGCGGTGAGCGGATAGCGCTCGCGGACGTACTTGTACATCCTGCCGAACATCTCTGCCGCCCATGCTGCCGAAGTGCGGTCGTAAATATAGAGCGTGTCGATGAGCGTTTCTTCCTGCGCCCAGAGGAGCTTGTTCAACTCAAGGCGGTTCTCGTCGACGTTCAGCAGGTTGTGGAAGACGCCGCCATACACGCGGTCCCACGCGACCTCGGCGTGCCTCTCGAAGCGTTCGACGCATACGCGGAACATCGCTTCGTCGCGCTGCCGCGTGGCTTCGTCGAGCAGCATCCACGTCATCTCCAGCGTGTTGCCGAGATTCGAGAGCTGGCCATACACATCGGCGGGGCGCGAGTAATCGTGATGCAGCAATTCGTTGTTCAACTGAAATTCAGGATTGAAGTGATAGCGTACCACCGCATCCGCGCAGCGGCGGGCAAGCCGATCCACGGCTGGGTCGGAGTCCATCTCCAGTATCTGAGCGGCTGTGCGTAACATGATCATCGAGCTTCCCATGATGCGCGCGCCCGGAAACGCCGGGGCCGTTGCGCCGAAGTACCCGCTGCCCACGGTCGGGTTGTAGTCCGGGCGGTCGTAGATCTCGACGCATTTGTGCAGAAGCTGTTTGGCACGATCCAGATACTGCTGCTGCCCGGTCGCCTGCGCATACGCCGCGTAGCCTTCGGCAACGGCTATGTCCGTCGGGATCACCCTTCCCGGCGGGCTGGAAGGCGAGCCGTCGCGGTGGATCGTCGTACACCAAAACACATCTTTCTCTGGCTGCGATTTACTCAGCAAGTCCACGCTCCGCCGCGCCACTTCCAGGTAGCGGGGGTCTTTGCCGAAGTGCATATACAGACTGGAATAGACCCAGATTCCCCGGCCTTCGAACAATGGCTCTTTCTCCATGTTGGTGTGCGTGCCGTCGAAATCCGTATTGCAGAGGAAGCCGCCGTATTCCGGGTCGAGAACGTGGCGTTCCATAAACGGCAGCCAATCGTCGAACAGGTCGCGATGATAGAGGTCGCGAAGCTGCGACAGGCTGTAGCCCAGCAGTTCGGCGTCAGCTTCACGCGGACGCTTGCTCGATTCCGCCGCCCGCAGAGCCATTCCGCCCGCCACCATCTGGGTCGTTCCCGCCGCTGCCGCCCGGAGCAGAAATTGTCGCCGCTTCATAGGTCTGTCCCCAACAGATTCATATCACGATACAGGTCGAACGCTTGACTTGAAGGGTACCGAAAATTATCATATCGAATAGATGTTTTACATATAGAACGTACTCACCGAGCAAATCGACTCGAAGATCGGCGATATGATTAGCCGAAAGTGGCTGTAAGGTTTTAGACGACGAAAGGAAGCGCTCGTGACTCTGGCGATGCTTGGCGGTACACCCGTACGGACCCAGCCTTTTGCTCCATGGCCGCAGTATGACCACAATGAAGAAGAAGCTCTGCTCCGCGTCCTGCATAGCCGCCAGTGGGGCGGTTATCACGAAAGCGTAAAGGAACTGGAGAGCAGTTTTGCGCGCTACCACGAGCTTTCGCACGCCGTGGCCTGCTCGAATGGCACCGTGGCCATCGAAGTGGCGCTGCGGGCTCTGGGTGTGGGTCCCGGGGACGAGGTCATCGTCCCGCCTTTTACGTTCGTAGCCTCTGCGAGCGCCATCCTGCTTTGCAACGCGACGCCCGTCTTTGCCGACATCGACGCCGAAACGCTGAACCTCTCGGTGCAGGCCGCGGAAGCTGCCATCACTCCGCGGACACGCGCCATCATCGTGGTCCATTTCGGTGGACGGCCCGCCGAGATGGACGCATTTCAGGCGCTGGCGAAGCGGCATGGATTGGCGCTGCTCGAGGATGCGGCCCACGCTCATGGCGCACGCTGGTGCGGCGTGCCGGTCGGCGGTTGGGGTGATGTTGCGACGTTCAGCTTTCAGTCGTTCAAGTTGATCACAGCGGGAGAGGGCGGGATGATTCTGAGCCGCTCCGCCGAGATCATCGAGAAGTGCTGGAACTACTGCAACCAGGGACGCAAGCGCGACGGCGGATGGTTCGACCACTACACGCTGGGGACGAACTACCGCATCACTGGATTTCAGTCGGCTGTGCTATGCGAGCAGTTGAAGAAGATGCCGGCGCAGACGCAATTGCGCGCGGCGAATGTCGCATACTTCCGCGAGGGTTTGAAGGATGTCCCCGGCATCATCCTCATGGAGGACGATCCGCGCATCGAGCAGCATCCGTATTACCTGATCACGTTGCGCTATCACCCCGAGACCTTCTCCGGCCTCGATCGCAACTCGGTCATTCGCGCCATGAATGCGGAAGGCATTCCATGCAAGGCCAGCTATTCTGCCCCGCTGTATCGCAACCCGGTCTTCACCGAGCAGCAAGGCATGGTCGCACGTTGCAGCGACTGGCGCGCCGGCCAGGACTACGCGAAGCTACAATTGCCCGAAGCGGAGCGGGTTTGCCGCGATGGCATCTGGTTGAACCACACTGTTTTTCTTGGCGATCGGACGGATGTCGACGACATCGTCGAAGCGTTCAAGAAGGTCCAGCGGCTGGCATCGTCGGTGCCATCGATAGAAGCAGTTGGAGCTTCAAAGTAAAGCGCACATATTCTTCCGAGGGGAGCTGTCTTGTCCGAATCGCTGTTCAACGATGCCGCGGACTGGAACCTGTTCGACGTGAACGCGCGTCTCGGCTCCTCGGGAGTCCATGGCGAGCTCGCCCTCGATACCGCTGGGCTGCTCGCGGAGATGGATCGCTTTTTCATCCGACGGGCCCTCGTTTCGCACTGGGAGTCGGAGGAGTACGAAGCGGCGTCGGGCAACGAAACTCTCGCCAGAGATTTTGCCGCTGACAGGATGACGCCGGCATGGGCTGTGATGCCCGATGCGAATTCGCTTACTGCACTCGCATTGCGCAAGCCTGTTGCCGTGCGCATTACGCCTGGCGCGACGCAGCATAATTTTTCTCTCGCAGGATGGTCGGCTGGAGGAATGTTCGACTATCTGCAGCAGCACTCCGTCGTCACGCTGATTACACTCGCAGATATCGGTTGGCCGAGCCTGACATCGCTGTTGGAAAACTTTCCGCGCTTGCCGTTGGTGCTGCTCGAAACGGGTTACCGCGCTGACCGTTATTTGTTTCCGCTTCTGAAACGTTTTCCATTGTTGCACTTCGATTCCGCGACCTATCTGGCCCATCGCCAGTTGGAGGCATTCGTCGAAAGTCTCGGTGCGGAGCGGTTGTTGTTTGGTACGCGCCTGCCGCTGTATACGCCGGCTTCATCGCTCGGCGTGCTATCAAGCGCCCGCATCTCGGACGCAGCAAGGCTTGCCGTCGCCGGCGGCAATCTGCGCCGTCTGCTTGCCGCTGCAAGCTTCGGAGGCGCGCTGTGAGATCGCCCATCGCCATCGCCGACTGCCACGGACACCTCGGCACCCATCCCGACTTTCCGTCGTACAAAGCCGAGCCCGAAGAGATGATCGCCGTCATGGACCATCTCAACATCGAGTTGCTCGCGATTACTTCGACGCTGGCTTGCTACAACGATTGCCCGCGCGGCAATGCTGAAGTCGCTCCCGTCATCGAGAAGTATCCCGACCGCTTTCTCGGCTACATCACGGTGAATCCCAACCCTCCCGGCCAGGGCGTCGCCGAGTTGGAAAAGTGGTCGCACTTCCATTCGCCGCCGTTGATTAAATTTCATCCGGGCCTGCACAAATATCCGGTGACCGGGAAGCACTATCAGCCGATCTGGGAGTACGCGAACGCCACTGGCGCCGTAGTGCTTGTGCATACGTGGGACTCCGATCCCAACTGCGGTCCGCTGCTGTTTCCGGCCATCGCTCGCGCACATCCGCACGCGCGCATTTTGCTGGGCCACTCCGGCGTGACGTGGCGCGGCTACCTGCAGGCCATTGAAGCTGCGGAGACTGCCGCCAATCTCTTCCTCGATCTTTCCGGCTCGCAGAACCATCGCCTCATTCTCGAGCACTGCGTTCGGCGTCTCGGCGCAGAGCGAATTCTGTTCGGTTCGGACCTTCCGTTTCTCGAAGCCGCAATGACCATCGGCCGCGTGCTGACCTCCAATATTTCGGACACCGCGAAGGAACAGATTCTTCGCACCAACTTTTTGCGCATGGTGAATAAAATATGAAGCTGCTGAATTTCTATAACGCTGAAGGCGCTCGGGCAATGGGCCTGGTCGAAGACAACCTCGTGTACGACCTGTCCAAAGCCTCGAACGGCGACCCGGATTTCTCAACCGTCGGCAAGTGGCTGGCCAGCGGCGATGCGACCGGCGAGCGCATCAAGAGTCTCCGCGATCAGGTCGCCGCCGATCCCTCGACCGCTATGGCTTTGAGCACTTTGAAACACGCGCCGCTGGTGGAACGCGATGCGCAAATATTCTGCGTGGGTCTCAACTACGCCGATCACGCGGCCGAGAACAACGTGCCTCCGCCAACCTCGCCAATATTTTTTACTAAGCTCCCACAGGTCGTCGTCACCCACGGGGCCGAAGTTCCCATCCCCGCGATCACCGACATGGTCGACTATGAAGCGGAGGTTGCGGTCGTCATCGGCCGCCGCGCCGATCGCGTTTCCGAAGCTGAAGCCAATGAGTGCATCGCCGGATACAGCATCATGAACGACGTGAGCGCGCGCGACTTGCAGCGTCTCGATAAGCAATGGTTTCGCGGAAAGAACTGCAACGGCTTCGGTCCGCTGGGGCCCTGGCTGGTGACTGCGGACGACATTGTGGACGCCACCGATATGGAAGTCACGCTGCGAGTGAATGGCGAAGAGCGCCAGCACTCCAACACGAAGAACCTGGTGTTCGGCCCGGCGGCTCTGATCTCGATTCTTTCGCAGACGCTGGTGCTAGAGCCGGGAGACGTGATCAGCACCGGGACGCCGGCGGGCATCGGCTCCTGCCGCAAACCTCCGGTTTATCTCCGGGCTGGAGACCGCGTCGAGATCGAAGTCGCAGGAATAGGAATCCTCGAAAACACGATGGTGGCCGAGAAGCCGAAAACCTACTAACGACAGTTCAATTACCTCTGATAACACGCAAGACATGTGCAAGAGACGACGAAACTCTTGACAAGGAAAGTTCAGTAGTGTTTTATATGCGGTATTGGCGTTCTACCAAATGAACAAGCGCATCTTCATAAGTCGGTCGGGCAGCGGCAGTAAAAGTCGGTGGCAGAACTACACCCTGGAGTGTTCGCCTGAACTCACGGTGCTCGATGCGCTGTTTTCTATTCAGCAGCAGCAGGACCCTACCATCGCTTTCCGCTGTTCCTGTCGCGTTGGAATGTGCGGTACCTGCGGCATGCAGATCAATGGCGTTTCGCGTCTCGCCTGCAAAACGCGGCTTACCGAACTCGATGGCAAGGATGTTTTCCTCGCACCTTTGCCGCATCTCTCTGTGATCCGCGACCTCGTCATTTCCCTCGCGCCGTTTTTTGAGCAGTGGCGAAAGATTTTGCCCGCAATGCGCTCACGCGATCCGGAATCGCAGGAGCTTGCGGTCGTTCCGGAAGATTCGGCGTATATGCGCCACACCGCCGGCAAGCGCGATTGCATTACCTGCGGGCTCTGCTTTTCCGCCTGTGGAGTGCTGGCGACCAACAAGCACTATCTCGGGCCGGCCGCGATCAACAAGGCGTTGCTACGGGTGCTCGATCCACGCGACACGGCGCGCGCCGAGCGGCTTGAAATTCTCGACAGTTCACAGGACGGAGTCTGGCGCTGCCATACTCAGATGAACTGCGTGGCCGTTTGTCCCAAGGGCATCGATCTTACGGAGAGCATCGGCTTCTTCAAGCGCCGGTTGCTGCTCAGGAACGGGGAGCTGGAATCGTGATTCCGCCGCGCATTCTCGTCAAGACATACCTGTCCCCGCTGATCGGCATGACGGCGTATTTCATCCAGCGCGTAACGGGCCTGTTGCTGCTCTTTTATCTTCTGGTGCACGTGCATACTGTCCACGAGATCAGCGGCGGGCCGGTAGCGTTCAACCACGCGATGGACGCCTTCAAGAACCCCCTCTTCCGGCTACTCGAAATCGGTTTGCTGGGCATAGTGATTCTCCACGCCCTCAATGGAATCCGCATTATGGCCATCGACTTCGGAGTAGCAACTCGCCACCAGAAGCGGCTCTTCTGGGGCCTCGCCGTAGTGATCGGGACGCTGATTTTCATCGCCGGCGCCCTTCCCCTCTTCATGCACTCGGTCTGGGAGAGATAAGCAATGTCGCGGAACGCCTTCGCCTGGTACATGCAGAGAATCACCGGAGCCCTGCTGGTGCCGCTGCTGATCGCGCACTTCTGGGTGGAGCACTTCATGTCCGCCACGTTGATGCGCGGCGACCTGACGTACGAGGTCATCCTGTCGCGCATTTCAAATCCCTGGTGGCAGGCCATCGACATCAGCTTCCTCCTGATCGCGCTCTATCACGGCCTCAACGGCTTTTACGGCATTGTCCTCGACTACGGAAAAATTGGTTCGCGCGCCGCGACCGCTACGCTCGTCCTGCTTGTTGCTGTCGGAGTGGCGTGGGCGATTTGGGGCATCATGGCGTTTCATAATCTATGAACATCGAGACCCTCAACACGGACATACTGATCCTCGGCGCCGGTGGAGCCGGCCTGATGGCCGCGTTGCATGCTCATACGCGCGAGCCGGGTCTCGATATCACCGTCGTCGTCAAGGGTCTGCTGGGGCAGAGCGGATGCACGCGCATGGTGCAGGGAGGATTCAACGCCGTCCTGAATCCGGCTGACTCCTTCGAGCGCCATTTCGCCGATACAATTCGCGGCGGTGGATACCTCAACGATCAGGACCTCGCCTGGATGCTGGTGAACGAAGCTCCCAAGCGCATCATCGAACTGGAGAACCGCGTCGGCTGCATGTTCGACCGCAACCCCGACGGCAGCGTTCATCAAAAGCCGTTCGCGGGACAGTCCTTCGATCGCACCGTCCATCGCGGCGATCTCACCGGCATCGAGATCATGTCGAACCTCCGCGACTACATTCTCGAGAGCCCGGTGAGAGTGCTGGAAGAAACTCGCGGGCTCGATCTACTGCTTTCAGGCGACCGCGTAACCGGCGCTCTGCTGCTGCAAAGCCACACGGGAACATTTGTCGCGGTGAATGCCCGCGCAGTGCTTCTCGCGACCGGTGGCGGCGCGCGGATGTACCGCATCTCGTCGCCGTCGCTGGAAAAGTCCGGCGACGGAATGGCGATGGGCTGGCGCGCCGGGGCCGCGTTCAGCGACACGGAGATGCTACAGTTCCATCCCACCGGCCTGCTTGTGGGTAAATCGATTGCGACCGGTGGCCTGCTCGAAGAAGGCCTGCGCGGCGCGGGTGCGTGGCTTATCAACGGCAAGGGCGAACGCTTTATGGAGCGCTACGATCCCAAGGCCGAGCGCGCCACACGCGACGTTGTGTCGCGCTCCAGCTATATGGAAATCATGGCTGGTCGCGGGACACCGCACGGCGGCATCTACATCGATGCAAGGCATCTTGGAGAGAAATTCCTTCTCGATAATTTCCCCGGAATGGTGGAGCGCTGCAGCGACAACGGATTCGACATGCTGCATGGTCAGGTCGAGGTATCGCCTAGCGCACACTTCCAGATGGGCGGCGTGCACATCGACACCGAGTGTCGCACGACCCTCGAAGGACTGTTCGCGGCCGGTGAAGATGCTTCTGGCGTCCATGGGTCCAACCGGCTTGGCGGAAATGGCGTCGCAGAGTCCATAGTGTTCGGCGCACACGCCGGCGATGTGATGTCGCAGTCGCTTCTTCCCGCGGCGCCACAGGACGCATCCAGCGCATACGTGCACGAGTTATGCTCCAAATGGAGCGCGCCATTGCGGACGACCGAAGGCGAACGCCCGAATGTCTTGCGTCGCGAAATTGAAAATCTGATGTGGGAAAAAGTCGGTCTGGTGCGCAACGGACCGGACCTCGAAGCCGCTCTCGCCCAACTCGAAACGATCCGCGAACGCAGCGAGCGGCAGTGCGCCGGCTCGGGCACTGCCTTCAATTTGACCTGGAACGAAGCGATGGATGTGACCAACATTTGTCTGAATGCGGCTCTGGTCGCTCGCGGAGCGCTGCTACGCGAAGAAAGCCGCGGCTCGCATTATCGCTCTGACTTCCCCACCAACAACCCGCACTGGCTGAAACGAATTCGCCTCCAGCAACAGGATGGCGCAATGAACGTGAGTTACATTCCCATCAACTTCCACCGCATGACTCCGCCGGAGTTGGAGCCTGCGGCGGCCACAACTTAAGCAAGGACCCAGCATGGCATCCATCTACGACACCATTGAACAAACGGCCTGCGAACTCTACATTCGCGCACTGCAGGAAATTCCCCAGGACATTCGCGCTGCTCTAGCGCGCGGACAGAAGGCGGAGATCGAGCAACAAAACGAGACCGCTAGCCAGATGATGCTCACGATCCTGAACAACATCGAAGTGGCCGACCGCGACCATACGCTGGTGTGCCAGGACACTGGACTGCCGATCTTCCACGTCACGGTGGGCAGCGACGCTCCGGTATCGATTCCCGAACTAAAAGACGCCCTGAGCCGCGGCTGTGCGCGGGCTACGCGCGAGCGTCCGTTGCGCTCCAACACCGTGCATCCCCTGACGCGCAAGCACACCGGGAACAACACCGGCGTGGGAATTCCTGTCGTACATTTTGATTTTGTTTCCGGCTCCAGCGAGATCGAGTTGCAGCTCGCACCCAAGGGATCGGGTTCGGAAAATATGAGCTTTCTAAAGATGCTCAATCCTTCCGATGGAATTCGAGGCATCCACAGATTTGTCCTGCAATGCGTCTTCGAATCCGGCGCGCGGCCATGCCCCCCGGTGATCGTCGGCATCGGTCTCGGCGGCACTTCAGACGTTGCATCCGGCCTGGCAAAACGCGCCAGCAGCTTTCGCAAGATCGGCACGAAGAACCCCGACCCCGACGTCGCGCGCCTCGAAGAAGAACTGCTGCGCGAGATCAACCAGACCGGCATCGGCCCTCAGGGTTTGGGCGGAGCGACTACGGCGCTCGCCGTACACATCGACTGGGCCCACACGCATATCAGCCAGAACCCGGTGGCCGTGAATATGCAATGCTGGCGTGGAGAACGCGCCGAAGCGGTGATTACCGCGAGCGGCGAAGTGCGCTTTCCACAGGATGAAATCCCCGCCATCACCAATCCGCAGGACGAACTCGTCGGCGCCACAAACTAGGACAGGAAAACAATGAGCGACTATCATCTCCGCGCACCGTTCGACGAAGCGACCATGCGCCAACTGCAACTCGAAGACCGCGTCTATCTCGATGGCACGCTGTTCGGCATCCGCGATGCGACCCAGCATCGCATCTTCGACGAAGGCGTCGCCCCGCCCGCCGATCTCACGGGCGCCGTCTGCATTCATACAGCTCCTGGAGTACGGAAGCGGCCTGACGGCACCTTCGAAAAAATCTCCATCGGCACCACGACCAGTCCGCGCATGGACCGCTTTGTCCCCGGCTTGCTGAACCAATATGGCGTGCGCGCCATCGTCGGCAAGGGCGGCCTGCTGCAGCCCAGCGTCGAGGCGATGCAACGTTTCGGCGCGGTGTATCTCGCCATTGTCGGTGGCGCGGCGGCACTCGAAACGCTACAGATCGAGGAGATAGAACAAGTCTGGTGGGAAGACCTTATGCCGGAATGCCTGTGGAAGTTTCGCGTGCGCGACTTCGGTCCGCTGATCGTGGCGATCGATGCCCACGGCAACAGTCTCTACCAGAAAATACAGGACCAGGCAGCCGCGAATATCAAGGCCTTGGGCTACGACTAGACGGGTGGTACCCGAGGCGTTCCGACATCTTCAGGCCATACTCGCGCACCAGTGCGCCGAGCCGCGGAATGTCTTTGGGCCGCATCTGTAGCGAAGTGGCCCCCAGATTGACTGCCGCAAGAATGCGTCCGCCACTGCCGAAGATCGGCGCACCCACTGCGCAGGTGTCGATCTCATTTTCCCCGTTGCCCACTGAATATCCCTGCGCACGCACGCGCGCCAGCTCCTTCTTCAGCAGGTCTGGCTCGGTGATCGTCTTGGGCGTCAGTGCCGGCAAAGGCAGCGTGCTCAGTATGCGCTCGATCTCTTCTTCCGGACGAAACGCCAGCAACGCTTTCCCTATCGCCGTTGAGTGCAGGTACAGCGTTCTGCCCACCTCGGTCCTTAGCCGGATGCTCGCCATCACTTCGATCTTTTCGATGTAGACCGAGCGGTTGCCTTCGAGCACAGCGATGTGGGCGGTGATCTGCGCCTTGTCGGCAAGCTCCTTCAGCAGCGAATATGTCGACTTGCGCAAGTCGATGCCGGCAATCAACTCGCTGCCCAGGCTGAACAGCTTCAGGCTGAGAGAGTAGCGGTCCTGCTCATCCTTGTGGACGTACCCCCGCGCCTTCAGCGTTTGCAGTATTGCATACGCAGAACTCTTGGGAATTTTGAATTGATGGTTGACCTCGCTCACCGTGATCGTGCGCAGCTTGATGAGCGCTTCAATGATGTCGAGGGTGCGATGGATGGCTGGAACGGAATAAACGTTCGGGCCCTTTGCAGCAGTCGGAGATGTGCCAGGAGTAGACAATGTCTAGGTGATTGACGAATGGAACTACTAGACATAGTACCATTCGCCTCGCACCGTCCTACTGCGATCCACCTTAGCGGACCTTGCCTCGCGCGGCTACGTTCCACGACCCGACGATCTCTCCCTGGCGCGCCAGCAGCACCTCGTCGTGCATATTGATGCAGGTGCAAACATGGTTAGGAATGACGGTCAGCACCTGCCCAACCGCAAACCCGGTCAGGTCGTCCGCCGTCAGATAACCGTGCTCCTCATTCAGCTTGGACACCCTTGCAGTACGCTCCATCACCTCGCCGTAGCCGACCTTTGGCCCCGCGCTCAACAGGTCCGAAGAGAATGTCTTTGAGCCGGCATCCACGATCGCATGCCCGGGCACGGCGGTAGATACGACCGTCGTCACGACTCGCACCGCGCAGTCTTCGAGCCCGCAGAGGCCTTGGTAATACGTATTCAGGTCGTTGTAGATGTACGTCCCCGGACGAATTTCCGTAATCCCCGGAACCAGATGCGACATTTCCGCGGCCGGCGTCGAACCCGCAGAAACAATCTCCACTGATAGACCAGCTTCGCGAAACGCTTTGATCGTTCGCTCCACGTCCGCCGTCAGACGCTGCATCTCCGCGGCGCGCTCCGCCTCGTTGCCCCAGACACTTCCAAAATAAGTAAACAGACCTCGCAGCGTTATGTTTGGAAGCAGCGAAATCTTCTTTCCAAGTTCGGCTGCGTCTCGACCGGCAGCGACGCCGCAACGCAGCGCTCCGGAATCGAACTCGATCAGCACATCGAAGTTACATCCAGCCTCGGACGCGATGCGCGACATCGCCTCCGCTGTTCGCAGAGAGTCGACCGCGACAATCACCCGCACCCTCGACGTCAACGCAGCAAGGCGCCGCAGCTTCTCGTCGCCAATAATCGGATGAGCGACCAGTATCTCCTTCGCACCGCTTTCGACCATCACTTCGGCTTCGCCCACTTTGGCCACCGTCAGGCCAATGGCGCCCAACTCCAGTTGTCTCTGCGCGGCTTCGAGAGTTTTGTGCGTCTTCGTGTGCGGACGCAATGCGATTCCATGCGATTCGCAATACTGCGCCATGCGCGCGAGGTTCCGCTCCATCACATCCAGGTCCACGACCACCGCAGGCGTGGAAACTTCGTACACCTTCATCCTCGGCTCACTTCCCATTGGCGTCCCTGTGCGCGAGCTTCAACAACTGCTCGCCCGCCGAATCCATCAACATCTCGCCGCCGCCTTCCGGCAGTCGCGAACTCGTCGGCTCGTAGTTCCCTTCTTCATATGCGATGCGGTTCGGAATGTACGTGTACGCTCCATTGGCGAGTTCCGCGACGATCGTGATCGGGAACGGCGAGTCTTCTTTCAATCTCAGCCCAAACTCCGCAAACATCTCGCCCGGAAACCCCACGATAGCGACCTGGTCGCCGAAAGTAAACACCTGCACCTCCGCATCCAGCGGCTCTCCGTGACGAGCATTCAATTCCAGAATCCGGGCCGCCTTCACCAGTTCAAGAAACGGCGCGGCGCCGGTCTTTCCATAGCTCGCCTGCGCACGCTTCGCTTCTGCTATTTCGGCTTCGGTGTACCGCGGCACAGGAATCTTCACAATGCGATCGCTCACACGGATCGTCGGCGCAGCTACCACCGGAGCTGTTTGGATCGTCTTCAACACATCGCCCGCCAGCACAGCACCGATGCGAGCCGCCTCGGTATAGCCCTGCTGCGGTTCCTTCCTCGACACATCGATGTGGTTCACATTTCCCGCCGCGCCGATCGTAAACAGTGTAAAGAAATCGTCTCCCTTGGCCAGCTTCAGTACCTTGCCCAGCGTGTACGAATAGTCCCCGGAAAACAGCAGCCCACCTGTCGTGTCCTGATGTACACCGAAATTCACATACGCGGCGACCGGCTTCTTCTCGTCGGGAGATTCGAAGTACAACACCGGCACACCATAATCCACTGGCCCGGCCGGACGAACGATATTTGGATTCAACTTGCCCGGATTCCAACCCACGGAACCGTTTTTCATAAAGAAGCGCCGATTGAAGCCAAGCGTAGTTTCTTTGCCGACGGCGGCCCGCATCTGCACCGGTTGCAGGACCGCGTTTGCACGCAGAATAGCGTCGGCGATCTTTGCCGGGAGCCCCTTCGTATATTCCTCGGCAATCCGCTTCGACTCGCCTTCGAGGTTGTAGCGCGACGGGTTCGTCAAGATGACCGGCGTCGTATGATCGTGCGTGGCGCTTATCATAATGTGGTCCGAAGCCAGCCCGATCTTCTTCTGGACGATTGCGCGGGCCTCCTCCGAAAGTTCTCGCGGCAGCGAGACCAGGTCGCAGGCCACCATGGCGACTTTCGTGCCGCCCTGCTCGATCACAATCGCCTTCACATGCAGAGGATCGTGCGTCCCGGTTGCGTAGCGGGGGATGTAGTAACCGGCCATCGCAGCGCCCACCGGAGGCGTGATGTCTACCTCCGCTGTACCGGCGCGAAGGTCCTGCGCATGAGTAACGCCAGTGAACAGAAAGAACAGCAGGGCTAGATATTTCATACGTCCTCCACAACACGGGTTTTCGAACTGCTCGACGCCTCGGAATATTCGGCGGTCAGCTTGCGAATCTTGTAGTTGAACTCCACGAACCGCGACTCCCACAGCTTCGCCTCTTCCTCGGTGTAGCTGTAAAAGCCTCGCCCATTCGAGATGCCGCGTCCGCCACTCTCCACGACGTCGCGCATCAGCTTGGGAATCTCTTTTTCGTTGGAAAGGTCGGGCAACAGGTCTGCCATTACGCGGTGGTAGGCTTCGACCCCCATCAGGTCCATGTAACGAAAAGGCCCGGCAAACGGTATCCACCATCCCACGTCGTTGCGCAGGGAGCGGTCCACATCCTCGACCGTGCAGACGCCGGAATCCACCAGGTGGCAGGCCTCGCGAAACATCGCGTACGAAATTCGGTTGGTAATGAAGCCGCGAATTTCTTTGCGCAGAGTTGAAGGCTCCTTGCCCCACAGCGGCGCCATCGCCGCGACCTTGTCGAGGCACGCCTGCGATGTCAGTTTGCCGGGAATAATTTCCATGAAGCGCGTCACATGCGCCGGCTCATCCCAGTGAATTCCGACGATGCGCTCGGGATGCTGTGCTCCTTCCTGCAGCAGCGATACCGGCAGCGCCGATGTGTTGGACGCAAGGATGCAGGCCGGCGAAACGACGCGCTCCGCATCCTGCAGCAACGCCCGTTTCAGCGCGAGGTCCTCGGTGACAGACTCGATCGCAACCTCCGCGTCCGCCGCATCGGCGAGATTGTTCGTCAACGTAAAACGCCGCATCGCAACGTCGACGTCTTCCAGCAGCAGTTGCTCCTCACGCATTTCGAGCAGCAGATCGCGAATGCGTTGCGGCACTACGGCGCTGCCTTCAAGATCGTTCGTGACGCCCGTAACGCGATGGCCTGCCGCCAATAGGCAGGCGCAAATGCTGCGCCCCATGAGGCCCAATCCGATGACGGCCACGCGACCCAAAGTACGCTCTTCAATGCTCATTTCACTTCTCCCTGCTTATTGTTCGGCGAAATCCAACCGGGCCGGCGGGCGACGAAACCCGCGCGTCAATACACCCAGATATACGATTCCCAGCAGCACCCACGCCGCTCCAATCCATTTGGCGAGCATCGGCAGACTCCACCAGATGGCTGCGCAAAACAAGAAACCCGCAACTGGCGCAAGGATATCGGTCACGATATTGCGCTTGCGATTTTCAAAGTAAAACGTCTTCACTACCGCCGCATTCACGCCCATGAAAGCGAGGAAGGCGCCAAAGTTCAGCACCTCCGCCGCATGCTCATAGCTCAGGGTGAACGCTCCGGCCAGCGTAATCACTCCGATCAAAATGATGTTGAATGCCGGCGCATTCGTCTTCGCGTTCAGACGCCCAAAGAATCCACGCGGCAACACCCCGTCCCTCCCCATGCCGTAGAGCAGGCGCGCGGCCCCCACCTGTCCGGTGAGCGTTGTGCCAACGCACGCGACAAACAGCGTAATCGCCATCGCCTGGAACAGCCACACACCGCCGGCGCGCCCGCACACATCCAGGAACGCCGTCTCCGCGTTCGGAAAATTACTGTACGTAGGCCAAACGCGGGCCGCGAGATAGATCTGCACCGAGCTGAACAGGCCAGTCAGCGCGCAGACCAGCACCGTCGCAATCAACACATTCCGGCGCGGATTCTTTACATCCTCCGACAGCGTCGTGACGCCGTCGAACCCGATATACGTCAGCGCCGCAAAGGACGTTGCAGTCAGAACGTCGTGCAGGTGAAACGTCGAGCGGTTGTAGATCGGGTCCAGACTGAACAACGCGGAAGATCCGCCATGCATCGCAAGGTACCGGATCGACATGATGAAGAACGCAGCGATCACAATGCACATCGCAATCAGCAGAATGATGTTCGATCTCGCGGTGGAGCGCATCCCCCGCAGGTTCAACCATGTCGTGAACGCGATCAGCAGCAGCACCCACGCCCCGAACGGCACATGCGGAACGATGCGCGTCAAGGTCAGCGCGGCGTAGACGGTGCTGACGATCGGCAGGATCAGATAGTCCAGCACCATCGCCCAGCCGGCCAGAAAACCCAGGTGTACATTCAAGCCTCGCGACACAAACGTGTACGCGGAACCAGCCGACGGATAGATCGACGCCATCCGGCCATAACTGACCGCGGTCAGCATCATGGCGCACATCGCGATCAACACCGTCGTTACCATATGGCCGCGCGACAACTGTTGCGCGATGCCGAACAGACCCACCGCGGCGATCGGCTGGATCAGCACGATGCCGTAGAAAACCAGGTCCCACAAGCCCAGAACGCGCTTCAGTTCCGAGGATTCAGCAGAGTTGGACAAAAGCATCTCCTTGCCGCACTACTATAGGGTCCCAACCGCTGGATACAACCTGAACCTTCAGGTTACGAGTAACGTGAGGCCGCCGTTCGATTAATTCGCTGCGAGATAGGATCTCTCGCTTGACTTTGGCACATCGCTCGCCTCAGTATAAATCTAAAGAACCAATGGAAACATATTTGGTTCATTACAAAAATGGACGAGAGGCTGGCGTGACCAACCAAATCGAGCAGTCGCAAGCCTTTTCCCCGGCCCTTCGCGAGGAAAATGTCCGTGCCAGGACCGCTGGTTCCCTCGCGCGCTGGCAGCGCGCGTCCCGCAGTCTCGCTGGCGGTGTTTCGAGCGGTCTGCGCCGCTCGGCGCGGCCGTACCCGCTCTATTTCACGCACGGCGCGGGCTCCAGCCTCACCGACGTCGACGGAAATTCCTACCGGGATTATGCACTCGGCTGGGGGCCGAACATCCTCGGCAACGCTCCTGCCGAGATCGTCGAGGCGGTCCAGACAGCGGTCCAGCGCGGCCTTACCTTCGGCGCTCAACATGACCTGGAATATGAAGTAGCGGAATTGCTGACACAGGTGATTCCCTGCGCGGACCGCGTCTGTTTCGCCAACAGCGGCACCGAGATCGTTCAGGTGGCCCTGCGCCTCGCCCGCGCCGCGACAGGCCGCCGCAAGTTCATCAAGTTCGAAGGACACTACCACGGCTGGGACGACAGCGTCCTGCTCAGCTATCATCCTTCCGCCCAGCAGATCGTCGCCAGTTCGAGCAAGCCCATCCACGAAGGGGAAGGTCAACTGCCCGCGAGCAATACCGTCATCGCACAATGGAACGACATGGACAGCGTGCGCGAAGCCTTCGCCCGGAACGAAGGACAAATCTCCGCGCTGATCTGCGAGCCCCTGATGTGCAACAACGGCTGCATCGCACCGGACTCAGGTTTCCTCGAGTTCCTCCGGGCGATCACGAAGGAACATGATGCCTTGCTGATCTTCGACGAGGTCATCACCGGGTTCCGCCTGGGGATTGCCGGCGCGCAAGGCTTCTACGGAGTCGTACCGGATCTCGCCACCTATGCCAAGGCTGTGGGAGCAGGCACGGCGTTGAGCGTGCTGGCGGGCAAGCTGCCATTCATGGAATTGATCGAGCGTGGATACGTCGTCCACGCCGGCACGCTCAATGGAAATTTAATCGCTCTCTCGGCAGCGCGCGCGGCGCTAACCTGCCTCATCCAGGACTCGGACGCTATCTACGCCAACCTGTTTCGCCGCGGCGAAAAAGTGCGCGACGGCATTGCCGAAATTCTGCGCGGCCACGGTCACAGGGTATGCGTCGCCGGCGAAGGGCCGGTATTCCATTTCTCATTCACAAACAGGCAGCCGCGAAACTATCGCGACCTCTTGCTGGCCGACAAACCGAAATATAGCAACTTCGTTCTGGCGTTACTGGACGAAGGAATTCTTACCCTCCCCGACGGACGCTGGTACCTATCGACAGCACACACCGACGCGGACATCGAAAACACCCTCTGCGCTGTCGAGCGCGCGATGAAGTAGCAGCGCTCTCACTCCGCTACTGCGCGGGCAGGTACGCGATGCAATCGATCTCGACCTTCATGCCCGGTTCCACCATCCCCGCCTGGGCCGTTGTCCGTGCCGGCGGATGCCCGCCGAAGAACGCGCCATAGGCTTCGTTCATCGCGGCAAAATCGCCGGCGTTTGCGAGAAAAACGCCGCAACGGACGATGTGTGTCCGGTTGGCGCCGCAGCCTTTCAAAACGCGCTCCACATTCTCCAGCACTAGCTGTGTCTCTCCGCGAATATCGCTGAGGACAAGCTCCTGCGTTGCCGGATCGATCGGCCCCTGCCCGGAAACGAATAGCAAATCTCCTGCCCGCACCACCTGCGAATACGCCCCCTTGGGCGATGGCGCCTCGCCTACACTGATATGTTCAACCTCACTCATCGACTTGTCCTTTCAATGGAACATACACCACTGCGTCCGTACCATTACATATATAATACGTTCATTAGAAAGACCGCGAGGTGGACAGTTGGCGGATACCCTCTTCTGTAACGGGACCATTCTGGACGGCACTGGGGCCGCGCCCATCCAGGCAGACATACTCACCCATGAAGGCCGCATCCTCCAAATTGGCCCCCGTCTCCAGTCTCCATCCGCCACCGTGGTCGATTGCAAAGGTCTCACGCTGACGCCGGGTTTCATCGATTCTCACACCCACTCCGATCTTCAGGTGCTTGAGGGCCGCACCGAAAAACTTCGTCAGGGCGTTACCACGGAAGTGGTCGGAAATTGCGGCTTTTCGGCGTATCCGCCCGCACACAAGCCAGGCGACCTGCGCTCTTTCGCCAACGGCATTTTCTGCGGAGACGAAGAGTGGGGATGGCCCTCCACCGAAGCCTATCTCCGCGCCATCGCCGATAGCCGCACGGCCAATGTCGTCTCACTCGTGGGGCACGGCTCGCTGCGCATCGCGGTCGCGGGAAGCAAGCAGGGCCCGCTGAGTGAGGCCGAAGTGACCTCTATGGAAAGCCTGCTGGCCGAGGCCCTGGATGCAGGCGCCGCGGGACTTTCTACGGGCCTGATGTACGCTCCCGGGTCGAGCGCGCCAACCGACGAACTCCAGCGCCTCTGCAACGTAACCGCGCGCAAGGGAAAGATTTATACCAGCCACATTCGCTCCTATTTCGCCGGTCTGATCGATGCCATCGAAGAGCAGATCGACCTCGCTCGCCACAGCGGCGGCCGTCTTCAGATCTCGCACCTGCAAGCCGTCGGTGCATCGAACTGGCATTTGCACAGGAAAGCCATCGACACCATGGAGCGTGCGAACGCCGAGGGCATCGACGTGGAATTCGACTGCTATCCCTACGTCGCCGGCTCCAGTGTCCTCACCCAGTTGCTGCCGCAGAGCGCTCTGGATGGCGGCATCAGTCAACTGATGCAGCGGCTTCGTACTCCACTGGTCCGGCAAGAAATTCGAGACGAACTGGCGCGCTCCATCCCCTGGCGCTGGTCCGACATTTATATTTCTTCGGTCGGCTCTGAAGCGAACCTCGGCGCCATCGGCAAGACTCTGGTGCAGATCGCCGAAGAGCGCGGCAAAGAGCCGGCAGACGTTGTGCTCGAACTGCTCGACGAAGAAGAAGGCGACGCCACCATGCTCTGTTTCAATCAGAGCGCCGAGAACCTGCGCATGTCCTTGCAGCATCCGTTCGCGACGATTATCAGCGACGGCTTCTATGTAAAAGGGCGGCCGCATCCTCGCCTGCACGGCACCTTTCCTCTGTTGCTCGGCACCTACTCGCGGCAGAAAGGCTGGCTGTCGCTCGCCGAAGCCGTCCACAAGATTACCGGCAAACCGGCCGCCCGTTATGCGCTCAAAGACCGCGGCATTCTTGCCCCGGGATACTTCGCCGACATCGTGGCGTTTCGGGCCGATGCGATCGACAGTCCCGCCACCTACGATTCTCCCAAACAGGCGCCTCTCGGCATCCATTCCGTCTACCGCAACGGCACATCCGCGACCCCTTTGCTCACGTCTGCTGCTTGATTGGATCGTTTTTCCATTGAAACCGGGAGAGGAAAATGAGATGCTAGCCAACGTGCCAATGACGAAAACAAAAGCGGCGGCAACAAAGAAGCAGCCGGACGTGAAGACGGACGCGCCCGGCAAATATTCGGTCCCCGTCGTACGCAGCACATTCCAGATTCTGGAAGAGCTTTCGCGCTCCGAGCTGCTGGGCCTGCGCGAGGTCACGCAGCGCACCGGCATTCCGAAGTCCACAGTCTTCCGCATTCTGAGCACGCTGGTGGACCTGGGATACGTCGCGCGGGAAGCCAGCCGCAACTACCGGATAAGCCCCACTCTCAGCCGTCTGGTAAGCGACGAGGCAGTCACCGAAGCCATTCGCCGCCTCGCACTTCCGCTGATGCAGAAGTTGCGCGACGAGTATGGCGAAACGGTGAATCTCGGCGTGCGCCACTCCGATAAGGTGACCTACCTCGAAGTTGTGCCGAGCGAATTTGCCCTGCGCCTTCAGGAGAGCCGGGGAGCCTCCGTCAAGGCCCACGCCAGCGCGCTGGGCAAGGCCATTCTCGCGTTTTCACCCCCGGACGCCGTGCAGGAATTCATCCGCAACCACGAGCTCGAAAGAGTAACGCAGCACACGATCGCGAATCCCGGCGAACTTCTCGCCGAGCTCAAGCGCGTGCGCAATGCGGGTTACGCATTCGACCGCGGCGAAGGCTCCATGCTGGCAGTCTGCATCGGCGCGCCAATTTTGGATTCCAACGGCAATGCGATCGCGGCCATGAGCATTTCAGGGCCGGCGTCCCGCTTCAATCCCAGAAAGGATTCCCCCGTCGTCGCGTCGCTCACACGGAGCACCAAGGAACTCGCACGCTCGATTGTGAACGCCGTTACCCGCGCGTAGGTTTCCGCGACGGGCCGAAAGCGCGCCCGAGATCGATCAGTGGCTAACAAATGTATCAACTCGTTTCTCTTCTTGAGCCGTGAACGGGATGCACGGAATTAGGCAGTGGCAAGAGGGTTTGGGAAATGGTTAAAGAGCGTAAAATCAATTCAATGAGTACACATGCCGCCGCTCCCGGAGTAAGAAAATTGGGCGGCTCCGAGCGCGTCCTGGGCGTCAGGCGCATCGATCTTTCCTCCGCCCAACTCGCCTCCAGCGAGAACGCGCGCGACATCAATCGAGACATCGTTTTAGAAATTATCCGCTTCAGACAGCCACTCTCGCGCGTCGAACTTGCCCGCTTCTCCGGATTGCAACCGAGCACCATATCGATCATCGTCGAACATTTGATCGGTGAAGGTTGGATACGCGAAGGAGCAGTCGTTCGCCGCTCTCGCGGCCGCCCCGCGACGATGTTGCAAGTCAGCGAACACGTCGTAACCTTTGCCCTCGACATTCGCCCCGACCGCGCAATCCTCGCCGTCATCGACCTCACCGGCCGCGTGCTTTCGCGCGAAACCGTCATGACCGTCTCCGATCCCGACCTCGCTCTCCAACGCATCGTCGAACGAATGCTGGTGTTGCGCGAGCGGCACGCGGACAAATCGTTCGAGGGCATCGGCGTCAGCGTGCCCGGCCGCGTCGATCCGGAAACGCAGCGTCTGCTGCTTGCGCCCAACCTGCACTGGCACAATTTCGACATCAAGACCCCACTCGAAAAGGCGCTGAAGCTTCAGGTGGAAATCGACAACGACGCCACTGCCTGCCTGCTCGCGGAGTCCTGGTACGGCCGGCTGGCTGGAGTGCGGAACGCGGTCCTTGTCGCCGTTTCAGAAGGCGTCGGCGCGGCCATCCTCGCCGGCGGCCAACTGCATTCCGGATACAACGGCCTCGCCGGCGAGTTCGGGCACATACCCATCGACCCCAACGGCCCGGTATGCGGTTGCGGCCAGCGCGGCTGCTGGGAGATGGCGGCATCCTCGCGCGCGGCGCTGCACTTCTATCAGGAGCTTCGTCCCAAAGAGCGCCCGGTCGACATCTACACTCTGCTACGGCTCGCCGAAGAAAACGATCCCGCCGCGATTGAAGCAGTCTCCCGGCAAGCGACTGCGCTGGGCAAAGGCCTGCGGCTGATTATTGCCGCTCTTTCGCCGGAACTGATTTTGATTACCGGTGAAATCACATCAAGCTGGGAACGTTTCGGCCCCATCATTCAGCGAGAGATGGAATCCTCCGTGCTCGCAGGCCCGCCACCGCGACTGGCGATCGCTGGAGACGGCGAGTTGGCGCGACTGCAAGGCGCCGCAGCGGTGCTGCTGCAACGCCATGCAAGCTATCACCGCTCCACGCACTCGCCGAAGATAGGGCGGCGCCTCCCCTCCGGCACCGTCCCCAAGATGCATGAGGCATTCGCTACAGTCTGACGTCGGACGTTTTCACATGTATCTGCCGACCAGATTTTCGAGGCGCTCCTGTCGTCCGGAACGCGGCGTAGGATTGATTTCTTCCGCTTCCGCCTTTGCGTCGATTGCCTCCAAAGTCATCTCCCCGTTCAGCATCGCAAGATTCTCCGGCTTGCTCCAGCCCGCATAGCGCGCGCTCACCGCACCGGACAAGTGCCGGTCCTCGACAATGCGCGCCGCTGTGATGAAGGCTCGCGCACAGAGATCGACGCCCCCAATGTGGGCCTGGACCAGATCGTCCGGATCGATCGACTGGCGCCGCACTTTGGCGTCGAAATTCATGCCGCCCTTGCCCAGTCCGCCGGCCTGAATGACGTGGACCATCGCCAGCGTCATCGCCTGCAGATCGACGGGGAACTGGTCGGTGTCCCATCCCAGCAGCGGGTCGCCGCGATTGATGTCGAGCGAGCCAAGGATGCCGAAATTTGCCGCGGTCGCAATCTCATGTTCGAAGGTGTGCCCGGCGAGCAGCGCATGATTGGCTTCGAGGTTCACCCTCACTTCGTTCTCTAAACCAAAATGCTTCAGGAATCCATACACCGTGGCCGCATCGAAATCGTACTGATGCACGGTCGGCTCTTTGGGCTTGGGCTCAATCAGAATTTGCCCCTCGAACCCAATCTTGTGTTTGTACTCGACGACCAGCGTAAGAAAGCGCCCGAGCTGTCGCAGCTCCTGCTTCATGTCGGTATTCAGTAGCGTCTCGTACCCCTCGCGCCCTCCCCAAAGCACATAATTCTCGCCGCCCAGCGCCTTGGTGATGTCCATGCAATGCTTCACCGTGGCCGCGCTGTAAGCGAACACATCGGGATCGGGGTTGGTGGCCGCTCCGGACATGAACCGCGGATGGCTGAACAGATTTGCCGTTCCCCACAGCAGCCTCGTCTTCGATGACGCCATCTTGGTTTGAAGATAGTCCGCAATCTCATGAACATTCTTCAGCGACTCGCTCAACGTCGCGCCCTCCGGCGCAATGTCGCGATCGTGGAACGTGAAGAACGGAAGATCGAGCACTCGAAACAGATCGAAAGCGGCATCTGCCTTGTCTCGCGCGGCCGCGAGACAGTCCGTCCGGTCCATCCACGGACGTTGAATCGTCGGAGCGCCAAAAGGGTCGCTTCCGTTCATAACAAGACTATGCCAGTACGCGACCGCAAACCGCATGTGCTCGCGCAGTGGTTTGCCCAGAACGACCTGCTCTGCGTCGTACCACCGATAGACAAAATCTTCGGTGCTCTCCGGCCCCGCGAAGCGGACAGTTGGAAACTCCGAAAAGACACTTCGACTCACGCTGCTTCTCCTATACGTTCTTTGCTAAAACGGTTCACCACTGTTGACAGTTTATTTTCCTAGGAAAAAATATAGAGAGTTCGCGAATCCGCTGTCAACAAAATCCTCGGAGGGCGCCCACGTTGCTCTCTCTGCAAAGATATCGGAAATCGCAAAAACTATATTCGCTAACTATTGATAGAAACGCCGTGTTAACCCGTCACACCCCGATGAACTATTTCCCTATTGGTTAGGCCTGGCGTTTATTTTACATTATTTTTATAAGAAAATATATGCTTCGGGTGCGGCCAGACCGAACCACGGCTTGATAGAAGAATCGATTCCGAGCACACCTCAATTCGGCGAGTCGCCCTCGATGATGCCCCGCCCCGGCGTGCCCAGATAAAACCGGCCGAAAACGCGCGGATCGCCCACGATCATATTCGCGTTGCTGTATTGATGATCGAAATCGTTGATGCGGACAAAAGTCTTGCCCTCGTCGACGGAGCGGTAGATGCAGTTCGTCGATGTGGCGAAGCCGTCGGCCACATCATTCGCCGAGACGCAGCCGGTATCGCCGTTGAGCGTGCCGACGATGTAAATGGCCGGATAGCTCGCCCCGGCCGCCGCGGCGCCAAAACCCATCGCATACACGACGTTGGGATAACTGAGCACGGGAGTAAAGGTGCTTCCCGAATCGGTTGAGTGATTGGTCCCGTTGTAGGAAGTCGTCCACAGATCGCCCTCCGCCGCCGGTGACACAAACAGACCGAGATCGTATTGGTTGGAAAGTTGTGACGCCACTGTGAAGCTCTTTCCACCATCGACCGATATGTAGATCGTCGCCACTCCACTTGAGGACCCGCTGAACAGATAAAACTTCAGTGGATTCACGCGGTCTGCGACAACGGTGATGGCGTTCGACGAAACTTGCGCGGGAGCGCCGGTCGCGGTGTGCCAGGTCGCCCCATGATCGGTCGAGTAGTTGGCCGGAGTGCCCACGTCGCTGGGCATCCACACCAGGTCCGAGCCGTCGGCGGCGACAGCTATCGTTCCGTTGCCCGTAGTGATCGCTTTGCCGGTCGAAGGGTTGATTGGAACCGACGACGAGGGTGTCCACGTAATACCGCCATCGGAAGAAAATGCTTCCAGTTGCACCGCCCCACCCGAACCCAGCGCCGCTGAATTCGATCCAACGCGCGATACGTTCAACGGCGCCTGCCCAGCGTAATCGACGCTGGTGGCGTTGGTCAGTTGCGGATTTTGCTGTGCGTTCAGCGACTGCGTCAGCGTGGTGTGCGTGAAGCCGCCGAGATCGTACATCACGCTCAGCAAATGCGCCGGGCCCGACGGCGGACTCGCCAGTCCCAGGATGACTGCCTCCTCCACACCAACCGCGCCGATAGACCAGTTGGTCGAATTGCCCGCCGTCACGACCGTCTTTGTTGTGCTGACCCCGTCGACAGCGGTCGCATCGGTTGTCTGCCAGATCGTCTGTCCGTCGCCGTACATCACGTGGTCGGAGTTGAAGGGATCGACGACCAGATGGTTCAGCCAGTTTCCACCATCCGGCGTGGCCTGGCCAAAGTTGACCCACGGCGAAAGCGAGCTGTCGCGTCTGATGTTGGTCCCGTAGTTGACCCACGTCGTTCCATCGTCGAGCGAGCGGAAAACGTCATCGTACGGCGGCGGATAATACTTGTTCAGCGTCGTCGTCATCACCGTGTCGGGATGGTGCGCGTCGACGGCGATGCTGCTGTAGCCGTAGCTGCCGCCGGTCGCCGGCGGCGTTATGTTGGTCCAGACGCCGTTGGGCACGCTGCTCGTGGGCAGGGTGTAGCGCCATATCTGTCCCGCGTTGACGTTCCCCGGGCCCACGCTGCTGCACCCGGAACTGCATCCGGTCTGCAGGCCGTAGCTGATGTACAGATAGCGATTGCCGGGATCGAAAGCGCTCGCATTGGGATAGTAGCCCGTCGGCTGGCCGGGTACGGTACTGAAAGTCTGGCCGCCATCGTTCGATACATACAGCCCGATCTTCGGGTCGGAGACCCCGTAGTAGATCGTCTTCGTGTTCCCGTTGGCCATGCCGCTGGTGGTCAGGAAGTCCTCGAAGATGATGCCCACGCCTGGGTCGGCAGTCGTGCCGGTCGAGCCGGTCACAGGAAACGCTGCAACCTTGTTGAAACTCACCGCCTGGTCGTTCGATTCGTACAGCCCATTCAAGCGCGTGCCGAAGTAGATGTGGCGTCCGTTTGCCGGATCGACCGACAACCGCTCCCCCGCAAAACGCCCGTTATCGTTCGAGCCATTCTTGAACGGCAGGGCAACTGCGGTGAACGTGTGTCCCATATCGCTCGACGCCAGGATGTACCCGTTCGTGCCGTAGCTTTCGGTATATTCGCCAACCGCGAGATAGAGCCGCGTAGGATCGTTCGGATCGAGCGCCAGGCTTTCCACTCCCAGATTGAACCCCGAATCGAACCGCCCCACAAAATCCTGCAATGGTACCCACTGAGTATCGCCGCCGGGCACGTCGTTCCAGCGATAAGCGCCGCCCACATCGGTGCGCGCATACATCAGCCCCTGCGCGGCCGGATGGAAGTACAGCCCATCGACGAAACCGCCGCCCACGATCTGCACATTCGTATACGTGTAGTTCGGCGAAGACGCCGCCGGCAGGTTGAAGGTGACCATCGCAACATTGCTGTTGGGCACTCCCGCCACTACCGCAATCGCGTTGACGATCGTCGTGCCGGGGGCGCTCACCGTGAAAGGCGCGGTATATTTCGTCGAAGCGGTCGTCGGAGTGGACCCGTTGGTCGTGTAGTAGATCGTCGCGCCAGACACGCTATCGCTCAGAGTCACAGTTTGCGCCGTCGTGAAAGTCCCGCCCGCGGGAGAAATGGCCGGCGTCGGCGCCGCTGGGAGCTCGATGTCATACAACCCCACGCTCACCGCGCTCGTGGAATACCCGCTGGCCGTCGCGATGGCGTTGATGGTCGTCGTAGCTGCTACAGGAATGGCTGCTGAATAGACTCTGGACGATGTTGTCGGCACCGTGCCATCGGTGGTGTAGTAGATCGTCGCTCCGGCGGTGGAGTCGGCCAGCGTCACCGATTGTGCCGACGTGAATATCCCCGGAGCAGGCGTAAACGTAGGTGTGGACGCCGGAAGAGTGATCGTGTATACCGCCGAACCTTCCGCGCTGGTCGAGTACCCACTGGCCGTTGCGATCGCGTTGATCGTGGTCGTCGCCGCTACAGGAATCGCAACGGAATAAACGTGGGAAGAAGTCGTCGGCAACGTGCCGTCCGTGGTGTAGTAAATCGTTGCGCCAGCGGTAGAGTCGGCAAGCGTCACGCTTTGCGCGGACGTATACGTTCCGGCGGCGGGCGTAAACGTAGGCGCAGCGGCAGCGAGGTTGATCGTATACACCGCCGAGCTTTCTTGGCTGGTCGAGTAGCCGCTGGCTGTGGCGATGGCGTTGATCGTGGTCGTAGCCGCAACGGAGATTGCCGATGAATAGACGCGGGAGGAAGTTGTCGGCACCGAGCCATCGGTGGTGTAGTAAATCGTCGCGCCGGCGGTGGAGTCGGCCAGGACGACGCTCTGCGCCGATGTATACGTTCCGGCGGCTGGCGTGAACGTGGGCGCTGCAACGGCAAGGTTGATCGTATACACCGCCGAGCTTATCGCGCTGGCAGAGTAGCCGCTGGCCGTAGCCATCGCGTTGATGGTCGTGGTAGCCGCGACGGAAATTGCCGAGGAATAAACCTTGGAAGAAGGCGTCGGCGTCGAGCCGTCCGTCGTGTAATAGATCGTCGCGCCGGGAGTGGAATCCGCTAGGGTGACGCTCTGTGCGGACGCGTAGATTCCCGCGGCGGGCGTGAATGTAGGCCCGGCCGCGGCAAGGTTGATCGTATACACCGCCGAGCTTACCCCGCTGGTTGTGTAGCCGCTGGCCGCGGCAATCGCCTCAATGGTCGTCGTGGACGCCACAGATATCGCCCCCGAATAAACTTTGGAGGCCGACGTCGGCGTCGAGCCATCGGTGCTGTAGTAGATCGTTGCGCCGGGAGTAGAGTCGGCCAAAGTTACGCTCTCCGCGGACGTATACGTCCCGGCAGCGGGTGTAAAACCGGGGGCCGCCGCAACCGGAGGAGTCGGAGTCGGAGTCGGAGCGGAACTGCCACCGGAGCATCCCGCAATCCAAATACAGGCAACCGCCGAGAGAAAGAAAAGGCCTGCGTTGGGGGTGCTCGTTGCGGGGAATCCGGTCGTCAAAGAGGCCTCGATACGTTGTGCTGGTCGGTCCCAAAGCTCGGACCGGAGGATCGCACAAACATCAAGGCCTCCCTGTGGAGAGAGGCCCCGATGGTTGGGCGTAAGGGATAGGGCCTCTCTATGGGACCGTAAGGACCAACTGTAGGGGAGGGATTGTCTGCACTGTGATGGCCGTCGCCCCGCCTTTTTTCGGATTTGACGCACAGGTCAGCTCCGTAACTGGGCAGCTGGGTCCGATCGCGGTTACATCGAACTGCGATGAACTGGCGGTATTGGGCGGCGTCGTGGCGCAACCCGTGAACATGTTCAGCCCGATGACGCTCACCATCAATAGGAGCAACACCTGCAAGCGGCGGCGCTTCCTGAGGCCGAAGAAGCATAGCACGGCTGCCAGCATCGTCCCCGGCAACATCGGACTGGAATCATGCCGGAGGTTCGCCGTCGCTTTGGGTACCGTCACGGTAAGGGTTGTGGTTCCGGTCCCCCCCGCCAACAGGGGGACGGGGGTCGGCGAGAACGCGCAGGTAGCACCAACCGGCAGGAACCCGGAGCAGGAGAAGGACACCGGGCCATTCATCGCGGCGTTCGCCGTGACCGTCAAAGTGGTTGTCCCGGTCCCGTTCGCGACGGTAATCGTTGTGTTCGACGCTGTAAGGGTGATGCCCGGCGCGGGCAGATTGATCACGTACACCGCGGTCGCAACCGCGCTGTTGTTGTAGTTGGGAGAATCGATGGCGATCGCCTTGATCGTTTCCGGCGCTGGCCCCGGAACGAGGATCGCAGCGGTATAAAGCGTCGATGTAGATGAGGGAGTCGAGCCATCCGTGGTGTAGTAGATTTTCGCACCCGCCGTGCTGTCGCTGAGGCTCACCGTTTGCACGGACGCATACGTGCCGCCTGCAACCGAGAAGGCTGGCGTAGCCACCACCGGGAGGTTGATCGTGTACACCGCCGACGCCACCGCGCTGGGAACGTAGTCGACAGCCGTTGCGCTCGCGACCGCGATAGCGTTGATCGTCGTTGTCGCCGACAGCGATATCGGTGCCGTGTACAGGACAGACGTGCCCGAGCCTTGCGCCGGGGTCGATCCATCGGTGGTGTAGTAAATCGCTACACCCGCATTCGAGTCGCTGATCGCGATCGACTGAGGCGTAGTGTAGGTGCCCGCCGCAACCGAGAACGTTGGGGTAGCCGCAGTCGGCAGGTTGATGACGTAGGCAACCGTGCTGGCGGCGCTGTTCTGATAACCGGCGGCTACAGCGATGGCGTTGATCGTCTCTGACGCATTCACCGTAACCGGGCCGCTGTACAGAGTTGAGCTGGCCGTCGGCGCCGATCCGTCCGTCGTGTAGTGGATCGCCGCAGTGGCGACTGTGTCGGAGATGGTGACCGACTGCACGGTGGTGTAGGTGCCGGCCGCAACCGAGAACGTCGGCGCGGTCGCGAACGGCGCCGGAGTTCCCGTTCCGGAGAGTGCCGCGACTCCGGTGTGAGTCAGTGAATCCGTCGCCGTCAGCGTTGCGCCGTTGAAGCCCACGGACGTTGGTGTGAAGTTGACGGTGGTTGCGAACGATGCGCCAGTGGTTGTCGAAGTGCATGATCCGCTGGTAGCGGCCGAGAATGCCGACGCGGAAGGGCCAGTGGCGGCAAACGTGACGGTCGGAGGAGTCGCGGTGCAGCCGCCATCGTTCAGGTAAGTGGTGATACTGGTTGGGGCCGCGGCGTTGGCTTGCGGCGCCGTGGGAGTGGTGATGCTATCCACGGCAATTTCATAAATATTGCCGCCATTGTCCGCGATGTAGAGATTGCCCACGCCGTCGCTGGTCATCAGCTTGCCGCTCTGCGAGGAAACCAGGTACATGGTCGAGCTGCTATAGGTTCCAGTCGACGATTTCGGGAAGGCAAGGATGCCGGTCGTGCTTTGGAGAAGAGCGTACACCGTGCCGTTTGGAGTCACAGCCACGCCATCGATCTCGGGGCCATACTGACCAACCGTTGTGGGCGTGTACGTATAAATCACCGTCGCCGCCGCGGCGTAGCCGGTGCCCGTGGTGTACACCAGTTCGTTGAGGTTGGAACTGAAGCTTTCCTGCGAGGTCGTGGAGCTGATCGCCGAGTCGGTGAAGAACAGGTTCCCCAAAGTGCCGATCGCAAGGCCACCGATGCTCAGTTGCCCGGTCGTCGTTGGCGTAGCGCTGGTCGGCTCCGTGAAGAGCAGAGCCGGCGCCGGTGAGCCTGTGTACAGGCAGGCCGCCGTGCATTCGTAGATCGTGTTCAGCCCACGCCCCGTCGCGTAGAACAGATCGCCCGCAGCATCGAACACCATCGACTCAATGTCGGAGCCGCTGGGATTGACGTGGTTCATCACGCACTCCGCCGTATCGTTGCCGGTGCAGTTTGGCGTTCCTGTGGGATATGGATTCCCGTTGGGCGCCCCAATAGTCGCATAGACTCCATTCACAGACGGAATCTTTACCACCGACCCGTTGTACGAGAAGCTCATGAACAGGTTATTTTGGCCGTCCACCGCGACCCCGTTCGGGTTCGATGTCGTCCCCAGCAGCGTCGGTGCCGTTCCATTAGGAGTGAACAACAGCGTCTGATTGCCATACGTGTTGGTCGTAATCACGTCGCCCTGCTGGGTCACCGCCATGCTGTCCCCGGCAGGCTCCGAGCCTGACTGCGACCCACCACTGGTGAAGGCTCCAAACGGCGTCGACTGGCTCATCACTATATTCTGGAAGGCCGAAGCCGGCAGGTTGATGGTGTAGAGCGCCGAGCCAATCGCGCTGCTGCTGAAGCCCGTGGCAAAGGCGATCGCCTTCAGCGTTTGCGTGGCCGAGACCGGGACCGCTCCAAGGTACAGAGCCGAGTTGGCATTGGGGTTCGAGCCGTCCGTGGTGTAGTGGATCGCGGCCCCGGCGGTCGTATCGGAGATTGTGACAGCCTGGGCGCTACCGTACGCGCCACCCGCCGGCGAGAAGGTCGGCGTCGCCGCGCCTCCCGGCAGATTGATGAGGTAAGAAGCGCTGGCAACCGTGCTGCTGCTGTCACCCGAGTCGACTGCAATGGCGTTGATCGTCTCCGAAGACGATACGCTGATCGGACCGGTGTAGAGAATGGAGCTGCTCGTCGGGGTTGTGCCGTCGAGTGTGTAATAGATCGTGGCGCCGGCAGTAGCGTCTGCAAGAGAGACATTCTGCGTCGCGGTGTAGGTGCCCGCCGCGACCGAGAATGTCGGTGTCGCGACCATACCCGTGCCATTGCCCAAAACAGTTGCCGTCGCGGTGTTGTTAAGCGAGTCGGTCGCCGTAACGGTCACGGTGCTCGTACCCACAGCGGTCGGCGAGAACGTGACCGTCGTTGCTAATGAGCTTCCGGTTGCGGTCGAAGCGCATGTCCCGGTTGTCGCGGCGGTGAACTGCGACGCCGCGGTCCCTGTGAATGCAAACGTCACCGTTGGAGCAGGACTGCAACCGCCATCGTTCATCAGGGTCGTGATGTCGGTCGCCGTCGACGGAGTGCCGGACGGCGTTGCAGTCGCCACGAGGTTGTTCAACGTGATCTTGTAGATATTGCCGCTATTGTCGGCGACATAGAGATTGCCCAGGCCATCGCCGGTCATCAACTTGCCGTTCTGCGTTGAGACCACATACATGTTGCTGCTGCTGTACGCTCCACTTACCTTCGGGAAGGCGAGAACGCCGACCGCACTCTGCACCAAGGCATAGACTGTGCCGTTCGGATCGACAGCAACGCCATCGATCTCTGGACCGTACTGGCCGACGGTAGCGGGCGTGTAGGTATAGATCACCGTCGGCGAGGCGGAGAAGCCGCTTCCCGAGGTATAGACCAACTCGTTAAGATTGGAGTTGAAGCTCTCCTGGGTCGTCGATGAAGAAACAGCCGAGTCAGTGAAGAACAGGTCGCCCGAAGCATCGAAGGCGAGGCCGCCAACGTTCAGTTGACCCGTCGTCGTGGGAGTCGTGCTCACCGGCTCCGCATAGACGACGGCCGGCGCGGGGCTGCCCGTGTACAGGCAAGCCACGGTGCATTCGAAGATCGTATTGTTCGAACCTGCACCGCCGGCCGCATTGCCCGTGGCGTAGAACAGATTGCCCTTTGAATCGAACAACATCGAAATCACATCGGCGCCGCCGGTGGTGAGTTTGTTCATCACGCACTCCGCCGTGTCGTTGCCCGTGCAGGCCGGCGTGGTCCCCGAAGGCGCGGCCAGAGCGACATACGCTCCGTTCACATAGGGGACCTTGATCACTTGCGAGTTGTAAGAAACTCCGATGTAGAGATTGTTCTGTGAATCGACCGCAACGCCGTTCGCGTTGGAGTACGTTCCAAGCTTCGTCGCACCGGTTGTCGGGCTAAACAGTTCGATATCGCCGCCGTACGTATCCGTGGTGATCACATTGCCGAAGGCATTCACAGCCATGGTGTCGCCCGCGGGCTCTGTGCCCGACTGCGACCCGCCACCGGGTAGCGCACCGAGCTTCGTCGCCTGGCTCAACACGACTTTCTGGAACGCCGAAGGCGGCAGGTTGATGACGTATGCGGCGGAAGCGGCGGCGCTGTTGCTGAAACCGCTGGCGACGGCGACGGCCTGTAGTGTCTCCGACGAAGCCACAGTGACCGGACCGGTATACAGAGTGGAACTGGCGGAAGGCAAAGTGCCGTCCGTCGTGTAGTAGATCGTCGTGCCGGCGGCGCTGTCATAGATGGAGACAGCCTGTGCCGATGCGTAGGTTCCGGCAGGCACCGAGAAGGTCGGAGTCGTTGTAGGCGGAGGCTGGTTGATGATGTACGTGGCAGTGGCAACCGCGCTGCTGGTGTCACCCGAAATCATGGCAATGGCGTTGATCGTCTCCGAGGCTGCCACAGT
>Ga0209483_1000298_pt1 | contig 45620 bp, 44 predicted proteins | sample NGEPerA_FD_184508 | JGI IMG/M metagenome (GOLD analysis project Ga0209483, IMG submission 184508) | Arctic peat soil microbial communities from the Barrow Environmental Observatory site, Barrow, Alaska, USA - NGEE PermafrostL2-A... | ecosystem: Environmental > Terrestrial > Soil > Wetlands >...
GTGGGATCGCGTACAGGTTCGGGCTGAAGCCGGGGACCTGGTTGCCGCGCGCGTACATGCACTGCGAATAGTAGATGTCGTATTGCTGCTGGAGGCCCATCCCGGCGACCGACGAGCCTTGCGCCGCCATGCTGCCGCCGACAAGCGCGCCCGAGGCGGCGCCGATCGCCGCCCCCCGGCCGCCGCCGACCGCGGCGCCGAGGCCGGCGCCGAGCGCCGTCGTCAACAGCGCGCCGCCCAGCGCCTGATTGTTGGCCTGCGCCGCCAGCGGCGCGGTCTGCGAATTGGCATAACCCTGGCAGGTCTGCTGATCGGCGGTGAACTGGTCGAACGGCTTGTTCGCCCCGGGCATCACCGGAACCGTCGGCGCCATTATCGTCGGGGCGCAGGCGCCGAGCGCGATCGCCGCGACCATTGCCCCGGCCGCTCCCGCATAGACACGCATCATCGTTGGTCCCTCGCCTGATTTTCGGCTTAAGGTGCGGACGGGGCCGGCGTATGCCCGCCCCTTTTTCGACAATGGCTCCCCGGGCCGGATTCGAACCAGCGACCCAGCGGTTAACAGCCGCTTGCTCTACCACTGAGCTACCGGGGATCAGAGGCGGCGTCGATATAGGCGCGCCGGTCGCCGGGGGTCAAGCCCGTGGCTCATGCCCGGGGGGCGACACTGACTGCCCTGCCGGCTGAGGCTATAGTCGCGCCAGCGACATTCACGACAAAGAGGAACGCCGATGCCCGCCGCTCTGCCCGCCCTCGCGCTGATGGCCAATCCCGGCGAGCGCCGCGCCACGCTCGAACTGGCGCGCGAGATCGAACACCGCGGCTTTGCCGGCATTTCGGTGTCGAGCTCGTTCGGCAACATGTCGCAATGCGCCGGACTCGCTTTCGCGACCGAGCAGATCAAATTCGCCACCGCGATCGCGCCGATCTACGCGCAATCGGTCGACGAGTTCGCGCAAAACGCCGCCTATCTGCATGAGGTCTCGGGCGGGCGCTTCCAGTTCGGCATCGGCATCGCCCACGCGCCGGCCTATGCGCGTTTCGAGGTGAAGCCTGGAACGCCGCTCGACGATACCCGCGCCTTTGTCGAGAAATTCAAGGCGCACGACCAGTACGGCAAGCTGCCGCCGGTGATCCTCGCCGCGTTGCGCAAGCGGATGATCGCGCTGGCGGCGGAGGTCGGCGACGGCCTCATCTTCGCCAACGGCAGCCGCGCCTACATGCCGGATTCGCTCGCCGCGCTCCCGGAGGCGAAGCGGCGCGACCCAAATTTCTTTATCGGCAACCGGGTGCGCACCTGCATTTCCGACGATGTCGAGGAGGCCAAGGCGGCGCTGCGCCGCTCGATGGCGAGCTATTGGCTGATGCCGAACTATCGCAACTATTGGAAGGAGACTGGGTACGCGGAAGAGATGGCGACGGCGGAGAAAATCATCGCCGAGGGCCGCGCCGCGGAAATGCCCAACTACCTCACCGACCGCTGGCTCGCCGACTGCACACTCTTCGGTCCGGCGGCGCGCGTCCGCGAGGGGATCGAGGCGTGGCGCGAAGCCGGCGTCACGACGCCGATCGTGGTGCCGATTTCCCCCGACGGCGATCAGGCCAAGGCGTTAAGGGCGGCGTTCAAAGCCTTCGCATAGACGATGGTTGCGTCGCTGCCGGCGGCGCCGCGGAGCGCGCGGGTGCCGCCGATCGCCTATCTCTACCTGGCGATCATCGTGCTCACCTGGGCCGCCAATTGGCCGCTGATGAAGCTCGCGATCGGCCAGGTGCCGCCGCTGGAGTTCGTGCTGCTGCGGCTGCTCGGCAGCCTCGTCCTGATCGCGCCGGCGCTGGTCGCGGCGCGGCAGCCATTGGTGCCGCCGCCGGGCGAGCGGCTGGTGCTGTTCTGGGTCGGCGAGCTGCAGGTCGCCGGGTTTCTCGTCTGCAGCATCATCGGGCTGTCGATCCTGCCGGCGGGCCGGGCGATCGTGCTCGCCTATACCATGCCGCTGTGGGCGATCCCGATCGGGCTCTTCATCTGGCCGGAGCCGCTCGGCCGCGCCCAGCTTGCCGGCGCGACGATCGGCTTTGCCGGGCTGGTGCTGTTCATGAACCCCGGCCTTGTCGATTGGGGCGATCCGCGCATTCTTCTCGGCAACGCGTTGCTGCTGCTCGCGGCGATCCTCTGGGCGCTGGGTTCGTGCCTCTATCGCCGACACGTATATCGCTCGCCGTTCTGGGTGCAGACCTTCTGGCAGCTCGCGGTCAGCCTGGTGCCGGTGGGGGCGATCGTGGCGATGACCGGGCCCGGGCCGATCCGCTGGTCGCCCGTGCTTGTCGCGATCGTGGTCTACAACTGCGTCGTCACCACCGCGCTCGGCTATTTCTTTTGGGGCAAGGTGCTCTCGGTGATGCCGGCGGCGATGGCCGGCCAGGTACTGACCTTGACCCCGATCGGCGGGTTCGCGCTCTCGCTCCTGATCTTCGGCGGCAGGCTCGGTGGCGATGTCGCGGTCAGCATCGTGCTGATCGTCGCCGGCATCTTCGTGACCTTGCGGCGCGGCGCGAGCCGCTAAACCGGGTAGCGCGCGAGGTGCCGCAAGAGCAGCTCCGGCATCCGGCCGGGGGCATGGTGGCCGCCGCCTCCCAGCTTGGTCTTCGACCGGCTACGGGTGTTTGCGCATCGCGTCGCGCACTTCGCCGGCGAGTTCGGCCAGACGAAACGGCTTCTTGATCCGAGGATCGTCGCCGGCCCCGTCGTCGCCGCCCGCATTGGCGTAGCCGGTGGCGTAGAGGACGCGCAGCTGCGGCCATCTTTGCCGCGCGCGCCGCACGGTTTCGATGCCCGTTAGGCCCGGCATCGCGATGTCAATCAGCGCCAGATCGAAGATTTCGCCGCTTTCCAGGCGGTCGAGCGCGGCCGCGCCGCTGTCGACGTCGACAACCTCATAGCCGAGTTCCCGCAGCATCTCGACCGAGACGAGCCGTACGTCCGGATCGTCGTCGACGACGAGAATGCGGGCGTCCGGCTGCTCGGGCCGGCCGGCGGCGGCAGTCTCGTCCAAGGCTTCATCGCGGGCGGCGGTTCGCGGCAGATACAGGCGCACGACGGTCCCGGCGCCGAGCCGGCTTTCGATCGTCAGCGCGCCGTTCGACTGCTGCACCATCCCGTAGACTTGGCTGAGCCCGAGCCCGCTGCCCTTGCCGGTGTCCTTGGTGGTGAAAAACGGCTCGATCGCGGAACGCGCGACCTCTTCGCTCATGCCCAGGCCGGTATCGCGCACGCTGATGCAGATGCAGTCCTGCGCGCCGATCTCCGCCGGCGCCGAGCCACTCGCGCGGCCCAGATTGCCCGTCTCGATTGTCAGGGTGCCCCCATTTGGCATCGCGTCCCGCGCATTCAGCGCCAGGTTGAGGATCGCGACCTCGATCTGCGTCGGATCGATCAACGCCGGCCAAAGCTCCGGGGAGAGCGCGGTCCGTACCCGCACCGTCGCGCCGATGGTCCGCGCCAGCAGTTCGCGCATCCCGTCGATTACGGCGTTGAGATCGGTCGCCCGCGGCTGCAAGTGCTGGCGGCGCGAGAAGGCGAGCAGCTGCTCGGTGAGCTTGGCGCCGTTCTCGGCGCTGCGCTGCGCCGAGGCAACAAACCGGGCCGCGGTCGGATCGGTGGCGACGCGTGGGGCCAGCAGCTCTAAATTGCCGATTACCCCGGTCAACAGATTATTGAAATCGTGCGCCAACCCGCCGGTCAGCTGGCCCACCGATTCCATCTTCTGCGATTGCCGCAGCCGTTCCTCCATCTCCTCGCGCGCGGTTATGTCGCGCGCCGTGGACATGATGAAGGAGTCGCCGTCCTGCCGTTCGGGTACGCGCACGAACATCACGTCGATGGCGCGGGTGATCCCGGCGAAAGTTCGCCGCGCGGTATAGCGCTGGGTCTCGCCGGTAAGAATGCAGGCGCGCATCATCCGCAGCGGCAATCGCGCCTGGTCGCTGCCGAGAATTTCCTCGACCGTCCGACCGACGATCCGGTCGTAGTCGAGCCCGTAGGCGCGCTCGGTCGCCCCGTTCAAATCCTCGTAGAGGAAACGGCCGTCCGCGGTGGCGCGGAACAAGGTCAGCCAATCGGGCGAGTTGTCGAAGATCGCCTGCATCTGGGCGCGGCTGGCGCCGAGCTCGCGGCCGCGGCGCTCCGCGCGTTCCTGCAGCTTGCGGTTCACCTCGCGCAGCCGCCGCTCACTCTCCAGCAGCGCCGCGCCGCTCGATTCCTCGTATTTGCGCCGCCTGGTGCTGTCGATCGTGATGCCGATCATCCGCGCGGGAGCGCCGTCGGGTCCGGCGATGGTCTTGCCGAGGAAGACGACCCAATGCAGCTCGTCGTTCGGCCAAACCAGCCGCACCTCGAGCCGCATCGGGCCCGGCCTCTTGCGAAACTGCCCCAAGGCCGCCTCGGCTTGGCGGCGTTCGTCCGGATGCACCGTCTCCAGCAGCAGCCGGTAAAGATCGGCTTCGCCGGGGCGCACGCCGAGATTGCGGAACATCTGCGCGGACCACCGCATGCGGCCCGTCGCAAGGTTCCAATCCCAGGCCCCGATCTCTCCCGCTTCCAGCGCCAGCCCGAGATCGTCGGGCTCGGCGCCGAAACCCGGTGGCGGGAGCGGCTCGGAAAGCTCGTTCACCTCGTCGGGCCCCTGATAACGCGCAACGCTATCTCATACGCGCTTCGCCCCGAGCCGCGCTACGCCATTTCGCGCGAGGTCGCCGGCGCTTTCCGTTCAAGCTCCCCGCGCGCCGCCATGTCACGGATGCGGTCGGCGGTGCGCAGGGCGATTGCCTGGATCGTCAGCGACGGGTTGACCCCGCCGACGGTCGGAAACACCGAGCCGTCGCAAATCCACAGATTGGGAATGTCCCAGCTGCGGCAATCGGCGTTGACGACGCTGGTGCGTGGGTCGTCGCCCATCCGCGCGGTGCCGTTGAGGTGGCAGGTGTCGTCGTTCTCGTCCCACAGATCGCGCACGCCGGCCGCGTCGACGCAGTCGCGCATCGACTGCATCGCGTGGCGGATCAAGCGCTTGTCGTTGTCGCCGTAGGAGAATGTCACCCGCGCGACCTTGAGGCCGAATTCGTCGGTTTCGTCTGCGAGGGTGATGCGGTTGCGCTCGTCGGGCATCACTTCGCCGACCAGCTTGACCCCGGCTTGGTGATTGTATTTTTCCATTTCGTCGCGCAGCTTCTGGCCCCACAGCCCGCGCTCGCGCGCCACCACGCCGGCCCAGGCCACCGGCAGCGTGCCGACCGCCATGTAGCAATAGCCGCCGAAAAAATCCTTGCCGGCATCGGTATAGTTCCAGTGCTCGGTGAGGCCCAACGACGGCGGCCCCTTATACCACCGCACCTCTTCCGCCATCGTGCCGTAGACCGCCTGGTTGGCCTGCACCATCAGATTGCGGCCGACGAGGCCCGAGCTGTTGGCGAGCCCATCGGGATGCCGCAGATCGGATGAGTTCAGCAAGAGCCGCGGGGTCTCGATCGCGTAGCCGGCGACCACGACGTTCTTGGCCCGCTGGAAACGCCATTGGCCCTCGCGGTGGTAGTGGACGCCGGTGGCGAGTCCGCTTTTCGCATCGGTCTCGATCCGCCCGACCATCGCCAGGTCGCGGATCTCGGCGCCGGCTGCCACCGCCCGCGGAAGCCAAGTGATCAGCACGCTCTGCTTGGCGTTGGTCGAGCAGCCGGTGACGCAGAACCCGCGATAGACGCAGGGCGGCGAGCGGCCGCGCGGCGCGGATACCGTGGCGATCGGGGTCGGAGTCCAGCCGATCCCCAGCGCCTCGCATCCTCGCGCCAGCACCAGCCCCGCGGCGTTCAGCTCGTGCGGGCGATAGGGGTAGCGCGGCCGCTTGGGTCCCCAGGGATAGCTGAGCGGGCCCGAAATCTTCAGCGCCTGCTCGACCTGGCGGTAATAGTCCCACATCTCGCGCCAGTCGAGCGGCCAGTCGGCGCCGTAGCCCAGGAGGCTGCGCGCCTTGAACCATTCCGGGCGGAAGCGCAGCGACACCATCGCGAAATGCACGGTGCTGCCGCCGACCGAGCGGCCGCTGTTGTTGCCGCCCAAGGCCACCGGATCGTCGCCGTCGCAGATGCGCTCGCCGTTCCAGTAGAGCTTGTGCTGGTGCGCCTCGTCGGAAGCGAAATCCTCGAGCGGCCGCCACCACGGCCCGGCGTCGAACCCGACGACCGAGAAGCCCATCTCCGCCAGCCGGCAGGCGAGCGTTCCGCCGCCGGCCCCGGTGCCGACGATGGCGAAATCGACCTCGTCGTCGTCGCGATGCTCGCGCATCGGGACCCAGCCGCCGACGCGGAACGGGTCGGGCGCGCGGCCGTCCTTGCCGCGCGGCGTCAGTTGCGGGTCATCCGATGCGTTCATTGTCTCCGCGCGCTTCCGCTTCGTGGCCCGGCGTCGCCTCCGCCGCTTCCCAGGGGTCGCGGCGGTCGAAATTCGTCCGCACATAGCCACGCGGGCTGGCCGGGCCGCCGAAGCCGATCTCGCTCCACGCCGTCGGGTGGGCGTAATACGAGGTGACGATGTCCAGCAGCAGGCGCTTGGAGAAGAAGAGCGCCGGCTGCATGCCCTGCCAATCGCCCTCGATTTGGCCGTCCTGCGCCGCGCGCAGCAGCGCGTCCTGCTCGGCGCCGTCGAGCGCGGCGAAGGCGACGGCGTGGCGTCGCCGCGCCTCGGCGTCGATGCCGGCGAGGCCCTGCCGCCACGCCTCGCGCAGCGGCGGCAGACGATGGTCGCGATAGCCGTCGCCGCGGTCTTCGTGGAGCTTGGCGTCGATCATCGCCGCGAGCGGCACCGGCGACCGGCGGCTATTCGATTCCCTGGGCGGCTGCGGCACGATGCGGTCGCAGATTGCGGCCAAGGTCGCCCATTCCTCCGGGCCGAGAAAGCGCGGCTCGCGCGGCAGCGCGAGGCGCTGGTCTACGACCTGCCGGGTTTTCTCGTTCCATGACGGCGTGTGCCGCTTGGCAAGCACGTCGTAGCCGGGATAGCGCTCGCTCATCGCTCGCGCTCGATCAGCTTCAGCGCCGCCAGGCCGGCGATCGCCAACGCGGTGAAGGCGGGCGGCGCCGGCAGGGGCGGCCCGTTCAAGAGGTTCTGCGACCAGTTGCGCCAGCCACCCATGCTGCGTTGCACGCCATAGGCGTGAAACCCCGCTCCGACGAGACCGATCGCGGTCAAGAGCCGCATCGACCAGCGCGCCGGCCCGGTCAGCCGGCGGCAGATGGTGGCGCCGGCGAGCAGCGCGGCGGCGACCGGCGGCGCGGTGACCGGGATCAGCATCGCCGGGTTGTGGTAGGCGCCGCGGAAATGCATCAGCCCGGCTTCGCCCGATGTGCCGAGCAAGCCGAGCGCCACCAGCCGCCCGATCAGGCGGCCCGGCGGAAAGCCGTAAATCGCCGCGCTGCCGCCGCCGCGCAGGCGTTCGGCGATGCCGCCGAGCAGCCCGGCGAGGCTGAGCGCCGCCGGCGCGCCGATCGGCGCCGCGTAGAAGAGGTTGAGCCAGCTCCAGCCGCCCGGACGCTTGAGGATGTTGTAGAAATGAAAGCCGGTGCCGGCGATGCCGGTGAAAAGCGATGCCGCGTTGCCCAGATCGCGCGCCGCACTGAACCGGTGGCGTTTGTCCAAGGCGCCGTGCAGGCCGCTGCCGAGCGCCTGGGCCGCGATTGCCAGCGGCAGCACCATCGTCCGGTTATGGAACGAGCCGCGGTAGTGCTCGACGGCGCTGTCGGCGAGCGCGGCGGCGGCGAGCATCGCCGAGCTGCGGTTGAGGCCGCGCGCCGCCTCGGCCCGTTCCGGCGGGACGCGGAGCATTCCGGTCAGCGGTCGCCGCAACGCCGTCTCCAGGGCCGCGGCGGCCGCCGCCACGGCAAACGAGGTCACCGCGAGGCTGACGGACGATTGCGACTTCGACGGCATAGCTTCCACAGCTAGCGCACGCGAAAGCGCTCGGCGTCGCCGGCCTTGAAGTCGAGGCCGAAGCCCGGCCGCGACGGATCGGGCGCGATCGCGCCGTCGTGCGGCGCCGGTGCGCCGTCGAACAGCATGTGCTCAATGCGGACGTGATCGTGAAACCATTCGAGGTGGCGCAGCCGGGGAGCGGCGGACGCGGCATGGAGGTGCAGCGCCGGGGCGCAATGTCCCGACAGATCGACGTGGTGCGCTTCGCACAGCGCGGCGACCTGCATGAACCCGGTGACGCCGCCGCAGCGCGTCACATCGGCTTGCAGCACATCGACCACGGGAAGCAGGCGGTGGAAATCGTCGAGGTTGTAGCCGTATTCGCCGGCGGCGATGTCCATGCCGGCCGGCGCGGCGGAGCGCATCAGCGCCAGGCCGTGGAGATCGTCCGAGCTGACTGGCTCCTCGAACCAGCCGATGTCATATTCGGCGATGCGTCCGGCCAATCCCAGCGCCTGTTTCGCGGAGAACGCGCCGTTCGCGTCGACGAAGAGGCCGGCGCTCGCGATCGCGGCGCGCGCCGCGGCGACCCGCGCCGGATCGCGGCCGGGGTCGCTGCCGATCTTCATCTTGACCCAGCGACACCCGTCGCGCTCAACCCAGCCGGCAAGCTGCTCGCGCAACCGGTCGTCGGTATAGCAGGTGAAGCCGCCGCTGCCATAGATCGGCACGCTGTCGCGGCATTGCCCGAGCAGCGCCGCGACCGACACCCCGAGGAGCTTTGCCTTGAGGTCCCACAGCGCCGCATCGACCGCCGAGATCGCCGTCGCCACCAGTCCGGAGCGGCCGAGATTGCGGATGCCGCGCCACAGCGCGACATTCGCGCCGGCGATGTCGAAGGCCGAGCGTCCGGCGATGGTGTCGCTTAGCTTTTTCTCGATCAGCGAGACGATCGAGGCGTCGCTGTAGGTATAGCCGAGACCGCGCTTGCCGGCGGCCTCGACCTCGACCACCACCAGCGTGGTGCGATCCCATTCGAGCGTGCCGTCCGCCTCCGGCGCGTCGGTCGGGATCTCGTACACCGACGCCGAAAGCCGCCCGAGGGGAGCCGAGCAGGGCATCACTCGTCCGATTTGCCGGGCAGCACCGACGCCAGCACCTGGCGGGCGGCGCCGATGATGACGCTGCCTTCTTCGGGGTCGCCCTTCCACAGCGCCTCGGCAAACGCTTTCGCCATCTTCAGCGTGATGTGCGGCGGCAGCGGCGGCACCTCGGGGTCGGTCTTGAACTCGATCAGCACCGGCCGGTCGGCGGCCAGCGCCTCTTCCCAGGCCGGACCGACTCTCTCGGGCGTGTCGACATAAATCCCCTTCAATCCGATCAGTTCGGCGAATTTGTGGTAGGGCACGTTGGGGATTTGCTGCGAGGCGTTGAATTTCGGGTCGCCCTCCATGACCCGCTGCTCCCAGGTGACCTGATTGAGGTCCTCGTTGTTGAAGACGCCGACGATCCAGCGCGGGCTTTTCCACTGCCGCCAGTATTTGGCGACGGTGATGAGCTCCGACATGTTGTTCATCTGCATCGCGCCGTCGCCGACCAGCGCGATGACCGGCCGGTCGGAATGCGCGAATTTCGCGGCGATCGCATAAGGCACCGCCGCGCCCATCGAGGCGAGCCCGCCCGACAGCGAGCACATCATGCCGCGCCGAATCTTGAGATCGCGGGCATACCAATTCGCGCACGAGCCGCTGTCGCTGGTGATGATGGCGCGCTCCGGCAGACGCGGCGACAGCTCCCAGGCGACCCGCTGCGGGTTGATCGGGTTGGCCGGCTGCATCGCCCGGTCTTCGAGCTTTTCCCACCAATCCTTGTTCCAGCCTTCGATGTCCTCGCGCCAGCCGTGGTCGGTGCGGTCCTTGAGCAGCGGCAGCAGCGCGCGCAGCGTCTCCGCCGAATCGCCGACCAGGTTGACCTCCATCGGATAGCGAATGCTCAGCATTTCCGTGGCGATGTCGATCTGCACGCCGCGCGCCGCTCCCTCCTTCGGAAGGAATTCTGAGTAGGGGAAGCCCGAGCCGATCATCAGCAGCGTGTCGCACTCGGTCATCAGCTTGTAGGAGGGTTCGGTGCCGAGGAGGCCGATCGAGCCGGTGACCCACGGCAGGTCGTCGGGCAGCGCGGCCTTGCCGAGCAGCGCCTTGGCCGCGCCGGCGCCGAGCTTGTCGGCGACCGCGATGACCTCGTCGGTGGCGCGGAGCGCACCCGCCCCGACCAGTATGGCGACCTTCCTGCCGGCATTGAGCACGTCGGCGGCGGCGCGCAGCTCACGCTCATAGGGCACGATTTTGGGCGCCTGATAGCCGACGCCCGAATGCAGCGTGCCGTGCGCGCGGGGCGGCTCCTCGTATTCCAAATCCTGGATATCGTTGGGAAACACGATCGCGGTCACGCGACGTTGCGCGGTTGCGATGCGTACGGCCCGGTCGGTCAGATGGCGCACTTGCGCCGGCACGTTCGCAGTGTGGACAAAGGCGCCGGCGACATCCTTGAACATCGCCTCCAGATCGACCTCCTGCTGGTAGTGGCCGCCGATCGCGGTGCGCGCCTGTTGGCCGGTGATCGCCAACACCGGCATGTGGTCGAGCCGCGCGTCGTAAAGTCCGGTCAGGAGATGCGCCGCGCCCGGTCCCGAAGTAGCGATGCAGACGCCGAGTTCACCGGTGAATTTAGCGTGCGCGGACGCCATAAACGCGGCCATCTCCTCATGCCGCACCTGGATGAACTCGATCTTGCCCTCCGCCCGCTGGAGGGCACCGAATACGCCGTTGATGCCGTCGCCCGGAAAGCCGTAGATCCGGCGAACTCCCCATTGGTGAAGCCGCTCGATGAAAAAATCGCCGACCGTCTGGGCCATGGAAGATGTCCTTACCCCAAGGGTTTGATCGGAAGGGCGAAAGAAACTCTCGGCCCCGCTGCTCCGTTCAACGTCGCGGTCTGCGGGCGGTTCCGGGCAAGGGGATGGACAAACCTTGCGCAAACCGATCGAGGATTACGCCCTGATCGGCGACCGGCGGAGGGCCGCGCTCGGCGCCCGCGACGGCGCGATCGACCGGCTGTGCTGGCCGAATTTCACAGGATGCGTGATTCGCCGCGCTGCTCGGCGACGCCCGAACGGTGCCTGCGTATCGACCTGCGCGAATTGCCGCAGCGAACGCGGCGCTATCGTGGCAAAACGCGGAGCCTCGAGGGTTTGTGCGGTCGCGACGGCGGCTTACCGGCGCGCTGGAGCTGCGCGGCTAACCGCGCCGCCGGCCGAATAGTCCGGCCAGTCCGATTCCGAGCCCCAACAGCGCCAACGCGATTGCGCCCCGGTGGCGCGCTGCCACCGCCTCGTAGGAAATCGCGTGCGCACGGTCGTCGAACCGGCCGTGCGCGCCGTAATCGCCGTCCGCCGTCTTGAACAGATTGACCGGCGCATCGGCCGGCAACGGCTCGTCGGTCAGTTGGCCGCTATATCCGGCTTTCGCCAAATAGCGGTCGAGCAGGCCCGGCGCCAGCTTGTTGGCGATGATCGCTTTCACCGTCGGCAACCCAACCCAGACCTCGCGCCGCCGCGGGTGCAGCCCGGCATCGACGATCGCCCGCGCCGGCACCTCGGGCTGAAAGATCGGCGGCACCGGCTGTGGCCGCTTGCCCATCTTGTTGAGCGCCCAGTCGAATTGCGGCGTGTTGATGGCCGGCAGATGCACCATCACCAGGCGCACCGCGCTGCCGTCGTGGATCAGCTCGGTGCGCAGCGAGTCGCTAAAGCCGCGCACCGCGAACTTGGCGCCGCAATAGACCGATTGCAGCGGGATCGCGCGGTAGGCGAGGGCCGAACCGACATTGACGATGGTGCCCTTGTCGCGTTTTTTCATGCGGGAAAGCGCCGCCATGGTGCCATGCACCTGGCCGAGATAGGTGACCTCGGTGCTGCGGCGGAATTCTTCGGGTGTGACGCGGTCGAACGGCGCAAAGATCGTCGCCATCGCGTTGTTGACCCAGATGTCGATCGGCCCCAGCTCGGCCTCGATCCGCTCCGCCGCGGCCTCGATTGCGTTGGCGTCGGCGACGTCGGCGACGATGGGAAGCGCCCTGACGCCGTGCGCGCGCAATTCCTCCGCCGCCGTCTCGAGCCGCGCCTGATTGCGGGCGAGGATCGCCACGTCGCAGCCGCGCCGCGCGAATTCACGCGCCGTCGCGCGGCCCACCCCCGCGCTGGCTCCGGTAACGACGACGATCACGGCACTCTCCCTGGTTGACGTAGGAGAACCGCCCCCGTTCACGGCGGTTCCGGAACGCATCGCGGGGCTGGCGGTTCTCCTCTCAGAAGGAGTGGAGGGAACCATGGCCAAGTCGCCGTCGGCGCGTAAATCAACCCCCTCGCGAGGCCGCAAATGGTCGGCGAAGGTGACCGAGACCAGCGACGCGATGGACCTCAAGAAGGACGTCTTCAAGTCGAAGAGCCCGAAGCGCATCGCCGCGTCGGTAAAGCGCTCGGCCGAGCGCAGCCAGCGGCGCAAGACGAGCCCGTTCCGCTCGGCGATGTCGATGCTGAACTTTTACATGAACCGCGCCGGCAAGAACCTCTCCGCCTCGCGGCGGCGCGTGCTGGAATCCGCGAAGGGCCGGCTCCGCCGGCTGTTCCGGCGTCCGGCGACGCCCTAGCGACGCGCGCCCCACGCCGGGAACCTTCCGTCGGCTTGGGGCTTTATCGGGGTATCGCACCGCTGGCGCCTTGGGCGCCGGCCCGTAAAGCAGGTGAACCGTGACCACAAAGGTGCTCGATCGCGGCGCCCTCGGCCGCGCAGGGCAGGGCCTCAGCCGGCGCTCGCTCTTGACCTCCACCGCGACCGCGGTGGCGCTGGCGCCGGCCGCCGCCTTGGCGCAGAGCCGCGCCCCGGCGGCTTCCCCGCCACCGCAAGTCTCCGAGCCGCGGGCCGGTGTCTCGGTCGACCTCGTGGTCAACGACCGGACCCGGCAACTGACTATCGACCCGCGCACCACGCTGCTCGATGCGCTGCGCGAGCATCTCGCTCTTACAGGTTCGAAGAAGGGCTGCGACCACGGCCAATGCGGTGCCTGCACGGTGCTGGTCGACGGCAAACGGGTGCTCGGCTGCCTGACGCTCGCCGTCGCGGTGCGCGGCCCGGTGACGACGATCGAGGGCCTCGCCGAACCCGGCGGCAAGCTGCATCCGATGCAGCAGGCGTTCATCGACCAGGACGCTTTCCAGTGCGGCTACTGCACGCCGGGGCAGATCTTGTCGGCTATCGGCTGCGTCAACGAAGGCCATGCCGGCAGCGACGCCGAAATCCGCGAGCACATGAGCGGCAACCTCTGCCGGTGCGCGGCCTATCCGCACATCGTCAAGGCGATCGACCAGGCCAAAGGCGACATGCGGAGCTGATGATGCGACCGTTTCTCTACCAGCGCGCCGGCAACCTGGCCGACGCCGTCGATGCGGCGAGCCAAGGCCCGAGCCGCGTCCCGCCGACCATGGCGGCGGCGCAATACCTCGCGGGCGGAACGACGATCCTCGATCTGATGAAGCTCGACGTGATGCGGCCGGAAGTGCTGGTCGACATCAGCCGCGTCGACCCGGCGGGGATGCGCATCGAGCCGCGCGGCGACGCGCTCGTTCTCGGCGCGTTCATGACGATGGCCCAGGCCGCCGACCACCCCGAGATCAAGCATAACTATCCGGTCATCGCCCAGTCGCTCGACCTCGCGGCGAGCCCGCAGCTGCGCAACATGGCGACGCTCGGCGGCAATGTGCTGCAGCGAACGCGCTGCAGCTATTTCCGTGATCCCAGCTTCGGCGCCTGCAACAAGCGCGAGCCGGGCAGCGGCTGCGCCGCGCTCGACGGGGTCAGCCGCAAGCACGCCGTCCTCGGGGTCAGCGAGAATTGCATCGCGACCTATCCCGGCGATTTCGCCCAGGCGCTCGTCGCGCTCGACGCTGGGGTCGAGATCGTCGGCCCCGGCGGCGCGCGAATCATCCCGTTCGAGGCGCTGCACCGCGAGCCGGGCGATACGCCGCATCTCGAGACCACCCTGCTGCCAGGCGAAATCATCATCGGCTTCCGCCTTCCGGTCGCGCCGTGGACCCGCCGGTCGCTTTACCTGAAGATACGCGACCGGCAATCCTATGAGTTCGCGCTGGCTTCCGCGGCGGTGGTGCTCGATCTTCACAGCGGCCCGCAAGGCGCCGTCGTCAATGCGGCGCGGATCGCGCTGGGCGGGGTCGCGAGCAAGCCGTGGCGGGCGCGCGAGGCCGAGGCCGAGCTCAACGGCAGCAAGCTCGACCGGGCCGCCGCGCAGCGCGCCGCCGATGCCGCGTTCGCAGGGGCGAGGCCGCAGGGCGACAATCAATACAAGCGCGAGCTCGGCAAGCGGACGCTGGTTCGCGCGCTGCTGCAAGCCGCTCAGTTAAGTGTTTGATCCCAAGGTGAAGTGATGGATGGATCTCTCGGACGGCCGGTCAAGATCGGCGCCCCGACGCCGCGGGTTGACGGCCGTCTCAAGGTGACGGGCGAGGCGCGCTACGCCTCCGACACGCCGCTCGCCGACCCGGTCTACGCGTTCCTCGCCACCAGCGCGATCGCGCGCGGCCGCATCACGAATATCGACGACAGCGAGGCCCGCGCCGTGCCTGGCGTGCTCGACATCCTGACCCACCAGAACATCGGCGACGCGGTCAAGAAGACCAAATTGTTCAGTGACGGCGGCTATGTCGGCTCGACGATCATGCCGTTAGGCTCCGACCAGATCTTCCACGGCGGCCAGATCGTCGCGGTGGTGCTGGGCGAAAGCTTCGAGGCGGCGCGCGACGCGGCGCACCGGCTCAATATCGCCTACGCCGCCGAGCAGCCTTCGGCCGGGTTCGACAGCCCCGGCGCGACCGAGATCGCCGCGAAGGACGCGTCGTCGAGCTTCGAGGACCCCGCGGTCGGCGACGCCAACGGAGCTTTCGCGACTGCGGCGGTGACCATCGACCAGCATTACGCGACGCCGACCCAGCACCACAACCCGATCGAGCTGTTCACCACGAGCTGCGCCTGGGCCGACGGCAAGCTGACGGTTTGGGAGGCCAGCCAGAACGTCACGGGCTTCAAGCATGGCCTCGCCGAGCAGCTCGGCATCGATCCCGCCACGGTTCATGTCGTCTCGCCCTATGTCGGGGGCGCCTTCGGCTCGCGCGGCGCGCTGACCCAGCGCACCTCGCTGATCGCGGTCGCCGCGCGCCGGCTCAACCGGCCGGTAAAGCTGGTCGCGACGCGCGATCAGGGCTTCACGATCGCCAGCTACCGCGCCGAGACGCGGCATCACGTCAAGCTCGGTTCCGACAATGTCGGCAAGCTCGTCGCGCTGATCCACGAAGGCGAGGAGGTCACCAGCCGGCCCGACAATTACAAAGTCGCCGGCACCGACGCCTCGACCCGGCTCTATGCCTGCCCAAACATCGCCTCGAAGGTGTCGATGGTGCATGCCGACCGCAACACGCCGGGCTTTATGCGCTCGCCGCCCGAGCTGCCGTACCTCTTCGCGCTCGAATCGGCGATGGACGAACTCGCGGTGGCGCTCAACCTCGACCCGGTCGAGCTGCGCCGGCGCAACGACACCGACAAGGAGCCGATCAAGGGCCTGCCCTATACCAGCCGCGCGCTGATGCCGTGTTTCGACGCCGCGGCGAAATCGTTCGGCTGGGAAAGGCGCGACCCCAAGCCCGGATCGATGCGCGACGGCGATTGGATCGTCGGCTGGGGTTGCGCCTCGACGATGTACCCGACCCAGCTCGGCCCGGCGACCGCGCGGGTCGCGATCACGCCGCAGGGCGCCGCCAAAGTGCAGACCGCGGCGCACGAGATCGGCAACGGCGCCTATACGGTGATCGCCATTACCGCCGCCGACAAGCTCGGCATCGGCGTCGACAAGGTGGTCGTCGAGCTGGGCGACTCGGATTTGCCGCCGGCGCCGGTGGCCGGCGGCTCCAATACCACCGCCAGCGTCTGCAACGTCGTCGCCAAGGCCTGCGAACAGATCCGCTCGCGCGTCGCCCAGGCGGCGGTCGCCGCCGAGGGCGTTTTCACGGGCAAGGATCCCGCCTCCCTCGCGCTGACCGACGGCAAGCTGCAAGGCCCGGACGGCGCCAACGAGCCGCTCGAGAACGCGCTCCGGCGGGTCTCGAACGGCGCCATCGAGGCCTATGCCGAGAACATCCCGCACGGCGTCCCGCCCGACGGCCTTGGCAAGCTCTATCAGGGCCACGGCGTACTGGCCGGCGGCGCCAAGTTGAAGGACCGCATCCAGTTCGCCTTCGGCGCCGAGTTCGTCGAGGTCCGCGTTCACGCGCTGACCCGCGAAATCCGCGTGCCGCGCGTTGTCGGCGCGTTTGCCGCCGGGCAGATCGTCGACCCGGTCACCGCCAAGAGCCAGTTGATGGGCGGCCTCATCTGGGGCGTCTCGTCGGCGCTGCATGAGGCGACCGAGATCGACCGCGGCCGCGCCCGCTACACCAACACCGACCTCGCGGAATATCTCATCCCGGTCAACGCCGACATCGACCGGGCCGAAGTCATCCTCATCCCCGAGGAAGACCGCCAGGTCAACGAGCTCGGCATCAAGGGGCTCGGCGAGCTGGGCAATGTCGGGACCAACGCGGCGGTCGCCAATGCGGTCTATCACGCGACCGGCGTGCGTGTCCGCGAGTTGCCGATCCGGCTCGAGAAGCTGCTCGACGCGCCGGCGATCGCGCTGTGACCGGAGGCCGTCATTCGCGATGATCTGATCGGCTTTTCGAGCGAGGGCGAGACACGGGGTCGCGCGCGGCGTCCGACTGGCGTTGCCATCTTGACGCTTTTGTTGACCGCGGCGTTCGGCGCGAACGCCCTCGCGCAATCGCCGCAATCTTACCGGATCGCAAAGACGGTGACGCTCGGCGCGCCAGATCGCTGGGATTATGTCGTATTCGATCCGGTTCTGGGCCGCGTCTATGTCGCGCATGGCGAGAAGGTGACGGTGGTCGACGGGGCTAGCGGTGCGATTGTCGGGCAGATCGAGGGCATCACCGGCGCGACTCACGGAATTGCCTCCGTGCATGCTCTGGGCAAAGGTTATACCGATGACGGCAAGGCCGGCATCGCCGTGTCCTTCGACCTCAAAACCCTTAAAGTGATCAAGCAGATCAAGGCCGAGCCGGATGCGGACGGCATCGTCTACGATCCGCCGAGCGGGCATATTTTGGTGATCGACGGCGATTCCGGGAAGGTCACCGTGATCGATCCCAAAACGGACAGTGCTGTCGCAACGATCGACGGCGGCGGGGGATTGGAGTTTGGCGTGTCGGGCGACAACGGTAAATTCTATGTCGACGGCGCCGAAAAGAACGAAATCGTCCGCATGGACACGAGTACGAACAAAGCCGACGCCCATTGGCCGATGCCGGGCTGCGTGAAGCCGCATGGTCTTGCCATCGACCGCGCGCATATGCGCCTGTTTGCGAGCTGCGCAAACAAGGTCATGACCGTCGTCGATGCGAACACTGGCGCCGTGATTGCGGACCTGCCGATCGGCGAAGGCACCGACTTTGCCGAATTCGATCCTGTCCGCGGCTTGGCCTTCAGCTCGAACCGCGATGGAACTCTCTCGATCATCGCCGAAAAATCGCCAACCAGTTTCGTGGCGCTTCCCGCAGTTACGACAGAGAGGGGCGCGCGTACAATGGCGACCGATCCCAAAACGGGGCGCATCTATTTGGTGACCGCAGATATGACGCCCAACCCATCAGTAGCGCCTGCGGACACCCGACACCGCTATAACGTCCAACCGGGCTCGGTGAAGCTCCTTTTCCTAGACCCGATTCCAAGGTAGCAGGAACGACAGGTTATGGACCGCGCAAGCGGCGGATGGCCTGCTTGCCCACGCGGTCGTTGATGAGGCGGCGCTCACGATCTGCAACCCTTGCAGCAATCCCCCGAAATTGGCCCATCCGCCGCCGCCCGGACCCATAGACTTACAGCGCGGCTCGGCCCCGGGCCTAGCTGCCGTACAACGTCCGGCCAAGCCTGCCGCCCCGTTACCGGGGAGTGTCAGGCATCCGTCGAGCCAATACGATACATCCGGGGTAAGGCAGGCACCCCGTCAGACATTCGTCCAAGTTCTGCGCCACTCGCTAAGCGAGGAGTGCGCACCGATGGGCGACATAATCCGTTCCGGGACTTACAAAATCGCGTTTGTCTGGCGTGGCGCTCGCCCGGCGCGGCAAGCTGCGACGCCGCAAAACAACCGATTTCACCGCGTGTTGAGGTGAGATGTCGCGCCGCTAAATCCAGGAGACCGACTCAAATTGAAGTCAACGAAATCAAAAGCATACCGTCTCCCCCGCGAAAGCGGGGGCCCAGGGCAACCGCTTTGTCAGATCACTGGCTCAACCCTCAGCGAGATGGAATTGAGGGGTGCGTTCCGTCGCTCCCCCTGGGTTCCCGCTTTCGCGGGAAAGACGAAAAAAAGACAAGCCCTTGGGAAGGCTCAACTCATTTCAAAGCCAGCCTCTCAGGAAGGCCAGCGTCCGGCGGATGCGTCCGATTTTGACGTTGGTGCGCCGGGCGCGGAGGTTTAGGCTGACGGCATCGAAAATATGGCGGCGGGCGCGGCCTGTATCGCATTCTGGGAGGGTATCTGATGGCGAACTTCACCAGCGAGGACGTCGACTATCTGCGCCACGGCGACCGCAAGATCATGGCCCGCATCTTCAAGCCGGAAGGGGCGGGGCCGTTCCCGTGCTTTATCGATCTGCACGGCGGCGCCTGGAACAACGGCGACATCAACGACCGCACCGGCCTCGGCGAATACCTCGCCTCGCGCGGCGTCGTCATGCCGACCCTCAATTTCCGCCACGGGCCGGACGGCTATCCGACGACGCTCGCCGACATCCATTACGGCATCCGCTGGGTCAAGGCGCATGCCAAGGAATTGAAGATCGACCCCAACCGGGTGGCGATCGGCGGCGCGTCGAGCGGCGGCCATCTCGCGATGCTGGTGGCGATGCGGCCCAACGACGCGCGCTACAACGCCATTCCCTGTCAGGGCTGCGACGATCCCTCGGTGCGCGGCGTCTTCATGATGTGGCCGGTGATCAACCCGCTGTCGCGCTACAAGCACGCCAAGCGCCTGGAAGCGGGCGGCAACCCGCCGGCCTGGGCGGTCGGGATGGACAAGAAGCACGACATCTACTGGCACACCGAGGCCGAGATGGCCGAGGGCAACCCGATGCTGATCCTCGAGCGCGGCGAAAAGGTGGTGATGCCGCCTTCCGTCTGGCTGCAGGGCCGGCCCGACCTCACCCACGATTATCACGACCCCGATTCGGACTTCGCGGGCAACGAGCCCGAGCGCTTCGTCTCGAACTACCGCAAGGCCGGCGGCGACATCGAGATCGCCTATTTCGACAATGAGAAGCGCAATACCGAAATGACCCACGCGCCGGTCCACGCCTTCATGCAGAAGCACGTGAAATAGGCGCGTAAACAAGACTGGGCTGTTGAGCCGGCCCGCCCAACCCGCTATCAAGCGGGGCGGGCGGGCTTTCTTTCTTTTGGGCCGGTGAGAATCCTATCGTGTAGGGCGGATAAGCGCAGCGTCATCCGCCGTTGCTAGCTCGGATATCGGCGGATTGCGCTGCGCTTATCCGCCCTACGGGATCTACGGGATCGAGGTGTACGGCTTGGCCCAAAGCAACACCGCTTCCAACCAGCACAAGGCGTCCGGGGTCGACATCGCCGAGGCCGATGCCGGTCTCGACAACATCGTCTCGCGCATCGTCGCGACCTGGCCGAAATCGGGCTTTGGCGCGGTCCAATTGCCGATCGGCTATTTCGCCAACGTCGTCGATCTCGGCGGCATCGGCCTCGCCATCACCACCGACGGGGTCGGCTCGAAGGCGATGATCGCCGACATGATGAAGAAATACGACACGATCGGCATCGACTGCATCGCGATGAACGTCAACGATTTGCTCTGCGTCGGCGCGCGGCCGGTGTCGCTGGTCGATTACATCGCGGTCGAGAAGGCCGACGCGGCGATGCTCGACGGCATCGCGATCGGCCTCGCCGAGGGCGCGCGGCAAGCCAACATCTCGATCACCGGCGGCGAGATTTCGCAGCTTCGCGAAATCGTCCGCGGCTTCGACCTGGTGGGGACCGCGGTCGGCACGGTGGCGCTCGACCGCATCCTGGTCGGCCGCGACTTGCAGCCCGGCGACGCGGTGATCGGCATCGCTTCCAGCGGCATCCACAGCAACGGCATGACCTTGACCCGCCGGGTCTTTTTCGACCAGGCCGGCGCCACGATCGACACCCGTTTCGCCGAGCTCGACTGCACGATCGGCGAGGAGCTGCTGCGCCCGACGAATATATACGTGCCCGAAATTATCGAAGTTCTGGATCAGGTATCGTCGGTCAAGGCCTTGATACATATCACCGGCGACGGGCTCCTGAATCTGCCGCGCGTCGATGCTCGAATCGGCTTCGTGATCGACGATCTGCCCGAGCCGCCGCCGTTGTTCGGCCTCATCGAGAAGCTCGGCGGCGTCGGCCGCGCCGAAATGTTCGAGGTCTACAACATGGGCATCGGCTTTTGCGTCGTTGTCGCGCCGGGCGACGCCGACCGCACGCTGGCGATCCTCGCGCGCCATGGCCGCCGCGCCTCGGTGATCGGCCAGGCGATCGCCGACCCGACGAAATCGGTGCACCTGCCTCGTGAACAGCTTACCGGCACCGGCAAGAGGTTTCGGCCGTCGTGAGCGAGGCGCCGATCCTCGACGCGGCGGTGCTGGACGATCTGATCGACCATATCGGCGAGGATGCGGTCCGCGGCATCGTCGAATTGTTCGTCGCCGAATGCCGCGACCTGGCCGGCGCCATCGCCGCCGCCGCGACGCCTCAGGCGGCGGGACGCGCCGCGCATTCGCTAAAGAGCAGCGCCGGGCAGCTCGGCGCCAGCGCTCTCGCCGAGGCGGCGCGCGCGATCGAAACCGCTGCCGAAACCGGCTCGCCGCGGCTGCCGGTCCTTGTAGCGGTGCTGATCGATTGCGCCGCGCGCAGCCAAACCGCGCTGGCGGCGCGCCTCCGATAAAACCATCCCGCAGAAGGCTGAGACCATGCCAGAGAGGGGCCGCGGCCTTGGCCGGGATGGATAAAAAGAGGGATCGGGTTAGAAAAAATAGAAAATGCTACCCCGCCGACAGCAGGCGTTCCTTGTCCCATTCCGCCTTGCGGCGATAGATCGTCGAGGGGTTGATTTCGAGCAGCGCGGCCGCGCGGGGAATGTTGCCGCCGCACAGCGCGATCGCTCCCTCGATCGCCTCCTTCTCGATCAGCCAGAGCGGCTTCACCGCTCCATCCCCGGCTGCGGCGCCGGCCCGCGGCGCCGGCGACAGCGCCGCGATCGCGCCCGGCCGCGGCGCGGCATGGGAATCGAGCCGGCTCAGCATCGCTTCGGTCACCAGCCGGCCCTGGTTGAACAGCACCGCGTTGCGCAGCGCGTTCTGCAGTTCGCGGATATTGCCGGGCCACGCGTAGCGGCGCAGCGCGCGCACCGCGCCCTCGTCGAAATCGGCGAATAGCTTGCCTTCCTCCTTGGCGTAAAGGCCAAGGAAATGACGGGCGAGCAGCAGCAAATCGTCGTCGCGCGCGCGCAGCGGCGGCATCGCGCAGGGCACCACGTGCAGCCGGTAATAGAGGTCCTCGCGGAACCGCCCGGCATGCACCTCGCCCCACGGGTCGCGGTTGGTGGCGCAGACATAGCGCACATCGGCGTTCTCGACATCGCTGCCGCCGACCTTCTGGAACTCGCCCGATTGGATGACGCGCAGCAGCTTGACCTGCAGGCTCAGATCCATCTCGCAGATTTCGTCGAGGAACAGCGTGCCGCCCTTGGCCCGGGTAATCGCCCCCTCGCGGTTGCCGATCGCGCCGGTGAACGCACCCCTGACGTGGCCAAACATCTCGCTTTCCATCAGTTCGCGCGGGATGGCGCCGCAATTGACCGCGACGAATGGGCCGCCCCGGCGCGGGCTCAGCTCATGGATGGCCTGGGCGCAAAGCTCCTTGCCGGTGCCGCTTTCGCCGGTGATGAACACGGTGGCGCGGCTCGCGGCGGCGCTTTCGATCACGTGATAGACCGCGCGCATCGGCAGCGAGGCGCCGAGGAGGCCGCAGAATTTGCCCTCCTTGGCGATGTCGTTGGCCGCCGCGAGGGTCTGCAGCTGGCGGCGCTCCAGCGCATTGCGCACGGTGACGATGAGCCGGTCCGGCGGGAACGGCTTCATGATGAAATCGTAGGCGCCTTCGCGCATCGCCTCGACCGCAGCCTTGACCGAGCCGTGCGCGGTGACGACGATCACCGCCGAAGGCAGGTTGCGCGCGCGGATCAGGCGCAAGATTTCCATGCCGCTGGCGTCGGGCAGCTCGATATCGAGCAGCACGACATCCGGGATCGTCTCGTCAAGGACATCGAACGCCCGCGCGCAGGTCTCGGCGTCGAGCAGGTCGACATCGAGCTTTTTCAGGACCTCGTGGTAGAGGCGCAGGATCGAGGGCGTGTCCTCGACCAAAAGCAGGCGCGGTTTTGTCGTCATGCCTTCTCCGTTTTCAGCCGGAGAGAATACCCGTTGTTTGGTTGCTAATGACTGAATACCGGCGCCGGCCCAATTGCACCGGGGATGCCGCCGACGCCGCAGCCAACTTCGCCGAATTAGCTTAAAAGTAACCTTGTGCGGTGAGCCTCATCGCCGACCCATGGCGAAGCCATGGAGAAGGACGCTCGCCTGAGCATTTCGCAGCCACCCGACGACATGCCCGATAAGGCGCCGGACCCGGCTCCCGGTCTGCTGCGTCGCGGCTGGCTGCCTTTCGCCATGGCGCTGTTTGGCGTCCTTGTCGTGCTGCTGATCGTCGGCGGCGTCGCGCAGCAGCTTTCGAGCGAGCGCGGCGCCATCCTCGAAGAGGCCCGCAAGCACACCTCGAACCTCGCGCGCGCCTTTGAGGAGCATATCCGGCGCACCCTTAAGGAGGTCGACGAGACGCTCCTCGTGCTGAAGCGCGGCTATCAGAGCGACCCGGCAAATTTCCGGCTGTGGGAGTGGCCGGGCAAGGAATTGCTGCTGCAGGATCTGTCGGTGCAGATCGCGATGGCCAATCGCGACGGCACAATCGTCGGCACTACCGAGGGCCCGGCGCCCGTCGTCGCCGCGGTGCGCAACGAGGATTATTTCCTCTATCACCTCAACCACGCCGGCGACGGGCTGTTCATCGGCAAGCCGGTGCGGGGCGGTGGCGCCGGCCATTGGACGATCCCCTTGTCGCGCCGCCTCAACGCGCCCGACGGCAGCTTCGCGGGGGTGCTGATCGTCTCGCTCGATCCCTATTACCTGGCCCGGTTCTACGAGACGGTCGATCTTGGCCCCGGCGGCACGGTGATGTTGGTCGGTCGCGACGGCATCGTGCGGGCGCGGGTCTCGTTCTCCCGCACCTCGCCGACCGGGACGAGGCTGACGCCGAAATTGACGATCGGCGAAACGGTGATGCTGCAACTGGACGCCGATACGGAAAACCGCAGCCTCTACGTCGAAAGCGGGCTCGACAATGTGCGTCGCGTGGTCAGTTACAGCGTCCTGCACGATTATCCGCTGATCGTCGGGGTCGGGCTCTCCGACAGCGACCTGTTCGCCCAATACGACGCCAGCCGCTGGCGGCTAATCGGCGCGGCGGCGATCGTAGCGCTCCTCGTCGTCGCCTTTACCGCGCTGCTCGCGTGGCAGATGGTGCGGCGCCAGCGCTCGGAAGTGGACCTGGCGACGCGCGAAGCCGAGCTGCGGGGCGAGCGCGGGCGCCTCTCGGACACGCTCGATTCGCTGCGCATCAGCAACGACCGGTTCCGTGCCATCATCGAAACCGCGCGTGACGCCATCCTCACCGCCACCGCCGACGGTATCATCGAGATCGCCAACCCGGCGGCGGCGCGCATCTTCGGCTATTCGACGCGGCGGCTGCGCGGGCGCAACATCGCCGACCTCGCCGCCGCCGACGCCGCCGGCTTCCGCCGCTATTTCGGCAATGCCGCCGCTGCGTCGGGGCCGGCCGCCCTGTCGGGCGCGCCGCGCGAGTTTTTTGGCCGGCGCGCCGACGGCACGGTGTTCGACATGGAGGTCGCGTTCGCCGACTTCTTCGACGCCGGCATGCGCAAGGCCGCGATCATCATTCGCGACATCAGCGAGCGCAAACAGGCCGAGCGCGAGCTCGTCGCCAGCATGGAGCAGGCCGAGCAGGCGAATCGCGCCAAGTCCGATTTCCTCGCGGTGATGAGCCACGAGATCCGCACGCCGATGAACGGCGTCGTCGGGATGACCGGGTTGCTGCTCGACACGCCGCTATTGCCCGAGCAGCGCCGCTACGCCGAAGTTGTCCGCGACTCGGCGGACCATCTGCTCTCGGTGATCAACGACATCCTCGACCTGTCGCGGCTCGAAGCCGACCGGCTGGTGCTCGACGAGGGCGATTTCGACATCGAGCCCTTGGTGCAGAGCATTTGCGACATGATGGCTCCGCGCGCCTACGCCAAGGGTCTCGATATCGGCTTCTACCTGGCGCCCGGCACCCCCGCTTCGGCCTTTGGCGACGCCGGCCGTATCCGTCAGGTGCTCTACAACCTCGTCGGCAACGCGGTGAAATTCACCGAAAAGGGCGGGGTGGCGATCTCCGTGGCGCCGGCGGCGCGCGCCGGCGGGCGGCCGGCCGGCGATCGCTTCCCGTTGCGCTTCGACGTCGCCGACAGCGGCATCGGCATCCCGGGGCCGGTATTGGCGACGCTGTTCGAGCAATTCACCCAAGGCGATCCGACCGTGGCGCGGCGTTACGGCGGGACCGGTCTCGGCCTGTCGATCTCGCGCAAGTTGGCGGCGCTGATGGGCGGCACCATTGGCGTCGCGAGCGAAGAAGGGAAGGGCAGCCAGTTCTGGTTCACCGCATCGCTGGCGCCGGCGCGCGGCCGGCCGGCGGAGCTGCCCGCAATCGATCTCCGCGGCATGCGGGTGCTGCTCGTCGACGACAACCCGGTCAACCGCGAGGTCATGTCGCGGCAGCTCACCGCATGGGGTGCGGCGGTCGAGACCGTCGCCACGCCCGATACCGTCGTCGCGATCGCCCGACGGGCGGCGCGCAGCGGCAACGGCTTTGCCGCCGCGGTGCTCGATCACGCGATGCCCGATCTCGATGGCCTCGCGCTGGCCCGATTGATATTTGCCGAACAGTCGCTCGCCGGCATGCGGCTGGTGCTCGCGACCTCGTCGCCCGGCGCCGATCTGCGGCAGGCGGCGACGGCGCTCGGCATCGCCGCGGTTCTCGTCAAGCCGTGCCCGCCCTCGGCGCTGCTGGCCGCGCTGGCGAGTCCGCCGGAAGCGCTCGCCGCGGCGGCCGGGATGGTGGCGCCGACCGCTGACCCTTTGTCCGAAGCCAGGCTCGGCGCCGGGCTTCGGGTGCTCGTCGCCGAGGACAACAAGGTCAACCAGGCCGTCGTCAAGCAGATGCTGGAAAAACTCGGCTGCCGGGTCGATGCCGTCGCCAACGGGCTGGAGGCGGTCGAGGCGGTGCGGCTCGCGCCCTACCACCTGGTCTTCATGGATGTGCAGATGCCGGAGATGGACGGCCTCGCCGCGACCGCAGCGATCCGCGCGCTGCACATGCCCGATCGCCGCGGCGTGTGGATCGTCGCACTCACCGCGAATGCCTTTGGCGAGGACCACCGGCGCTGCGTCGCCGCCGGCATGAACGATTTCCTGGCCAAGCCGATCCGGTCCGATGACCTCAAAGCCTGCCTCGCGCGGGTGCCGGCGGTGACCGCGGCGCACGCCGCGCAGTAGGCTCAGCCGCTGGTCGGCTCCGGCGGAAACCAGTCGCCGAGGATTTGTTCGGCGGTATAAGAAAAGGATTCCTGATAGGATTGTGCCTTCAGTATCTGCTGAAGAGATCGGGAAAGCTCATTTCTTTCGTCCAAGGCGGCGATCGCGAGCCGCGCTCCGCGCTCCGTCTCCTGAGCGATGATTTGCGCTAACTCGGGCTTAAGGCTCGGGCTCTCCGCCAACCTGTCTTCGGCTTCGACACGGGCGTTCCTGATGCTCTGACGCCATCTTCGGTGCGGTCGGTCCGCGGGAGAATGTTCCAGTTTGATCAGATGCTCGATGATGCGCCGAATGTGGCTGTGCAGAGACCGTCTTTCCGATTTAGCCAAATCCTCGATCTCCTCGGCCAGATTCTCCCAGTCGAGTTGCCGATTGGAGCCGCCCTGCGCGGCGGCGCGAAGCGCGGCCGCCTGGGTCTCGGCCCATGCAACAGTGTCTTCTTCGTACAGCGTTTTCAGGTCCATCAGCGCGGCTTCCTCGGGAGCCCGTCAAAGGGGAAATCCCCTGCGGATAATATGTACACAGTGAAGCGATTACAGCACCCGACTTGAAGCCGCCGCCCGCGCAACCCATCATCCCGCCATGGAAGAATTCGCCGTCCGCCCCGATCCCGACGATCCGCGCCTGACGCGCACCGTCCCCGGCATCGACCACGAGGGCAAAGCGGTGGAGACCGCGGTCGTCATGGAGCGGCCGCTGACCCTGTTTTTGAACGGTCGCGAGATCGTCACGATGATGACGATCGGCGATCACCCGAATTACCTCGCGGTCGGCTATCTGCTCAATCAGAACATGCTGTTGCCGGGGGACCGGATCATCGCGATCGATTACGACGACGATCTCGAGACCGTCGTCGTCCGCACCGACCGCGAGACCGATTTCGAGGACAAGCTGAAAAAGAAGACGCTGACCTCGGGCTGCGCCCAGGGCACGGTGTTTGGCGATCTGATGGAGAAGTTTGACGAAATCCGGCTCGATCCGGCGGCGATCCTGAAAACGTCGTGGCTCTACGCGCTGGCCCGCAAGATCAATACCGCGCCGAGCCTCTACCTCGCCGCCGGCGCGATCCACGGCTGCGTCTTGTGCGAGGAGGACCGGCCGCTGCTTTACATGGAGGATGTCGGCCGCCACAACGCGATCGACAAGATCGCCGGCTACATGCACCTCAACGGCATCTCGCCGGTCGGCAAGATCTTCTATACGACCGGCCGGCTGACCTCGGAGATGGTGATCAAGACGGTGCAGATGCGCATCCCGATCCTCATTTCGCGCTCCGGGTTCACGGCCTGGGGGGTCGACCTCGCGCGGCAGGCGGGGCTGACCCTGATCGGCCGCGCCAAGGGGCGCCGCTTTGTCGCGCTCGCCGGCGCCGAGCGCATCGTCTTCGACAGCGACGGGCGCGAGGCGGCGGAGGAAACCGCACGCGGCTCGCGCAAGGCGAGCCTTCCCGAAGCGGCGGCATGACTCCGGAAGGGACGAGGACTGTCGGCGTGTTGCTCGCGGGGGGGCTCGCGCGGCGCATGGGCGGGGGCGACAAGCCGTTGCGGACGATCGGCGGGCGACCGCTGCTCGCTCACGTCATCGAGCGGCTGCGCCCGCAAGTATCGGAGCTGGTGCTCAACGCCAACGGCGATCCGGCGCGGTTCGCCGCTTATGGGCTGCCGGTCGTCGCCGACAGCATCCCCGATTATGCCGGCCCGCTCGCCGGGGTGCTGGCCGGGCTCGACTGGACCGCTTCACATCGGCCCGATTGCCCGATGATCCTCAGCGCCCCCACCGACGCACCCTTTTTGCCGGCTGATCTGGTCTCGCGAATGGAGCAGGCGCTGGCCGCGGAAGGCGCCGATCTCGCCTGCGCCGCATCTGGCGGGCAGGCGCATCCGGTAATCGGGTTGTGGCCGGTGCGGCTGCGCGACGAGCTGCGCCGCGCCCTCGTCGATGAGGGCGTCCGCAAGGTGGACGTCTGGACCGCCCGCTACCGGCTGGCGACCGTGCCCTTTTCCGACCGGGTCCCCAGGCTTGGCCCGGGGATCGATCCGTTCTTCAACGCCAACCGGCCCGAGGATCTCGAGCGCGCCGCCGCTCTGCTCGGCGCTATTGGAACAGCTTCAGCGCGTTGAACAGGGTCTCGATCACCCCCCAGGCAAGCGGGATGCCGACAAAACCCCAGGCCAGCACCAGTTTCAGGCCATTGTTTGCCGCCATCGTCGCCTCCCTCTAGACCGCCGCCGCGCTCAGCGTATCGGCGGTCCGCTTCATGTAATGGCGCTCATGCACCGCCTTGACCAGCGCGTTGCAGATAAAGCCGATAACCAGCAGCGCCGCCATCACATACATCGTCGTGTTGTAGGCCTGCGCTTTCGGCACACCGTGGTCGACGTAATATTGGCGCATGTAGTTGACGATGACCGGGCCGAAGATTCCCGCCATCGACCAGGCGGTCAGCAGCAGCCCGTGGATTGCCCCGACATACTGGGTGCCGAACATGTCCCTCAGATAGGCCGGCACGGTCGAGAACCCGCCACCGTACATGCTGATGATGACGAGGAAGCAGATTACGAACAGCGTCACGTTCCCCGACCCGCCGGCGAACGGCACGATCGAGTAGAGCACGGTGCCGAGCGCGAAGAAGATGAAATAGGTGTTCTTGCGCCCGATGAGGTCGGACATCGACGCCCAGAAGAACCGGCCGCCCATGTTGAACAGGCTCATCAGCCCGACAAACCCGGCCGCGGCGGTAACGGTGATTCGCCCTGGAAACATCTCCTGGCTCATCGCCGAGGCCTGCCCCAAGACGCCGATCCCGGCGGTGACATTGAGGCACAGCACCCACCAGATCAGCCAAAATTGCGGCGTCTTGAGCGCATCGTAGACATAGACGTTCTGGGTGGTGATCAGCTTTGTCCCGCTCGCCGGCGCCACGTAGCCCTCCGGCGCCCACCCTGGCGCGGGAACCCGCACGATCGCCGCGCCGACCATCATGAAGCAGAAATAGATCAGGCCCATGACGATGAAGGTCTCAGCCACCCCGACATGCGACGGGGTCGAGAATAGCCGCATCAGGAACACCGACAGCGGCGAGGCGATGAAGGCACCGCCGCCGAACCCCATGATCGCCATGCCGGTCGCCATGCCGGGCCGGTCGGGGAACCATTTGATCAGGGTCGAGACCGGCGAGATGTAGCCGATGCCGAGGCCGAAACCGCCGAGCACGCCGTAGCCGAAATAGATGACCCAGATATTGTGGATATAGACGCCGACGGCCGACACCAGGAACCCGCCGGCCCAGCACAGCGCGGCGGCGAACATCGCCTTGCGCGGCCCGCCTTCCTCGACCCAGCGGCCGAGCAGCGCCGCCGAGACGCCGAGAAAGAAAATCGCGAGGCTGAATATCCAGCCGAGCTCGGTCAGCGGCCAATCGCCGGGCGCCGACTGGCTGATGCCGATCAGCTTGGTCATCGGCAAGTTGAAGACGCTGAAGGCGTAGGCTTGGCCTATACATAAATGGACGCAGAGCGCCGCCGGCGGGATCAGCCACCGGCTATAGCCAGGGGCGGCAACCGTGCGCTCGCGCGCCAGAAATGACAGGGCCACGCTTCCTCCTAACCGGCGTCGCTTTTTTGCCGGCGCTGTTTGCTCTCGTTTACCCGGCGACTTCGGGTCTTTTGTTTTTATTTTAGCGAAATTTCACTGTCAATCGCGTCGAATGTCGCGGCCTTCCATCGTCAGTAGGTGGCGTCGCGGCGTCGATTATTCGCAAGCCTTCCGGCCTCGCGCGGTCAGGTTGCCGTGAACCCCGGTCCCGTGCGACCATGCGGGCGATGGCGACCACGCTCGACATGCGCGTCTGCGAGTTGTTGGTGGCGCGCCTTTGCCATGATTTCGCCGGTCCGATCGCGGCGATCGGCAACGGCGCCGAGTTGCTTGACGACGAGGATCCGGAATTCGTCCGCCAAGCCGCGACGCTGATCGGCGACAGCGCCGGCACCGCGGCAAAGCGGCTGCAATTGTTTCGCTTTGTCTATGGTTTCAGCGGCGGCGCCATCGCTGGCCCCCAGCCGCACGCCCTGGCGAGCGAATATTTTGCCGGCGGCAACATCGCCTGCGACTACCCCGACCCGGTACGCCAGCTGGCACCGGACTGGCAACGACTTGCCTGCAACCTGCTGCTGGTGGCGGCGGAAGCCCTGCCGCCGCGCGGCAGGTTGGCGCTGGGGACGGAGGCCGGCGCGGTTGTGGTGGCGGCGGTCGGCGATGGGGAGGGGCCGTCCGCGCAAATCGCCGATGCGCTGGCGCTGAGCGCGCCGGCGGCGGCGCTCACATCGCGCAGCGTCGGCGCCTATTTCGCCGGATTGCTGGCCGCAACCCTCGGCCGGCGGCTGCGCGTCGCCGCGTCGCCGGGCGGCTTCAAGATTTTATGCGAGACGGGCGGCTCGTAAGCCCGCGCCTATCGCCGATCAGCGTATCGCCGATCAGGCGGATTTGAGCTGGGGCGCGGCTTCGGTCGGGTCGCGCAGCACATAGCCGCGGCCCCACACCGTCTCGATGTAGTGCTCGCCGCCGGTCGCCTGGGAGAGCTTCTTGCGCAGCTTGCACACGAACACGTCGATGATCTTCAGCTCGGGCTCGTCCATCCCGCCGTAGAGGTGGTTGAGGAACATCTCCTTGGTCAGCGTCGTGCCCTTGCGCAGGCTCAGCAGTTCGAGGATGCCGTATTCCTTGGCGGTCAAATGCAGCGGGTTCTGCTCGACGCTGACGACGCGGCTGTCGAGATTGACGAGCAGCTTGCCGGTGCGGATCGTCGATTCCGGATGCCCCTTCGAGCGACGGACGATCGCCTGGATGCGCGCGATCAGCTCGCGCCGGTCGAACGGCTTGGTCAGGAAATCGTCGGCGCCGAAGCCGAGCCCCTTGATCTTGTGATCGAGCTCGACGAGACCCGACAGGATGAGAATCGGCGTGCGCACGCGGGCCGCGCGCAGGCGGCGCAGCACTTCGTACCCGTCGATGTCCGGCAGCAGCAGATCGAGGATGATGATGTCGTAGTCATAGAGCTTGCCGATCTCCAGGCCGTCTTCGCCGAGGTCGGTCGTGTCGCAAATAAAGCTTTCCTTGCGCAGCATCAGCTCGATGCTGGTGGCAGTGGCGGCATCGTCCTCAACCAGCAGTACACGCATTGTCCAAGCCTCCGGGGAGACCGATCGGCGTCGGGTGGCCGTTCTCGTTAACCAGTATTAGCGGAAGCGGTTAACAAAAGATTATCCCGCTCCGGTTTAGCGCGGCGCCGCAATTTCCGTTTAACCGGATTTTAGCATCGCGCGGCGACCTTTGACAGGTTGCCGCGCGGTCGGTGGCCGAGCCTTGTCGCCTGTCGCTGCCTTGCCCCCCCCCACCGCGCGACGCAGTCAGGGAATCTTGCATGAGCGGACAGAGCAATCGTTATCGACTGCAGCACTGGCAGCTTGCGGAGCGTCAGCGCCATCTGAAGGAGCTCGAATCGTTGGGCGAGCGGCTGCGGGCCGATGTCGAGCGGCTGCGCGACGAAATCGACCAGGCCGGCGGCGCCGGCGCGGCTCCCGCGAACGGCCGCATCGATCCGCTGTTCATCCGCCCGCTGCTCGGTCGCCGCGACAAGCTGATGGGCTCCATCGCCGAAATCGATGCGCAGACCGTCGAGGCCCGCGCTGCCGTTGCCGCCTCGCAACAGGAAATAAAGCTCGTCGAGGCGACGCTGGCGCAGCGCGGCCTCAAGTTGCAAGAGCGGTTTTCCCGCCGGAGTCGCCGCCCCGTCTGATCACGCGGCCTTACGCCGTGCAGCTCAGGCGGACGAACCGCGCGCCCGACAGCACGATTCGCCGCCGGTAAAGCCAGCACCCAGGCCAGCACCGGGGTCTTCCCGTATTGGCCTGCCATCCCGCGGCTTTTTTTCATCTATCGCGGGCGGTAGGGTGGCCGGCGCCGTGCTTTGCCGGCGTAAGGTTATCCCCCCGAGAGGTTTGCCTGATGAGCGTGCCGCGTAAGACCTTCGAGCCCGAGGCCGCCTGTCCGCTCGACGGGATCCGGGTGATCGACATGTCGCGGCTCGTCGCGGGCAACGCGGTCTCGTCGCAGCTCGCCGATTTCGGCGCGGAGGTGATCAAGATCGAGGACCCCGGCACGGGCGACCCGTTACGCGCGTGGCAAACGGGCGGGGTCAGCATCCACTGGAAGCTCTACGCCCGCAACAAAAAGAGCGTGGCGCTGAGCCTGCGCCCGCCGCGCGGCCGGGAATTGCTGCTCGACCTGATCTCGACCGCCGAGGTGCTGATCGAGAATTTCCGTCCGGGCACGCTGGAAAAGATGGGCCTCGCGCCGGCCGAATTGCACAAGCGCAACCCGCGCCTCGTTATCGTGCGCGTGTCGGGCTGGGGCCAGGACGGGCCCTATCGCGACCGGCCCGGCTTTGGCACGCTGGTCGAGAGCATGTCGGGCTATGCCTCGCGCACCGGCTTTGCCGACCGCGAGCCGGTGCTGCCGCCAACCGCGCTCGCCGACATGGTCGCCGGGCTTTACGGCGCCTTCGCGGTGATGGTGGCGCTCCGCCGGGTCGAGGTCGAGGGCGGCGCCGGACAGGTGATCGACCTGCCGCTGATCGATCCGTTGTTTTCGTTCATCGCCACCGAGGCGCCGATCTACGGCCTCACCCGGGCGATCCGGCCGCGCACCGGAAGCCGTTCGGAGACGACCTCGCCGCGCAATGTGTTCCGCACCAAGGACGGCCGCTACATCGGCATCTCGGCCTCGATCCAGGCGATGGCCGAGCGCCTGTTTCGCGCCATCGGCCGCGAAGACGTGATTGCCGACCCGCGCTTCCGCACCAACACCGACAGGGTGAGGAACGCCGAGGAATGCGAGGCGCCGATCGTCGAGTTCATCGCCGCGCGCACGCTCGACGAGAACATGGCGATCTTCGAGAAGGCCGAGGTCACCGCCTCGCCGGTCTATGATATCGACCAGTTCCTCGCCGACCCGCACGTCCAGGCGCGCGGCATCGTCGTCGACGTGCCCGACGCGCAGGTGGGCCGCCTGACGATGCACAACATAATCCCCCGCCTCGCCGACACCCCCGGCCGCTTGCGCAGCCCCGCGCCCGAGATCGGCGAGCACACCGCCGAGATTTTGGGCCAGCTCGGGGTCGCCAAAGCGGGGTTGGAGGCGCTGGAGCGCGAGGGGATCATCGGATTGCCGAAATAAGGAGCCGTCATTGCGAGGAGCGCGCAGCGCGACGCGGCAATCTCGACGGGCGAGACTCGATCGGCAAGAGATTGCCTCGCGTCGCTCGCAATGACATCGCTGCGGGAGCGGGATCGAGGAGGAAAAATGAAACCCAATCTGCCGGTCTGGCGCTCGATGCTGTTCGTGCCGGTGACGCAGCGCCGCTTTGTCGAAGGCGCGGCGAGGCGCGGCGCCGACGCGATCATCCTGGATTTGGAAGATGCGGTCGCAATCTCCGAGAAAGACCGCGCCCGCACCCTCGTCCCCGAGGCGGCGCAGCTCGTCTCGCGTGGCGGCGCCGATGTCGTCGTCCGCATCAACCGGCCGCTGCGGATGACCGTGCGCGATCTTGAGGCTGTCATCGGGCCAGGGGTGCAGGCGATCGCCCTGCCCAAGGCCGAAAGCCCGGAGCACGTCCAGCTTGTCGCGGAGATCATCGACGAGCTCGAGGCCGAGCGCGGCATGGAAATCGGCACGACCAAGATGCTGGCGATGGTCGAGACCTGCTCCGCCTTCTTCCGCATCGCCGAGATCGCCAAGGCGTCGCCGCGCCTTGTCGCGCTCAACCTCGGCGCCGAGGATTTCGCCCTCTCGGCCGGGATGCTGCCGACCGCCGAGGGTCTCTTTATGCCGAAGCAGACCGCAATCTTCGCCGCGCGCGGCGCGGGCATCATGCCGATGGGCTTTATCGGCACCGTCGCGGATTTCAGCGACCTCGACGGCTTTCGCGAGACGGTGCGCCGCTCGCGTCGGCTCGGCTTTTTCGGCGCCTCGGTCATCCACCCGAGCCAGGTCGCGATCCTCAACGAGGAATTCCGTCCCAGCCCGGTGGAAATCGAGCATGGAAGCCGCGTTGTCGCCGCCTACGACAAGGCGCTCGCTGAGGGTATCGGCGCGGTCACCGTCGACGGCAAGATGATCGACGTGCCGGTCGTCGAGCGCGCCCGGCTGCTGGTCGAGCGCGGGGCGGCGATCGCCGCCCGCGAAGCCCGGATGCAGGCGGCGGCGGCGGCACGCTTGGCGTAGACAAAGAAACGGCCGGAGGGCGCCGGCCGTCTCCTATCAACCGAGGTTGTTCGTCCGAGACTTGCTCAGCGGATGCCGATGCTGACGCCCGGCAGGTTGATGCCGATACCCGGCCCGTAAACCGCCGCCGGCGGATAGTAGCCGTAGCGGTATGGGTTGCCGTAAACGACCGGGGGCGCGCCCCAATAGCCGCCGCTCCAGCCGCGGTGCCACTCGCGGTGCTCACTCCGGTGCTCGTCCCGGTGCTCGTCCCAACGGGCGTGGGCCGGACCGGCGGTGAAGCCGAGCGCCAGGACTACGGCAACCACCGTGCCCGCGATGAGCCGGGCTGGCCAAGCGCGCGGTGGCCGTATCTTTTCGTGGGTCATTACGACCTCCTCCAATGATGACGGGAAGACGCTGAGAGCCAGCCGCGTTATCCGTGCGACGGCTGCGGGCCGCGGCCGAAATTGGCGAAGACCTGGTCGGCGTTCTTCTTCTGCTGATCCGACATCGCATCGTAAAGCGACTTGAAGGACGAGGTCAGGTTCTTCAGCCCGTCGACATGCGCCTGGGCGAATTCCTGATAGGTCTGTAGGTCCTCGACCGCGGTCATGCTCTGCGGCGCCTGCTTGCGCTTCTCGGCGACCAGCTTGTCCATGTTGGCGGCGTTGTCGCGCATCGCCTGAGCGACCGAGTTCCACTTCGACTCCTGGTCCGGGGTGATCTTCAGCTGGGAATGCAGCTGGGTGATGCGCTGCTCGACCGTCTCGCCCTTCGCATCGGCTGCGGTGGCGGCGGGCGCCATCGGCTTGGTCTGCGCATGCGCCACGCTCAGCGCCGCGGCGGCGAGCGGAAGGCTCAGCAGCGCGGCGACGGCGACCGAGCGCGTCAGATCGAGCGTGAAGCCGGTGCGGCGGATCGGATGAACCATGGGAATGTCTTTCTCGGTGATGCGCCAGCGCGCGGGTACTGCGGGGAACAACGGATGCGCGTGACGGTTCCACGGAAGAATTCCGCACGGCTCGGCGCCGTGGTGATAGAAACGGTCGATGTCCGATCTCGATCCCATCACCGTCGATATCACCCGCTACAAGCTCGACGGCATCGCGGGCGAGATGCAGTCGACCTTGCTGCGCAGTTCGTTCTCGCCGATCGTCAAGGAAGGGCTCGACGCCTCGGCCAGCCTCTTCGCGCTCGACGGCACGACGCTCGCGCGGAGCTGCTCGATCCCGATCCACCTCGCGACGCTGATCCCTGCGGTCGGGCAAATCATCGCAACCTTTCCCGTCGCCCGGATGCGCGACGGCGACAGCTATATCTTGAACGACCCCTATTGCGGCGGGACCCACCTGCCGGATATCGCGGTGGTGCAGCCGGTCATGCATCGCGGCCGGCCGATCGCGCTCGCCGCGGCGATGACGCACCATCAGGATGTCGGCGGCATGTCGGCCGGCTCGGTGCCGACCAACGCCACCGAGATCTACCAGGAAGGGCTGCGCATCCCGCCGCTGAGGCTGCGCGAGGCCGGAGCCTACAACGCGACCCTGGTCGCGCTGCTGCGGCAGAACGTGCGCATTCCCGACACGGTGATGGGCGACCTCAACGCGCAGATCGCCGCCTGCACCATCGGCGCGCGGCGCTTTGCCGAACTGGCCGAGCGCTTTGGCGACAACCAGCTCGCCGCGATCTGCGCCGAGCTCCTGGCGCGCTCGGAGCGGCTGACCCGCGCGGCGCTGCGCGCAATACCGTCCGGCACCTACCGCTATATCGACTACCTCGACAATGACGGGATCGAGCTCGACAAGCCGATCCGCATCGAGGTCGCGGCCATTGTCGCCGACGGTGCGATCGAATTCGACTTCGCCGGCACCAGCGCGCAAGTCAAGGGACCGATGAATTGCGTGCCCTCCGGCGCGCTGGCGGCGGCGTGCTGGGCGGTGCGCGCGCTGACCGATCCGGACATCCCGACCAATGGCGGCTGCTTCCGTCCGATCCGGCTCAAGCTGCCGCCGGGCACCATCGTCAACCCCGCGGCGCCGGCGCCGGTCAACGCCCGCACCTCGACGATCAAGCGCATCGCCGGGTGCATGGTGGGCGCGCTGACGCCGGTGCTGCCGGACAACGCGCCCGCCGCCTCGGCCGGGGAACTGCTGGTGCTGGCGTTCGGCGGCCAGCTTCAGGGCAAGAATTACGTCGTCGGCGAGTTGATCGCCGGCGGCAGCGGCGCCGGGCCGCGGCAGGACGGTGTCGGCGGGATCGAGACCGATGCGACCAACTGCATGAACCTGCCCGCCGAGGCCTTGGAGATGGAAGCGCCGATCCGCCTCAACCGCGTCGCGCTGCGCGCCGGTTCCGGCGGCGCCGGCGAATGGCGCGGCGGGCTCGGTCTCGTCCGCGAGTACGAGGTGCTGGAAGGCGATGTGTCGTTCTCGCATCGCGGCGAGCGGCATTTCAGCGCCGCCGCCGGGTTGCATGGCGGCGGGGAAGGGGGGGCGCGCCCGCTCGGCGATCCGCCGTGCCAGCGGCGGCGAAGAGGTGATCCCGTCGAAGATCGTCACCACCCTGCACGCTGGCGACAGGGTCGTTGTCGAGACCGCCGGCGGCGGCGGTTACGGCGACCCGCGCCGCCGCTCGCGCGAGGCCATCGCGGCCGACAAGGTCGGCGCGCCGTCAGCCCGCGGCAAGCCGGGGTCGCGAGCCAAATCGGCATAGCATAGGCTGGGAAAGCTAGTCGAAATCCGTCGGCAGGCCGGGTTGGCGCTGATGCGCGAACATGCGGCGGATCTGATGCGCCTGAATGCGCCCCGGCGACAATTCGGGCAGCTCGTCCTCGGCGAAAAAGCCGATCTCGCTGGTTTCGTGGCTCGGCGTCGCGGTGCCGCCGGTCAGCTCGCACAGGAAAAACAACTTGAACACCGAGAACGGATGGACCGGCCTGTGCCCGTGCCGGCTGTGGTCCCAGACCGCCGCCAGCTTCACGACGCGCGCGGTGAACCCGCTCTCCTCGAAAATCTCGCGGGCGATGCTTTCGGCGCCGGTCTGGTTGACGTCGGCCCAGCCGCCGGGCAGCGACCAGCGCCCGTCGCTGGTCTCGCGCACCATCAGGATGCAGCCGTCGCGGAACGCCGCGCCGCGCACGTCAACCCGCGGCGTCGCATAGCCGGTGTCCTGGTCGAACAACTCGGCGATCGCCTCGGCGGCGGCGCCCGAGCCCATCGCCATCATCTGCGAGGCGAGCACCCGCAGCCGCGCGAAGCGCTCGGCGTCGAAGCGGTCCGTGGTGAAATGGAGGCCGGTCTGCGCCATCGCCTGCAGCTCGCGCGCAATGGCGAGCCAGGCCGGCTCGGCGCCGGCGACCGCGCGGATCGAGCGGCGATAGCCGTCGGGCAGCGGCAGCGCGCCGATCGCGTCGAGCGGGAACCAGCCCACCTGCCGATGCTCGTCGCTGATCCGTAGCCCGCCGCGCTCGGCGCGCGCCACGGCATAGGTCACGATCATCACGTGACGCCCGCGCCGCACCTCGTAATTCCAGCAATCGACGATGGGCCCGACCGCGATCTGGGCGCCCAACTCCTCGGCGAATTCGCGGGCCAGGCACGTTGCGGGGTCTTCGCCCGGCTCCGGCCGGCCGCCCGGCAATTCCCACTCGCCGCGCTCGTTTTCCAAGAGCGCGACGCTGCCGTCTTCGATCAGCACGCCCTTCACCGAAACCGCCGAGGACATCCGCGCCGCCTATCGCATTGCTGCCGGAACATACAAGAAAGATCGCGCATGCGCTCGGCGCCTGGCTGTGGCTAAGATAGGGTCTCCGCGGCGCAAGGATTCGCCCATGCCCGAGCCTCACCGCCTGTCGGCCGTCGAGATGGTAGGCCGCATCGAAACCGGCGATCTCACGGCCGACGCCGTCGTGCAAAGTTGCCTCGAACGCATCAGGTATCGCGAGCCCGTGGTGCGCGCGTGGGCGCACGTCGCCGGCGCCGCGGCGCTCGCCGCTGCGCGGGCATCGTCGCGAGGCTCGTTGATGAAAGGCATCCCATTCGGCATCAAGGACATCTTCGACACCGCCGACATGCCGACCGGCTATGGCTCGCCGATCTATACCGGTTGCCGGCCGAGCTTTACCGCCAGCGCGGCGACACTGCCGCGCGCGGCAGGCGGCGTGCTGCTCGGCAAGACCGTCACCACCGAATTCGCCAACCGCCATCCGGGCCCAACGTCGAACCCGCACAATCCCGGCTTCTCGCCCGGCGGCTCGTCGAGCGGCTCGGCCGCCGCGGTCGCCGATTTCATGGTGCCGCTGGCGATCGGGACCCAAACCGGCGGCTCGGTGATCCGCCCGGCGGCCTATTGCGGGGTCGTCGGCTTCAAGCCGAGCTTCAACATGTTCGCGCCGGCCGGAATGCACCCCAACACCGAGACGCTCGACACCATCGGCATCATGGCGCGCTCGGTCGCCGACATCGCCCTCTTTCGCGCCGCGATGATGGCGATCCCGCATGAGAGGCCGGAAATGCCGGCGCGGCCCCCGCGGCTGGCCCTGTGCCGCACGCCGCATTGGGACAGAGCCCAGCCCGAAGGCAAGGCCGCGCTTGAGGCGACCGCGGAACGGCTGCGCGCCGCCGGCGCCGAGATCGTCGAATCCGAGCTGCCGAATGCCTGCGGCGGCGTGTCGGACATCCAGAACCGCCACAGTTATTTCGAGGCGCCGCGCAACCATGCGCCCGAGCGCCACCGGCACGAGGCGCTGCTGAGCCCGGCGCTGCGTCATGGCCGCATCGAGGGCGGCCAGAAGCTGACGCTCGACGAATTCCGCGCCGCCTGGCGCGAGGCCGAGCGAATGCGCGCCGCGGCGAACGAATGGGCCGGCGGGTTCGACGCGATCCTCACCCTGCCGGCGCCGGGCCAGGCGCCCAAGACCTTGGCCTCGACCGGCGATGCGGTCTTCAACGGGCTGTGGACACTGCTCCACATGCCGTGCCTGACGGTACCGGCGGGCGCGGGGCCGGACGGGCTGCCGGTCGGCGTCCAGCTGGTCGGCAAGCGCCATGCCGACGCGCGGCTGCTCGATATCGGCTTTTGGGTCGAGAGCCGACTGGAGGCGCGGCCGCAGGGGGCATACCGATGAGCGACAGCAACCGCCTTTCCGCCGCCGAGGCGGTATCGCGCCTGTCGTCGGGGGCACTGACCGCCGAGCAACTGACCCGCGACTGCCTCGACCGTATCGCGGAACGCGCCTCGGTCAAGGCGTGGATTCATCTCGATCCCGAATACGCGCTGGCGCAGGCGCGCGCCGCCGACCGCGCCGGGCGGCCGGGCCTCCTCGCCGGGTTGCCGATGGGGGTCAAGGACGTGATCGACACGGTCGATATGCCGACCCAGCACGGCTCGCCGATCTATCGCGGCAACCGCCCGTTCGCCGACGCCGCCTGCGTCGCGCTCACCCGCATGGCCGGCGGCACCATCCTCGGCAAGACGGTGACGACCGAGTTCGCCAACCGTTTCCCCGGCGCCACGGTGCATCCGCAAAACCCCGGGCACACGCCGGGCGGTTCGTCGAGCGGCTCGGCCGCCGGGGTCGCCGATTTCCAGGTGCCGCTCGGCTTCGGCACGCAGACCGGCGGCTCGACGATCCGCCCGGCGGCGTTCTGCGGAATCGTCGGCTACAAGCCGAGCTTCGGCGAGTTCGGCCGCGTCGGCATCAAGCTGCAATGCCAGAGCCTCGATACGCTCGGCCTCCTCTGCCGCGGCCTCGATGACATCGCGCTGATGCGCGCGGTGCTGATCGAGATGCCGCACCGCAAGGTTGACCGCTCGGCCGGCGCGCCGCGCATCGGCCTCTGCCGCACCCCGCTGTGGGAGGCCGCCGACGCGCCGACCCAGGCGCTGGTCGAGCGCACCGCCGTGCGGCTCTCGGCCGCCGGCGCGCGGGTCGGCGACATTGCCTTTGCGCCGCAATTCGCGGACATCCACAAGCATCACCGCCGCATCTTCAACTACGAAGCGGCGCACAATTACGCCTACGAGCATCTGGAGCACCGCGATCAGGTCAGCACTGTCCTGCTCGACACGGTACTCGATCCGGGCCGCGACATGCCGGTCGCCGACTATATCGAGGCACTCGAAGCGGCCGCGGCGTTCCGCGCTCATCTCGACGACATCTTCCGCGACGTCGACGTGCTGCTGACGCCGAGCGCGGCCGGCGAGGCGCCCGAGGGCTACGGCTCGACCGGAAACCCAGCCTTCAATTCGACCTGGACCCTCGCCTGGACACCCTGCGTGACCTTGCCGGCCGGCGCCGGGCCCGGCGGCTTGCCGCTCGGGGTGCAGCTTGTCAGCCAGCGTTTTTCCGACGAGAGACTGCTCGACGCCGCCGCCTGGGTCGAGGCGTGGCTTAACTAAGGAGGACAAGATGATCTACGAACTGCGCGTCTACCACTGCGTGCCGGGGCGGCTGCCCGACCTCGTCAAGCGCTTCGACACGATCACCCTGAAGCTCTGGGAGAAGCATGCGATCCACCAGGCCGGCTTCTGGACGACCCTCGTCGGCGGGTCGAGCATGGACCTCACCTATTTCCTCAAATGGGAATCGCTCGCCGAGCGCGAGGCCAAGATGGCCAAATTCGGCGCCGACCCCGAATGGCTCAGCGCCCGCGCCGAGACCGAGAAGAACGGCCCCATCGTCGCTTCAATCACCAACCAGTTCCTCGTTCCGACGAGCTTCTCGTCGGTGAAATAACCGAACCGAAAGGAAACCCCCCGTGATCTACGAGCTGCGCGTCTATCACACATTGCCCGGAAAGCTGCCGGCGCTATTGAAGCGCTTCGACACCATCACGCTGAAGATTTGGGAGCGCCACGGCATCAAGCAGGCCGGGTTCTGGACGACGCTGGTCGGCGAATCGAACCAGGACCTCACCTACATGCTGCAATGGGAATCGCTCGCCGAGCGCGAAAAGAAATGGGACGCCTTCCAGGCCGACCCGGAGTGGATCGCCAAACGCGCCGAGACCGAGAAGGACGGCCCAATCAACGCGCGGGTCGAGAACTCCTTCCTGGTTCCGACCAGCTTCTCGTCGGTGAAGTAGCGGCGCCGCACCGTCATTGCGAGGCGCCCCAGGCGCCGCGGCAATCTCGTGCCAGGTCGTGCTCGGCACGAGATTGCGTCGCTGCGCTCGCAATGACCTCGGCGGCCTCTTCAATACCCGCCGATGATGAATTTCTCCTCGACGATGAAGCTCTTGATCCGGCCGATGAACAGCGCGCCGTCATCGTGCAGGCGCTTGGCTTCGGGCGAGGCGTTGGCCCGCGCCATCGCCTCGCGGTCGTCGAACCAGGTTTCGGCGATGCCGTCGACCTCGACTTGCGTTTCCGCGATATCGGCGCGGGTGCGCGTGCCCTCGATGTGGTTCTGCACATAGCGCCGCATGCCCGGCACCGCGTGGGCGAGCGGCGCGTGGATGTCGGCCCAGTGGCGCACGAACTCCTCGTGGCTCAGCTCGGGCCTGCGGGTCAGCAGCGAAAGGCTTTTGATCATGGCATGCTCCCCTGACGCGCGCGGCTGCCCTCTAGGAAAAGCGTCACCGCGTTGCGCGCATGAGTCGAAATCTCGGCCGCGCTCAACGGCACGCCGAGGCCCAGCGCGCGCCGCTGCGGCCCGGTCACGACCGAAAGGATGAACTGCTCGGCGGCGAAATGCGGGTCGATCGCGCGCAGCTCGCCGCTTTTGATGCGCGGCTCGAGGTGATGGGCGATGCGCTCGATCCCGCTCGCCGCGCCTAATTCGTGCATGATCCGCGCGAGGCTCGGGAAACGCCGCGCCTCATGGATCACCAGGCTGTGCAGGGCCAAGGCTTCCGGGGTCAGTGCGATCTTCAGCATGTATTCGGCGGCGCCGCCCAGCGCATCGGCGAGGTTGGGCGGCGCCAACAGCCCGGTATCGAACGGCGGCAGCCAGCGGTCGATAAGCCGGCGCACGACCGCCTCGAACAGCCGCTCCTTGCCGGGAAAGCGATGGTAGAACGTGCGCTTCGAGATGCCGGCGCGCTTGGCGACCGCCTCGATGCTGGTAGCGCCGAAGCCATGGCCGAGGAACAGCGTCTCGGCCACATCGAGGATGCGGTCGGCAAGCTGCGCCGATTGCTGGCGGGACGGGCGCCCGCCGCGTCCGCGCGTTTCAGCCCGGCCAAGCTCCCCGGTAGGCCCCGACACTGCGCACCCCCTTGTCGTGATACGCAGAATCTTAGCCGATGCTCCCCTCAACGCAACCGACGCGTTCTTTTTTGATGGCGGGCACGGCACGCGGGCGGCTTTGCCGCTGGCCAGCGCGCGCCGATCCCGGCAACATCGCGGCTGATTCGCGGCGGAGCGACAGGATGAAGATCGATCTTACCGGCAAGCGCGCCATCGTCACCGGCGGCAGCCGCGGCATCGGCCGCGCCACCGCGCTCGCCTTTGCCAAGGCCGGGGCGCAGGTCTCGATCTGCGCCCGCGGCGCCGAGGCGTTGGAGGAAGCGCGCCAGGAAATCGCGGCGCTCGGCGTCACGGCGCATGCCGCTTCCTGCGATCTCGCCGACGGCGACGCGGTCGCTCGCTACATCGCCGATGCCGCGGCGGCGCTGGGCGGCGTCGACATCCTCGTCAACAACGCCTCCGGCTTCGGGTCGAGCAACGACGAGGCCGGCTGGGAGAAGAGCATCTCGGTCGATCTGATGGCCACGGTGCGGGCGATCCGCGCGGTGCGTCCGCTGATGGAGGCGCAGGGCTCGGGCGCCATCGTCAACATCTCATCGATCTCGGGGCTGCGCGCCTCGGCCCGCACTCCGCCCTACGGCGCGGTCAAGGCAGCGGTCATCCAGTACACGCTCTCCGAGGCGGCGGCGCTGGCGCGCCGGGGCATCCGCGTCAATTGCATCGCGCCCGGCTCGATCGAGTTTCCCGGCGGCAGCTGGGAAAAGCGCAAGGACGACAATCCTCGGCTCTACGACGCGATCCTGCGCGGCATCCCGTTCGGCCGCCTTGGCCGCCCGGAGGAGGTGGCGCAGGTCGCCGCCTTCCTCGCCTCGCCGCTCGCCGGCTGGGTGACCGGCCAGACGATCTCGGTCGATGGCGGACAGATGCTGTGAGACCGCTGCTTCAGATGTCGAGGAACGCGGTCTCGTCCTCGCCTTGCAGCACGAAATCGAAGCGGTAGGCGCCGCCTTCGCCGCGCCGCGCGATCAGCGTCCGGCGCACGCTTTCGTCCTCGATCCCGGCGAGCAGCGGGTCGCTCAGATTGGCCGGCTCGTCGGAGAAATAGATCCGCGTGTGGAGCTGCCGCAGGAGCCCGCGGGCGAAGAACGCCACATTGATGTGCGGCGCCTGCAGCGCGTTGCCGCGGCCGGGCACCGGGCCGGGCTTGATCGTCTTGACCTGAAATTGGCCCCGCGCGTCGGTCGCGGCGCGGCCATAGCCGTGGAAGTTGGGGTCGATCTTCTTGCCGGCCTGCTCGTCGACGATATGGTCGTAGCGGCCGGCGGCATTGGCTTGCCACAGTTCGATCAGCGCGTCGGGCACCGGTGCCCCGTCGCCGTCGAACACGCGGCCTTCGATGGTGATGCGTTCGCCCTCGGGGTTATGCCGGGTCATATCCGCCCATTCCGGCCGGTCGAGGCCGAGCGCGAAGAACGGACCGACGGTCTGACCGGGTGTCGGGATCAGTTTAGCGGCCATCTTCCACCTCGAACGGGGTCGCTTCGCGGCCGCGCAGCACCATGTCGAATTGGTAGCCGAGCGCCCATTCGGGCTCGCTCAACTCCGGGTCGTAGGCGGCGATCAGCCGCTCGCGCGCCGCTGCGTCGGCGGTGCTTTGGTAGATCGGGTCGTATTGCAGCAGCGGGTCGCCGGGGAAGTACATCTGGGTGATGAGGCGGGTGACAAAGCCGCCGCCGAACACGCCGAAATGCAGATGCGCCGGGCGCCAGGCATTGGCGCTGTTGCGCCACGGATAAGCGCCGGGCTTGATCGTCACGAAACGGTAGCTACCCGCCGCGTCGGTCACCGCCTGGCCGGCCCCGGTGAAATTCGGGTCGAGCGGCGCGTCGTGCCGGTCGACCGGGTGGTGGTAGCGGCCGGCGGCGTTGCACTGCCACAACTCGACCAGCGTGTTGGGGACCGGCCGCCCGTCCTCGTCGAGGATGCGGCCGGTGACGATGATGCGCTCGCCGAGCGGCTCGCCCTTATGCTGCCGAGTGAGGTCGGTCGCGGCGGGCCCGGCCCAGCCCGACGAGAAGCTCGGCCCGGTGATCTCCGACAGCGTGTGCTCGACACGGATGAGCGGCCGGGCAGGAGCGCGTTTCACCGTGCTCGCATAGTCGGGATAGAGGTAGGGCGGTTGCCCGCCTTCGCGGGGGCGGGCGTATGAAGAAGGCGTTCGCGGCATGTCCTGTCCTCATCGAGACGGGCTGGGCGCAAAGTGGTCCCTCGGCGCGGCACGGGTCAAGAGTTGGTGATTTGCGGCGTCGGCGCGGCTAGGATGCCGCCCGCGCCTTTCACCAAGGAGATGAAGATGGCATTGCGCAAATTCATCATCGAGCGCGACATTCCCGGCGCCGGCAGCTTTGAGCGCGAGCAATTGCGCGGCGCCGCGGCAAAATCGAACGGGGTGCTGCGCGATCTCGGCCCTGACATCCAATGGGTCGAAAGCTATGTCGCCGCCGACAAGACGTTCTGCGTCTATCTCGCCAAGGACGAGGCGATCATCAAAAAGCATGCCCAAATCAGCGGCTTCCCGGCGACCAAAATCACCGAGGTACGCAAGATGATCGATCCGACGACCGAGCACGGCGTAAACGAATAGGGCATTTTTGCGGCGCGGCCATCAGGACGGAATTAATACGGACCCGTACCGTTTTCTATGCAAGCGGTTGAGATCGACCGCGATCGCATCGAATGGAGATACGCGATGTCCGTGATGAAAAGCCGCTGGATGAAGCGCCTGGGCGTCGGCACCCTTGCTCTGGCCGGGCTCGGCGCCGTGGCCTTGCAATCGACGCCGGCAGACGCCCGCGTGTTCTTCAGCATCGGGGTGCCCGGTTACGGCTACGGTTATGCACCGTACTACCGGTACGCGCCGGCCTATTACGGCTACGCGCCCTATTACGGTTATCCGTACGGCGGCGCCTATGGCGGGTTCGGCGGCTACCACCACCACCACTGGCGCTAAAGCCCGATAGTTGCGACCAACCCCCGGCCCCGGGCCGGGGGTTTTGTCTTGCCGTCTACCACTCGCAAGGCTTGTCGCCGGCGCAGACGCGCACGAGGCTCACGCTCAGCGGCAGGAACCAGATCGGCACCGACATTTTGAGCGGCATCAGCCGCGCGTCGTCGGAGAGCGTCAGCGACACCGGGCGCGGGGCTGATGCCGCTCAAAATGTC
>Ga0209483_1000299_pt1 | contig 45552 bp, 56 predicted proteins | sample NGEPerA_FD_184508 | JGI IMG/M metagenome (GOLD analysis project Ga0209483, IMG submission 184508) | Arctic peat soil microbial communities from the Barrow Environmental Observatory site, Barrow, Alaska, USA - NGEE PermafrostL2-A... | ecosystem: Environmental > Terrestrial > Soil > Wetlands >...
ACAGAGAATGGCGAGCCGGAGATGAACGACGCCACGCTGAAAGGTCTGGACTTCCCAGCGCTGCCGGAGCTGGTCGAATGTCTGCTTGTGTCCAAACGACTCGGGCAGTTGTCCGAAGGCAAGCAGGCGTGGCTCAAGTATGCGACCAAAGATGGCGCGCAAGGCGGCGCAATAACTGGCGCGTATCACATCCACGGATCAATCATATCATGTGGTACGGTGACGAGCCGCGGCGCACACATGCATCCAAACCTTGGGCAAGTGCCAAAGGTGACGAGCCCGTATGGTCCTGAGTGCCGTGAGCTGTTCACTGTCCCACGGGGATGGAAGATGCTCGGCGCTGATGCTAGTGGGCTGGAGCTGCGATGCTTGGCACACTACATGGCGAAGTATGACGGCGGTGCATACGTCGATGTCATTCTCAATGGTGACGTGCATGCGGTCAACAGGGATGCGCTCGGACTGGAGGGGAAGGAAGGGCGTGATATAGCGAAAACATTTTGTTACGCATTCCTCTATGGCGCAGGAAATCAAAAGCTGGGCTCCATCATTCTGCCACTCGGTTCACCCGACCAGCAGAGTGTAGCTGGCGCAAAGCTGCGGAAGAAGTTCCTCAAGAATCTTCCAGCTATGGCATACCTGACCGATGCGGTAAAAGAATCGGCCAAGAAGAATGGATACCTCAAGCTCATTGACGGACGACTCACGTTCATCCGCTCAGAACATGCGGCACTCAACTCGTTACTACAAGGCACGGGTGCTGTGATCTGTAAGAGATGGATCGTGGAGTTCAACCGGCGTATGACGGAGCGGTTTGGTGCGCAGGGGTGGGACGGCAAGTGGGCTGCATGTTTGTGGGTCCACGATGAGATAGAGGTCGCAGTGCGCGACGAGATAGCAGAGGAAGCAGGTGCAATAGCAATCGCTTCCATTGAACACATGACACAACATTTTCACTTTCGCTGTCCCCTTACGGGTGAGGCGAAGCTGGGGGCTACTTGGCGCGACGTACACTAGACGACACAGAATCACCATACTTGCCGACGCCTACCGGACTGTTAACAGTTCCGGTGCGTCCGTTCGCGGTGAAGTTCGACAAGCCGGTTGCTCCACGTAAGGGCAAGATGATTACTGCATTACTGTGGGGGGACACACACTTCCCGAGCCAAGACGATAGCGCCATAGCAGTTGTGTTTGGTGTCTTGAAGCGGCTCCAGCCAACAGTCATGGTCCACATGGGGGATTTGTGCGATGCGTACTCCTTGTCTCGGTTCGATAAAGACCCAGCGAGAAAGGAAAGTCTGCAAGATGAAATCAACATGGCACGCGCGCACTTGGCACAAGCCAGAAAGATTAGTCCCAACAGTCGCATGATATTTCTTGAGGGTAATCATGAAAACCGTATGCAGCGGGCCATGTGGCAGATGGATGGGCCAGCAGCTCAGCTCGGTAAGCTGACGGCCTTCCAGAAAGCGATAACGTGGCCCAAGCTGCTTGATCTGGAGAGCTTGCATTGCGAGTTCTACCAGTACGGCGAGCAGTCTAAGAAGCACCTGCTGCCCAAGTTCATCTTGAAACATGGCTCGTTGGTGCGGAGCAAGAGCGCGTACACCGCAGCCGGAGAACATGAGAAGTACGGAAAGAGCGGTGCGTCGGGGCACACACATAGGCTAGGTGTGTTCTATCGGCGCGATGCAAACGGTAGTCACGTGTGGGTAGAGACAGGCACAACTGCACGGCTTGATCCCGAATACGTTGTTGATCCAAACTGGGAACAGGGCTGTGTCGTATTGACATTCGAGCCAACTACAGGCGCGGTGTCCGTGGAGCCTATCTACATACACGAGGGCATGGGCGTGTGGCGGGGCGAAGTCTACCGTGCGTAAGTGCGCATGGTGTGGCGAAGAACATGACAGCATATGGCGCTACTTCTGCGCTGCGTGCAATGAGTATCTGGGCAAAATCTTGGCGGCTCGGTCTGGTTAACGGATCGGGCCGCTTTCTCATTCATATAAGGAGAGAAGGCAATGGAGGAAGCAGCAGCAGTAGCACCATATCCGAAGTTCTCCCCGATTCCCCGTCTGTTCCGTCCAATCATCATCACTGAGAAGCTGGATGGTACAAACGGCCTCGTGGAGATCAGTGAGGATGGCACGGTGCGCGCCGGCTCACGCAACCGCTGGATCACCCCAGGCAAGACAACGGACAACTACGGCTTCGCCGCATGGGTGCGTGACAACGAGGAGGAACTGCGCAAGCTCGGCGTTGGCCGGCACTACGGTGAGTGGTGGGGCCAAGGGATTGCCCGCGGCTACGGCTTGAGTGAGAAGCGTTGGTCCCTGTTCAACGTGAGTAAGTGGAACCAGAACTTTGTCACTGAGCCAATCGACATGCCGGCGTGCGTTCACGTCGTTCCCGTACTTGGCTACCTGGAGAACTTCTCAACGAATGATGTAGAGGAATCCTTACGCTATCTGGAGACATGGGGCAGCGTAGCGGCACCAGGCTTCATGCAGCCGGAAGGTGTCGTTGTGTTCCACGAGAAGGGTGGGCATCTGTACAAGGTTACGCTCGGCGGCGACGGTCACAAGGGAGCAGCAGCGTGACCCGCGTAGCCCTCATAGACGGCGACACGTTCATCTTCGCCGCAACCGCCGCCAACGAGTACGAGACGCAGTGGGACGACTGGCTGTGGACGCTGCACGCAGACTTCGATGCGTGTGCCGAGCACTTCAATCGTTCGCTGGAAGGTGTGCTCAATGACTTACAAGCAGACAGTGTGATCGTCGCCATCACGGATACGGCCAACTGGCGCAAGTCCATCATGGCCACGTACAAGCACGCTCGCGTCAAGACACGCAAGCCGGTCTGCTACAAGGCCATGCGTGAGTACGTAGCTGAGAAGTATGTAGTGTATCAGCGGCCCGGTCTGGAGGGTGACGACATCCTCGGCATCCTCGCCACTCACCCGCACTTGGTGAAGGCCGACGAGAAGATCATCGTGTCGCTCGACAAGGACATGCAGACAATCCCCGGCGACCTATGTAACTACGGGGCTGTCCAGAAAGCACGCAAGGACAACCCAACGCTGTCATTCATAGAAAGCGTACGCACGGTTACATCGGCGGAAGCCGATCACTACCACCTGATGCAAACGCTGACAGGGGATACCACTGACGGATACCCCGGCTGCCCCGGCATTGGACCTGTGAAAGCAGAGAAGATACTTGGCGACCTCACCGGAGCCGATGCGTGGGCTGCGATAGTGACGGCTTATGAGAAAGCAGGACTGAGTGAAGACGTGGCACTGATGAACGCACAGGTGGCCCGGATATGCCGGCACACTGAATATGACTTTAAGAAAGCGGAGGTAATACCGTGGCAACCAGAAAGAATGAAGTAGTGCCGGAGGTCGAGGACTACACTGGCGACATTGATGGCGGCGGTGTGAAGGGGTGCATGTTTGTAGCAAAGCTCCCGCTTGAATTGATCGTCCCCGGCTTCATCGTAGGCATCGCTCGCGTGCTGGGCTATGGCCGCGAGAAGTACGCAGCTAACAACTGGCTCCGCGGCATGAGCTGGACGACTGTGTATGGTGGGGTGCAGCGCCATCTCACGGCATGGTACATGGGTGAGGAGTATGACCTTGAATCCAAACTGTCTCACCTGTTCCACGCAGCGTGCGGCATCATGTTCCTCGTGATGTACTCTGTGCTCCGGCCACACCTGTACGGTCAGTTCGACGACCGGGTGTTTCTGGATGAAGGGGAGGACGCATGAAGTACTTCCACATCTACTTCTGGAATCCGCTGGACCTGAATAATTGGGCGGTAGGAATCGACCGACTGACGTACACCAAGCAGTGGTGGGTTTCCGTTGGGCCGATCACACTGCGTGTCGGACGAGGTTTCCGATGAGGGTCTATATAGCCGGCCCGATGACCGGGCTCCCCGAGTGCAATTTCCCAGCGTTCCATGCAGCAGCAGCAGCATGGCGTGACATGGGGTGGAGTGTGGCGAATCCAGCAGAGTCATTCAATGGCGATGCCACGCTGCCGTACCTGACGTACTGCAAAAATGATGTGGTTCTGCTCATGGCGTGTGATGTGATCGCACTACTCCCCGGCTGGGATGCCCCGACAGCGAGAGGTTCGCTTTGGGAATTTGCAATCGCTACTGAGCTGCTCGGAATGATGTACGTAGATGCTTTGAAGCCTTACCCACCACCCATTAGGAGAGACAACAGATGAGCAGCACACAGAACGCAACTGAGTACCGGCCCCGTCAGCAGGCCAGTGCCAACCTTGGCATGATCGAACGTCTGGCCAAGATCGCTGAGACGCTGGCGTATGCAGCAGGCACCAAGGGCATCACAGTATCGGACGTTCGACTTGAAGCATTCCGAAAAGGCATCTTGACCGGATACGAAAGCGGACGCCAGCTCAGTTACTTGGGCTCCGTGCCGCCGGCTGCGGGCTTGGTCAAAACGAAACAGACACGCCGTAGCAATCTGGCCGTGACGCACAGGGTTCGGCAAGTGGTGTGGCTCCATCCACTATTCGTCTTTGCCAATCCATACGAGTCGCCATATCTAGGCCGAACCAGAATCAATGACCCTTCCCTACGGACGCACGTATGACAGACAGAAAGAAACCCCCTGTCGATCAATCGCTGGTTGACTGGCTGTCCAGCGTGATCCCTAACCGATGCCCGAACATAGGCGACTCCGAACGAGAAATCTGGATCGCAGTTGGACGACAGGATGTCATCCAAACACTACGGGCACTGGCTAAAGAACAATCGCTGACGGTGCTGTAGTCCGGCGCCAGTCCTCCCACATAGTGCGAAGAACCTTATTAGGACACAGGCCAAGCAGAATGACCAAGAAGAAAAGTCTTGCCGATTCTGGCCTGACACAAGTAATGACCGCGCAAGGGCGGTACGATTCCTTGCAAGCATCGCGTGCGCCGTACCTGCTGCGTGCGCGTACCGCTTCTGCTTACACGATCCCCGGACTGTTTCCCCCGGAGGGTGCGAATGGCGGAACGATGTACGAGACTCCATTCCAGAGCGTAGGTGCTCGTGGGGTCAACAACCTAGCTTCCAAGCTACTGCTCGCTCTCCTGCCACCCGGCTCTAGTTTCTTCCGGCTCACGCTGGATGACTTTGTTGTGGCGAAGCTGGCTCAGAAGTTCCAAGCCAACCCGCAGATGGGCGACGACGCCCGCGGTGCGCTGGAGGAAGCCCTTGGCCGCGTTGAGCGTGCCGTGTGTAATCGGCTGGAGCAAGTAGGCGCTCGGACCATTGTGTTTGAAGCGTTGAAGCAGCTCCTCGTCGCCGGCAATGGCTTGGTGCAAGTGCTGCCATCTGGCAAGCTCCAGCTCCACATGCTCAGTAACTACGTCGTCAAGCGCGACATGTCTGGCAACGTGCTGGAGATAGTCGTCAAGCAGTCGCTCAGTCGGATGTCGTTGCCTCCCAAAGTGCTCGCCATCGTGGAAGCGAACGACGCTGTGGAAGCGAACGACGCGAGCCCAGACAAGACAATCGACCTGTACACCCGCGTGTCACGGAAAGAATCAGACACCGGCGTGCAGACGTGGGAAGTGTATCAAGAGGCGTGCGGAAAGATCGTGCCCGACACTCAGGGTACATACCCACTCGACAAGACCCCTTGGCTTCCACTTCGATTCACACACATCACGAACGAAGACTATGGCCGCGGGTTCGTTGAAGAGTACCAAGGTGACATGTCATCTCTGGAGTCCCTCACCGAAGCCGTCGTCCGGTTCTCCGTTGTTGCCGCCAAGGTTGTCTATCTCGTCAAAGAGAATGGCCTCACAGACAAGAACAAACTTGCGGCTGCACGTAGTGGCGATGTCTTGGATGGCGACAAAGAAGATGTTGGCGCGGTAACTCTTGATAAGTACAACGACTTCAAAGTTACCAAGGAAGTAGCAGACGGAATCCAACACAGGTTAGAGCAAGCATTCTTACTCGACACCGCAGTACAGCGAGACGCTGAGCGTGTTACAGCCGAGGAGATTCGTCTCCTTGCCAACTCCCTTGAAATGGGACTCGGTGGCTTTTACTCCATCCTAGGTGAAGAATTTCAGCGTCCGCTGGTGTCGGTCATGATGGCACAGATGGAGCGCGAGCGTAAGCTGCCAGTGCTCCCGAAGCAGGCAGTCAACCCGTCGATTGTCACAGGACTGGAAGCACTCGGTCGCAATGCCGACCTCCAGCGCCTAGACGTACTGCTCCAAGGACTTGCTCAGAACTTCGGGCCACCCGTGGTTGCACAGTATGTGGACGTGGGCGGCTACCTCAAGCGTCGCGGCACCGCGCTTGGTATCGACATGACCGGATTGATCCGGAGTGATGATGCCGTGCAACAGCAAGTCAATCAGCAACAGCAACACGAGCTGGCACAGAAGCTTGGCCCTACCGCAATCAAAGCGGGTAGTGACCAAGCGCAACAGGCGGCATCCGCTGCACAGCCAACTCAGAACGGTCAACCATCGGCACCGCCGCAGCCACAACAAGCGCGATAACGGTTCCATAACAACCAGACCAGAATGTCATTTGCATCATATCAGATAACGCCAGATGTCAAAGTTGATCCGACTCCGGTGCCTGCCGCCAACATCGTTGACACGGTGAATGGTGGAGTACAAGTAATCCCAAAGGAAGCCACGGACCCGGCCCTTGCCACCCCCGCTGCTCCGGCAGCCGAACCTGCAAGGCCGGCGTGGCTTCCTGACAAGTTCAAGACGCCAGAGGACATGGCGAAGTCATACGGTGAGCTGGAGAAGAAGCTAGGGTCTGCTTCCACCACAGACGGAAAGACGGTCGCTCCTCCCGTCGCCGTCATACCAGCTCCGGTAGTTCCCGCCGATGTTCTAGCAGTCGCTACCGCGGCCAAGTTAGATATCACGGCCATGAGTACCGAGTTCGCACAGACTGGCAAGCTGTCTGATACGTCCATGAAGTCTCTCGCTGACGCCGGCCTCACGGCTGACCAAGTGAAGTCATACGTGGACGGACAGGTAGCTATTGCTGCACAGACACACGCAGAGATTGCCGCTGTGGCTGGTGGGGACGACGCACTCAAGTCCGTGATTGAATGGGCGAAAGCGAATCTGTCAGCGGATGACCAAGTGGCGTACGATGCGGCGATTCAGACTGGCAACAAAGGCATCGTGAAGATGGCCCTTGCTGGCGTCGTGTCGCAGTACAAAGCAGCTAATGGATCACCACCGGTGTCTCCTATCACAGCAGCAGTCACAGCAGCAGCCGAGTCAGAGTATCCAGGATTCAAGAGCAATGCGGAGATGGTGAAAGCCATGTCTGACCCACGCTATGCGAAAGACCCAGCGTATAACGCTGCGGTTGCGAAGCGTGTAGCCAACACCAAGTAATCCACATGGGCTCAATACTTTCGCTCCTTATGGGGCCAGGGAAGTCGCTCGTTGGTGGTGTTACAGGACTCATAAATCAATTCGTTGCGTCACCAGAGCAGAAGCTAGCAGCACAGCAGGCGTTGCTGGAGCTTGAAGCGAACTATCAGAAAGAAGCGATGGCTGCGGACATATCATTCGCACAGTCGCAAGCAGAAGTAATCAAGAGTGAAGCAGATTCGCAGAGCTGGATGGCGCGCAATTGGCGCCCGGTGCTCATGTTGGTATTCACGTATATCATCTTTCAAGACTACGTGGTAGCTCCCCTGTTCTCACTCAAGTCGCTCGTTATTCCACCTGACATGTGGCAGCTCCTTAAGCTCGGCATCGGGGGCTATATCGCTGGACGTTCAGCCGAGAAAATTACTGCACCAATAGTATCTGCGGTGCTCGACAGTAAGAAGAAGTAAATCAGTACAGCTAGCACACACATGCCCCACGAGGCCCGTAAGACAAGTATCAGTGGGCGCGTTCCTCTCTCCTTCGCGCCGTGTGTGCTGGCCCATTTAGACAGGTAGCTCAGAGGTAGAGCGCCACGGTGAAAACGTGGAGGTCGGTGGATCGTAGCCATCCCTGTCTGTTGCACGTCACCATGCCGATCACATTGTGATGCGCTTGTAGTACCCGACACACCACAACACTTACGTAGTAGCCACGTCCCGGTTGCGACCGACAAGGCGCGCGTGAAAGTCAGTTGAGCGGAAGTCGAAACCGTTGTTCACTCACAGTTTCCTCCTTCAACAAAAGAAGTAACACACTATGGCAAATGCAACGCCATCCTTCGCTGGGCAAATCAATGGCTCCGGCGACACACTCGCGCTCTTCCTTAAAATATGGAGCGGCGAGGTATTGACTGCTTTCGAGCAGGCAACCGCATTCCTTGGCAAAGCCATGGAGCGCACTATTGCGAATGGTTGGTAAGTCCTCTTGCCTTTCGCTAAAAACATTTCCTTAATTGCTGGAACAGCCCTAGTGGCCAATCAGCAGCCAAGCCCCGAGAGTATTACCGGGGAAGGTTCAACGACTATCGCGAAAGCGAGTAGGGTCCAAGCGGACTCGAAACAGGAAACACTAGAGAAAGTATGTCGCGTGTGTATGACCGCGAAGCCTTTGGATCACTTCTACGTGCGCTCGGAAAGCGGGCTAACACGGAGAGAGTGTAAGGACTGCATCATCCTACGTCAGCGGGAACGTGACTTGGGAGTAACAGAAGCAGAATACCAAGCACTCTTTGAGGAGCAACAGGGCAAGTGTGGCATTTGTGAACGGCAACTCGACAGCAAGCGATATACACGCTTCGCTGTGGACCACTGCCACCGTACCAAGCGTGTTCGTGGCTTGCTGTGCGGCAACTGCAACGCTGGCTTAGGCTTCTTTAAGGATTCACCAAAGCGACTTTCAAACGCCATTGCGTATCTAGGGAAGATATAGTCTGATCTCTGCGGCAACGTAGAGCGGGTGCGTACAGCGCGCATCTATAACACAAATGAAGACCGTACAGTTCCCAGCCACTGGCCGCACTGTTGCTGCATATCACACGGCTGGCGTAGAGATTACAGGCGATGTAATCGACGGGGCCGAAAAGACGATTAGCATTGATGGTCTGCTTCTCGCCTCCACGTTCCTCGACAATCTCGACCAGGCGATGTCACACTTCGACGTTCGTGGCGAGTACACCAAGCAGCTCGGCTTTGCTCTGGCGAAGCAGTATGACATCAACGTAGCTACCCAGTTCGTTCTGGCCGCGCGTGCTGCTGCTACCGTCACGGGCCTGCCAGCAGGGTATGTCATCACGAACGCAACTGCTGCAACCACTACGACTGCTGGCGCCAACTCCCTCGTTGCGTCCATTCTCGCGGCAGCTCAGCGCTTCGATGAGAACAGCATCCCAGAGCAGGATCGCACCATCTTCTTGCGTCCCGCTCAGTACTGGAACCTGTTCAACGCAGACAAGCTCACCAACCGCGACTTTGCGTATAACACGGGTCAGGAATCTGGTATCGCCACGGGCAAGATTATGCTCATTGGTGGTATCCCGGTTGTGAAGGCGCTCAACATTCCGAGCACCAATGTCACGACTGGCCTTGCCGCGTATCAGGGTGACTTCTCCACGACTGTTGCAATCGTTGCTCACAAGAGCGCGGTTGGCACCGTGAAGCTGCTCGACCTTGCAACTGAAAGCGCATACGACGTTCGCCGTCAGGGTACGCTCATCGTGAGCAAGTACGCTGTTGGTCACGGCATTCTGCGCCCAGAAGCGGCTGTCGAAATCAAGACCGCGTAGTCGCACAATGTAGTCTGTAGGCTGATAGTTATACTGACCCTGCAACATGGGCACAGTTCGTATCTTCTACGCAAAGTATGGCGTAGCTCGCGTCAGCACCGAGGTCAGCCTTCTTACAAGCACCTTAGTACCCGCATGACCAAGCCGGGAGCAATGGACTCAACCTCCTCTGCTCCCGGCTTTTTTGCAATTACCCACAAATAAACTAGGTATAAATGCCACCACTTCTTACGGGCATCGTCCCGACCACAGAGCTAGAGGCCGTGAACACGATGCTTTCAGCCATAGGTGAATCACCTGTTCTGCAAGCACAAGTTGACTCGCCTACTGCGGCGGATTTGGTCATGGCTATCAACATCCTTCGCAACACAACTCGCGAAACCCTTTCAATGGGGTGGCGCTTCAACATGGAGTTCGGGTATGAGCTGGAGCCAGTCAACCCGCCTTCCCCTATGGCATGGACTCTCCGTGATGGAAGCCCAGACCTAGCCCTCAATGTATTCATTCCACCCACCAACCTGGCCCGCTTCCGTGTAGCACGTGATGTCGTACAGATTGGAACGCGCTGGGTTGACGTAGTTGTCCGTCCCCCCCGCAAGCTCTCAGTAGCTACATACCCACTCGTGTTCTATGACCGTGCCAACAACAGAGACGGCCTGGACTCAACACTGTATCCGGTCCTGTACATTGACCCCGTTTGGTTCTTCGACTTCAATTCGCTGCCTGAGTCTGCCCGTCGATACATCGCAATTCGCGCTGCACGACAGTTGACACAGCAGGTAGTTGGGGCACAAGAGCTATCTGCGTTCACTGAGAAGGATGAGCTGTACGCTCTCCGGGTATTGAAGCGTGAGCATGGCAACGAGGACGACCACTGCAACATATTTGATTACAACATGGACACAGCTTCCATGCTTGGTAATCGCACACGCTATCTCACGGGCATCCTTGATCCACGCAGCAACGTCGGTCCCGGAGCATAGCGCATTATGGGACTGATTTCACAGAGTATTCCGAATCTCCTCAATGGTGTGTCGCAGTTGGCTCCGGCTTTGCGCTCACCATCAGAGGTAGCCGAGCAAATCAACATGTTGTCCCACCCCACATTCGGGGTGATGAAACGCCCACCGTCAGTGCGCTTAGCTTCTGTGGGAGCATCTGGCGGAACAGGCTCGGCATTCTTGCACACGGTCAATCGTGACGCAGCGGATCGCTACCGGGCTGTCATCGTGAATGGGGCCATCACCGTGCATGACGCGGTTACTGGCGCCAGCATAACTGTGGATACACCAGGGGGTACAGACTACCTCACTGCATCCGATCCAGAGAATGACTTCCGGGCTGTGACGATTGGTGACAAGACGTACATCGTCAACCGCACCGTCGTGGTGAAAGGGAACTCCACCAAGTCCAAGCCATCTCTCAATGAAGCGCTGGTGTCGATACGGCAGGCTGACTTTGCCACGCTGTACAACATCACGCTCGACAGCACTACTATAGGTATCAACACGCCTGACGGTTCGACGCCACATGACCGCGGGCTTATCAGCACAAACTACATTGCGTCCGAGCTGGCAGGTCAGATTGCAGCCAACCCGGAGCTGACTGGATTCGCGGTCACGCAGTACGGTTCTTCATTATATATCGTCAAGACGGACGGTAGCGACTTCGCTATCTCTGCTAGTGATGGTCTGGCTGACCAAGCGATCCTTGCGATCAAAGGGTCCGTCCAGAGATTCGATGATCTACCAGAGCGCGCCAAGAAGGGCGTCGTGGTGGAAATCACAGGCGATCCAACCAACCAGTTTGACAACTACTACGTCGTCTACGATGACAACGGCGCTCCTAACCTGGCCGGCGTGTGGCGCGAGACAGTAGCCCCAGACATCCTCACGGACCTGGACGCCACTACCATGCCGCACCTGCTGTCACTGGATGGAGCACTGCTGGACGGTGTTACTGCGGTTGGACTTCCAGCCGGACCTGTCATAGCATCTGCTGCCAACGGGACACTCCAGCTTGAAGGATGGACGACCGGCAACGAGACGTTCAATCCTGCATGGTCATACTCACTCAACGATCAAGCTGAGTGGGCAGCGGCCACGCTGGCTGTACTCAACGGTGCACCAGCTACGGTCAATGCGTACTTCGATGCAGACACGACAGCACTGGCAGCCGGATCAAATGCTACGGTGGAGCTGTGGGCCAGCAATGCTGCTCACACGGTCATCCCTGCATTTGACAGCTCTACATGCACGCGCGTGTCGGCCAAGACGTATCAGGCGGGACTCATGCAGTACGATGAGGTGCTATCCGCCGTTGGGTCATGGCCAATCAATACATGCTTCTACATCCGACTGATGTACGCGGCAGGTGCAACTCCAGACAAGTATCACGTCTGCGAAATGCGTCTCCATGTGCTCGGACAGATTGGGCACCAGCCACTTGAGATATCAGTGCTCAGCGGGACGCAGCTCACGCTAGACGTGGACGTGACGTACCCAGCAGGGACTACGTTTGAGGTCACGGCTGATGGCGGCGGGATAATTGTGCCGGCCACTGAGACGTACCTGCTGACGGCTGACGCTGCTGGTGCTGCTATAGCTACGGCTATCTCGGCCCTATTCGTTGGCTCGGCGTACACCACAACGACGCCAAGTGCAGGCGTGATCCTGTTCACCGCGGCTACGTCCGTGCCAGTGGTTACGTGTGCTCTGAGCTTTGACACTACCCACACGCTATACAACTCAGACCTGAGCCTTGTAACTGGTTCACTGGTTGGGAAGATCGTAGAGAACTTGAGCGATGGTTGCTCTGGCACGATCACCAGCAACACTGCCACAGAGATTGTGGTGTCTGCTGGACTCACAGGTGGAGTCAACAACGTATTCACCAAGGGCGACCTGTGCCGTGTAGTTGGTGCAGGTGTCAACTTCACGTTCGATGTGGCGCTCTGGAAAGGGCGTACAGTAGGCGACTTGGTGAGCAACGCCAATCCGTCATTCGTTGGACAGACGATACAGTCCATATTCTTCAACAAGAACCGGCTGTGCTTCACAGCAGGACAGAACTTCATTGCGTCCATGTCGTCTGACAGTCTCAACTTCTTCCGGCAGACCGTCACACAAGTCCTCCCGGATGACGTGATCGACGTACAGAGTGCCAACCAGATGCTCTCGCGCTTTCATAGTGCGGTGCAGTGGGGTGGCTCACTGCTCCTCTGGTCCGATGAAGGACAGTATGAAGTGCAAGGTGCGCCGGCATTGAGTCCTCAGACGGTGGGCATCTTGCCATTGTCACAGTTCACTAATGCGGCCAAGTGCCCACCATTGGTGGCAGGCAAGCACATCTTGTTTGCACGCACTCGTGGATCGGCTACCCAAGTATTTGAGTACGCAGTAGTCAACGTGACCGGGACACCGGACGCAGAGGAGACTACACGTAACATCCCTACGTACATCCAAGGCAACCCAATACAGATGGCTGGGGATTCGGCACTTGGATTATTGGCAGTGAGGACGGACGCAGCAGACAATGTTCTGTACGTCCAGCACTTCGCATTTGAGAACCAGAGCAAAATCCAGGAAGCGTGGGGGAAGTGGGTATTCGATACTGACTGCCACATCCTTGCTATGGATGTGCTGGACGGTGTGCTCGCACTTGTGGTGCGCCGCTCGACTGGCGTGTACATAGAGCAGATTAGTCTGGTAGTCCAAGCGGCTGACACAGTAGGTGAGTACCTGGACGCTCGCCAAGGGACCGCTGGTGCGTATACAGGGATCGTGTATCCGTCACGCATTGATTTGTCTCCGATGTACATGCGTCGGTACTCACGGTGGGGGAATATCAGCCCCACCACGGCGGGCCGTCTCATTATTAGATACCTGACCGCTAGGTATCACGAGTCCAGAGCACTCACTGCTAGTGTCACTCCTACGGGAGGAGCCACTACAACTTACCCGTTCGCCAGTGCAACTCAGGCAGACGGCAACTTCCGCATTCCCGTCATGGCTGTCAATACTGAGGTGGTGGTGTCAATCGGGAATAATACTTCCGATGGATTCAGACTCTCGGGGCTTGATTGGGAAGGCACGTATCACAACCGTGCTGCCTTTGTGTAGCATTAGTTCTTTACACGAGGTACTAATGGTACAAACTTGACACGAGTAACCCATGATCCAATTCCGTACCGCTGTGCTTCGTGATGCAGTGTGGGTGGGTGCGCGATTGCGACCAGAAGATGAGCAGGAAGTCAGGACTGTGACAGGAGCAGCTCCACGCTGGGCTGTTCCTGTTGCGTTTCGCTCATCAAAGAAGTGTACAGCAATGCGATATACCGACACGCTCGGTCGCACAGACCGACATGCACTGGCAATCTTCGGGGTTGCGGATGATCCACACTACCCACAGTTGGGTTCCGTATGGATGCTTGCAACTCCCCGGATCAGTAAGGTATCTGTCGCATTCATCAAAGCGGCGCCAACGATCCTTGACGACTTAGGGGCTGGCTATGCCGGCCTACACTGTGTCGCTGACGCACGCAATCATCTACATCTGCGGTGGCTCGACCGCTGCGGCTTCTCTCGTGAGAGAGAGGTCAGCTTAAACGGCCATACTTTCATTCACTTTGTTCGACTCAACAGGAGCACTACATAGATGTGCGTGCCAGTCGCAGCAGCAGTAGCACTAGGCAGCTTCGCGCTAGACGCGGGTGGTAAGCTTATGGCCGCTCACGCTCAAAATACAGCAGCAGCAACAAACACGATGTCAGCCAACTCGGATCAGACGCAAGGATTCAACTCTCTTGCGCTCCGGGGTACGCAGGAAAACGACGCAGCGATTGGTGCAGACCAGTCCGTTGACAAGCGACTCCAGTTAGACGCAGGCATTAACAACAACGCCGCGGCAAACAACGGTGTGAACGGCAATAGCATTACAGCACTCAGCAATGAGTTGAAGTTTCAGCAAGGAACCTATCATGACTCGGTCGCTGAGAACTTGAGCAATCAAATCAACCAGCTCGGACAAGAGAAGCTCGGTATCGAAGCTCGCACTCAATCCCACATAAATTCCGTCCAGCCAGCCAATCCGTGGGCCACTGCAATCGGCATCGCCGGTGCAGCTCTCAGGACAGGAACGCAGATGGCATCACAGAGGTCTGGTGGTGACACCGGGACACCATAATGGCTGACGCAGATCGCCTACAAACGCAAACTCAGTTCCAGCGTGCGCTTCGACAGGACACCATAGAACCAGAAGGTGTTCGGCCTGTAGCATCTCCGGTGGACACTTTCGTTGACACCAATGGCGGCAACCAGCTCTCGCAGTTGGCCCGCTCGCTGTCATCCGTATCACCAGAAGTTGGTCAGTTGAGTGACTTCTTGGATCAGAAAGGGAAGCAGCAAGATCAAACGCAAGCTCAGGCCGACGTTAGCAAAGCAGTACGCAACGGTGCCCAGACTTACGCAGATGCGGTGAAGTCAGGAGCTATCCCAGCCAGTGCGTCACCATTCTACCGCATGTACGCCCAGAAGCAAATGGGGCAGCTCATGGCCGGCAAGATGGCGAGTGACATGGAAGCTGATGGTACTCAAGCAATGGCAGGTGCTACAAGCATGGCTGCCGTTGACAAGTACATGCAGCAGTACCAATCCAACTGGATCAAAGCACATAACGCAACAGGCGACACGGCGTGGACAGAAGGATTCAACCCGCACGCCAATGCTGCGATGGCAGAACTTCGCTCACGGGCATCTGAGGCTGTGGGTAAGAACCTTGAAGTCCAGACCCAGGCCACGCTTCAACAGACGCATTCGCAGACGATACGCACGATGAAGGCGCAAGGTGCGTCGGATGCCCAGATACAGGCGACGATCAACGCTGAGAATGACCAAGCCATTGCCGCGGGCATGAGCGGGACGCAAGTGAATAGTGCCACAAGCCAAGCCCTCAGAGACTCGGCAGAAGCAGCGTCAGATACGTCGTACCTCAATCTGGCCAAAGGAATAAAGGCTGGGACTGGAACACTTCAAGATACTGACGCATTCGCACAGACACATGCGTACATCGTACGGTCGCAGATGGAAGCGGACAACGCTGCACATGAAGCCAAGGTACGCGCCAGTGATGATGTCCGGTCAACGCAGATGACGCTAGGCATCAATGCACTGGATGCCAACCCGAACGCAGATATTCGTCCGATGGTGGCAGCTCTCACGGCTACCAAAGATTTCACAGCTATAGAGAGCTTGCAAGCACACAAGGCGGCACTCCAGCAGCACACAGAGAAGGATGACAGCGCAGGGTGGACGAGCGTGATGGAAGACCTCACTGGTCCAAATCCAACCCTCACACGCGCACACCTGAGTGCCATGATCGCCAATGGTGATCTAACGCCGGATCACGCGCACACTGCATCTAACATGCTCACTGAGCAGCAGAAAGCAGCGCAGGATAAGTCGAAGTCCAACAGCTACACCAAAGACCCGATTTACTCATTGTCAATGAAAGTCCTCCGCAGCAACTTCATGAGCTCTGTTGGTGGCGTGGGCATACTCAATCCCGGATTCGGGAAAGCGGCTGAGTCTCTGGATAGCCAGCTCCAAGAATTGATTACCAGTCCGGCCTATCTGGCAATGGATGCTACACGGCGTCGGGCTGCCGCGGCTGGGATCGTACAAACTGCCACGGACAATGCGAACCTCACCACACTCGGTAAGTCTGGGACACCAAATCTTACCATCAAGTCTGGCCTAGAGGCTCAGAAAGCTCATGCTGATACGTCTTTCGCACGCACCATGCAGACGGAGATTGGTGCAGGGGGATCGTTCTCCCCAGCAACAGTGGCCGAAATCAAAAAGCGTGGGCTGCTCACTCCCGAGGAACGCAGCGCGTTCATGCGGAAGATGGGGCTCACACCACAACCAACTCCATAATAACATCAGATGGCCGAAGATATACTTGACACCCCGGCTGCATCGGGGGAAGACGATCCTACACAGCCGGCCACAGTAGCTTCTGGTCCGGGCACCCCTGCATCGCAAGGAATAGTAATCTCTCCAGCGGAGCAGGCATCAGTACGTGGCATGGGTTGGAAGAATGATCACCCCACCACTCCTACTAAGCCTACCCCACCAGTGCCCCAGCGCAGCGCCGGCTGGGGTCAGAAGATGTCGGACCTGTGGAACACAGTAAAGAGTGGCACAACCAAGATGGGTGAAGCCGTCGCTCGTGGTGGGGCGGATGCTGCGGACGGACTCAGTAACACAATCATGGACGCAGCCACACCCATGGAGAAAGCCGGACTGTCAGCAGCTAGGGCGATCACAGGAAACCCCACTACCGGAGCCGGATTCGACAAGTGGTATCATTCGGATGACGGGGCCAATGGCGCACCGGCACCGCTCTATACAACCGATGCGCTGTTCGGAAAGAGGCAAGGTGGCATCTACGACTTTGCGGAGCATATGTCAGCTTTCACCACTTCGTATGAAGCAGGTGGTGCAGTGGCCGACGTTGCAGGCATTCAGCCTGGCGCCGTTAAAGCACTCGTTAAGGTGGGATTGGTTGGGCTGGCTCAGGCTGTGTCCACCGATCCCCGTGCGGCACGCCTCTCAGACATGATTGAGAACGGCCCCGCATGGCTGAGCAATCCCATCACACGGTTCCTCAAATCCAATGGGACGGACAGTGATGCGTTGGCACGAATAAAGAATGGTGTTGAGGGCATCGTCACTGGCGCAACGATTGACGCATTTATTGGTGGGTTGAAGTCGGTGGCTAGGGCGATTAAGGGTGGGGGCACGGACGTAGCTGCCGGAACAGTGACAGCAGACGACGTTCCTCCGTCAGCTCCCAGCCCGTACACGGTGAAGGCACAGGATGACGGCACGTTCGCCGTACAAGGCCCAGAGGCTCCGGCCAGTACAGGGGCGCCAACAAGTGCTCCCGACTCGGCTCCTCCAGCCCCTCCAGAGCTGCCTGTATCATCCTCTGCCGCGGATGCTGAGTCTCATGCTGCGTCTCTGAATGAGGCGTACAACACCAGCAGCATTCCAACAGGACATATTGACGACACACACATTGCTGCACTGACTAAGGCCATCAACGGAGCGCAGGCTGGTTCCGGGATGCAGGGGCTAAAGCTCCCGAGCGATGCGTTCAACTACAACTATCTTGGGGGAACCCCTGAGACACAGGCAGTAGTGCAGACCATTGCCGATCACTTCCAAGAAGCGTTTACGGGATTGAAAGGCCGCGTCAGCGAAGGTGCTGGAACGTCAACCGATGCCTTTGTAGCTAAAGCAACGGCTCTGGTTCGGACGACCAACGCTGACAGCTGGCTTGCAGATGCACGCAATACAGCCGACGCACAGGGTGTCATAGACTCCCAGCAGTTCGCACGCAAGATCGTGCTGAATCAACTGGCCGGCAAAGTAGCTACACTCTCTCGAGCACTCGACACTAACCCGACGAATGCAGTGGCAGGGGCCAACCTCAAAGCAGCTACCGAGCAGCTTCTACAGCTCGGAGCGGAAACGTCTGCTATTGACAGTGGCTTTGGGCGCTCTCTCCAGCGACTCAAGAATGTCATCCCTGATTTGAACGATGGGGCGGACGCTGCCGATGTGACCGTGGGGGCCAAGCCCCCTAACTTCACAGACAACTTCGAACCGAAAGACTGGCAAGACTTGGCCAGACAGGTGCGCCTCAGCGGCGGCGATGCTTCTCTCATACAAGATGCTATGTATGGTAGTGTCGCAAAGAAAGTGGCGGAGACATCCGGCAACACTTCGATGACTGAGAAAGTGAATGCGTTCCGAGCCAACATGATGCTCTCCGGAACCAAGACTCAGTTCAAGCTAGCGGCCAGTCAGGCTCTCTCCTCCGTATGGAGCAGTGGCGAGTATTGGCTCGGTGGCAACATCACCCGGGGCATGGGCCTGCTCAGGGGCAACGCGGAGATGGCAGCCGGTGGTGCTCAAGATGCACAGTTCGGGAAAGATGCGCTGTTCGGTCTGACTCAGAACTTCCGTGCTGCATGGCGGGCTTCTGGTCGATCTCTTATGAAAGGCGGTGGTGTACTTGATCCGGGAATGAGCATTGAGACGGATGAAGGGCAGGCAGCAGAGAGCAGCATTTCGAACCTTGCCATGCGCGCCATGAATGTGCCTACGAGCCTGACACAAGCCAACCACGAGTTCTTCAAGAACGTGGACTACTTGAGTGCCATACGTGGCTTGTCCATGCGAGCAGCACGTGAAGACTTGGCTCAGATGCCGGAAATGTCAGTGGAAGAGCAGAACCAGTTCATCGCCGGAAGACTGGCTGATGACCTGCGCACGTCCACGAATCCCACTACGGGAGCTGCATTGAATCCTGTGGCACTGGCGCAAGCTCGTGATGCAACATTCTCTGCACCGCTAACCGGATTCGCTAAGACCATTCAAGGCGGGATACAGAAATACCCGCTATTGCGATTCATAGCACCATTCGTTCGCACACCCATCAACCTGGTGAGATACTCCTGGCAGCGCACACCGTTGCTCGGCCTGGCATCACGCCAGATGCAATCTGACTTGGAAGCCGGCGGCATTCGCCGCTCTGCTGCCATTGGGAAGCAAGCCAGTGGCACAATGCTGTGGGGCACCATAGCCGGATGGGCCGCTGCTGGGAACATGACGGGTGATGGTCCTACTGACAAAGAGCTACGTCAGCAGTGGCTTGACGCCGGACATCAGGCGTACTCGGTACGCATCCCCGGTACTAATGAGTGGATGTCATACCGGGGCATTGACCAGCTCTCCAAGGTGATGTCCCTGGTGTCTGACATGACGGAAATGTCTGGAGAGGTACACGAAGAAGTGTCCTCTGACATTGCCGCTAAGTTCGTGGTAGCTGCATCCAAGGATGTGACCAACCAGTCATTCATGCAAGGTATCTCGCAGTTCTCAGATGCGTTTGACAGCGGTGATCCAAACAAGGCGAAAGCACTGTTTGGTGGAGTGCTCACTTCATTCGTCCCCGCATTGGGCCGGCAGGTTGACACACCCGATGTGTACACCGAAGTTAGAGGACTTGTGGACCAGCTCAAATCAAGCGTGCCACACATGTCCTCCACACTGGAGCCACAGCGCAACATCTTGGGGGAGAAAGTAATCAAGCCTCCGGGAAACTTGCTACAGCAGATGAATCCGTTCACGCTGCGTCCGGGTGCTGACATCAACGATGTACAAGAGCAGCTCGTCCAGCTCGGCAGAGGCATGGCGATGCCCTCGTCAAAGGTTGGCGGTATCGACCTCACAGACCGTGGAACGTGGAAACGGAATGCGAAAGATACACAGTCTCCGTATGATCGTATGCTGGAGCTGCAAGGCAACATGGGCAACGGTATGCCATCATTGCGTGCCAAACTCACTGAGCTTATGCAGTCCGATGGCTGGGCCAAGATGGGTGCAGGTACGGATCAATACCCTGGAGGAGAGCGATACGATGCTGCTTCTCATGTAATTAAAGCGTACCAAGGTGCAGCTCTCGCCAAAGTCGAGACGGAATATCCCGGGTTGCTGAATGCAATCCAAATGGCAAAAGGCCAGAGCACCAGAGCATTGGCAGCACCACTGTCAGCTCGTACCAATAGCACAGCCAGTCCCGCGTTCATTCAGTAGCATATCACCATCTCACACACTCAAGCGGCCTTGCCTTTACCGGTGGGGCCGCTTTCTCATATCAATAATGGATGAAAACACAGCCACACTTATCCGTGGGTTAGGGCGCGTCGAAGGAAAGCTAGACGCACTTACCGCACAGATAGCCACAGCACACCTCGATAGCGCTAACCGTTTCGCACTGATGGAAACGCGACTCAGCGATGTCGAATCCAAGATCAGCCGGGTGTTCGGTATCGGCACAGTGATTGTGGTCATAATGAGTGCAGCGAGCTACTGGTTTAGCAAGCTGTTCGGGCACTAACACAAGAACCTTATGGATAACAACAAGAAGAAAGAGCAGATAGAGAAGGCAGAGCAGCTCGCGGACCTGTTGCTCAACAACTGGATACGGCTCGCCAAGAACGGTGAGCTTACGTCCACAGACAGCGCCACAATCGCACGCGTGTTGATGGCGAATGGCTGGACGCTGGACCCTGCACAGCTACCGCAAGAGCTGCTTGACAAGCTCACATCACAGATTTCGTTTGATGCAGATGAGCAGGATGGAGATGCCCGACCGCGACTGGTGGGCTAGTGTACACACAAGAGGAGATAGAACGGGCTGGGCTGGACGACTTTCGCGTTTTCTTACGTCAAGTTTGGGATTATTTGGGACTCCCAGCCCCAACTGCTGTACAGAATGACCTGGCTTTCAACCTTCAGCATGGCCCGTCACACTTGATGATCGAAGCGTTCCGCGGTGTAGGCAAGTCGTGGATCACGGTTTCGTTTGTACTGTGGCACCTGTTCCTTGACCCACAGAAGAAAATCATGGTCGTGTCAGCGTCGGAAGACCACGCTATAAACTTCACGACGTTCTGCAAGCGCCTGCTCGACATGCCACTGCTCCAGCACTTGCGTCCGCATGGGAACCAGCGCGATTCCAACCTGGCATTCGATGTTGGTCCGGCAACCGCTGACCTGTCACCATCCGTCAAGAGCGTTGGTATCACCGGACAGCTCACCGGATCACGAGCAGACATCATTGTGCCTGACGACATTGAGACGCCTAAGAACTCGTATGCCCACGGACTCCGTGAGCGCATAGCGGAGTTGATCCGTGAGTTTGGCGCCGTGCTCAAGCCTGGGGGCCGCGTCGTGTATCTAGGCACACCACAGGTAGAGCAGTCAGTGTATAACAGGCTCCCTGCTCGTGGCTACAAGATCATGGTGTGGCCCGCAGAAGTACCGGAGCACACCGAAGCGTACCATGGCACACTGGCTCCGTTCATCATGCGTATGGTGGAGCGTGGAGTTCCGGCACACACTCCAGTGGAGCCGACACGATTCCCAAGAGAGGAGCTGGATAAGCGACTGGCTGAATATGGCCGTAGTGGATATGCGCTCCAGTTCATGCTGGACACCAACCCAAGTGAGATAGACAAGCACCCGCTCAAGCTGCGTGACCTTATAGTGTCACAGCTTGACGACACCATGACTCACGTCCGCGTTGTCCACAGCTCAGAGAAAGAGTATGGCATCAAAGACCTGACTCCCGGTGGATTCGACGGAGACTACTATTTCCGTCCGGCTTGGAAGTCTGATGAAATGGCGCCGTACACTGAGGCGATCATGTTTGTCGATCCGTCTGGCCGTGGTGGTGACGAGACGAGCTACTGTGTTCTCAAGATTCTGTACTCACAGCTCCACCTGTTCGCCATCGGCGGCTACAAAGCGGGGTTTGCAGAGGAAACGTTGCAGGCACTCGCTGGCATAGCGGCGCGCTACAAGGTCACAAAGATCATTGTGGAGCCCAACTATGGCGGTGGCATGTTCACGCAGATGCTCCGTACCGCGGTCATGAAGATAGGCCGCTCGGCTGTCGAGGACGCTGAGTGGGCACGAGGGATGAAAGAAGGACGCATCCTGGATGTGCTGGAGCCAATCATCCAGTCACATCGGCTCACTGTAGATCGTCGCGTTATAGAGCAAGACTTGAAGCAGCAAGCTGACAATTCTCAGTACTCATTCGTGCAGCAGTTCACACGTATGGCACGCATGAAAGGCGCTCTAGCTCACGATGACCGTATAGAAGCTCTCGCCGGAGCGTGCGCGTACTTCGAAGACAAGATGGGCCGCGACCAAGCCAAAGCACACGACAAGTTCAAAGACTCGCTACTGGACCAAGAACTCAAGAATTGGGGCCAGAATGTGCTCGGCGTTGGAATGCGTGTGGGGAACCTCAGCTACGCCAGCCCGAAGCGGCATTAGTGGATCGGACGTATCAACCACCCTTCCCTACGGAACAGTAGCAATACACCAATCACAAATAAAATGAAGGATACCCACTGTGGCTAGACCACTGCGTAAAACGCATCCCGATCCCCCGTTGTATATCGGAAGTGGCCAGTCAGGAGGGTCGTCTGGTGACAATGGGGTCATAACCGGCGATCTATACGTCGCCGGCGAAGCAACGATTGTCGGCACCACCACGTCAGAAGACTTTGTACTGGATGCAAGCACCGGTGGTGTTCCCGGTGTGGGGGTCTTCTCCGTAGAAGTTATGGATGAAGGGGCGTCACTCACACCTGACGCTACTTCGCTCAACTTTGTTGGGGCCGGAGTAACAGCCACAGCAGTCTCTGGGGCAGTCACCGTCACGATAGCAGCCGATCCAGCGTGGACAGAAGCAGTGGCGGATGCTCGGTACGTAGCAAAAGCCGGCGACACGATGACGGGTGCGCTGGCTGGCACGTCCGCGTCGTTCAGCGGCATCGTCACGTCCACTGGTGGCCAGTTTGTCGCAGCGACTTTCGGGACGAATAGCGGGGGCACTGCGCTCACGCTTGCGAACGGTGGCACTACAGTCGCGACACTGACACCATCAAGCGCGACGTTCCCGGCTGCTGGCACGTTCGCTGGCAACATCACCGCCCCCGATTTCGTGCTGGCATAAGCATTATGTCTTCACACGATCTCATTCAACTCATAAAGTGCTCAGGCTACGCAGCCACTTCCGGCCAGTCATTTCGCAATCACGTTGCCGGTGCAGCATCCGGCGCCAAGATGAGCGACTACATTGTGACGGCCCTTGATTGGACAGGTGGACCTGCTGGAGCCGACGTGTTCCCGCAAGACTCCGGGCATGTGTACAGCATGGTAGGGAATTTCATTGGTGGTTCCCGAATCGGCAACATCATTCGCCAAGGATCGGCTACTGGATTGTTCACCATCAGCAGCATCACGATCAATCCTGGTGGCTCTGTGGTGCTCAACAGCAACACCGTGAGTGGCTCCTCAGCTTTGGCTGACGTGGAGATAATCGCCCCGTACAACCCCGGCGCCACAATCAGTGAGAGTGGTAGTGCTACGTACTACTATAGTGGTACGGACCAGTCGTCTCCACCGGCCAGCGGATACTGTCAAGCACACTTCTCCGCTAGAGTCACAGGGAGTGGGGGCACGGCAGACGGCGGATACGACAACGTGACGTTCGACCTGTCCATGCCCAACGTCAATGCGTACACGGGTGACTTCAACGCCAACCCTGCTGCACTCAGTTGCGTAGCTGCCACCAATCACCGCGGCATCCCGTACACCGATTTCACCGTGGAGTGGCACAGTAACAGCTCGTACACTGCACTCGTGTCCAGCAGCCCCGACTACTACCCAGATGAATCTGTGTTTGCACCAAGCTCCCCGCCTAGCGGTGGATACACGCTGTACCTACGCTATTACCTAACCAGCGGTGGCGTCTCTTGGAACAACTTTGGTGCTGTCACATTCATCGACTCCCGACTCACATACTAACTAGGAAGAACACCTCAATGACAGTAGCAATCATAATACTCCTTGCACTAGCCGCAGCCGTTATCGGATACGTCGTGGTGACACTGCGTAAGACCAGTGCCACATCCATCCTGGGTGGGCCAGGCTCAGGCACAGCAGCCACAGCCGCACCTCAGAGTGGCCCAGCCGGCAGCAGCCCACAAATCAAGAGCGGTATCTAGTAACACACGGGTCACGACCTCTGCCCCACGGGGCATATCGGGCCACCAACGTGCGAAGCCAAACGGATCGGCAGCCTTATACAATAGGCCCGGTAGTGGGTTCGACTCCCACCGTGCGTTATTCCACCGTAGTACTCCACATTCCCACGCAAGAATATATGCCAGTTAGGAATAACACGAAGAATAAGCTTCCCAACATCCCCAAGCGAATGTTCTCTGTGCTCGGGCCCGTGCCAGTAACTATGCAGGCAGACTTGGAAAGCAAAGAGAACGCATTGGGAATCTCCAGATTCAAGTCACGCACTGTACAGCTTCACGCAGGCTCTAGCAGCGAGACTGTCTGGCAGACGTTCTTCCATGAGATGACCCATGTAGCCATGTGGGACGCTGGGTGCCATGACATACTCAAGCACAAGCAGCGGGAAGCTATATGCAACGCAATGGGAACGTACTTAGCAGCAGCAGTACAGGCAGGATACTTGAAGATGATTCCGTAGCATCACACACACACACAACTAACACAAGCACCTCACAATGACTGCAATAGATAATTTTGGACACTCCCCGATCCGCCTTGACTCCCCAGGCATCCACGTTGAAACCGTTACGCCAAGCGATACGGTTGAGCTTGTTGTTGTTTGCCGCTCACTGTTCGTTGGCGGGGCTGGTACAGTGGCAGTTGTCGCTGTCGATGGCTCTACGGCCACATTCACTGTAGGCGCAGGCCAGTCGATTGAGTGTGAGATACGGCAGGTGAAAGCTACGGGAACAACGGCAACTCTTATGGTCGCGCTGTCCTAATGGGACGGCTTGGATTAGGAGGCGGCCTTAGTAAAAAGAAGTGGCGGCACATGGGGGTGGCTCAGATACTAGACCATCTGACAATGGCGTTGAGTTCGTCTAGTGTGATAGAGACAGCCAGTGCCCCAACCACCACACTAGGCCAGTGGCAGACCGCCGACTCGTCATCTCCGTATACTGATGCGTTGTCTCCGGCCAATGCGTTCACGTCTAGCGCACCGTCGGTAGCCAGCATCAACGCAACGACTAGCGTGATCACGCTCCAAGGTCCGGGGACGACTACGTTTACCCGCACCGCGGGCGGCAAGACGGTTACGGCAGGACTCACTGTTATGGCTGAGATACTGGCGTCCACACCATCATCACTCAGTGTCACGGCTGGGGCAGGACCAAGCGCGGCGCTTGTAATCAAAGATCAGAACGGCGTCACGGTTACATCGGGCTGCACGTTCGCGTCCAGCAACACCGGGGTAGCTACTGTGGACTCGTCCGGCGTCGTCACGTATGTGGCCGCTGGGACGTGCAATATCGTGGCTACGCACACGGTGGATGGCGAGACTTGCACTATTGGTGTGACTGTATCGAGTGGAACTGTAACCCTTGTACTCACGCAAGGTGGTACACCCATTACCTCCCTGGCAGTCAACACAGGACCGCAGTTTCAGATTGCAGATGGTGCGTATCTATCGAATGCTCCCGGTACTGACATCCTCTCGCAGCTTACAGCGACCACAGACGACGGAACAGTCTGCGCAATCGATGAACCGGAGTACCTATCCAATTCCAGTCCGACCGAGCACGTGACATTCAGCACTGATCTGCCCGGTGGTACGTATGTGTTCGTGATTAGTCAGGGCGGCGTAGAAACAATCACTCTGAAAACTGCGAACCCGCGTAGCACACAGACATTAGGGGGCCTGCCCACAGGAGTTACGGCGAGCGGTGCTACAGTGGTTGACTTGAATCATGTCAGCTTTGATCTCACTGCAACAACTACCGCAGCAGCAACAGGCTTTCCAGCAGGAATCTATATTGTTGATTCCGATCACGGCAGGACAGCTACAGAAGTCCTGATGAGCGTTTACTACACGCTTGCTGTCACGCCGTCAACGTACACTCTAGCCATCGGTGGCACGGAACAACTCACCGCCAAGATCAGCGTTTCTACTGACGTAACAGCTACAACGACGTGGACAACTAGTAACGCTGGCGTAGCTACCGTTAATAGCGCGGGACTTGTAACAGCAGTGGCGGCAGGAACCGCAACTATCACGGGGACATATCCTAATGCAACATATCCACAGGCCCACACAGCAACCGCAGTGATGACCGTTGCAGCACCAGCGTACTCACTTACCAGTATATCTGGCACGGTGATTCGGGGTGACAGTTCGGTAAGCCACAATATCGTTGGCAATGGATTGGTAACAGGTCAGACATTGCTAGGATTGCCGACGGGAGTTACCGCAGCTTCAATAGTCGCAAGCTCCGGTACAGCGGCAACCGTCGCCATCAGTGCGACTGGATCGGCTACTATTGGCACGGATACAGGGGTTTACCTGCATGATGCAACGGCAGGCAATACTAATACGGTGTCGCTTGTAGTTTCAGCACCGGGCAATCTGCTTACCTCACCCCTTGATCTAACAGTTTCGCCTTGGGTAGCAGAGGCAGCTTCATCTGTATCCCTAATCTCAACTACTCTGCACGGCGGGGGTACGGGAAATGTTAGCAGGATTGTTGCCGACAATGCCTCTCCAACAAGTGGTGGTGGTGGTGGTGACGGACGTAGGCAACCCGTAACAATTTCAGGGGGAACAGCAAGCAAGCAGTTTACAGTTTCATGCTGGGCCAAATGCGAAACGGGTACGGGGAACCTCCAGATCAAATGTACGCAATCTGGCGTCCAAGACAACTTCTCAGTGGACAAGCCATTGACGACAACGTGGGCTCAGTTCTCGTTCGTTGTTACCAATGGTGGTTCGGCAGGTACCGGAACACAACAGTTCGGATTTGTACGCGGCACCGGAACCGGAACTGGCTTCGCGTTCTATATCGATGAAGCAACCGCAACGCACCCATAGACCATTATGACAACTACACTACTGCAAGCAACCGCGCGGAAGGCTGGATCAACTAATCTTCGGATTACTGATCCAGTCTCGGGGAAGATTCTAGTCCTGCCCACGACTGTTACTCGCGGGCTTGCTACTCTCCCGATTTCCACTCCCAGTACTACTTATCCAACTGTTACTGGCGCAACGACCTTAGTTCATTCCGGGGGTGATTTGCAAGCGGCGATCAACGCCGCGGCCCGCGGGGATGAGTTAGTGCTTGATGCGGGGGCGACGTGGACTGGAAATTACACGTTGCCTGCTAAGTCGGGTACTGGCGTCGTCATCATTCGATCGGCTAACCTGTCATCGCTGGCTGTAGGTACGCGGGTTGCGCCAACCGATGTATCGAACATGGCGACGATACTCACTCCTAACTCTGGGTTTGCGTTCACCACAGCTACGTCAGCGGCGGCGGGGGGCTACCGACTCTCAGGACTAGAGATCGCACCGGTATCCACGGTCACGGTCGTATACACGATTGTACAGTTTGGCGACGGCTCCAGTGCACAGAACAGCCTAAGTTTGGTGCCTGACAATCTGATACTAGACCGATGCTATCTGCATGGCAATACGCACAGCTTGAATAGTTGCCACGGCCTTGGATTGCACTGCTCTAACGGCGTTGCGGTCGATTGCTATATCAGCGGCATACATGAGACAGGTGGTGGCGATTGCCAAGCGATTTATGGTGGTAATGGCCCCGGTCCGTATTACGCCAAAAACTGCTATCTCGAAGCATCTTGCGAAAATGTGCTGTTCGGTGGGTCCGATCCGTTCATCACCAATCTTGTGCCATCAGATATTACTATCGAGGCATGTCATTTCTACAAGCCTGCGGCATGGAATGGTGTGTGGCAGGTCAAGAACATCCTAGAGTTCAAGAACGCAAGGCGTGTACTCGTCAAGCATAATGTATTCGAGAATTGCTGGGTCGATGCACAAGACGGAACAGCACTCCTAGTGACTCCGGTCAATCAGAATAGGAACGCTCCGTGGTGCACGGTGCAGGATGTTACTTATGACACGAATCGCGTAATCAATGTGGCTCGGGCGATGACCTTTGCCTCGAATCCCGGTTACGATGAAACAGCACCAGCTACCCGATCGGCTCGCATTTCAGTAAAGAATATGCTGATAGAGAAGCTGGGGGGCAACGGAGATTATGGAGATGGTGGCTCACACCAGATCGTCCTGTTAGCAAACGTCGATGGCGTTTCGTTGCAGCACATTACTGCCTTTAGCGGTGACGACGGTTTGTACTTCACAGGGCCGCAATATCTGGACGGTTTCCTTCTCCGTGATTCGATCATCGGCGTAGGCGACAGCACTATCCACGTAGACACATACGGTGTTGGAAGTGCAGCATTAGCATATTTCTGTAGTTCTCCATACGCAGTCGATCACAACGTATTCGTATTGCCGTCTGGCATAACCGGTTATCCATCCGGCAACTGGGCTGTTGCAAGTCAAGCAGCACTCAGCTTGAACACGGATATGTCACTGCCAGCTGGTTCCCCATACAAATCAGGCGGCGCGGATCAGGCGAGTGACGGCACAGATGTCGGCGCAGACGTAGCTGGTATATTGGCAGCTACCTCAGGCGTTGTGCAGGTTCACGGGTAATCCCAGCCCTCTCCCCTACCAGGCCGAGTTCTCAAAGTCGTCACGGTCTTTCTCGGCCTGCTCTTCGGGGGTGAGCACCGGATCAGGCTTCCCCATGTAGTGAAAGATCGCCCAAAGCGTTCGAATGATGGTTTGCATGAATTAAAGGTATCGTCTCTCTACGATCCATGCATTTCGCACACCAACTCGCACACTAAGCGCAAAAAGAGGGGCCGACGTTATGGCCCCTCTCTTGCATAACTTGTTGTGTGGGAACGGTTTATGTACAGCTCCCCAGGTAGGACTTGAACCTACGACCCTTCGATTAACAGGCACTCTGCTAGACAGGGCTAAGTTGTTGTGGGGGTTGAACTTCCGGTAAAATGGCCAAGTTTGGTACTTACCAAATTCGGTACATAGGAAGGGTGGATTAAGTCTATGCCTCGTAAGCTGTTACAGAGCAACAGTATGCAGCGTTGGTGCCACACCCGCGCACCAACCGCACACTTAAAGTGATAGACCTTCCTATTGGACGTAGTACTGTCAGACAACAACCAAAATAGGAGAGGATCATCAGATGAACACAGGAAACACAGCCGTGCCGGTAGAGGCTGGAAGTATGCCGGAGTGGGTTGCTAATCGTGCCAGAGATTTGCAGGAGCGCATAGATGATACTCCCGAATGCTTCTCACCTGATATGCGAGCACTCGTCTATTTTGCCGATGCACTCTCCAAAGCAGAAGCCGTGGTATTGGCAGCGGCCACAGCGTGGGAAAAGTACGGCGGCCCATTTGAGTACGAGGCTATGGACGCCCTGCACGACGCAGTCCTGCACACATCCAGTGGCGCACCCGCCCCAACCGAGGGGAAGCCATGAGCGCCGGACGTAAGCGTGGCCAGATAGTCACCAAGGGCTTCGGGGCATACCTTGTCCGAGTCCCCAATGGCACTGGCCTGAGCGGCAAGCGTCAGTCAGTATCCAAGGTCATCAGAGGCACATACCGCCAAGCTGACCAGCTCCGAGTGAAGATGCTTGGTGAGCTGGACAGCGGCAATGGCGTCGTATCTACGTCGAAGCAGAGCGTAGCCGAGTACATGGAGCAGTGGTTGACGGACACTGCATCTATGAAGGTATCTCCACGTACGTTGGTAATGTACAGATACCTCACCAAGCGTTACATCATATCCGCAATAGGTACAGTTAAGGTGGCGAATCTGTCACCAAGTTCCATACAAGCACTGTACGCCGGGATGACCAGCCGCGGGTTGGGCCATCGGATCGTCCGGTACACTCACACGGTCCTCAAGAGCGCACTAGCTCAGGCTGTACAGTGGCGGACCCTCCCATTTAACCCTTGTGACGGTGCAACACTGCCCAAGGTAGACCGAGAGGAGCCCAAAGTACTCACAGCGAAGCAAGTGGGGTCCATCATATCTAATAGTAGTATGACCGGACCGTGGGGCATCTTATGGAATGTCCTGCTTAATACTGGCATGAGACCCCAAGAGGCCGCGGCGCTGACGTGGAAAGACCTCACGGACGATAAGCTCCGGATCACCAAAGCACTCATAGAGGTCAAGCCGGGGCACTACGAGATTGGGCCCACCAAGACCCAGAGGTCCATGCGGACCATCTCCATCCCACAGTCCACCGTGGCGGCGCTGGCGCTACATCGGAAAGAGCAGACGAAGCGGATCATGAAAGCTGGGCCAGCGTACCAACGCAAGAATGACCTCATATTCGCTACGAGGTCTGGGACACACATCTGCTTACACAATGCGTATCGGGCTTGGTGCTCCATGCTCAAGAAGCTGGGGTTGCCCGCGGTTCCACTGTATTGCTGCCGGCATACCCATATAAGCTTGCTGTTGGCTTCAGGTGAGCCAGGGCCGGCTGTAGCAGAGCGGGCAGGGCACTCGCTGGATACCATGATGAAAGTGTATGCTCATGTGATTCCAGAGACGGTCCCACAGATAGCCAATAATTTCGAGAGGATGTTGCTGCAAGCGGCATCGAATAGTTAACCACATACAAGAGGAGATACACAATGAAAGTAGAAGATATTGCCCGCATCGCCCATGAAGCCAACCGCGCATATTGCGTTGGGATTGGAGATGATTCCCAGCTTCCGTGGGACGATGCACCCGACTGGCAGCGAGAGAGCGCCATCAAAGGGGTGGTATTCACAGTGAGCCATCCCGACGCCCCGCCTTCGGGATCACATGACTCATGGCTTGCTGAGAAAGCGGCTACCGGATGGACGTACGGTGCTCTGAAAGATGCGGTGAAGAAAGAGCATCCTTGTTTCGTCCCATACGACCACCTCCCTCAAGAGCAACGGCTGAAAGACTCGTTGTTTCAGGCTGTAGTCCGGGCAATTACATAAAGAGGACGCCTCAAGGCATCCGTTGATTTATGGGATTTCAATGGATGCCTGAAGTGTCGGGCTGGGGAATTTTGGTGAACATATCCGAGCCGGTATACGATATGGCGGCCATGCAGGTTTTCCCCATGCCACCCTCTCGATCTCATAACGCGCCTGGATGGAACGCGTGCGCGCTGGCGCGTTCTATGTCTCGCCTGGGCCCTGATGTATGGTCGCGCACCACTCGCACACTCATGATGCTAAGTCTATGTGGCACAATGAGTTATGGGGTGGCTTTTGATTGGTTATCTAAGGGTCAATAGGGTGCGCGGGAGGGTGCGAGCGTCATATCGCGCGTTATTTGCTTACTTTTAGTTAGTCGCTTACTCTACGTAAGTCTCTTATCGGTTTGTTTTTCCTGCCATATTGACATGTCTTATCATGCCTTATTGGCAGCCTGCCACATTAGACAGTGTCCACTGGCGCACACTGCCTGATTGTCATATGTTGTATCATTATGAGTGCATCCGATCTACGGCCACAAATCAACATCCGTCTACCAATGGATGATGCTGTCGAGGTACAACAACTCCTCCGGCTCCTGGCAGCACGCCTAACGCTCGACACTGGACGCGTGCATACTATTGGTGACGCGGTATCCGTCGCCACGCGCCGACTAGCTGACGAGCTCAACGTCACCCGACTGTTGAAACCGAATCCATACCGAAACATAGATTAGGGTTTGATTAACTAGAAGATTTGCCCTTGTGTTATCCGTGCTAGACATAGATACTGGTGGCGTGCAGGATAGACACCTAACACACGGGGAGACAATGGACACCACAATTATCATCGAAGCCACAACCAGCACCGGCAAGAAGTGCGAAATGCGCCCATGCGCAGGGATGTGGCAAGTGCGACTAACGGACGCGGATGAAATTGCACTCATGGGTACTGAATGGATTGCCACACCGTTGCGCGTGGTTGGCTTCATTGACACGGCCAGCATCGAGCGTGCGCGCCAGTTTGCCGCAGAGAGCATGCGCTAATGAACGCCAAAGAAAGCGCCACACTCATTGCAGCTCGTGCACTTCGCGTTCCCTACTTTGCAGACCGCAAGGCTTGTGATGGTGGCACGCTGACAGCCAGTGAATGGGATGTGTACAACGCACGGCTGCTTACACTCGCACGCACTCACACACCAAAGGAGAGTTAACACCATGAACACAGCAACCACTGACACACCACGCGTTTACATCGCCGTCCTTGCCGACTACAACAACGGCGTACTAACCGGCGAGTGGATAGACGCCACTGACGCAGACGATATGCGCGACGAAATCAAACGCATATTGCGTACGTCCAAGTATCCGAATGTCATACTTGTGTGTCCCAACTGTGACGGCAACAAGCACATTGAATGTGACGACGGGCAAATCGAGACATGTGTAGTATGCAATGGAGTGGGCACTGTCCCAAGCGCCGAAGAGTACGCAATCCACGACTACGACGGGTTTGGCCCGCTCGCGTCCACATTCGGTGAGTATCCGGACCTTGATGAAGTCGCGCATGCCGCTGAAATGATCGAAGAGCATGGCGAGCCGTGGATACTGTGGGCTCAGAACATTGGGGACGTGACGTTATCGTCTGATGATTTCACCGATGCGTATTGTGGTGAGTATGACACTGAGGAAGCATACGCGGAGTCATACATCGAAGAGATCGGCATGCTAGACAACGTGGATGAAAGCGTCAGCAACTATTTTGACTATGACGCATTTGCGCGCGACCTGTTCATGGCCGGATATACGTTCATTGATGGCCACGTTTTCCGGGATAACTAGCCATGCAATTCCACATTGGAGACGCTGCCACAGTCGGCCCGGAGCGTCCAGATAACGCATGGCGCCGCGGCCAGGTTGTAGATGTGTTCACGTCACGCGACGATGTACGCGAATACGCTCTAGTCCAGTTTAGCCCGTCAAATAGGATGTGGTACAGCACCGCCTATCTACTCGGGGATGATGCGGTTATCACGCGGACGATAGGCGGGAGGTATCCGAAATGACCGGTGCCAAACTGAGCGAACGCCGAAAGGCTGACCGCGTGCAAATGGCCAATCTATTGAGTCAAGAGCTAGTTGAGGCGGGTGCGACGGTCACGGTGGATACTGAATGGATGGAACACTGCCCGCGCGCCATTATGCTGCACATCATCGCACCAGGTGGCGCATACGTTGACGTTGACTTTGATGGGGACAGCCCACAGCCGGATACGTTTGTCGCAACGTGGAATCTGACACATGAGGCGCGCAAGGCAGGCGTCCAATTTGGCATGTTTGGCGACGTAAACCCATGGCACCGCGCCAAGGCAGCGAGAGTGGCATATGGGTTTGACAACCTCCGCACAGAGTTAGTGAAGGATGTAATAAGCCTAGTGAATGGCTGGGGGTACGACACATGACCAAAGCTCAACTAGCACGCGCCAATCTACCGGCCCGAACTTGGATACAGTGGTTCCCGTTTCCGGTCAGGCCATGGAGAGTGCAGTCGAACCAAGGCTACCTCATGGCGTCTGACACGGCTGGCGGGTGTGAACGCTGGCTCAAGCGGTACGGATATACCGAGTTAATCGACCCCGTGAACGAAACGGGGCCGGTATACGTGAAGGAAGCTGTAGCACAGTAGATTCACAGCACACCCTAGCCCGGGGATAAGTCAATGGTGTTGAAGAAGCGGAAATCTGGAATCATCAAGGAAGCGCTTGGGGCCATCATCCAAATAGCCCTGATGATCGGGGCACTAGCGTTACTGGCAGCATTGATCCAGGGGTTAGGCCGGTAGATAGCCCGCCTACGCGGTGCAAGGGGGCGCCAGTCCATTCTTTTACCGAACTGGCGTCCTAGTATGGCTAGACATATGCCACAGTCCTAGACGGCATGGCGGGCCCGCAATCACTGTATAGAAATTATACAGTTGAGGGCAGGCCTATGTACGAAATCGCACACAAGCACATTTACCTCTCTGTCCTCCAGCACCTCTCTGTCCGCTGTCGCTCTGTCCGCTATACGTCCAGCTCCACTTTACCTCTCTGTCCGCTGCAAGAGAGCAAGCATGAATCAGGCCAGTACACCAGTCGCACAGCCACGAGTCGAGAGACTAGCTCTCTGTCCACGGCTGACGCTCTGTACGTTACCAATCAGACCTTCCTATTGGACCGTTATACAGACAGGCACCCCAAAAAGAGAGACCCCAAACAAATGAGTAAGCACGTCATCGTACCACGGAAGCAAGCCATAGCCGAAGGGCTTGGCGACTACTTCACAGGCAAGCCCTGTTCTCACGGACACCTGGCACCACGTAAGACCAGCAGCAGCAGTTGCACGGCATGTATGGACGAGTACAAGCTCGCAGTCACACACAATATGGACTTTGCTGTAGCCAGAGATATACCCTCTGTACGAAATGATACACAGACAGAAGTACCGGCATGGTATATAAACCCGGCATACGCACCTGCACTATTGCCACTGCCATTTATTAACTGACGCCCGGGGGTTCGGACAAATAGTCCGTATTCCAATCAATGCACCTTCCCTACGGACGTGAAGATACACCAGTATGGACTACTATAGGGTTACTAGAGGCTCCCTTGAGGATCACCAGTAGTGAACCAGTAGAGAGAGACAGTATGGACCCTTTTAGTGGATTATCAACAATGATACCAATGATAGTCCCTCCTTAAGGGATACCTAGCAGGGTACTGGCTGAGGTACAGCTGGTACGAGCGTAGCGAGTCAATACATAGCATGGTATAGCCTGGGTACTGCTAGTTACTAGACAGCAGTAGTCAGTAGTAGTGCCGTAGAGCAGCACCACCACCAGAACAACCTATACGCCCCAAAAACAGAACCGGACCCCCGGCTTCCGCCATAGGCGCGTTCACGATCCACAACAAGGAGAGTTGAAATGGACGTACGAAGCATTCGCGAGACAGCCCGCTACAACACCATAGCTCTGATGGCAGCGACGATGGCTGCACATCCACGCAGCAAGCTTGATGCAGTTGCGGATGACATTGCTGACAATGCCGTCCTTCTGTACAGGGCGGTGCTGGTGGCCATACGGGCCGCAGAGCAGATGGGGGCCCTCTAACATGGAACGGTCAACCCCACAACAAGTCACCCGTCGTCGTGTCTCTGTTCAGCACATGCTAGCGAACGCCGTAAGCGCACTAGTGGCCGGCCAGCGTATTGAGTTCTCAGGACGTGGTAGTCGCCAGATGCAGCGCAAGGCAGAAATGCTGGCTGCCAACATCAAGTGGAGCAGCTACAAGACTCACTACAACGGACCAATCTGGACAGGCAAACCACGGCAGTCGTCGTTCCGTAGTGAATCAGGGCGTATCACAGCTCGGTACTAGCCGGTGGACTCATACGCATCCCTTGTCGAGCGTCAACGGTTCCTTGAGTCCCAAGCTACAGCCGATGGTGCGATAGCATACCGTCAACGCCTCATCGCCGCAGAGCAAGCTGGCAACGCTGCACACGTTGGTGGTAACAAGAAACTCCTGTCCGAAGCTGTTGGCAAAGTCGCTGCTGGCATCACCACATGGGTGGGCCTGGTAGAGCACAGGTCAGGCGGGAAGCACTGCGCGTTCAAATGGGTCCAGCTTCTCGGTCCTGATGTCACAGCGTACATGATGGTCAAAGCTGTGTTGGACGTGCTTGCACTCAAGATGCCATTGAATGATGTCGCACGGTCCATCACCAAGTACATGCTGGATGAGCTACGGTTTCGACGGTTCCAAGAGCAAGCACCGGGACTATTCGAATACCGGCTTAACTCATTCACCACGTCCAACTACGCACACATGGCGAAGTCGATGGCAGCCACGGCGAAGTATGCGGAAGTTGATGTGACTGACCTGGACATGAGTGAAAGCACGAAGCTCCTGGTTGGATGCAAGCTCTTGGACATCCTCATATCAACCACAGGGATGCTGGAGCTACAGTCCAAACGGATTGTCAAGAACACACACGGCAAAGGACGCCGTACAGCTATCCGGCAAGAAGTCGTGTTGGTCCCAGCCGTGGAAACCATTGAATGGCTGACCAAGCGTAACGATATGCTGGCTCTGTTGCAGCCAGTAGCAATGCCAATGGTCGTGCCACCACTTCGGTGGCAGCCAAAGCAACGTGGTGGATATCGATTCTCACTCCGTGGCCGTCACCCGTTGGTACGAGGATGTGACAAACGAGTGCAGCAAGCTCGGTTTGATGACGCAACGATGCCACTGGTGTATGACACGCTCAACGCACTGCAAGAGACAGCGTGGCAAGTTAATCCGCATGTGCTGGAGCTGGTGCGCAAGATCAAGCTGACAGGTAGAGCACTCGCTGGTGTCCCGGCATTTGAGCCAGAGCCCATGCCACCAAAGCCGCCCGACAATCTCATCACGGGCGATGACGATGTAAGCAAAGAGCGTCGGCGTCTGTATCGCAAAGCAAAGCACGCAGTGCACGAGCGCAACCACGCACGGGTAGTCCACACCATTGAGTACTCACACACGCTGAAAGTAGCGGACACTCTGGAGCATGATGATGCAATCTTCTTCGCGTATAATCTGGACTTCCGGGGGCGTATCTACCCAATCTGTTCGTTTCTGTCACCGCAAGGCGCTGACTTGTCTAAAGCACTACTCCGGTTCTCCGAAGGAAAGCCTTTGGGGCTAGACGGAGCTAGATGGTTAGCACTGCATGGCGCTAATTGCCTCGACAAGACGCCGGAAGGTGCCAAGATGAGCAGTTGGTCACTGGATGATCGTATCGACTGGATAGACGCACACACGCAAGACATCATCGGCGTTGCAATGAATCCACTGGAAGAAACGTGGTGGGCGGAGTGTGCAGAGAAACCGTTGCAGTTCTATGCGTTCTGCTGTGAGTGGGCAGCTCTCAACATTGGTGGTGAAGAAGGATTCGTGTCGTATCTACCGATTGCTCAAGATGGATCGTGCAATGGGCTCCAACACTTCTCGGCAATGTTCCGTGATCCTATTGGTGGGGCAGCGGTCAACCTTTCACCGTCACAAACACCACATGACATATATCAAACGATTGCTGACCTCGTTCTGGACGCGCTTGCGGAGGGAGCTTCAACTAATCCCGTTGCTCTGTGGTGGCTCCAGTCGAGTCTGGTAACACGCAAGCTGACCAAGCGCCCAACGATGACATATGGGTACGGGTCGAAGAAGTACGGGTTCGCAGACCAGCTCCGTGACTACTTACGCAGCCATGACGACTGGCAGACCATCCGTGCGACGTGCATAGATGTAGCCGGTAAGTCAGTTGTCCACGAAGCGTGTGATTTGATGGCGTTGCTCATTTGGAACGCGCTGCAACAGACGGTTGTGGCAGCTAGTGAAGGAATGGAGTGGATGCAGAAAGCGGTGCTCCAGATATTAGCGAACGGGACAGCGGTTGAGTGGATCGTTCCTGTCACGGGGTTTCCTGTCCGACAAGAGTACTTCGAATCGGAAAAGAAGCAAATCAAAACAGTACTGGCTGGTAAAGTCATTCAGCCTAGCTATCACAAGCAACTGGACACAATCCGCCCGCTCAAGCAGCGGAACGCCATTGCGCCGAACGTGGTGCATTCACTGGACGCTGCTGCACTGGAGATGACGGTCACGCTGGCAATGTCGCGTGGTGTAACAGCATTTGGTTGCGTCCACGACAGCTACTCCACGCACGCATGTGACACAGGCATTCTGGCTGCCGCCACTCGTGAATCATTCGTGTCACTGTACCGTGATAACGACGTTGTGGGCAGTCTGTACGCGCAATGGTGCGCACAGGCCAAAGACGCAACAGAATGTCCAGCTCCTCCCGCGTTGGGAACTCTCGACCTCAACGTCATCCTCGACTCACCCTATTTCTTCGCGTGACACATTATGGCTATGCTATCGGGCGACGAGTGGATGACCCCGCCACCAGACCCAGACCCGCCGAGGATTCCGCTTGGCCGGCGTGCAACGGTGTGTATTGGCGGATGTATGAATGGAGAATTTGTGTACGCAGGTATCGCAACGAGGTTCTTTCGGAAAGTCAACAACAATCCACTGGAGGGTCCGCAAGTGCATAGTTATAGGCTGGTTAAAGGCGCACTGTTTGACACGTTCGTACTGGAGGAGCCAAAATGACGCTGAGTGTGGAGTTAGTTGGCGAGCGGCCCCATGATCTCTATAAAGGAACCATCTTCGAGTATTACTGTCCAGAGACTGGCGCGCGCTGTTCCATCTGCGTTTCCGCCATTGAAGCAGTAACCGCACGGATTGGGCGTGCAGGAGTAAGGGATGAAGCTACGGCGCGTGCACTCGGTCACTTCACCGCGCAAGAGCGCCACCGTAAGACAGCACTGGTGTAACGAAACAATACACCTTCCCTTCGGACCGTAGTAGTACACACACACCCACACACAAAATGGAGAGAGTAGTACAATGAGATATTCGGCTGAGGATTATATGCCTGGAGTTGCGTGGCGCTCATCGCTCGAAATGCCACAACAGGCAGTCAAGATGTACGCAGTGTCCAGTGGTTGCCCGGGGGAATACCCTGCATACTTGACTGGCGCATACCCGAACGTCGGTCGCAATACGTGGGCAGATTCACTCGACCGCGCGCGCATGTTCCCAACTCAAGAGTCCGCCCTAGAGTTTGTAGGCAACTACACGGTCGCTCTCGGCAAAGCACTCACGCCCACCGCGAAGATCGTCCGCGTTGATTTGACGACACGCACAGTTACCGAGCGTGTAGCGACGACACTCAAGTAGTCGCAGTAGCAGTAGCAGTACACACAGAACACCCCCACCCCGTAGCTCACTACCGAGTTGCGGGGTTTTTCACATGTAGGGAATAGGAGAAATACGAAAAGCTATGACAAAATACGCAATCGCAGATGGAGCGGGCTATTTGAGCCTAGATGGCAAAGGCTCATATCCCTTCTCAAGCAGTCTGAATGATATCGCGCTGTACGATTCTCAGGCTACCGCCCTTCGCGACCTCCAAGAACATACGCTGAGCACGGGATTTGCATTCTGGACTCTCCTTCGCCTTGTCCGTGTGGATGAAGTAGCACACGCCGGAGACACGAAAGAAGTCAAGCGCCAGTTCTCGGCGCCAGAAGCAAACGGCACGATCAGCACACGATATGAGATTGATACCCACTGCGCGCGCCCTAATGTCTCACTGATCCACCGAGGTGACATCATCGGCGTGATTCAGGCGCTCACTGACAAGAATTGGCGGTGCGCAAAGTGTGGCGTTTACACCGTCGAAGCAATCGACACCGTGCAGCTCCCACCGTACACCACGCGCGTAGCATCGGAACTCAAGTAGTAGTACCCCCCACACACACAACCAAATAACACATCACATGGCAAAGAAAGACTTGCAAGTGTCAGACGTAGGATCATTCATCTATCCGCACCTGACAACCCCAGACATGAAGTACAAGATGGCGTTCGGTGAGTACCACGTTAAGGTCAACATGCCCGCGTCCGAGAAAGCACTGGCTCTGAAAGAAGCTGTGGACACTGTAGCAGCAGCAGCTCTTGTGGAGATGAAAGAGAAGTACGCCGGTAAGAAGGTAGAGAAAGGGTCCAAGCCTCCAAAGATCAAGCTGTGTGACGATATGCCATACCGTGAGGAGGAGGATGGTACGATCACGTTCTCATTCAAATCAAATGCGGGTGGTTTGGACAAAGACAAGAAGCCATGGACTCGCAAGCCGGCGTTGTTTGATTCCCACGGTGTTCCTATCAAACGGGAAATCAAAATTGGTGGTGGCACCGTGGGCAAGGTGGCGTTTGAAATCTCGCCGTGGAACGAATCACAGACTGGAGCGGGTGCAAAGCTGCGTCTGTACTCCGTCCAGATTCTCAAGCTCGTCGAGTGGGGAACTAGGGACGCAGCAGGGTACGGATTTGAAGCTGAGGAAGATGGGTTCTCGGTCAATGATCTGGAAGCAGACAACGAGTTCACAGCCACAGATGCAGAGAGTGGCGATGATGGATTCGCGGCCGACGCGGCGACCCCCGTGGACGCTTCTGCTAAGGACGAGTTCTAAATAATGAAGATCACATCAGTATTGGTCCCGGTGCTTCCTGTTCCGGTAGATCACATCCACACGCTTGTCGTGAACGACCGAGAGCTACAAGAGATCGAACGTGCGCTACACTATGACGACAGAGGCTCCCCAATCAACAACTATGATCTGTGGGTAGGAATATATTATGCCACCGGTAACGTAGGCCTCACACGCCTGCGTGATGTAAAGGGGGACGCATGAAGATCACAACAAAAGTGGCCCCACGACAGCACACGCTCATCGTTGACGACTTTGAGCTACAGCTCATTGAGCGGGCCCTCTATCTGGACAACGACTTTGATAGTTCAAGTGAGGATGATGCACAGTACGGCGTATGGGATGAGATCGATGATTGCTTGTTGGCCAGCAACATTCCCCGTCTCCGGCCTAACGAATCGTGACCACAGGCGCTAATGGCGCATCAGTAGAAATCATTGTTGTAAACGGAGAGCCCCGTATCGAACTGGTACGGGGCTCTATTTACCCTCGTGAGATACTGACGCGAAATGAAGCAGCAGCATTGCTGGAAGCATCATATGGTAACGCTGGAATAGCACGGGATTGTACGGGAGAATGTTGGCTATGTCTGCTGGACGAAGCAGTTGGTGAGCTCCGATGACTGTGAGAACTGCGGGAAAAAGTGTTCGAAAATCGCCAGCCCGACTTGCGGCTGTCGCTGCCGGATTTCGGTCAGCATTTGAACAGAACGTATTGGAGCACCTAGCAGAATCGGGGGCTCCATTTGAGTACGAGCCCTTGTTGATACCATACGCCCGTGTGGCGACCAAGCATACATACAAGCCGGACGTAGTGCTGGCTAGTGGGATCATGTTGGAACTCAAAGGCAGATTCACAGTGGCCGACAGGACAAAGATGCTCCTCGTGAAGCAGCAGCATCCTTCTTTGGATATTCGCATTGTGTTCCAGAACGCACACACAAAACTCAGCAAGAACAGCAAAACTACCTATGGTCAGTGGGCGTCCAAGAATGGATTCCCATTTTGCCATAAAATACTTGAAGCCGATTGGCTCGCAGAGGAACCAAAATTATGACAGGAGTATTGAAGACTCTACCAGCAGGCACCATAGGATTCGACACGAACCAAGCCGTCTCTGCCAGCTCGGCGCGCGCATTCTATAATCACGGCTACCGTTTCGTTCGTCGCTACTTGCCACGCATCCGCATGGGTGCAAATGACTTGTATGCCACGGAAGTGCAGCGCCTTCTCGACAATGGCTTGGCAGTGATGCCAGTCCAACACGTCGAATCGGCTGAATCATGGACGCCCACATTGGACAAAGGAAGTATCTACGGCACCGTCGCTGCAAACACAGCACGCACTGTTGGTATCGTGCCGGGGACATGCGTGGCACTGGACCTGGAAGGTGTGGCTGTTGGCACACCAGCAGAGGACATCATGGACTATTGTGATGAGTGGTATCGCTGCGTGAAGTCGGCGGGATTCCTGCCTGACCTGTACGTCGGCTGGCATTCCGGGCTGAGCGCGACGCAGCTCTACTGGGAATTGCCGTTCACACGGTACTGGTCAGCGTACAATCTCAACATCAACGAGTACCCAGCACAGAGGGGCGTGTGCATGAGACAGAAGCCCGCATTCCCATCTGATAGGCCCGACGGTGAGACGCTGGAGTTCGATGTGAATGTGGTGCACGCAGACAATCTTGGTAGCCTCCCGTCAGCCACTAGCCCCGAGGGTAGTCATGGAACGTGACCTATTCAAGTGTGTCGGCGGTTCGATACACGGCAAGCGCGTGCGCTGTGCAGGCCGCGAGTACAGAGTTGCTATTTGTCCGGGCCAAGCTGGCTGGTCGGCCCCGTCAGATGCAGAATCGTGGGACACCCTCCGCTATCAGACGTATGTGCAGCATAGGGTAGGCTTCGGCAACCACACCTTCATCACAGTGCTGCGCTTAGAGGGGATGGGTGAGGACGAGTTCTTCCGTCGCATCACTGACCTTGTAGAGCTGTGAGTGGTGATGTAGAGACAGGGGATGGCAGTGTATTCATAACGCACATCCCTTGTCCTGACTGTGGATCGTCGGACGCTAACTCACTCTACAGTGACAATAGCGAGCACTGTTTCAGTTGTGGTTTCCATAAGCGTGGTGACGGAAACACACCACCACAAGTAGCACGGAGGAGAGTGACACAAGGTTTACTAGAAGGCTTATGCTCTGCACTCACAGCGCGCGGCCCAATCACGGAAGCAACGTGTCGGCACTTTGGGTACATGAAAGGCATCTACAAAGGGCAGAAGGTACAGATTGCTCCATACTACAACGCTGACGGTGAGCTGGTCGCACAGAAGATTCGTGGAGCTGACAAGAAGTTCGCGTGGCTTGGTGATCCCAAGTCCGCACTCCCATTCGGCGCACAGTCGTGGCCTAAGACCGGACGCATGATCGTGGTGACAGAGGGTGAGATAGATGCGCTCTCCATGTCGCAAGTTCAAGACAACAAGTGGCCGGTCGTGTCCATTGGATGCGGAGCCGGCGATCAGATACGCAAGTACATCGCTACGCACAGGGATTACTTCCTTGGATTCGAGAAGGTAGTCCTGATGTTTGACCAGGATGAGAAGGGCGTGGAAGCTGCGAAGGTAGCTGCGTCCATCATTGGCCGACGCGCACACATCGCCACACTTCCCCTGAAAGACGCAAACGAAATGCTTCAAGCGAAGCGTGTTGGGGAGATGGTCAGTGCCATGTGGGGTGCAGCTCAGTATCGACCGGAAGGCATTGTTGATATGGCTACGCTGTCCGAGCAGGTCAAAGCACCGCCGAGCTTTGGGCTATCGTACCCGTGGCCTCGACTCACTGAGCTAATGTACGGCATCGCAGAGCGCGCTGTCATCACCATTGGTGGCGCGGGCGGGGGAGGAAAGACGGACTTCCTTGCACAGATCATTCAGCACCTCATCACGGAGCACAAAGAATCCGTTGGCGTGTTCTCACTGGAGCAGCACGTTGTTGAGACAGCGACGCGACTGGCCGGCAAGCTGGCCGGCAAGACGTTCCATGTGCCTGACTCCGGCTGGAGCGACACCGACAAAGATGCTGCGTGGCAGTCCCTCATGGATGGCGGCAAGGTGTTCTTGTACGACAGCTTTGGTGTGAACGAATGGGACACCATCAAAGAGAAGATCGAATACCTGGTTCACACGGAAGGTGTCCGGTACTTCTTCCTCGACAACATCACGGCAATGGCTGCCGCTGAGGAGGATGAGCGCACTGGCATTGAGCGCATCATGTCCGAGATGGGCAGCATGGTGCAGCGTCTCGACTGCACGCTGTTCGTTGTGTCGCACCTTGCTACGCCCGAAGGTAAGCCTCACGAGGAAGGTGGCAGGGTTATGGGAAAACATTTCAAAGGATCACGGACGATCATATTCTGGTCGTACCAGATGATTGGCCTTGAGCGCAACCAGCAGGCGGCAAATATGGAGGAGCGCTCCACAACTACCGTCCGCATCCTCAAAGAGCGTAAGACAGGGCGCGGCATGGGCGAGACGTTCCTGCTGGGGTACGACAGGGAGACTGGCCTGCTGTACGAGACAGAACTGTCAGAAAAACGTAGCCCAATTTCTGACGGCAGTGAGTTCAACACAACTACAACCACCGGAGGCGGTGACAATGATTTCTGATACTGCACTCGGGGTGATGACTAGGGCTGAGGCTATTGCTTTTGGAAGCCGACGCTATTTCACAGGGAAGCCCTGTAAGCACGGGCATATTGCAGAACGGCATGTAGCGACACGAAATTGCATTATTTGTCAGAGGCGGCGTACCATAGCTTGGACCAAAGAGTGGAGGCGCCGAACCAATTCTCCTTCCACCGCGTCTGTACGCATATGGAGGCGCCGGAATCCAGACGCCTGGGCGGCAAGTCAGGGGCGTGCTTTGGCCGTGAAGCGGGGTGCAGTAATAGGTGAAACATATACGCCCGCTACGTGCATCTCGTTTTATGCGGAGGCGCGCCGGCTTTCTAGAGAAACCGGAGTTGCACATCAGGTGGATCACATCGTACCGCTGAGCAAAGGTGGCAAGCATGAGGCTGGGAACTTACAAGTTCTTACGGCCTGGGAGAACAACAGCAAGGGAGACTTATGCGTCACATAGTGTGTGATCTTGAGTCCAACGGCCTGCTTGACCAGCTCACAACCATTCACTGCCTCGCCATCCACAGTTTAGATGACGGGGCAGTTTTGTCTTGTGCAGATCAGCCGGGCTATGTCCCAATCGCAGAGGGGTTGCGCATCGTGCAGGCTGCGGAGCGTAGCTATTGGCACAACGGGATCAACTTCGACATACCCGCATTGCGCAAAGTATATCCGTCGTTCACCCTTGATGAGTCCAAGGTACGTGACACACTGTTGATGGCACGCTTGCGGTTCGCGCACATAAAAGAATCCGACTTCAAACGCTGGCGCCAGCACAAACTCCCCGGAAACTTGATTGGTCGCCACAGCCTTGAGGCTTGGGGCTATCGTCTTGGTCTGCGTAAAGGTGACTACGGAAAGTCAACTGATTGGGCCGTGTGGACGCCGGAGATGTCAGCCTATTGCGTTGGTGACATTGCTGTGACGGTGAAGCTGGTGAACATGCTCCGTCAGCAGAAGATTTCTCCCGAAGCAATAGACACCGAACACCAGCTCGGCTGGTATCTGGCACAGCAAGAAAGAAATGGTGTGCCCTTTGACATGGCTAAAGCAACGACTCTGGCCGCAACTCTGGCTGGCCGGCGTGCGGAGCTAGAGTCAATCCTGGCCGACGTGTTCGGTTCGTGGGAAGTGGACTGTAAACCGTTCACTCCTAAGCGCGACAACAGGACTCTCGGATACAAGAAGGGCGTTCCGGTCATCAAGAAGAAAACCATCACGTTCAACCCGAAGTCGCGGCAGCACATAGCGAATCGTCTCACTGCACTGTATGGCTGGCAACCGACGGAGTTCACAGAGAGTGGCGAGCCGGAGATGAACGACGCCACGCTGAAAGGTCTGGACTTCCCAGCGCTGCCGGAGCTGGTCGAATGTCTGCTTGTGTCCAAACGACTCGGGCAGTTGTCCGAAGGCAAGCAGGCGTGACTCAAGTATG
>Ga0209483_1000300_pt1 | contig 45551 bp, 53 predicted proteins | sample NGEPerA_FD_184508 | JGI IMG/M metagenome (GOLD analysis project Ga0209483, IMG submission 184508) | Arctic peat soil microbial communities from the Barrow Environmental Observatory site, Barrow, Alaska, USA - NGEE PermafrostL2-A... | ecosystem: Environmental > Terrestrial > Soil > Wetlands >...
GTCGGCTGCGGCCCTGCCGATGGGCGTCGCCGCCGTCGGATCGGCGAACCGGGCGAAGTACCAGGAGCTGTCGACGAAGGTGTCCAGCGTGTCGGTCTCGCGCTCGGCCGGCCCGCCGCAGCCGGCCTGCGCGAACTGCGGCGCCCCGATGGGTGACGCCCAGGACTGGTGCCTGCAGTGCGGCGCCGGCGCCCCCGGCAGTCTCGACGGGGGCGGCCCGAGCTGGCGCTCGGCCGCGGCGCTCCTCGCCGCCACGGCGATCCTCGTGCTCGGCGCCGCGGCGGCCGCCTACGCGGCGCCGAGCAAGGAAGGCGCCCACAAGGCTCCCGCGACGGTCGTCGTGGCGAAAGCCCCGGTGGTCGTGACACCTCCCGTCACACCGTCCGGCACTGGAACGCCGGCGACACCCACGCCGACGACGCCCGGAGTGGTGACCCCCACGCCGAAAGCCGCCGAAACGCCGCCCGCCAGTAACCCGCTGCTCTCGACGGGCTCCTCCAAACCGCCCAAAATCCCACTCACGGCACCGACGCCGAAATCTTCGGGCACGACCACCACGCCGGCCGCTCCCACGGGCGAATCGACCCCCACCTCGACCTCCCCCTCGTCGAGCAACGAATCCGGCGGCGCGAGCACCGGACAGCCACCCGCCGCGATCGTGCTCGACCCCGACGCGGCCGCCACCTACAACCCCTACGGCTATCCCGCGAGCGAATTCGGCGACCCGAGCCTGGCAATCGACGGCGACACCTCGACGGCATGGTCCGCGAAGGTCAACCCGGCCGTGGCGCCGAAGATGGCGGAGGGGCTGGTGATCGACCTGAAGAGCGCCCGGCGGATCTCGGCGGTGCAACTGGTCACCGCGACCCCCGGGATGAGCGTGCAGGTGTACGGCTCGAACGGTCACACGCCGCCGAGCTCGATCACCGACCCGGCGTGGGTCCAGCTGAGCCCCTATCTGGTCGAGAAGAAGCACAACGACCGGATCAAGCTGCGTGACTCCACGAAAGCGTTTCGCTTCATCACGCTCTGGATCAGTAAGGCCCCCGCCGCGTCCGTCGGCACCCCCCAGGCGCCCGGGCATGTCGCCGTGAACGAACTCGAACTCTTCCCGGCGACCGGGTGACGGCGCCATACTGCGTCCTCACCGATCGGGATCGACGGGATCTCCGATCGGCTAGCACGTGTGCCAAGCACACGTCGCTCGCTGCGTCCTTGTCTGGCTTGTCTCCCGGCCGCCGGTAGGCTAGAAAATCTGGCTCAGCCGGCGCGCTTCGCGCGGGGTTTGGCCGCCGGGCGTTTCGCGGTGGTGGTGCGTTTCTCCGGGCTTTTGGCGCCCGGGCGTTTCGCGGAGGGACGTTTCGCGACCGCGCGGGGCGATCCCCAGACCTCGTCGAGGAACGCGGCGATCGCTTCCGTCAGTCGCTCGGGCTGGAGACGTAGCTCGACGAGCGAATCGGCTTCCAGGAGGCGCCCGTTCGGGAGCTCTTTGGCGAGCATCCCGGCGTCGGAGAAGGGGTGGACGGGATCGCGATGGTGCCCGAGCACGAGCGCCGGCGTCTGGAAGGTGTGCCGCTCGCTGCGGTGGGGGGCGATGCGCCCGAAGAACAGCCCCTGCAGCAGCGCGCCGCTGGGACCGGGTTCCTGACGGACGAGGTCGAGCATGACGTTGCCGTAGTGGGGCAGCAGCCCTCGCGGCACCGCCCGCGTCGCCCGCGCGAGCAGCTTCATGACCGGCTCACCGAACGTGAGCGCGACGAGCAGCGGGGTGAAGGTCAGCGAGCTGGGCAGCAGGCCGTTGTCGAGCACGGGCATCTCGAGCACCATCCCGCGGAGGCGCTCGGGCGCGACCGAGGCGATCTCCAGCGCCGTGTTGGCGCCCAGCGAGGTGCCCATTACGACGGCCTGATCGATCCCCAGGTGATCCATCAACCCGAGCACCTGCTCGCCGAAGATGCTCATCGAGTAGCGCCACATGTCGCGCGGGCGATCGGATTCGCCGTGGCCGAGGAGGTCGATCGTGATCACGCGGTTCCCCCGCGCCGCGAGATCTTCCGCGAGCGGCCGGTGCATCTCCTGCGAGAGGAGCAGCCCGTGGACGAGGATCAGCGCTCGTCCCGCCGCCGGTGAGCTCTTCGCGGTGCGTCCGCGCGTGCCGCCCACGGTGACGGCCGCCGGGCCACCGCCGTATTCGGTGTAGGCGATGCGCTGGTTCTTCAGGCGGAAGGAAGGCATCGGGCGAAAGGTACACCCGAGCCCGGGCGGTGCCGTGGATCGCCCGGGCTCGATGGTGTCCCTCCCCGTCCCTCTCCGGCGGCCTCCTGACTGGCTGGTCGGCAGGTGACCGTCCAGCAGATGACCTGCTCCTATAACCCACGAGCGACGCGGAAGGTGCGCTACGGGTGAAGCGGAAGGTGCGCTGAGCGGTGTGCGCTGATCGAGCCGGAGCGCTAGCTTTGGGTGAGCCTTACACCCGTCGGACACGACCAGGAGGAGATCCATGGCCAAGCAGCCCCGCATTCTCGCCGGACAGAGCGCCGCGATCACCGGCGGCGCGCGCGGTATCGGCCGCACGACCGCGCAGGCGCTCCTGCGCCAGGGCATGCGGGTGGCGATCGGCGACGTCGATCTCCCGGCGGTGCACCAGACCGCGGCCGAGCTGGGCGATAGCACGGTGGGGCTGCCCCTCGACGTGACCGACAGGGCCTCGTTCGTCGCGTTCCTGGACGCCGCCGAAGAGCAGCTGGGTCCGGTGGACGTGCTGATCAACAATGCCGGCATCATGCCGATCGGCCCGTTCCTCGAGGAGGACGACGCGACCACCCGGCGGATCCTCGACATTAACGTCCTCGGCGTGATCATGGGGATGAAGGTCGCGCTCCCGCGGATGACGGGCCGTGGCCGTGGCCACATCGTGAACATCGCCTCGCAGGCGGGCAAGTACGGGTTCCCGGGCGGCGCCACCTACTGCGCGAGCAAGGCCGCGGTGATCAACGTGAGCCGGGCGGTGCGCAAGGAACTGCGCGGCTCCGGCGTGGAGGTCTCGCTGATCAGCCCCGTGGCGGTGAACACCGAGCTGGGCCTCGGCCTCGCGGAACCGCGCCAGCGCCAGTTCAGGAAGATCGAGCCCCAGCAGGTCGCCGACGCGATCGTCGAGACCCTGCGGGTGCCGAAGTTCGACGTGCACGTGCCCAAGCAGCTGTCGATCAGCGAGCGGGCGGCCGCGTTGATGCCGATCGCCCTGCAGGACACCCTCTCGCGCCTGTCCCACGCCGATGCCGTGCTCTCCCAGGTGGATACCGGCGCCCGGGCTGGATACGAGCTGCGCGCCGCGCACTCGGAGCCGGGGCTGCCACCCGCGTCCGAGCAGGCTCAGCTGGCCGAGCGCTCGTCGCGGTAGCCGTTCGCCGGCCGGTCGATTCGCCGGCTGGCCGATTCGCCGGCTGGGGATATGTTCCACAATGGCCGGAGTGTGCGCCATAGTTACACACCACGCGCAAAGAGGACATTAACTCTGAGCGAGCCACTCGGCGATCAGCCGCCCGATCGGGGCGATCCTAAGCTCCATCCGGCGGTCCCATCGGTTAGGCTCGCGCCAGATGCACACGGCAGTCCTCCAGCTGGCGCCCATCGTGGGCGCGGAGAAGAGCAAGGTCCCGTTCTACATCGCGGGCGGCCTGCTCGTGGCATGGGCATTGATCCTGTCGGTGGTGATCGGTATGCGTAGGCCCGACTTCCCGGGCACCAAGGCGGCGCAGCGCGGGGTCATCGCGGTGACGACAGTGCTCGTGCTGGGGGCCGTGGGCACCGCCGTGCTGACCTCGGGCGGGAGCACCACGACAGCGCCCTCTTCACCCGCGGCGAGCGCGTCGACGACGGCGCTGAAGCTCGCGGCGAACCCCGCGGGCCAGCTCAGCTACGACACGAAGCAGCTCAGCGCGAAGGCGGGGCCGGTGACGATCACGATGACGAACATGTCTCCCCTGGAACACGACGTGACGGTCGCGCAGGGGAGCACCGTCGTGGGAGCCACCCCCCCTTTCCGGGGTGGCGCGAGGACGCTGGCGTTGAAGCTGAAGCCCGGGACCTACACGTTCTACTGTTCGGTTCCCGGCCATCGCCAAGCGGGGATGGAAGGCACACTGACGGTTTCATGAAGCTGTACGGTCGTCGACGGCTCACACGAGATCGCGGACTGGGCGGTGGCCAACTCGGCGTAGCTCTGGCGGAAGGTCGGGAGCGGGGGCGCCGGGCGATTCTGGTCGAGGAGACGATCGAGATCCTCGTCGGCGTCCGCGCCGATACGCCCGAGCGCGACTACCATGCCCGTGCCCAGGCCGACGGCGCAAACTACCGAAGCAAGAATCAACAGCAAAATCATCGACTGACCTTCCTTCTCACAACTACTCCCGCGCGAACCCTCGCATACCTCGCGGACGCAAGCCGCGCGAGCCTTCGAGGATCCCGCAACACCCGAAAAACTATTCTGCGTAACCCGGCCAATACCCTTTACCGATCCACGGACAAACCAAGCGAAGGGAATTTTTATGGACGTCGTTGCCGAGCTCGATCAGACCCGCGCCGCCTTAAGCGTCCTGGAGCACCCGTTTTACAAGCGCTGGAGCGCGGGCGAGCTGAGCGCCGCGGAGTTGGAGTGCTACGCGGGGGAGTACCGCCACGCCGTGGTGGCGCTGGCAGCGGCTTCCACGCGGGCGGCCGCGAAGGCCGGGCCTGCCCACGCGAGCGGCCTGAGCGCTCACGCCGAGGAGGAGACGGCGCACGTCGCGCTGTGGGATGACTTCGCCCGCGCGAGCGGCGCCCGCGCGAGCGGCGCCCGCGAAACGGTTGACCCGGCGGACGGTGGGGTTGACCCGGCGGATGGTGGGGTTGCGCTGGATGAGACGCGGGCCTGCGCGGAGGCGTGGACGGCGGGGGAGGACCTGCTGGAGCACCTGGCGGTGCTGTATGCGATCGAGGCTAGCCAGCCGGAGGTGTCGAAGACGAAGCTGGAGGGCCTGACGGAGCACTACGGCTATAGCGCGGAAGGCCCGGCGCTCGAGTACTTCCGGGTGCATGAGCTGCGCGACGTGGAGCACGCACGCGCGGCGGGCGAGCTGATCGAGGAGCTGCTGGACGGCTCAGACGATGCCGAGGCGCAGGCAGGCCGGATGATCGCGCGCGCGGAGGCGGCGTTGCGTGGCAACTGGGAGCTGCTGAGCGGCGTGGAAGCCGCCGGCACGGCGGCATAGGGGCTGCCGGCACGGCGGCATAGGGGCTCTGCCGGCACGGCGGCATAGAGGCCTGCCCGGCACGACGGCATAGAGGCCGGGTCAGGCGCTTGGGGGAGGCCCTGCCCCGAGCCGCCAGGCGAACAGGACGGCGGCCACGGAGGTCGCCAGGTTGAGGCTCGAGACCCCGGGTCGCATGGGGATGCTGACGCGCGCATCGGCCCGGGCGGTGAGCTCGTCGCTGAGTCCGTAGCGCTCGGTGCCGAAGGCGAGCACCGCGCGCGGGGGCAGCTCCGAGGGGTCCAGCGTCTCGCCCTCGGGATCGACCGCGAGGAGCGGCCGGTCGCCCGGCGGAAACTGGGCCGGGGGCTGGGTGAGACGGGCGACGGGCAGCGCGTAGTGCAGCCCGGCGGCGCCGCGCAGCGCGTCGGGATGCCAGGGGTCGTGGCTGCCGGTGGTGAGCACCCCGGCGACGTCGGCGGCGGCGGCGACACGGACGCAGGCGCCCATGTTGCCGAGATCGCGGGGGTCCTCGAGCAGAACGACGGGCAGCGGACGCTCGTCGGCGAGCACCGCGGCGGGATCGACCGCGCGGCGCTCGGCCAGCGCGATCACACCCGTGGGTGGTGGGAGCGGCGCGAGCTGGACGAAGACCGCGGGCTCCACCCGCTGGGTGAGTCCGAGCAGCCGCGCGCTCAGATCGGGGGCGAGCGCGGCGGCGAGCCGCTCGAGCTCGGCATCGTCCGAGGCGACGACCTCGAGCAGGCGGGCGTCGAAGCGGAGCGCGTGCTTGAGGGCGTGGAACCCTTCGAGCACCGCGAGCGACGGGTCGCGCCGCGCCCGGCGAAAGCGCGGGATGAGCGAGCCGTTCGAGCTCATGCCGACCCGAGGCCGCGGAGTACCGAGTGGGCGGCGTTGTAGCCGTTCATCCCGTGCGCGCCGGCGCCTGGAGGGGTCGCGGCGGAGCAGATGAAGACGCCCGGGATGCCGGTGCTGTAGGGGTCGAGGGCCAGACGCGGACGGATCACGCTCTGGAGCGACGTGTTGGCGCCGGTGATGATGTCGCCGCCGACGTAGTTGGCGTTGTCGCGCTCGATCTCGCTCGTGGAGCGCACGGCGGTCGCGAGGATCCGCTCGCGGAGACCGGGGGCGAAGCGTTCGATCTGGTCGAGTAGGGCCTCGGTCGCGTCGCCGGTATAGCCGTGAGGGACGTGGGCATAGGCCCACACCGGATGGACGTCGTCCCTGGCCCGCGTGGGGTCGGCGAGCGATTGTTGACAGACGAGCACGAACGGGCGCCGCGGCATGCGGCCACGGTTGATCTCGCGCTCGCCGGCGACGATCTCGGCGAAGGACCCGCTCGCGTGCACGGTGCCCGCACGCCGCGCGGCCTCGTTCGCCCACGGCACGCCCCCGGCGACGGCGAGGTCGACCTTGAACGCTCCTGGGCCGTGGCGGTAGCGCCGGTAGGCCCGCGCGACGCGCGCGGGGAGCCGCTCGCCGGCGATCTCGGCAACCGCGCCGGGGGCGAGGTCGAGCACGACCGCGTCGGCCGCGGGGAGCTCGGTCAGCGAAGTGACGCGTCGCCCGGTCTCGAAGCTCCCGCCGTGCTCGCGGATGACGGCGGCGAGGGCGTCGCTGATCGCGCGCGAGCCGCCGCGTGCGACGGGCCAGCCATAGTGATGACCGGCGCAGATCAGCGCCATTCCCACCGCCGAGCTGAGCGGCTGCGAGAGCGGAGTGAAGGCGTGTGCGGCGCAGCCGCCCCACAGCGCTCGCGCCTCCTCGGTCCTGAACTTGCGGGCGATGAGGGTCGCCGGCATCGCCGCCGGGAGCCCGAAGCGCGTCAGCCGGAGCGGGTGTCGCGGCACGTGGAGGAGCGGGCGCATGATGTCCTCGCTGAGTGCCTCGAATCCGCGCGAGGGGGACCCGAAGATGCGCTCCCACGCACGACCGTCCTCGCCGAGTCCCGCGGCGGTGCCGGCGATCGAGCGCACCATCACGCCGGCGCTTCCACCGTCGAGCGGGTGGACGAGGTCGACCTCGGGCCAGCACCATTGGAGGCCGTGGCGCTCGAGGCCGAGCTCGTTCAGCGCCGGCGCGCCGACCGCCATCACGTGGACGGCGGAGCAGTCGTCGTGGAGCAGGCCCGGGAGGGTGAGTTCGCTGGTTCGGGTGCCGCCACCGATCGTGGCCTCGGCCTCGAGCACGGTCACCTTCACTCCTGCCCGCGCAAGCACCGCGGCGCACACCAGCCCGTTGGGGCCGGACCCGACGACGATCGCGTCGCTCACTTCGCCACCGGAGCGTCGACCGAGCGCGCCGCGCCTGGGTCGATCACCTCGACTGGGAACGGGCCGGTCTCGCCGAGCCACGGTTGGCGCTTGACCATCTCCGCCACCTTGACGTAGCCCTCCTCGATCAGCCCCGACGAGGCGTCGTGGATGCGGTAATGCTGGCGCTGTCGGTGGGCGGGCTGGGACTCGATCATGATCACTCGTAGCTCACCCTCGGCGAAGTCGCATTTCTCCTGTACCGCCTCGAGTAGCTGCTCGTTGTGGAAGTGGCCGTCGCCGAAGTTGTAGCCGAGCACCACTCCCGCGACCACCTCGCCCTCGCGCACGTGGTACTGCTCGATGTCGTCGACCGCGTGCGGGAGGAGGCCGTTCAGCGCGCGGCCGTGGGCGTGCATCGAGCGGAACGCGAGGCCCTTGTACAGCAAGAGCTCCGCCGTCTCGCGATCGTAGAATTTCGCGAGCTGCTCGACGGCGACCGGCGCCGCCTTCACCACCGACCGGTCGAGCTTCTCCTCGGCGGCGCTGTCCTTGCGGAATAGCCACTGGCTCGTCGCCCAGTTGCCCGCGTAGTAGCGCATCGCCGGCAGGAACGAGATCTTCTCCGGGTAGAAGTTGCCGAGCACCGGGATCCCGACGCAGGTGACGGCCATGATCGCGATCAGCAGGGGGTCGTCGAGCGTGGAGAACGGCACCCCGCCGTAGTGGCCGAACAGGAAGAGGATCCCGAAGATCATGAACACGTTCCACTCCAGCGGCACGGCGAGCGGGAAGGTGGAGAAGATGTGGATGTGGAAGATGACCATCCCCACCACGGCGATCGTGAGCAGTGGCCCGCTGGGGGCGACGAGCAGGAGCAGCGGCAGCGTGAACTCGATCACGGTGCCCAGGTGCGCCGCGAGGGTCCCGGTCGAGGAGGGCAGCAGATCCTCGGGGTGCTTACGCCAGAGCAGCCGCTTCGCCGAGCGCGAGCGGTTCCAGGGCGTGTTGCTGATCATCACCGTGACGACGAACGGGAAGTGGCGGTTCAGCTTCGACGACGCGGCGCCCCACCAGATGCAGACGAACACGATCTGCGCGGCGACGATCAGGTTTCCGAGTCCGAACAGGAAGAGGATCATCAGGTTCCCGTAGACCTCCGCGCGCGCCGCCAGAAACGGCACCTTGTCACGCAGCCCCAAGAGGATCCCAAACGCCAGGAGCACCCCCACGGCGATCGGATCAAGACGGCCCGCGCTCGCCGACACCGTGCCTCCGCTTGCGCCGCCGCCGCCGCCGCCGGCCGAGGCGGCACCCGCGAGCAGCAGGTATACCGCCGAGCCGATCAGGCCCGCGTAGAGGACGACGTCGAGGAGCGTCCGCGTGGTTCCGCGCGTGAGCGGCACCCGGCCGGGCCACGGCGGCAGGCGCGTGGTGCCCGGGCGCAGCCAGTAGAGGAACCCGCCGAACATCGGTGAGAACCGCAGCGTGAGCGGCATCGAGCCGGCGCCCAGGCCGAGGACCTCCCAGAGCATCGTCCACACGACCGCCTTCTGGAAGACGATCGCCTCCGTCCACCAACTGCCGAGGCTGGAGAGCCCGCCGAGTCCCTGCGTCGTCGCGGAGATCACCAGCAGACCGCCGCCGGCATAGACGACGAGCTTGAGGATGTAGAGCAGGTAGACGAAGGAGGGCGTCCCGAACCCGTTCAGCGCCCAGTCCTGGGCCAGCGGCTTGATCCGCTCCAGGTGGGGCAGCCGCTGCCACTCCTGGACGTCGACCGGCGGTGCGGCGGGAGCGATGAACCCCACGGTGTCCCCCTCGTTTCCCTTACGGATAAGCGCCCAAGCGTTAGTAGCTTAGGTCTAAACGTAACGTTCGTCGCGTTGGCTGGGAAGCACTACGAGGAGGTCGTGCCGCGCGCCGCCGCGACCTACCCGGCGAGGCCCTCGACGAGCAGGTGCAGTCCCGCGTGACGGACGGGTCCCGGCTGGAAGCCGGCGTCGCGCATCAGCCCGTGGACCTCTTCGGCCGAGCGCTCGCGGCCACCCTCGCAGGCGACGAGCATCTGGAGGTCGGCCATCGAGGTGAACGGATTCGGCCGGCCAGGCTCGAGCTGCTGATCGATCGTGACCACCCTCGCCCCGGCGGGCATGTTCGCCCGTAAACGGCTGAGGATGCCGCGGCACGCGTCGTCGCTCCAGTCGTGGAGGATCCACTTCAGCACGTAGACGTCGGCGTGGGCGTCGAGCTCGCCGAAGAGATCTCCGGCGCGCCGCTCGACCCGCTCGGAGAGGCCGCGAGAGCGTAAGAAGCCCTCTGCCTCGGCGAGCACCTCGGGCGCGTCGAGAAGAATCCCGCGCACTGCTCCTCGCCGTTCCAGGATCGCGGCGAGCAGCGTGCCGATTCCGCCGGCGACATCGCAGATGACGCCACTGCGCGGCCACGGATATCCGCGCGCGAGCGCCGCGACGTCGATCGCTGTGAGCTCGCGCATCGCGTTCCCGAAGCGGGCGCCCTCGTCGGGATGCTCGCCGAAGTACTCCCAGACCGAGTTCCCAAACGCGCGGCGGTGCCCGGAGGGCTCGGCGCCGCCACGCAGCTGCGCCTCGAGCTCGTCGTAGGCGCGAGTGTTCGCCGGTCCCGCTATGTAGCTCACCCATGAGGCGATCGAGCGGGAATGTGCCTTCGCAAGCGGCGCCCCGACGCGCGACAGCCGTACACCGCCGCGACGGTCAAAGCGCACCAGGCGTGAGGCCGCCGCCGCCCGCAACACGCGTAGCGTCACGCCGGTCTCGAGATCCAGCTCCCGGGCCACCTCCTCGGGCTGCCGGGAGCGCGCGCCGAGCGCGTCGGCCAGCCCTGAAGTGACGAGCACGCCCGCGAGCTTCGTGCGCTGCATGCCGGCCGTGAGATCCCACAGCGCGCCCTCGGCGGGGAGCACGAGATCGGCGGCGTCGATGACACGCCGGCGGAGTCCGAGTCCCACACGTAACGCCCGCCTTGGGATCGGAAATGGAGGCAGCGGCATCTGGGCGCGAGCCTACCAAGCCCCCCGATCGTCGCTGCGCGGCGCGATCATCGATCCGTTGCAGCTGATGGAGCTGGCTCGCCCGCTCGCGGAGGAGTTGGGGATCACCGGCGAGGAGCCGCCCGTCGGCTGAGCATCAGAGATGATCCGTGTCGCCGGGCGGCGAGCAGGAAGGGGGCCCTGTAGCCGGCCTGGCGGGAGCGCGGCTTTAGCGCGACACGTAATGGTCGATATATGGCGCAGTATGCCCTATAGTGCACCATATATGGAGCATAAAGCATCATCGCGAACAACTCCGCTCGCGGTTCGTCGGGCGCAACGGAACCTCGCCGAGAGCATCGCCACCTGGCGGAAGCTGCGGGGCCTGACGCAGGCTCAGCTGGCCGATCGCGCCGACGTCTCGCGAGGGGTGGTTCGGCGCATCGAGGCAGCCGATGGCGGGGTCAGCGTGGAGAACCTCCTCCGAATCTTGAGGGCGCTTGGCATTCAGGATCTTCTGGCTGAGGCGCTGGACCCGCTCGCGAGCGATATCGGGCGCCTGCGCGCAGACCAGGAGCTTCCCCGCCGTGTGCGACCGAGGCGGCTGACGGACGATGGTTGAGCAGCCGATCGAGGTGGACGTGCAGATCGATGGACGAGATGTCCCGGCCGGACGGCTCTGGACACATCGTCACGGGCAGAGTGAATCGGCCAGCTTCAGCTACCTCGGGGACTACCTGCGAAGAGTGGATGCCTACGAGCTCGACCCTGGGCTGCCACTGCAGGCCGGCCGGCACCAGACAGCGCTCAAACAATCCCTGTTCGGAGCGATGGATGACTGTGCCCCGGATGGATGGGGACGGCGTCTCGTGCGACGTGCCGATCCAAGCGCCGTCGCGACGTGGGCAGCTGGCCAGATACCCCAAGCGGAGCATGACAAGCGTCTACGCTGCGCGTACGAGACGGTCCAGCTTCTGATCACCGGAGAGTCTCCCGACACCGTCCGCGCGTGGTTTCTCGGCTTGAACCCACAGCTCGACGACCAGTCTCCCGCGCAGAGCATTCGCGAAGGAGACCTCCGCGACGTTCTCGTGGCGGCCAAGGCGTTTCTTGCCGGATGAGTGACGCGCAAGGCTGGTCTGCCAAGAGTCGCCGGTCGGGCTGCAAACGGGGCGACCGGCGCAGAGGCAATCCGCGATGCAGGGACGCCTCAGGCCGTGAGCTGCATCTGGTCAGCTGGGCGCGTGAGCGCCTCCAGGCGCGTTCGGCAGGTGTCGATGGCGTCTGGATTGCTGTCCACAAGGACGAAGTGCCGGCCGAGCTTTGCTGCGACTGCGCCCAGTGTGCCGGAACCCGCGAAGAAGTCGAGGCACCAGCCGTTGCGCTTGCTTGATGCGGCGACTATCCGGCGGACGATGCCCTCCGGCTTCTGTGTCGGATAGCCGGTCTTCTCTTTCCCGTTAGTGGGCACGATCGTGTGCCACCAGACATCGACCGGCAGCTTGCCGGCGGCGGCACGCTCGGGCGTCTGCAGGCCGGGAGCCATATAGGGCTCCCGGTCGACCTCATCGGAGTTGAAGTGGTATCCGACGGGGTCCTTGACGTAGACGAGGATGGTGTCGTGCTTGGCGGGCCAGCGCTTCTTCGTCCTCGCGCCGTAGTCGTAGGCCCAGATGATCTCGTTGAGAAAGGAATCCCTCCCGAAGATCTGGTCGAGGAGGATCTTGCAGTAATGCGCCTCGCGGTAGTCGATGTGAAAGTAGAGGGTCCCGTGCGAAGCGAGGAGTCTGCGGGCTTCTTCGAGTCGCGGGGCGATGAACCCCATGTAGTCGTCGAAGATGTCGCCGTAGGCACGACTGGCGATCTCGGTGGTCGCGTACCGACGGCCGGCGAAACCTACGCGATCCCCCTCTGGATCGGGCATGACCGAGATCTGAGTACGGGCCTGAGCGCGGCCGGTGTTGAACGGTGGGTCGATGTAGATCAGGTCGAACGCACCGCTCTCGAGGCGCGGAAGAACCTCGGCGTTGTCGGCTTGGATGACAAGATCGTCCTCCAAGCAGATCCGGTCGGAAAGGTCTATCTCCTCAAGGAATCTCATCGTGCCAAGATACGTTGAGGGTCGGACGCGCCAGGCGACGTCAGGCGATCCCATGGTGATGTAGGACAGCCGAAACGCGCTCGCGCGAATCGCTGGCGAGCGAGCGGGACTCTCTGAGAATGCGGGTCATCTCTGCTTGTAGATCTGTATATCGCGCACTATCACGGACGGCAGCCAACACCTGCGTGCGCAGCTGGGCCTCGTCATCAACGCGGTAGTCCGCTAGGTCCCTGATGTTCAACGTCGCCGACTCGAAGGGGTTCTCGGTGTGCTGGCCTCTGGTCTTGCGCGCAACCAACGCTACGACACGATGGGCCGGCACGACGTAACAGCACGGGGCGGCTCCATCGGGGCAGTAGTAGGCGATCAGAACGATGTACTTCACCGCCCGTACTTGGTTCAGCGTCGTTTTGGTGGCCCGCTTGATCTCAACAAAGTTGCCGTCCACGACTGCGTCACCGCGAGCCGCCTTGGGTGTACGCTCCGCTCCGGTGAGTTGGAGAAAGCGTGTCTCGGCATCCCGGCCGCTGCCGCTGATGCCTATCTGATCGGGTGTCACGCGACGAGGGTATCGGGCCAGGCTTGGTCGCCATCGACTCGATCTCCGGCACATGTTGGCGGTGATTGGCGGTGATTGACGGTTGATGGCGGTTGATGGCGGTTGATGGCGGTTTGTGGCGCTATGTGGCGGAGTCGTTTTGCCTGCGGCGGTAGAAGCCACCCTGTCGAGAGCCAACAAACTCCACCAAGTCAGCGTCGCGAAGATGGCGAAGGTCGCGCTCCAGACTCCTTGCGGAAATATCTGTGCGCTGCTGGATGTCCAAGGTGTTCGGCCGCTCGAGCCGCAGGCTCTGCACGCCCTCTCGATGGGTCGCTGAGGGCGCGGTGCGGGCGAGTGGCGCTTCCATAACGCTTCCGAGATCGAATGGGACTGGAGACCAGTGGATTCGCTTTCTGCGGCATCGTCATGAGCAGCAGTCCGCCACGCTCGACCGAAATCGGTCATACGATTTCGAGCGACCGGCAGGCGGGTCATGGGCCGCCCCGCTAGCCTCGATCGCCTCTGCGATCTTGATCGAGTCGGACTCACGATAGTCAGGGAACTTCTTACGCTGAGACGGACTCAGCTGAGACGGTCTCACCGCCCGCGCAAGTCTCTCCTTGGCATTTTCGACCCGGCCGGGCGGAGTCGCGACTTTGGGCTCGCTCCAGCTCTCGTAGCAGTTAGCCACCACTTCTGGCCATAGGAACCACCAAGCCTCAATCTCCCATGCTGGGACGACGGCATGAACCTTGCCGGGCGCCCCAGCATCCCGCAACGCGCGCTCGATTCGCGCGGCCACACGTTCCTCCTCTGGCTCAACCGCGTCCGCGTCCTCATGCGCAAAAACACACTTAACGCGTTCCTTTGCCTCAACCGCCCGGGCTGCCGAAGCTACTCGATCCGCCCGCGAAGGCACATCCGGCGCGGGAGTGTTCTTGATAAGAACGAGTGGGCTACGCATGATCTTTGTCCGAGATTTCGGGCACAGGGCTCGGACGAGCGCTGCGATAGCCTTTCGGTCGTTATCGCTCTCCCCGAAGATGACGATCACCCCGTCCTCGTCTTTGCGGCGCGTCATTCAGGCACTCCCCCGAGGGTGCCCGAGAACCACAACTCGCCAAGACCAAGCTCGTCGGCCTCAGCCGTGATCTGCTCGACCTGATCTCTGCTAATCGCCGGGATTGCTGAGCCACCCGTGTTGAGGTCGCGCTCGCAGACGATCAACTCGGAAGGTTTGAGCCGATTCACAAATGCCGGGGAGTGGGATGCGACGATCAGCTGCGTCCGATCCGAAGCTTCCCTCAGGCGATCCGTCAGTCGGTCAAAGACGTAGGGATGCAGCCCGTGGTCGATCTCCTCGACACAAGTTAGCCGTGGGGGTTCTGGATCGTAAAGTAGGGCGAGTAGAGCGAGCGCCCGGATAGTCCCGAAGGAGGCGTGAGACAACTTTGTGTATCCGGGAAGGTTGTACTCCTCGATCTCGATAGCGACTGCCTCGTCTGGCCCACCAATCGCGACAAAGTGGAGTTGCTTTAGTCCGGGCACAAAGGCCTGTGCATCCTCAACCAGCCTCGCGAACTGCACTGGGTCGTTGCGAAGCCGAAGAAGGAACGAAGCGAGGTTGCTCGCGTCTGCGGCCAGTCTGGTGTCGCTAGTCAGCGGCGCGGGCTGGCGCGCAGCCTCAACATCGATGTCGTACACACGGAACGACGAGAAAAGCTCAGCGATTTGCCGGATTTGGGTTCCTCCAGCCTCATCTGCCAGTCTCGGCAGGGTCGAGAGCCCGAGCGAATCGGACCTGAGTAGGGTGCGTGACTCACTCTTCACTTTGCCGCCACTACCCGGGTCATCAACGACCTCGACCTTTGAGCCGTCAATCTTGATGCGACGCCCGCGCGTTTTCGTCCGCTTGAACTTGAAGGACTCTTGTCGGACTAGGAAGCGGGTTTGACTTTTCGCCCGTTTCCCGACCCAGAACCCCAGTTGATAATCGTCAAGCGCTGTCGGGCTGCTGTAAGACGTGACGTTCGTGAGAACCCGGACTTGAATGCGGCGTGGAGAAGCCGCTCGGAAGCAGACTTCGTCGAACCCGCCACGCAAGTCGAGAGCTGGACCAAGGTCGGTGCGGACCGAGTCGCCTATGAAGCGAATCAGGTCCAGCAAGTTGCTCTTGCCCGATGCGTTTGGACCTACAAGAACATTGAAGTTGCCGAAGTCAGCGTCAACGTCTCGCAGGCTCCGAAAGTTCTCGGCTGCGAGCTTAACGAGCGCGGGCATTCGGCTCCGGTCGGGGCTCGGTGCGGTCAAGACCATTTTTGTCCGATCTCATATGGAGTGGGGCCCTTCGCGCGTGGTCGAGGAGGCCTCCGTATGTCTGGCCACGACCCGGGTCGGGGCGACCAAGCCTGCACGACCGAGCCGGAAGAGCGGTGGCTGACACGGAGACTGATCCTACATGTCTTAAGGTCGCCTCCGCGCGGAACATCGAAGCGCGCGCCCTCGCTGACTGGTATCGACCCGCGCCCTCCTGCGTGCACCAAGCTCGGTAGTACGTATCCGGTTGGCTCCGCCTGATGGGATAGCGTCCTCGAAACCGCGCTGTCGTGAACTCTACGTCCCATCGAGCGGCTATCTGGGGCAGCCGGGGCAGGCTCATCTCCCACCCGCGCGGCTTCGCGGAGTAAACCGGATACCCATCAGCTCGGTTGCGGATCGCAGAGGCCGGGTCACGATGCTTCCCGCAACTGTAGAACCTCGGTTCCGACTCCAACGGCGCTTTTGGGTGGTGCGCTTGGGTCAGCTGCAGCTTCGAGTGCGCTTCCATACTCGCCCACCATCTGTGAGCGCCGCCGCGCTCTCCGTCTCCCATCGCTGATCTCGCGTAGGTAGACGGTGCGGGTGACGTTGGCGTTGCTGTGCCCGAGCAAGAACGCGATCTCATCGACGCTCTCGCCAGCCAGCAGCGCCCGGCTGGCAACCGTGTGCCGGAAGCTGTGCATCGAGGGAAGCGCACCCCGCGGGATCGGGACAGCCCGCCTTCGACAACTGCGCGACCACGCTGGCATCACCCAAGACCAACTCGCCCGAACGGTCGGCATCGGTGCGACCTACGTGTCACAGATCGAGAACGGCCACCGCGGCGTCGGATGGCACACCGTCACCCGCATCCTCGGCGCTCTCGGCGCCGACCTTCACCAACTCGCCGACGCGATCACGGAGTCTCGACAATCGGACGAGCAAGCGTGAGGAGGCGAAGTGCCTACGTCTTGCAGCGGCTCGCAGACGAGTATCGCCGGCAGGCATCCGCGAGCGATAGCGGTGCATCCTCGGGGGACTCGCCGTCCCCCAAACCCCCTGCGTCGTCGATGGAATCGCCGACGTAGGTCTTGTGCTTCTAACTGTCTTGATCGGCTGCCGGATGGCTCGGGCTGTGGGTGTGGGGACAGACCGGCCCCTGTATGGGGGGCGCGATCGTCGGCGAGCTGCTGCCGTCTGGACGGGAGCGGTTCGTGTTCGACGTTGCGGGGGCTCAGACTGGCCTCGGTCGTGCTTTATCCAGCGCGGCGCTTTCGCTACCGCTTCGCCCTCGCCGGCCTCGCCTTGCGGCGACACGGACGGGTCAAAATCGAGGAGTGCCGAACCCCACCTGCGCACGCTGCCCGCGCGCTTTGGCTCGCTTGCCCTGGGCCTGGTCGATGGCCCCCGCGTCGCCCGCCATGGCGGGTACGATGGCGAAGTCATCCGGGACGGGATCGACTTCGGCGTCGGCGAGACGTAGGGATTCGGCTCGTGTCTCGCTGCCGCTTCTGCGTTCGGCGAGAGATCAAGCCAACGGCACCACCACCGTGCCACTGGCGAGCGTCGCTGCTGCTGCCCGCCGGCGACACGCAAGGCATCCCGAGTGAGAACGATCGGCGAGCGCGGAGCGGAAGGCTTCCAAAACGCTTCCATCCGGCACTTGCAGCAAGCGCCGGCGCGTGGCCTGCCGTGTCGAATCCCCGCTTGATTGCAGGGATTCTGCGAATGGAGCCAACCGGGATCGAACCGGTGACCTCCTGCTTGCAAAGCAGGGGCGGACCTGCTGGAGCCAATAGATATGGGGGGTCAGCATCGGTCAAAGTGGCGTTATTACTAGCGAAAATGGTTAGTGCGGTACTCAAAGCGGTACTCGCGACCAGGTGGTACTCAGGTGGTACTCTCCGTGATCGATGGCTGTTGACGGCAAGCAAAGCGGCGGTGATCCAACCGGCGCGCTCGTAGTTGTGGGCCGCGCGGACAGGCCGGTCTATGAGGCCAAGTGGCGACGCGCAGGGCGACAGGTGAAGCGCCGCGTCGGGCCCGCGTGGCTCGAGCGGGCGACCGACGACAGTGGGTGGGTTACGCGGCGTGGGCGAGTACCGGAAGGCTACGTCGATGAGAAGCGCGCGACGGTGCGCATGGCCGAGCTGATCGCCGAGCACGACGAGGACGAGCGCGCGATCGAAACGGGAGAGCGTGAGCGCCGCGAGCGCGGCGTGACCTTCCGTGAGGTTGCAGCAGAGTGGCTCGAGCACCTCCAGCACGAGCGCGGTGCCAAGCCCTCCACGCTCAGCGACTATCGCTATATGCTGGCCGAGCCTGGTACGCCACATCGGCGAGGCAAGGGCAAGAGCCCCGGCACGATCATGGCCGCGTTCGGCGATCAGCCCGCGGCGAAGATCACCACACGGGAGGTGTCGGGATTCCTGCGCAAGCTGGACACCGAGGGCGTGTCTCCTCGCTCGGTCAACAAGAACCGTCAGGTGCTCTCTGCGATCTTTGGCTTTGCCTGCCGCGTTGACACCCACGGCCTGCCGTCGAATCCAGTGGCAGGCACGACCAAGCGCCGCGAACCACCGGCAGCGGTGCTCGACTTCTACGAGCCAGAGGAGGTCGAGATGATCGCCTCTACCGCGGCCGACGGATTGCACCGCGGCGCACAGCCAAGAAACCTGACAGCCGAGGAGATCACGTGGCGCGCACGCGAGGACGCCCGGGACGGTGAGCTGTTCCGCCTCGCGGCCTACACCGGCCTGCGCCTCGGCGAGCTGATCGCGCTGCGCTGGGAGGACGTCGACTTCGACACGCGTCGCATGGTCGTCCACCGCGCCGTGTCCGCCGGCGTGGAGGGGCCGACCAAGAGCTGGCAGGCGCGCTTCCTGCCGCTTGCGGACCCAGCGGCAGAAGCCCTCGAACGCCTACAGGCTCGCGTCGACTACACCTCACGCGAGGACTACGTGTTCTGCTCACGCCTCGGCCGGCGCCTCGACCCCTCCGCCGTCCGCCGCCGGTTCAAGGCTGCACGCGACGCCGCCGGACTGCGCCCTCTGCGCTTCCATGCCCTCCGCCACGCCGCCGGTAGCCTGATCGCACGGCACGCCGACGCGCGCTTTGTTCAGGAGTTCCTCGGGCACTCGCGGATCACGACCACCGAGCGCTATATGCATGCCAAGGCGCGGCCCGAGGACCTTGAACGGGTGAACCTGGCGTTTGCGGTCAGGCCGTCCAGCGACCAGGAGTCATCTTCGTCCAATCCGTGATCGGAGACGCCCGCGGCAATCCAAGGACGGAGTTGCCAGAATGGGTGACGGACGCGACAGCGAAGAAGGGTGATGCATTGGCCGATCTGGCGGACCGACTCGGTAGGGCAATCACGCAGGTCGAGCTTGACGATGTAGACCTTGCCTGCATCGTTGGGACGAGCCCAGAGACCGTCGCGGGCTGGCTCTCACGGCAGACCACCCCTCAAGGCAATGATCGCGCGCGACTGCTCGATCTCGTCGCGGTCCTCGAGAAGCTCGCGGGCGTCCTACGGTCACAGCCGGCCCACGACTGGCTGTTCGCCCCCAACGACTCACTGGATCACCACAAGCCGGTGGACCTGCTGCGCGCGGGCGAGTTCCGACGCGTGCTGAGCACGATAGACGCAATGTCCGAGGGTGTCTTCGTCTAACCCTGCGTAGTGGCGGAGTGTGGCGGAGTGTGGCAGAGTACGGCAGAGTACGGCAGAGATTGGCAGAGTACGGCAGAGATTGGCAGAGTAACTTCACGCGCGACGATAGAAGCCTGTCTTTGGAGAGCCGACAAACTCGATGACTCCTGCGTCTCGAAGGCGACGAAGGTCGCGTCCCAGGCTCCGGGTCGAGAGACCGGTCTGTCGCTGGATGTCAGCCGTATTTGGCCGCTCCAGACTGTCGATTGCGGCTAGAACGGCAGCGTCTCGCTCCTCTACCGTGAGGCGTGACCGTTCCCGCCCGCCATGTGGGCCGTCACTCATCGGTTGGGCGGATATATCGCTGCTCGGGTGCGGCCGGAGGATCACCTTGATTTGCGGCCCGTTCTCGATCCACTCGGGCTCGGGGTAGCCCTGATCACGGCAGGCCGCGATCACGCGGTCGTATCCGCTCCCGTAGCCCTCGATGACGCCCAGCCGCATCAGCACGCGCGAGATGGCCTTGTTGCGACGGAGACTCACACCCGATTCGAAATCCTCACGGGAGAAGCCGGGAGGCCAGGTCCCCGGACTTGATATCTCCAGGCGATCGGAGAAGAGGGCTACGAAGATCGAAGCGCCTTCCACCGCGTAGTCCGTATGGACGACCGCGTTGTTCAGAACCTCACGGACAGCGACGTTTGGGTAGAGGTCCAGCTCGTCGCGGCGGGTGCGGCCTGTGATCTGGACGATCGTGTCGGTGTTGCGCTCGATGAATCTCATCGCCTCCTCGATCCCGTCGAGCACCGTAACGTCGTTGTCTTCGCCCCTGACAACAGGCCGGCTCTTATCGACTCCTCGAAACACGACGCACCTGATCTGTGCGTCAGGGAAATGGATGGCCTGCTCTCGTCCGAACAGGATGATCCCGGCGCGGGTAGGAACCGGCTGCCCGCCGTACTCGGCCAGGACGCCGAGACCTCGCAGCTTGGCGTCCGTCGGGCGCTCTCCGACCACGTCCAGCCACCGCTTGATCGCCTGTCGGTCGAGGTCGTCGCGCGTCAGTCCCGGCATGGGCTCCTGGTCCCAGGCGCCCATTCGCCGCGCCCTTTCAAGCTCGGCGACCTTCTCCGGACTCGCGGGGAGCGAGTTGCTGCCGATCCGGACGAACGTGCCTCTCTCCTTGCCCTTGTCCTTGATGAAGAAAGGCCCTGCGGCATAGGCGGCACGCAGAAGGAGTAGATCGCGCTCCTCGTGGGTCACGATCTCCAGCTGCACCGTGGGCTGCGGCTCAATCGAGCTCGCGACGGCGTTTGCCAGCTTCTCCTCCTGCTTCTCCACGTCGTCGAGCCCGAGGACAGCCCTCGTCTGATCCTCGATGCCAACGACGAGAGTTCCGCCGGCCGTGTTCAGAAACGAGCAGACGGTCTCCAAGACCCGCTTCATGCTCGACAGGTCTTGCTTGAAGTCGAGACGAGTTCCCTCGCGCTCGGACAGGAGGTCGGCAACGGACTTGGCCATCACAAGAGCGTAAGACCATCCACGGCCGGACGTCCACAGCCGGGGAAAACGGCCGACGGGGATGGCGTCCGTCGGGCGTCGACGAGCGCACTCGCGAGACGGGCGCTCATGCTGCCGACCGGTCCTGCGACCGGCTCCGCACCGCCGCCTCGATCTCATCGCGCAGGAAGATCCAGCGCCGTCCGAGCTTGTGACCCGGAAGCAGCCCGCGCCGGGCGTATTCGAGGACGGTTGAGAGCGGCAGGTGCAGCAGCTCGGCGACGTCGCCGCCGTCGAGGACGTCTTCGCGCGTCAGCCGAGGATGGGTTGGGATGGATGTGGGAATGGTGCTCATCGACCTTTGGGCAGAGAAGTGGCTATCTGGGTTAAATGACCGTGAGTCGCTCGAAACGGCCAACGAGTTCACCGACCGCCGGCCTCGTCTGAGCGCCAGCCCTCGGCCTTCCTCGGCTCTAACCAAGCCGTCGACCGCACCGCACCCCTCGGCAGCGGGCCAACCGCTCCCAAGTCAGCGACTCCAACACGCGACGCCGGACCTCCCGAGCGACCCTGCGTCGCTTCACTCCCCCTCCAGCACAGACGAGATGCACTGTGCCGCCTTTGGAGTGCTGCTCGCGACCGACAACCCGCCAGTTTCCAGGTAATTCCTCCAGTGGAGCCAGCCGGTCTCGAACCGGCGACCTCCTGCTTGCAAAGCAGGCGCTCTCCCAGCTGAGCTATGGCCCCGAGGGTCCTCAATATACGCCCTACAGAGCGGATTCCCGATCATCCGCACCAGTTGGGATGACGACCTCGGAGGCACTTGATCGCCGCTGCTGCCCATTGCTGCCCATTCACGACCCTCCATAGCCACGCTATGCGGTGCCAACACCGTCCTCGACGACCATACGTCGGTAGTCCTCGATCATCGAATCGGCTGGCTTCGTGTTGGTCAAGAAGGTGATGAGCCACTCGTGGAGGGCGTCGAGGGCCTCGGGAGCGAGCCTAAGACCTCGATGTTGGGAGAGATGCTTTTCCGACACCGGCTGAACATGGTCCAGGCGGGCAAACCCCTCCTCAAAGCCAAATGACGGGTCTGCGGGAAGATAGAAGGCGTTCGTGAAGTCGTAGATGCTCATGCGCTTCCGCATCTGCTCGTCGTATTGATCTGAGCCGTAGACGGGCACCACCATGACGATCTTTGCGTGGCGAGCCTGCCCCTTGCGTGCAGAGAAGTCCGATGCGCCACCTCCACCGAGCACGATCACGGGTCGGTTGCGCTTGGTCTTGGCGACGACTGCCCCTTCTGTCGATTCCATGCTGAGGCTATGGACCGGGGCATGATCGAAGATCTCTGCCGTACGTCCACACACGCTGTACTCAAGGTTACGATCGTCCTTTGGATCAACGCGTGTGACCTTCAGGCCGTGGCTCGGAGGCAGGTAGAGCGGCTGATCGCACCAGACCTGCCCCGGCTCGACGCTAGGCGAAGACCTCTCGTAGAAAGGGTCGATCAGGCCATGCATGTGCGTCTACAGCTCGGTATCTTCCGGAACGACGAGACGACCGTACGTCGAATCCAATGGCAACTCTTCATCGTCCGGATCGCTGAAGAAGTGTCGTTGATCCTCACTAGACAGCGGAACGTACGCGCTGCGTCGTCGCTCCCTCCAAACCTCCAGACGATCCCGGGCACCCTCGGGCAGAGATGATGCTCCCAGGGGCCGCTGGGGACGTCGAGGAGGGTTTGTACGTGCTTGGGTCATGTCGAGGGGCTCGCCGCGGACAGCTTCAAGCATCGGCGCTGTATGAAAATAGACAAAGTCGAGTAGCTCGTTGAGTTCCAACGCCGCGTAGCGCTTGAGAACGCTATCAACGAGGCTCCGTGTCCCCGGTGGCCAGTCCTCTCCAGTCGGTGCGTCTGGTGCCGCGCGGTAGAGCTTGGCACCGTGCCATTGGCCGACAATGACTTCGCCACCTTCCATCTTCGCAAGGATTTCAGGCAGCTCCAGCGCGTAGGGACCGTAGTGGAAGAAGACCCAGCGAAGCCCAGTCAGCAACGGACGCGCGGAGGCCTCTCGTTCTACGTCAACGAGGTATAGGAGCTTGACGAGCTTGGTCTGATTGAGCGTGACGTCCCGGTCGCATGCGCGGGCAACGATGTAGGCGATCAGAGACCGCAAGTCAGGGTCGTGGCGCTGAAACAGAGGCATGGGTCGGACGATCGGCGTGCAGTGGTGCGTGCAACTCTGCGGGTTCTATCGGTCCGCTCAGCCTGCATGATGAACCATCCGTGTGGAAATCCCGTCAGGTCGCAGACGCGACGGCCTGACCGCAGCTGTGTAAGCGAGATGCCGGTCCGGCGGTGATCGCCTTGTTCGACGGGTTCTCGCGGCCCTCGACAAGGGCCTTGAGGCGTTCCGGCTCGCCGTCCCGGCGGTCCATGCAGCGCGCGTAGATTGCCAGCGTGAGGTTTGGCGTGGTGTGGCCCATCTGCGCCATGACGTAGGGCGGCGTCTCGCCGATCGCAAAGAGAAGCGAGGCGAACGTGCGCCTGAGCGAGTGCGGCGTCAGGCGCTCGGGCAGCGGCTCGACCTCATTCTCGACGAGCTGCTTATTGGCCTTCTCGACGGCCTTGGCAAGCACTCGCCGCCGGACGTTGGTTGTGGTCAGTCGGATGCCGATGGCAGTCCCGAACACGAGCGCGTCAGGCAGCGCGTCGAGCCGCGCTCGGTAGGCGCCCAGCTCATCGCGCAGGACCGGCAGGATGTTCACGGTCCGCACCCCAGCGTCGGTCTTGGCGGCGCGGACGGTGATCGTGCCACGCGCCAAGTCCACGTCGCGCCAGCGCAGGGATAGCGCCTCGCCGATCCGCAGGCCGGCGAACGTGAGCGTGGCGAGCAGCGCACGCCGCTGGCCGCGGCAGACCCACGCCTCCGCGTCGAGCTTGCCGGCAGAATCGAGCTGTCAACGCGGAGATATGGTCCGCACAGTCAAGCCATGATCGACGGCGCGCCACGGCTGGCAAGCGCCGCCGTCTGCCGCGCGCGGGGTTGCGGTCGATCAGCTCGTATTCGACGGCCGCCTCCAGGATCGCGGCGAGCGTAGTGAGCGTCTTGTTGATCGACGTGACTCCGAGCTTGCCCTCGCGGACCTTCCCCAGCCGGTAGCGGTCAATGTCCTCGACCGTAATCTGATCGAGGCGCCGAAACGCAAACGCTGGCAGCAGGTGGTTAGACAGGCGCCATTGGAGGTCTTCCCGGCCCTTGGGAGCCAAGCCCTTGCCGCGACGACCGCCCTCAACCTTCTGGCGCTCGAACCACTCCGAGGCGAAGACGTGGAAGGTGGGAACCTCTCGCGGAGCCTGCACAACCTCTACGACCGGCGGGCGCCAGATACCCCGCCGCACGTCGGCGAGGATGTTTTGCAGCTCCGTTTGGGCCTTCGCTCGCGTCCAGCCTTCCGCCGCTGTCCCGAGCGTCACGTACTCGCGTTGGCCGTAGGCGCGGAAGCGCAAGCCAAAGCTTGAACTGCGCCTGCGCTCATCCACGATCACCTGTCCGGTAGCTGGGCGCGGCATCAAACACCCCCTCGCGCGATCTCATCAGCTTGCAATGCAGCACGCGAGGCACAGACAAAGCGCTTGTTGATTCTGTTGGCCAGCCCCGAACGGTCGAGTTCGGCTATGGCATCTAGCGTGCCGAGACGATCGTCTGTCTCGCGCACCAGCTCCTCGACCTTCCATGAGCGGTCCTCGGTGAGAAGCAACATCAGGACAGCGCGTGTGATCGTGCTCATCGGTTCCTCCTTGTTCGGAGGCTCCGGGAGATAGCTTTGGCGAGGAAGACAACCAATCCGGCTCGGTAGGCTGCCTATGCGCCGGGAGCTAGAACTCTCGGTGCCACGCCCCCGGCCGCTACAACGGCGCGGGGGCACTATTTTTGTGATCCCCGATGATAGCTCAACCTGACCAAAAGTGCTTAGATGCGTGATACCGCTCAAGATCAAGTTCTGCTCGGTCGAGCGCTCCAAGCCCTGCGTGATCGCGCTGGCCTGACACAGGACAGCTTGGCCGTCCGGCTCGATATTCATTCGACCTACGTCTCCCAAGTCGAGCGAGGCCGCCGCGGCGTTCGTTGGCACACGGTCCTGCGTTTCCTCGACGCGCTCGGCGCCGACTTGCACCAGCTCGCCGACGCGATAGCTGAGGTTGAGAAGCAGCAGTGCGCGTCGAAGCGATAGCGGGGTTGTCACGAGAGCTCCCGGCCGTCGTCAGCGGCTGCCGCAGAGCGCCGTATGGGCAGCAGTCCGGTGTCGCTGCCCATACGCTGACAGCGGCGTCCGCCCGAACTGCCCGCAGGCACGGGCGCTTTCTGTCGGTGTGATTCCTTGCTGGTAGAGCAAGCGGTCCATGCCGCGAGGGCTCGATAGAGGTCGAAGCGGAGTCGTCCGCGAGGTCCGCTGCCGATGCGCTCGCCGCCCAGCTCGGCCGCGTGCGCGTACACGCAGTCGCGGGACACGCCAAGCGCGTCCGCGACCGTTGCTGCGTCCACCAGTCGGGGGCGTGGAGACCTGTCGTGAAGCAGGTCGGCTACGCGCTCGGCGATGGCGTCCGCGAGAAGCCGCTCCCGTGGTGTGAGCGTGGGCGTGGCGCTCATCACAGGAGCCCCTTCTCGTCGAGTCGCGCGAGTTCAGCGTCCGCGTCCGGCGCGTCGGCTGGGAGGTGCAAAGGTGCAGCGCCCTTTAGGGGGTTTGCACATTGCACCTCCCCCGCTGGCTCGGTGCAAAGGTGCAAAGGGCCGGTTTGCACCGTCTGCACCTTCACGTACTCGTCACCCTGGCGAGTGAGCAGCCCATCGCTTACAAGGGCCTTCAGGGCGTTACGGACGCTCCCGTCCTTGGGCTGGCGGCCGACCAGTTCGGCGACCGCAGCGAGGCGCAACGGGCGGTCGTCCATCCCATTGAGGATTTCGTCGCTGAGTCTCACCCGGACCGGCTGGGTGATCGGCAGGGCCTGCTCCTCGGGAGGCTCGGCCTGGTTGATGAGAACTCGCCCACGGTCAATGTCGAGGCGCAGCCAAAGACGATCGCCATCGGGGGCGACACGCATCTTGCGGTTGTGCAGGAACCGCCGCCTCTGGTCGGGGTCGTTCTCTTGGCGGCCAAGGTGCCAGAGCACGTCCACGCTGTCGCGGATCGAGCTTGCGCCTCGGAAGTCCCGTCCCGCCTTGTTGGCGTGGTGGATCAGGAGGATCGCGGCGCCGGACTCGTGTGCAAGCTGGCGTAAGGGGTCAAGCACACCTGCCGTTCGCGCTGTGTCGTTCTCGTCCATCCCCGGCGTCATCGAGCGCAGCGAGTCCAGGATCAGCAGGTCAGGGGTCATGTCGCGCACAACGGTTTCGACCTCGGCCACGTCGCGACGCAAGTCGAGTCCGCTGGCGTCGGCCATCTGCACACCGGACGACGGCAGCCCGAGCGTGTGGACGCGGCGGTGGATCTCCCACTCCCCGTTCTCCGCGTCCAGATAGACCGTGACGCCCCGCTCGCACTCGATACCGGCCAGCTCCCCGCCGTGCGCGATCGCAGCGGCGAGCGCCATCGAGAACAGACTCTTGCCGTCTCCGCTGGGTGCGTAGAGCACTGTGAGCGCTGCACGCGGCAGTACGGGCGGCGCGAGCCAGGGGACCGGCGGCGGGGCCTTGGCAGCCATCGCTGCCACGTCGAGGAAGCGAATCGGTGACGCACTCATGCCGCCACCTGTGAGCCGGCGCTTGATGGTTCGCCCGGTTCGGGTTCGCCCAGTGGGCCGCCGCCGACCAGCCACAACAGGGCGGAGCCAATCATCTCCGGCACCGGGAACAGCTCGCGCCGGGAACCTACGTCGGCGAGCATCTTCAGTGCGCCGCCACGACTCGCGGCCTTCGGCGCATAGCGTAACAGCCCGACCGACCGCCCCGTACTGCCGCGCACGAGACCGAGGCCAGGTGTTAGATCACTGCGGCCGGGTGACGGTGGACCTTCTCCGTCACCCTCGGCTTCGTCAGAAGGACCATCGCGGCTCGCCGCGCGGGTCCGGCGTGCTGGTCGTGAGCGCCGTTCACGTGACGGGCCACGTCGAGGCATCCGAGCTGCGATGGGACGGCGACCTGGGGCCACGCCACTCCGTCTGCTTGGTCGCGCTATCTGGGCCACCCGGTCCAACGGCAGTACGGGGGGCGTTTATCCATCATGACGGTTCCCTCCGGCCATCCGCCAGCGGGTGCGAGCGGAGGTTCGACAACCGCGTTGAGCGAGGGGAGGTCTGTTGCCGCCTCGAGGCGGAGGCCGTAGCTGACCCTACCTTCATCATCAACGATGAAGGTGAGAGAGTTCTCGCAGAACGTGCCCGGTTGGTCAGGCTTGCAGTCGGACACCACGCTCTTCACCAAATAGAAGGATCATCGTCGCCAGACAGTGTGTCCGGCGGTTCGGACGGCAAACGGCGCGAACCAAAGCGTCGATCCGCGCCGTCGCCCGACGATGAAGCCTTGGTGAGAGCTTCTAGAAGAGAATCGCAAGCTGGTCGGACGGGCCCTTCAGTCGATGCCTTCGAGCAGTTCGCTCGGCGCAACCCGAAGCCCGCGAGCGACGCGAACAAGTGTCGAGAAGCGAATGTCGCGCTCGCCGCGCTCCAGGCGTCCAACCTCTGTCGGATGCAGGTCGCAGGCGGCGGCGAGGTCTTCCTGGGTTAGCTCGTCGTCTACTCGCCGTCTCCTGATGTTCTGACCGAGCTGCGTCTGGGTCGCTGAATCAGGCTTCCGCCCACGCCGGGTTGTTCGTGATTGCATGGCCGGGATGCTCGGGCTGACTAGCCAAAAACTCCAGAGCACAGTTCTTCAGGAGTAATTCCTCAAGCCACGAGACGATGCGGTCGATAGGGACCTGATGGTGTCGAATGACCCCCGACAACGCAGCAGGGTCGCACGTGGCTACCGGTTCATATGCACGACGGAGCCGCACCGCTGTTCTCGCTGAGCGAGCGCGTTTCTTCGAGTCGGAGCAGAAGAGCTACTAGCGCCAGGGCGAGTCAGATCGCTCTAGCGCCATACACAACTCCTACGCGAGCACAGGCAACATGACCACCGACGAAGAGCAAGCAATGCAGGTTGCAGCGGATCACGCGGCTTCAGCTTGCAAGACACTACATCCCCCGATAAGCCTCAAGCTCACCGATCCGCATGCTTATGCGATGCAAAATCTTGCGTGGCAAAGAGCGATGAGCAAGTCAATGTCGGCCCATATGATGACGGCCTCACGCGCCAAGCACGAAGCCGAGATGGCGACATTGAAGCCAGCGAAGCACGGCTTCATGATCTACCGCAGCTCACGCAGCACCGTCAATGACGGTTATCTCGACGGCGCCGCGCGCAACGTGGGGAACTTCCTCGGCTCGGTCGGCGGCTGGATCTGCGCCTTCCTGCTCTTCATCCTCGCAATAACGGTCCTCCAAGCCGCCGCCTCGATCTTCTAGCCAGACAATCACAACACGAAAGCGACGTGGGCTATGCGCGCCAAGATCACCCTAGTTGCCGTTGTCGCTCTCAGTGCCATCCTCGGCGCCGGTTGTGGCAGCACGGCAACACGTAGTCTCGCCAGTCAGAAGCGCCAAGCGCAGCAAGAATACTGCCACAAGCAGGGCACCTGCATCGCCGAAGAAGTGCGTGCTGAGGAAGCGGTTGCTGCGGCGAAGGTTGCTGCAACCGGAGCTAAGCTCGCCGTCAAGGCCAAGGCAGCTGAATATAAGCTGTTTCACAGTCCCGCGGCGGAAGCCGAACGCGCTAAGGAAGGCGCCGAAGCCAAGCGGGTCGAAGCCAAGGAAGCGGCTGCCAAGGCCAAGGAAGAAGCCACAGTCGATGCCAAAATCGCCGAGAGCGAAAAGTGCGGCCACGGCGATATTGCCGCATGTGGTGTCGGGATCACCAATCACTAACAGCGCCAGGACGAGTCAAATCGCCCCTGCGCCATGCATCTACAGAAAGCGAGGTGCGCTATGCGCGCCAAGATCATCGAGACGATCGTTGTAGCCGTCGTCGCGCTTGCGGTCATCGCGCCAGGCGCATCGGCGCATTCACTCACCCTCAAGCAAGGCAAGACGGCCATTAGGCATTGGGCCCGTGGCGTGGCCGCCGAACTCAACAAAGGCGTAGCTGAAAACGAACAAGAAAGCGGCGAACTCTCCCTGGATCTAGGCAACCGACCCTCCGTGCAGCTAGACGCCGTGCGACTGAGTCGCTGCGTCCGATCCAGGGGTGCCGTCGGTTGCGCAGTCGATCTCGTGGACACGCACACTGGCATCGAATGCGTGATGATCGCCGTCGCGCTGCCTACTTCGCCCATCAGGGTCACGAAACCCGGACGGACTCGATGCGCCCAGGGTGAAGGATGACTCACGACGAGAAGCTCAGTTGCGGGCGCTTTGGGCACGGGAGGCCGCGACGACGCAGGCGTCGATTACGCGAGCACTCGAAACCCCGCATCACGCGTGCGATACAACCGGGCGACTACGGGATGCTTCTGTTGGGAGCATCCCGTATAGGTGCAACAAATCCGCCGAGTGTGGGGTCGTCGTAATGAACCAGGCGTGTGTGTGCTTATCCCCCCATGCGCAGGTTGACGTTCAAGGGTGAGTGAACCAATACCGATCCCGTGATGCGTGAGCACGGGATTTGCCCGAGCAGGGAAATTGTCTCTGGCGATCTATCTGCACCGTGTCGCGCGGACAGAATGCACGCGCAACGATGCGTAGATACGCATTTCGAGGGATATTTCCCACTTCCCATCCTGTTGTCACGACGGTGCTCATCGGCGTAATCGCTTCCCCAGCGACCGGCCGGAGACAAGAGTCCCCAAGAAAAAAACGAGCCTGCCGTGCGCGTGGATGTGATGCTGAGCGAGGGTCGACCCCGCTCGACTCCTCTCGTAACGGGGGGCACCCTGGCGGAAGGGCGGGTGGTGCTGAGCGCGGCCGACGCCCTCTCGCTGGATAGTTCGGGCAGCAGCCCGTTTCCGCTGCCCAAAACCCGCCAGATCGCGCCCAATCCCGCCGATTCCGCGCCAGGGGTCGAGGGCCAGAATCCTCGATAAACAGTGGATACTCGGGCCAGACAGCCCGTTCGCCCGCTCGATTGCAAAGCAGGCGCTCTCCCAGCTGAGCTATGGCCCCAAGCCTCTCCGAGTTTAGGGGAAGGCCAGGGGAGGAATACGAATGGCTGCTTACGTGTGGCTACTTGTCGAAGTCGAAGTCGCGGGGTGGCTGCTGCTCGAACCACAGGCGCTCCTGCTCGGGCGTGTCGCGTAGGAAGTCCGGCGTCTCCTCCAACACATCCTCCCCCGGCTCCTCCGCTGCGTGGGCGGAATCCGCGGCCTGTCCCGAGGCCTCGTGGGGGGAGTCGGCCGGAACCTCCCATTCCAGCGAGTCCTCGGCGCGATGCTCTGCCTCGCCGCTCGCCTCACCGGCGGTGGTGGTCTCGGTCGCGGCCGCGGCTTCAGGGTCGCCATGCTCCTCGTCGAGCACGGTCCGCATATCCAGCTCCGCCGTCTCCTGGCCGACGTTCGCGAAGTCCGGATCGTGGGCGGCCTCGGGAGCCTCTGAGGAGTGGCCCTCTCCGAGCGCGACATCTCCGTGAGTGCGGTCCTCGGGGGTGGCGGTGTCGCCTTCCTCGCCCTCCAACGCTTGCGGCTCGGCGTCTCTCTCTCTGCTGACAGGACCCAGGGCGTCGTGCTCCTCCCGCGCGACCTCGGTCGGGTCGGCGCCACGGAGGCGCTTGAGCTCAATGTGCTCGCGGATGGCGTCGTCGAGCAATCCCATCGTCGTCGCCAAACGATACTGCGCTCGCCACTCGCGTTCGGCGTCTACACTTCCGAGGTCTCGTGCCGCCCCCGTGGCGCGAGCCTGCGGGGCTATAGCTCAGTTGGGAGAGCGCCTGGATCGCACCCAGGAGGTCGGGGGTTCGAGTCCCCCTAGCTCCATCAAAGGAAGTGCCTGCAAGATCGCTGTAGCTGTGCTCCACACGCGCTAGTGTGGGGAACATGTCTGTGATGATTCAGGTTCGTAACGTGCCGGATGCGGTGCACCGGACGTTGAAGACGCGGGCGGCGGCTACGGGGACGTCGTTGTCGGACTACATCAAGCGGGAGCTTACGCGGGCGGCCGAACAGGCGACGCTCGAGGAAATCGACGAGCGCATTCAGGCGCGCGGCCCGTCGAAGGTCAGGACGGAGACGATTCTCGCCGCGCTCCGCGAAGTTCGCGGCGACTGATGCCCGTCGTCGATGCGTCGGTGCTCGTGGCGCACCTGACGGCGGGTGAGAACTACCGTGCGATTGGCGGGCGCCTACGAGAGGGCGAGTTGTGGGCGCCGCATCTGGTGGATGCCGAGGTGGGGCATACGTTGCGCAGGGCGGTACGCGTGGGTGAGCTCAGCGACCGCAATGCGCGGGCGGCGCTTGATGATCTACGGGAGCTTCCCCTGCGCCGGGCGCATCACGGCGGCCTGCTCGATCGCGCGTGGAGTCTGCGCGAGAATGTCAGCTTCTATGACGCGCTCTACATCGCCCTCGCCGAGCGCCTGGACCTACCACTGTTGACGCTCGACGCTCGCCTTGCCCGTGCGCCGGGGTTGCGCGCCGGCGTCGAAGTGATCGCCTCATAAACCTCCCGCGCAGCGAAGCGGAGGTTGCTGATGAACACAAATGAGAGGTCCGGTAATCTCTCCCGACAGGATTTCCGCCCAGGAGGTCGGGGGTTCGAGTCCCCTAGCTCCATCATGTTCCGACTCCACCACATCCACACACTTCCGCGCCGTCCCCCGGCCGGGTGCTACCGATGACGACCATCGGCGACGGCGCCTTCCATAAGGGCCAGCCGGTCTGGGTGATTGAGGCCGACGGCTCACAGCGGCCCGCGGAGTACGTCGGCGAGGGCGAGATGAGCGCGTGGTTCGGGGGATCGCCGACGGTCATCGTCGTCTTCCCCGACAACCACACCGGTGCGGCCGTCGAGATTGACCGCGTGATCCCGCGCGATTGAGGCGGATCTGCTCGGCCTGAAGACGGGCGAACAACCGTGTCCTCCCGGGGAAGGCATCGCTTAATACAGGGGCCGCGTGCGGGGCGCTAGTGACCCTGCGGCGGCATATCTGAGCTGGGCGAGGACTCGGTCTCCCGTTCGCGGCCGAGGACGTGCAGGAGCTCCTCGTAGGGGCCCACCAGGTAGGCCCTCGAAGCGAGGCTGACCAACCGCGGGCTGATGAACCGCTTCTTCGGGGGGATGACGAAGACGATCACGAAGCCCGCTCAGATCTACCCGGTCGGAGTGCTGTTCGGGCTGGGCTTCGACACCGCGACGGAGGTCGCGCTGGCTGGTGCTCGCCGGCGGCGCCGCCGTCTATAGCACCATCATGGGTGCTCGCACAAGTCGCCCCCTCTCGGGTCTCCGAATAACCTAGGGGGCATGACCTACACAAACGCTCAGGCCCGCCAACAACTGCTGGACACCGTCGCGCTGGCGACCGATGAGATCGCGCTCGCGCTCGCGGCTCTGGGCGAGGCCTACGAGCAGCTCGACGAGCAGAGCGCCGAGCGGCTCGAGCAGGAGCTGTTCCGTCCCACGCAGGTGGCCTACGGGCGGGTGCAGCGCACCTACACCGAGTTCGCCGCTCGCCACGACCTACCGAGTCGCACATTCCAGCCGGCATCTCCGGGGGCTCCCTCGCACGGGGTGAAGGGATTCCTCGACAGTGCGGTGGACGCGGTCGCCAGAGCGGACAGCACGCTCGCGACGCTCCAGGATTCGATGCTGCCGGTGGAGGTCGGAGACGCTCCCCTACGCGGGGGCCTGGAGGATGTGCGCAAGCTCCTCGGCGCCCTGCCGGGGCGGGCCCGTGAGCTCGTGCGCACGCTGGGCCGCTAACCAGGCCCGCCGCGTGCTTAGATACCCCCAGCGCGCGCCCGTAGCTCAGTGGTCAACGGTTCTCTTCGGGGAGCCAAAGAGCAGCGGTCTTTCAAGCCGCAGGCCGCGGGTTCGATTCCCGCCGGGCGCACTTTTTGGAGGGCCTCAAGCAAGTGCGCCACGTGCCGCCACCGACGCTGGGCGGGCTCCCATCGGCGTAATGCGGGAGCGTGTCTGGAATGGCGGGGGTGGCGATCGTGGTATTCAGCGCCCTGGTCGATGTCAAGGCCGATCCTGACGAGGTACGGGGCTCTATTCCCGCGATTCGCGGCCGCGATGAGCGAGTTCCTGCGTTGCCGTCGCCGTGAGCGGGTACGCTGTAGCTATGGGACTACTTGAGCTGCTCATCATCATCCTTGTGCTTGCCGCCATCTTCGGCGGAATCGCCGTCAGTCCGCTGCTGTTTGTCCTGTTGATCGTCGTGCTCGTGATCCTGTTCACCAGGGGCGGGTTCGGCTATCGCCGAGGGGGGCGCTTGTAGGTCCAGCCTTACTTGAGCGAGGCACGACCGCGTTGACGGCGGTCGGCAGGAGCACGTTCATGGGTCGCTCGTTGCGCTGTCGCTGTCTCAGCCCGCGAGGCCCAAGCTCACCTTTGCGGCGCACATTCGGTGGGCTGCGTGCTCATCCTCACAAGGAGTAGGGTGTAATGCATGAGCACGGCAGCGATCATCGCGATTGTGGTTGGAGCGATCCTGCTGCTGGTTTTGTTCGTGGTGGGTACTCGCATGGCTCGGCAGCGACGCCTGGAGGGGCGCCGTCAAAAAGCCGTGGGGCTTCGTCAGCAGGCGCAGCATGGCGAGCGAACTGCTGAGGACGCGCGTGCCGCTGCCGACGAAGAAGCTGCGCGTGCACAACGAGTGCGCGCGGAAGCCGACGAGAAGGAGGCAGAGGCGCGTCGTCATGAGATCGCCGCGCAAGAGCGCACTGGCGAGGCCGAGGGAAAGACCGTGGTGGCACGCGAACATCACGATCGGGCGCGCGAGGTCGACCCCGACGTGAGCGATAGCGGCGAGGACGAGGCACTCGACCTCAACGACGGTACGGATTCTGCATCTCGTCCCATGTAGCGACGAGAACGAGGCAGTCGCCGCGCTGGCTCCCAAGTCTCAGTTGAGTTGGCTCGCGCACCTCTAGGTCCGCTTGTTGTTTCGGTTGCGGCCGGTGAGGGTGCCGGCGACCTTGTCCACGGTGTTCTTCGCAGAGCCCTTGGCCTCCTCGACGCGCCCTTCGTTCTTCAGGTCCCTGTCTCCGCTCAGCGCGCCGGCAGCTTGCTTTACGCGACCTTTCGCTTTGTCGATGTTCTTATCGGTCATAAACCCTCCTGGTTGCGGATGGACGAGCGCTCGAGCGGGTAGCGGTGGGTGCCGCCGATTAGCCGCGCGATCAGTCCGCCCACGAGCAGGTAGACGACCGCGGCGATGCCCCAGTTCACAGCGATAGCGACGTTGGCGCTGTGGAAGCTGAACATGCCGTCGAACGGACCGGCGAGCGAGCGCGCCCAGCTGTGGACGTCCGAGACGATGCTGTTGGCCGGATTGGCCTTGAGCACCACCAGCAGAATCCCAGCGACGATGATCACTACGACGACGCTTACGACGAGCTGAACGACGCGCGCCAGCAAGCCCATGCCTTGTCCGAACGCTCCGACGCCGCTCGTCTCACGCCTACCCTGCCGGCGCGACACCCTGACCGGCCGACCATCCCGATCTACTTCGGAAGCAGGCCCTGCGGGCCTCGCTCTGAACATGAGAGGAACCTCCTGTTGGTCTCAAATCCCTTTCCGGGCAATGCCCGGCGGGTTTCGCAACGGTGCAGAGGACCTATTCGCGAAGGCGATCCTGCGCCGACGGAGCATTCCCAATCTGATGGGGCAGAAGCACGCGCAACCTGTTTTGCAACCTGTTTCCAGCGTGCTCCCCACAAGAGTACCCACTTGGAGGGCTCGGTCAAACATGCGTTCGATACGGCACTGAACCGGTCCGCCATCGGCCACCGCTCCCGTCGGCTCGGGTCCCGCTCAATAAGCAAGGGGCGGGTGCGCTATTGGGCTACCATGCGTGATTACGCCTCGTCGAGCAAACGTCGGTCAGCAATGAACGCGCCACACATCATCCAGAGCCCCCCAAGCACGCATGGGGATGTGCTGACGGCCATCTCCGATGGAATGGTCGCGTTGCTCAAGGAATTCTACGGGCGAGGTCCGACCCGCGCAAAGTCCTACTACCAGGACGACTTGGTCGTGTGCGTCCTGCGCGGCGGCTTCTCGCGGGTCGAGGAGACCCTGCTCGAGGGCGGGCGCGGCCCTGCGGTCATCCAGCAGCGCATGGAGTTTCAGGAGGTCATGCGCGAGCGCTTCACCGGGGTGATCGAGGACGCGACCGCCCGGCAGGTCATCGGCTTCATGAGCGGAAACCAGCAGCACCCTGACCTGATGTGCGAGGTGTTCATCCTCGGTCCCACCGACCTCGTCGACGAGCACGAGATTCCCGCCCGCGAGCCGTCCCCGTCGGCATCTTGATGCTCGGTCATTGTCTTGGCCTCTTTGCTCTGGCAGCTAGGGGTGTTGCAGCGACGTAGTGAGGGCGTCAAGTAGCTCGACGGTCGTCATCGATGCCCCGTCCGAGGAAGCCGGGGTCAACTCGTCGGGACGCCCCTCGCGCCAGATCACTCTCCCGTCGTCGTCCTGATCGCGTGAGTAGTGACCGATGCCGCCGTCGGAGTCGTGGATGATGACTCGAATCGCCCGTCCGGGGACTCTCCAGCTCATGCCCCGATCCTACTCCTCCGACGGTACCACGCGGCGGCGCGCCTCAGGCGGGCAGCAGCGACCCCGTCGTTGCGGCGCTCCCCGAGCCCGCGTCGAGCGGGAACATGTCCGCGCCCGGCGCTGTAGCCGCCGCCGACGGGCGAGGGATCCCGGCCTTGGGCCAAGGCTGTCCCGGGCGCCCCGTGTAGTAGCCCTGGGCGAGCGGCACGCCGAGCTCGCCGAGCACACGCAGCTCGGCACGGTGCTCGATGCCCTCGGCGACCAGCAGGCTGCCCACTTGGTTGGAGTAGCCGACGAGCGCGCCGACGAGCGCGGCACGGTCCTGGTCGTGGTCGATACCGCTGATCAGCGAGCGGTCGAGCTTGAGGTAGTTGGGGTGCACAGTTGTGATCTGGCGTAGCCCCGAGTAGCCGGCGCCCATATCGTCCACGGCCAGCCGCGCGCCGCGTTCGCGCAGCGGGGCGAGCGCTGCCTGTAGCTGCACGTCGCTCTGCGCGAGCGTCCCCTCGGTGATCTCGATGATCAGTCCCTCCAGGTCGTGTCGCTCGTCGAGCATCTCGAGGGTCAGCGGATCGAGTAGCACCGGCACCGAGAGGTTGACCGACAGGCCCGCGCCGGCGGGACGTCGCCGGAATAGGCTGAGTGCCGCGCGCAGGCAGGCGCGCTCCAGCGCGTCGCGCGCGCCGAGCTCGGCGGCGATCGAGAACCAGCGCAGCGGACTGTCCGTGCATCCGGCGAAGCGGGCGAGCGCCTCGTAGGCGTGTACCGCCCCGGTGCGCACGTCGACGATCGGCTGCACCGCCATCGACAGGCCCTCGCCGGCGATTAGTCGGGTGAGCGTCGCTTCGGCTTGCGCCCTGTCCACCGCGACGAGCCCTGCCCCCTCTTGCCTTAGCTGATGCTCCTCGGCCGCGTCGCCGCGTCTGGCTACGCGCGAGGCGATGTCCCCCGCCAGCAGCAGCGTCTCGGCGTTGTCCGCGTCGTGGCGAGCTTGACGGAGCAGGTAGTTGAGCTCGCGTGTGAGGCGTCCGCTCGTCAACAGCAACCCCAGCGAGGCCAGGCACAGCGCCGTGTGTTCGGCGCTCAGCCGGCCTTCCAGAATCACCGGCAGCGCGAGTGCCGTCAGCACGATCGATCGCCCGACCCAGTGCACGCGTCCGCCGCGGGCCATCACGCCGGTGGAGATCGCCACCAGCCAGAGGATGCTGAGCGCCGTCACTCGCTGACCCTGCAGGCCGACGATCAGGATCGCCGCCGCCCCGGCGAGCGACTCCTCGACTCTCAGCCAGCGCACCTGCCCTACCCAGAGGTGCACCAGCGCCGTCAGCGCGATCGTGGAGAAACCCGCGATTCCAAGCGCCGGGTGGGCAAGGAGGCTCGGCTGGACGAGGATCAGCGTGATGCCCCCCAGTCCCGCCGCCGCGCGCGTTATGGCCGCGGTCCTGCGGGCCCGCAGGATGTGATCGTCGCGCTCGATCGCGACCGTGCCGTCGAGCAGGGCCATGATCCCGTCTCGGTAGACGGTGTTTCTTACTTGACGGCAGGCGCGACCCCTGGACCGGTAGCGGCTGGGTTTCGATATGGGGAATTCCGCGAAGGCCCGAGGTCTCCTCTACGCGGAAGCCTTAGTCGCCGCCCACGCCCAGGGTCTCCTCTACGCGGAAGCCTTGGTCGCCGCCCAGGCCTCCTCGCTACCCATGAACGGCGTGAGCGCGATGTACATGATGTGGTCGGCGAGCTCGGGCAGGTCGTCGGTGTGGCCGCGCAGGATGTAGTCGTGGAGCAGCTCGAAGACGCCACCGACGATCGCCTCGCCGGTGATCGGCGACGGCGGGGAGGGTGCGTTGTTGCCGATCAAGAGGGTGAGCAGCTCCGCGTAGAAAGCGTTGGCTTCGTCCAGGCGGTTGGCCACGCGGGGATGCGCGATCAGCACGTCCACGCATGCCAGGTGCGCGTAGGAGGGCTCGGAGGCGAGGAACTCCAGTAGCGCCGACACGCTCGCCCGTACCGCCGCGACCCCGCCGGCCTGCCCCGCGAGGGTCTGGCTGATGAGCCCGATCGACTTGGCGTGCCCGACCTCGTACGTGGCGAGGAACGCATCCTCCTTGTTGGCGAAGTGCGAGTAGAAGGTCTGTAGCGACACCGCCGCCTCCGCGGCGATGTCTTCGAGGCTTAGCGCCGAGTATCCCTTGGTGGCGGTCAGGTTGGCGATCGCGTCGAAGATCCGCTCGCGCTGGTTGAAGATCACGAACCCCCGCGGCAGGTTGTGATCGCCGCGCGGTAACCCCCGCGTGCCCATCAGCGAGGGCGGTGAGAGGGTGCCCGGCGCACGCCCGCCGACCAGCCGTCGCGAGTGTCTGCGCCGAGGACGAATCGGAATTCCCTCGGGGGAGGGGTAGTAGAGCGCGATCCACCCGACGAGGTCCGGCAGCACCTTCAGCAGCTCGGCATGGAGGCCCTTGCTCGAGTGCTCGCTGCGCACGCGGGAGTAGAGGATCTTGCGTAACGCGCCGACCATCGCGCGGGCCACGGGGTCGGGGAGCGTCCCGCGTCCAGGCGCTCGCCTGAAGCCCTCGGTGATGAAGCTCTGTGTCACCGCGGAGCCCTCCGCCCAGCGCTGCACGCCGACCGGGCCGGCGGCGCCCATCTCCACGCACACCAACCGGGCCAGGTCGGGACGGTCGCCGACGGCGTTGAACATCTCACCGATGAACGCTTCGAGTTGCTCGGTCCAGTCATCGGCGGACCGTGTCGCGTCGATCAACCGCCGCGTGAGACGCTCGATAATCGCGTCGTAGGCGGCCAGCAGGCATTCCTCCTTGTTGTGGAAATGCTCGTAGAAGGTCCGTCGCGAGATACCGGCGCGCGAAACGAGATCGGAGATCGTCGTGGCCGCGAAGCCGTCCTCGTTGACCGCTTCGACGATCGCCTTGAACAGGCGCTCGCGCTGATGCGCCGCGACCGCCTCCCGTGGCAGCGCCTGTGGCCCGCGTGGCAGCCCTATGCCGTTTCCCCTCCGAGCGGGACTCACGCGATCACCTCGGGAGCCGTGTGCGAACGCCGCCCGGGCTCGAAGATCGATACCGGCCCTTCACGAATACGGCCGGGCAATTTGACAGATTGAGTAAAACATGATTTATATGTTTGTGGCGGGAGCCGATTTCCGCGCATCCGGGGGGCACTGGGACCGGATGACTGGGGAGGGCGAACATGATGGAGAGGCATAGGAGATGGGTCTAAAGGCAAGCACAGTCGCAGGATCGGACGAGGGTCCGGGAGGAGATAGTACCCGCGGGGCAATGCAACTGCTGTTCTGTAGGCGACATATTATTAGTTGGTACTTTCAGGCACAAATCTGGGACGTTCGCTGGCCGAGTTGGCCAGCGAGTCTTACGCAACTAGCCGCCCGCACGCGCCCGCGCGTGTATGCCACGCTCGGCTGGGAGGGCTCCTGACCGTGCGATTGCCCAGCTGCGAGGAGCAGCGAATGCTTCGCGCGCTGCACGGCCGCTGGCCGTACCGGCGCTCGCACTGCCGTCACGACCTGCACTGGCTGGTGCGCGTGCGGCCGCGGCGGTGCGGGAGGGGGAGGGGCCGCGCGCACTCGATGGCGGGCCTGCCTGCCTACCGCCGCCGCCCGTATCCCGGTTGAGCCGGTCTCCCGCTCAGGCCCGCTGGAGCGCGGCGCGCTCCGCGCCGAGGCGGTCCGCCTCGGCGGTGTGGGTGGCGAGCGCGTCGATCAGCCGCGGCCACAGCGCGCGCGGCAGGTCGTGACCCATGCCCTCGATCATCACGAGCTTCGCGCCGGCGATCGCGCGGGCTGTGGCGCGCCCGCCGGAGGGCGAGATCAGCGGGTCGGCTGTGCCGTGGAGCACGAGCGTCGGCGCGGTGATGCGCGCGAGCTCCGCGGTGCGGTCGCCGGAGGCGACGATCGCGGCGAGCTGGCGCCCGGTCCCCGTGCGGTCGAGCTCGCGATCGTAGGAGAGGGCGGCGATCTCACGGATACCGTCGCCGTCCTGGGCTATGTCGCGGGAGCCGATCTTGGCGAACAGGTGCGCGGCGTGCTCGATGTACGCCTCACGCTCCCGCGGAGCTTTGCGCAGAAAGATCGCGTAGCTGCTGAGCGCCGGTCGCCCGACCCAGCGCCCGCCCGTGGTGGACATGATCGACACCAGCGAGCGCACCCGCGTGGGGTGCCTTGCCGCGAGCGTCTGGGCGATCATCCCGCCCATCGAGGCCCCGATCACGTGCGCCGAGGTGAGCTCGAGCGCGTCCAGTAGTCCCACGGAGTCCCGCGCCATGTCCGCGAGTGCGTAGCGGGCGACGGCTCCCGAGCCGCGCAGGAGCTGGACGAACGACGGCGGCGGCCCCTGCAGGTGGGTCGAGCGCCCGATGTCGCGGTTGTCGAAGCGCACCACGTACAGACCCCGTTCGGCGAGTCCCCGGCAGAAGTCCTCCTGCCAGGCGACCATCTGGGTGCCGAGGCCCATGACCAGCAGCGCCGCCGGGTCTTGCGGATCGCCAAACGTCTCGTAGCAGAGGGTGATCCCCCGGCCCACGTCGCGGAACTGCTCAGGCACGATCTCTCGACTGTAGCGATCCGTCGACTAGCGACCCGGAACGGCCTTTTGCACCTCGATGGTCTCTCTCCACCCCCGGCGGCGGTCCGGTCGCTAGGATCGGTTTGGTGGAGCAGCCCGAGATCAGCAAGCTGTCGATCGACACGATCAGGGGTCTCGCGATGGACGCCGTGCAGCAGGCCGACTCCGGTCATCCCGGCACGGCGATGGCGCTCGCGCCACTGGCGTACACGATCTTCGAGCGCTTCCTGCGGGTCGACCCGGGTGAGACCGAGTGGCCCGACCGCGATCGCTTCGTGCTGAGCTCGGGGCATGCGTGCGTGCTGCAGTACTCGCTGCTGCACCTCACCGGTTATGAGCTGAGCCTCGACGACCTGAAGCAGTTCCGCCAGTGGGGCTCGCGCACGCCGGGACACCCCGAGCGCGGGCACACGCCCGGTATCGAGGTCACCACCGGGCCTCTCGGGCAGGGCTTCGGTAACGCCGTGGGTATGGCGATGGCCGAGCGGTTCCTGGCCGAGCGCTACAACCGCCCCGGCCGGGAGGTGGTCGACCACCACACGTACGCGATCTGCTCCGACGGGGACCTGATGGAGGGGATCAGCCAGGAAGCCGCCTCGATCGCCGGCCACTTCGGGCTGGGGAAGCTGGTGGTCTGCTACGACGACAACCGCATCACGATCGACGGCTCGACGACGATCTCCTTCGACGGGGAGAACCACACGGCGCGTTTGGAAGCGGACGGTTGGCACGTGCAGCGGGTCGCGGACTCCGAGGACCTGGACGAGCTCGAGGCCGCGCTGGCCGCCGGGCGCGACGAACCGGAGCGCCCGTCGTTCATCGCGATCCGTTCGCACATCGCCTACCCGGCGCCCCACGCGGTGGATACCGCCGCCTCGCACGGGTCCGCCCTGGGCGAGGAGGAAGTACGCGCCACGAAGGAGGCGATGGGCTTCGATCCGGAGCGTCACTTCTGGGTGGACGAGCGCGTCTACGAGCACATGAGCCTGCGCGACCCCGGCGCGCGCGTGCGGGTGCAGTGGCAGGAGCGCTTCGATGCCTGGCGCGAAGCGCTGCCGGAGCAGGCCGCCGACTGGGATCGGGCCTGGAGTGGTCGGCTGAAGGACGGCTTGCGCGAGGCGCTGCCGACGTTCGAGCCCGGCGAGAAGCTCGCCACGAGGGCGGCCGGGCAGAAGGTGATGGCTGCGTTCGCCGCCCATGTCCCGACGATGATCGGTGGCGCCGCCGACCTGGTGGAGTCGACGAAGACCGTGTTCGAGGGCGCCGGCGAGTTCTCGAAGGTCCACGCCGGGCGCAACGTGCCGTTCGGCATCCGCGAGCACGCGATGGGCGCGATCGTCAACGGCGCCGCGGCCCACGGCGGGATCGTGAAGCCCTACGGCTCGACCTTCCTGATGTTCTCCGACTACATGCGGGCCTCGGTGCGGCTGTCGGCCCTGATGGGACTTCCGGTGGTATGGGTATGGACACACGACTCGGTGGGTCTCGGCGAGGACGGCCCGACACATCAGCCGGTCGAGCACTACGCCTCGCTGCGCGTGATCCCCAACCTGTGGGTGATCCGCCCGGGCGACGCCAACGAGACGCGTGAGGCGTGGCGTGTGGCGCTGGAGCGGGAGGACGGCCCGGTGGCGCTGCTGCTCTCGCGCCAGGGCGTGGAGACGCTCGACCGCGCGGACCTCGGGGCCGCGGAGGAGCTCGAGCGCGGTGGCTACGTGTTGTGGGATTCGCCCGGCGACGGGGCCCCCGCTCCCGCCCCCGCGGGAGAGGCTCCCGCCGCTTCCTCGGAGGCGCCGGAGCTGATCCTGATCTCGACGGGCGCCGAGGTGCCGCCGACACTCGAGGCCGCCCGGAAGCTGGCCGGCGAGGCGCAGAGAAGGGTGCGTGTGGTGTCGATGCCCTGCATCGAGCTGTTCGAAGCTCAGACGCAGGAGTACCGCGACAGCGTGCTACCCCGGGAGACGACGGCGCGGCTGGCCGTGGAGCCGGGGGCGAGCATGAGCTGGTGGAAGTGGGTGGGCACCGACGGCGACGTGCTCGGCATCGATCGTTTCGGCGCCTCCGCGCCTGGCACGAAGGTCTTGGAAGAGCTGGGCTTCACCGTCGAGAACATCCTCGCGCGTGCCAAGGCGCTGCTGAGCACGTAGGCTGATCGCGATGTCATCCTCGCCACTGAGTCATCTCTCCGCGCTCGGCCAGAGCGTGTGGATCGACAACCTCTCGCGCGAATCGATTCGCGAGGGTCATCTGAAGCACCTCATCGATGAGAACGCGGTCGTCGGGGCGACGTCGAACCCGACGATCTTCCAGAAGGCGATGGCCGCCGGGAATGCCTACGACGAGCAGTTGCGTAAAGAGGCCGGCCGGGGGGCGAATGTCCGCGAGGTGTTCTGGGCGCTGGCCGAGCGCGACATAAAAGACGCGTGTGACCTGTTCAAGCCGATCTGGGATGGCGGCCTGGGTCGTGACGGCTATGTCTCGCTCGAGGTGGATCCCGGCCTGGCCTACAACTCGCTGGCGACCTTCCGCGAAGCGATGCGCCTGCACGAGGCCGTCGATCGCCCCAACCTGATGGTGAAGATCCCCGGCACCAAGCCGGGCCTGGCCGCGATCGAGGATGTGATCGCCAAAGGCCGATCGATCAACGTCACCTTGATCTTCTCGCTGGGTCGCTACGGCGAGGTCGCCGAGTCATATCTGCGCGGTCTCGAGCGGCTGATCGCGGCCGGAGGCGATCCCCGCCCGGTGGCTTCGGTGGCCAGCTTCTTCGTCTCGCGGATCGACACCGAGGCGGACAGGCGGTTGGACGAAATGAATCCCGCCCGGGCGGGCGGGGCTTCAAACCACCTGAAGGGCAAGCTAGCGATCGCCAACGCAAAGCTCGCCTACCAGCACTACAAGTCAGTTTTCCAAGGCCCCCGCTGGGAGTACCTGGCCTCCAAGGGAGCCACTCCCCAGCGCGTGCTGTGGGCCTCGACCTCGGTGAAGAACCCCGACTATCCGGACACCCTCTATGTCGACGAGCTGATCGGCCCGGACACCGTCAACACGATGCCGGAGGAGACGATCGAGGCCTATCAGGACCACGGGCGCCCGCAGCCGCGTCTGGAACAGGGTTTGCTCGAGGCCCGGAAGCTGTCCGCTGAGCTGAAGCGAGCCGGCGTCGACTACGACGACGTGACGGAGACGCTCGAGCGCGAGGGGGTCGAGAAATTCTCGGCCTCGTTCGACGAGTTGCTCGAGGCGCTCGGCGCCAAGCAGGCGGCGCTCGCCTCCTGACGCTCGCAAGAGCCGATGCCAGGGGCTGGTCCGCTCAGGAGTAGGGGATCGGGATCAGGACCGAGATCGTGAGCGGCCCCGAGGGGAACGAGTGGGCGTGGAGCGTGGACACGCGGAAGGTGTGCCCGCGATAGCTGTAGAGGCCGCTGCCGGGGACGGCTCCCGGGGCTGGGCCGAGGCTGTTCTTCACTACCTGTGAGCCCATCCGCATGAGCACGTCGAGGCCGGCCAGGCGCTTGGCGAGGCGCAGGTAGCCTTCGTCGTCCTGAATCGAGAGCACGAGCTCGCCGATCCGCCTGCCGTGCAGGCGCAGGGCGCCGCCCACGGGCGCGAGCACGTAGGGGCCGCCGACGTCCGAGAGCAGATGGCCGCCGGCGGAGACGCGCAGGCGCACGATATGGGTGTGGCCGAAGACGAGACCGACGACCGCCTTGCGGGTCGCGGCCGGGCTGCGTTCGGCCACGGCTTGGAGGAGCGCGCTGTCGTGCTGGACGCGATGGACCTGGACGAGCGCCCGCGCACCGCCCTCGCCGGCGTAGATCAGGGATGCCACCCGGCTGATCGTGTTGACGAGCGAGTCCTGAGGGGTGTGTCCGCAGAAGTCTCTGGTCGAGGAGACGGGCCGCAGGAGGTAGACGCGCAGCGAGCCGGAGGGGTAGGAGGAGGCGGGGAACGAGGCGTACTGAAAGGCGACACCGTGCTCGGTAAGCGTGCCGGCCGGCGGAAGTTCTCCGGCGGGCAGCGGGAACGAGCCGCCGACGCTGTGGCCGCCCTGGCGCAGCGCGACTTCGCCCTCGACCACACCTTGCATCTCGGCGACGAAGCCGGCGTCAGCCCAGACGCTCGTCACGAAGCTTCCGATCGGTGCTCCCGCCGCGCTCAGGATCGACCCGTGCAACGGCGCGAGCGCGCCGGGGTCGCCGACGTCGGCGAGGGTCTGGGCGCCGCGGAGGACCGTCAGGCTCGTCATGTGCCCGCTCGCGATCAGCGCCTGGGCGGCGGTGCGCGCGGCGCCGGAGTCGCCGTGTTCGACGGCTTCGCGCAGGGCGATCGAGCCGGCGATCGAGCGGGCCGCGATTTCGGTGCGTTCGCTGGAGACCCCCTCGTCGTAGACATGCCGGCCGATCTGGCTGAGCGTTTCGAGCACCGTCGGGCCGCAGGTGTTGGAGGCTCCGTCCGCCACGGGATCGGGATCGGGATCGGCATTCGCGCGCGAGCCGCCACCGACGCTCGATACGTAGCCGGCGGCGAGTGTGAGCAGGAGCGCGACGAGCACGATCGCCGCGCGCTTGGCGTTGGGGCTGGCGAAGCGCGAAGACATCCAACGACATCCTAAGCGCTCGCACTTGCTTACCCCGAAGGTGGCGGCGCGTAGACCGCCAGCCACGCGAACAGGCTGGTGGTGGCCGCCTGGGTTTGGAGCATCCCCGGTTCGGCGTCCCGCGCGGGCAGCGTTTCACCGTTCCAGGAGAGCAGGTAGAGCCCTTCGCCGTTGAGCGCGTGCGCCTGCGCGTCGCCGGCGTTTTCGGCGGCGAGCGCGTAGAGGGCCGGGTCGTGGTCGAGCGAGTAGAGCGCGAGCAGCCACTGGAGGTAGATCGCGTCGTACTGCGGGGCGAAGTCGAGCACCTGGCCGAAGCGGCGCAGCGCCGTGGCCTTCAGCTGTTCGGCGCGTTCGCAATCGGACGGGGTCGCGGTTTCCTTGCAGAGCAAGGCCTGCGCGTAGATCAGCGGCGCCTCGATGTAGTCGATCGGGGTCGGGTTGAGGCTGCTGCCGGCGTAGAGGCCATCGGCGGAGCTGAACCCGGCGGTGTTGGCCCAGGCGAGGAACTTGAGGGCCTGGGCGAGCGCGAAGGCGGAGTGTGTCTGCTGGTAGAGGAGCGTCGCCAGGAGCGTGTCCGAGGCGAGCGCCTCGCCGGCCTTGTAGGGGTGGGTTGTGTTCCACCAGATCCCGCCGGCCTGCGGATCCCAGCCCGCCGTGGCGACGTAGGTGAGCGCGCGCTGGGCGTCGGTGAGCCAGCGCCGCGTGCCGGTGGCGCGGTAGGCGTTGACGAACGCGAGGCCCCACCAGCCGTTGTCGTCGAACCACGTCTCGGTGTCGCCTTCGCGGTCGCCCGGATAGGGCGAATAGCCGGGCACCGGACGCAGGCCCCGGTTCAGGTAGCGCTCGGCGCCCGCCGCGAAGCGCGCCACGGCGCGCCGGTTGGACGGCGTGGGCTCGGCGATGGCGATCGCGTCGAGCGACTGGAACAGCGGCACGATGTCCCAGATCGTGGCGAGCGGATAGCGTTCGTGGTCGCCGAGCCCACG
>Ga0209483_1000301_pt1 | contig 45484 bp, 51 predicted proteins | sample NGEPerA_FD_184508 | JGI IMG/M metagenome (GOLD analysis project Ga0209483, IMG submission 184508) | Arctic peat soil microbial communities from the Barrow Environmental Observatory site, Barrow, Alaska, USA - NGEE PermafrostL2-A... | ecosystem: Environmental > Terrestrial > Soil > Wetlands >...
ATTGAAGACCAATACCCTTGACTTGGATCATACAAGCCCGGCCCATAGTAACCGGGGTAGATCAACAATCATCCGGTGAAAGCACCACGTTTCGTGCCTTCAGCAGAACTGTATTAAACTGGTAACCCCGAAGGATTATCAGCCCAGGCTTTCAGCAATAGAGGCTGAAAGCCTGCCCCCTCGCCCCGACCACCGTCGCGAACGAGACCCTTGGTGAGGGGGAACAAATCCGCCCTAGAACATACAGGGAACATTGTCAAGCATTATTTTACTTTTCCTCCATCGGCGGGCTTGATCCGCCGATCCAGTCTAAGCCGCAATCGGGGATGCGTAACGATGGAACTTGCACAGACTGGCCCACGCTGTCAGAAACAGTGTGATTTAAATTGGGTTCCTTGGACGAAGTCCGGATCGGCGGGTCAAGGCCGCCGATGGAGAGATAGGGGAAGAGTTAAATGCACGGGCATCGTAATTCGCGATAAGATATATGGGTTATGCTAATGTCTCGCTGAAATGGGAGTTCAAATGAAGAAAATTTTGTTGGGATCTGTACTAACAACTTTTGTAAGCACTTTTCTGCCATATGGCACGATTTGGGCAGCTGGTGCGCCAATGTATCATAAGAAAGTGAAGATGTTCTTTGCGCATCGTGTCTGCGTAAATGTTAATGGGCACACAACAAGACTACGATCAAACTCAGTCCCGAGAGGCCCCTTTGATTATAAAGGTGGTCGGATTGAACTGGTGGGAAATCGCTGGCACTCCCGATCGTCAAACACTAAGGTTTTCAATGCAAAATTTTGTGAAAACCTTCCATAAAATTTAAGCGCGTCATTAATTTGACGCGCTTTTCATTTCTCCTCAAACCTCGGCACAGTATTCACCGTCCGCGTCTGGTCAGTCCACGCAACCGCATTCCCCCTTTTAAATCGGCGTGATAAGATATGCAGGTTATGTTAATGTCTTGCTGAAATGGGAGTTCAAATGAAGAAGATTATGGCGCTGACATTTGCTTTATGTGGAATTGGAACGCCTGCATTTTCGGGCGACGGATCTATAAGACATCCAATTGCTCCACATAGTGTATGTGTGCATATCAACAGTAAGGTATTGCATTTTACATACCTCACAAGACCATATGGGGTACTTCATTACGAAGGTGCCGCCTTTGAGTTGATTGGTAACAATTGGTATGCGCGAAATAAGAAGACGCGCGTGACCAGTACTCATGGCACTGGACGTTGCTAGATTGCGATTTCTACAAGAAATAATCCCCCGACAACTACTTGCTCGGGGGATTTTTTAATTTTCCTACTTCTCCTCAAACCTCGGCACAATATTCACCGTCCGCGTCTGGTCAGTCCACGGAGTTACGGTGACATTCCATTTAATATTGAAATTGAAATGACGCTTCACTTCGCTTATCGTAAATTTTACGATCATTCCGATTATCATTGGAACGCAGCCATTACAAAATTCTCAAGCACTTAATATATAACAGCTGTGGTGGGGATTGGTGAGATGAAATCGCGCTTTCCTAAACTCTGTAATAAACCGCTTGCACCGGAATGGCTTCTTTAACATAACGGCGAAATGACCCTTCCGATTGGCTCTCCCGTTTCAACGCTTCCGCCCGGCATTGTGCCTGATTTGCGCCAGCTCAATGGCCGCTATTCACGGCTTGAAGCACTTGACCCTGCCAAACATGGCGCTGAGCTTTGGACAGCAAATCTCAAGGACGAGACCGGTGCGTTGTGGACTTATATGTCCAATGATCCATTGCCAAATGAAGCCGCATTCATGGCAATGCTCGATAAACGCCAAGCCACGCGCGACCCATGGTTTTATGCCTATATCAACCGCACCACAGGTAAAGCGGTGGGCATGGGTGCGTTTATGCGTTTTGATAGAGCCAATGGCGTTATTGAAATCGGCCACATCTGGTTTTCGCCCGCGTTGCAAAAAACCCGTGAGGCCACGGAAGTGATCTATTTGATGATGCGCCACGCATTTGATGATTTAGGGTGCCGTCGTTTGGAATGGAAATGCGATTCACTCAACGCGCCTTCGCGCCGCGCTGCCGCTCGCTTTGGCTTCACCTTTGAGGGCATTTTCCGGCAACATTTGGTTTATAAGGGCCGCAACCGCGACACAGCCTGGTTCTCCCTGCTTGATAGCGAATGGCCGCGAGTGAAAGCAGGGTTTGAGGCTTGGCTGTCAGAAAGCAATTTTGACGCAGCAGGCAGGCAGAAAGCCAAGTTGCAGCTCACCTAACGCTTTGCTACATGCAGCGGCAACAAGGAAACACTCATGTCCGTTGACGAGAAAACTGTGCGCCGTGTGGCAAGACTTGCCCGCATCAAGGTTGAAGAAAAAGACGTGCCCAAACTGGCCGGTGAACTCAACGTCATTCTGGCCTTTGTAGAACAACTCAATGAGGTGAATGTGGACGGCGTAGAGCCACTCACTTCTGTTGTCGCCATGGATATGAAAAAGCGCTCTGATGTAGTGACAGACGGACACTATCCAAAGGCGATTGTCGCCAATACCCAATCGGAAGATGATTTCTTTATGGTACCAAGGGTGATTGAATAATGTCTTTAACATCGCTCACCATCGCAGAAGCTCGCGCCGCACTTAAAGCCAAGAAATTCTCAGCCCTTGAACTTACGTCGGCCTATCTCGATGCAATCGACAAGGCCAAAGCCCTCAATGCCTATATCGTGACCACACCTGAACAGGCCCTGACAATGGCCAAAGCTTCCGACACCAAAATAGGCGCAGGGACGGCTGGCGCGCTCGAAGGCATTCCACTTGGAATCAAAGATCTCTTTGCCACCAAGGGCGTTCACACCCAAGCGTGCAGTCACATCTTGGATGGCTTCAAACCGGGCTATGAATCAACGGTCACGCAGAACCTGTGGGATGCAGGTGCGGTTATGTTGGGCAAGCTGAACATGGATGAATTCGCCATGGGTTCATCCAACGAAACGAGTTACTACGGCCCTGTCACCAACCCATGGCGACGCAAAAATTCTAACGCCTCATTAGTACCAGGTGGCTCATCAGGGGGTTCTGCTACAGCGGTTGCCGCTCATATTTGTGCTGCGGCAACTGCCACTGACACAGGTGGCTCCATCCGCCAACCAGCGGCATTCACCGGCACGGTGGGCATCAAGCCAACTTACGGTCGTTGTTCGCGCTGGGGCACGATAGCCTTCGCCTCCTCATTGGATCAGGCAGGCCCGATTGCGCGTGATGTGCGCGATGCCGCAATTATGCTGAAGGCCATGGCCTCGGTTGATGCCAAGGATACAACTTCGGTTGATCTACCCATTCCTGATTATGAATCATTTGTAGGCAAACCCATTAAGGGCCTTCGTGTTGGTATTCCCAAAGAATATCGCCCTGACGGGCTGTCATCCGAAATCAATGCGCTGTGGGATAAGGGCGCACAATGGTTGAAAGAGCAGGGCGCCGAGATTGTCGAAATCTCATTGCCGCACACAAAATATGCATTGCCTGCTTACTATATCGTAGCCCCAGCCGAAGCCTCATCAAATCTCGCGCGATATGATGGCGTACGTTATGGCTTGCGCGTGCCGGGCGATGATCTGATTGACACTTACGAAAGAACCCGCGCTGCTGGTTTTGGCCGCGAAGTGCAGCGCCGTGTGATGGTGGGCACTTATGTTTTGTCGGCTGGTTACTATGATGCTTATTATGTGAAAGCGCAGAAAGTCCGTACACTGATTAAACGAGACTTTGATGCTGCCTGGGCCAAATGCGATGTGGTTTTAACCCCAGCAACACCTTCGCCAGCTTTTGCACCGGGCGAAATTACGGATCCAGTTGAAATGTATTTGAATGACATTTTCACGGTGACTGTTAACATGGCGGGCCTTCCCGGAATTGCGGTTCCCGCCGGCTTGTCAGAATCTGGCTTGCCACTTGGTTTGCAATTGATTGGCAAACCTTTTGATGAAGGCACCTTGTTTCAAACGGCTTATGCGATTGAACAGGCGGCGGGGAAATTCAAAGCCCCACAATGGTGGTAACAAAAAGCCCGGCATTGCTGCCGGGCTTTGGGTCTCAAAGTGAGGGGCTTATTACTTAACGTTCCAGTTGCCGCATTCCTGATCATTGCAGATGAAGTGGTAATATTTTTTCACTGCGGCGGGATTGTTGCCTGGGAATGACGAGTCATGCTTGGCTTGGGCCGTATTGACATCAGCCACGCAGGCGATGGCTACGCAGGCGGCGACGAGGGCTAGAAATTTTTTCATTTGATTCTCCATGTTGTGTTTTCGCCAGCCGCAAATCGCTGAAACAAATGACAGCCACATGAAGTTGATATGACAATCTCATGAAAAAGGCCCGGCATAAAGCCGGGCCAAACGCTCAATCACCAAGTCGGGAGACTTAGCCGAGCTTTACCAAACGCAAATAAGGCTTGATCGACTTCCAGCCTTGCGGGAATTTCTCTTTGGCGGCTTCGTCCGAAACTGAGCCCAAAATGATTGCTTCATCACCTGGCTTCCAATTGGCTGGCGTGGCCACTGATTTGGTGGCAGTAAGCTGCAGTGAATCAATGACACGCAAAATCTCATCAAAATTACGGCCCGTGCTCATTGGATAGGTGAGGATCAGCTTGATGCGCTTATCCGGCCCAATGATGAATACGTTTCGCACCGTAGAATTATCTGCTGCTGTGCGGCTCTTGGCATTGCCTGAGGCATTCGGATGGATCATGCCATAAAGCTTGGCAACAGTGAGATCAGTATCGCCAATCATCGGATAGGTGACCGCTGCGCCAGTCACGTCCTTGATGTCATTCTTCCAACGTAAATGGTCTTCAACGCTATCCACTGAAATGCCGATCATCTTAACGCCGCGCTTGTCAAACTCAGGCTTTTTTACAGCCATCGATCCAAGCTCAGTGGTGCAAACCGGAGTGAAATCTTTTGGGTGGGAAACGAGCATCGCCCACGAGCCTTCGATGTAGTCATAGAAATGAATGTGACCTTCGGTGGTTTCAGCTTCAAAATCAGGTGCGATATCGCCAAGTTGCAATGCCATGATGTGAACTCCTATTCGTTCTTTATATAGAACGATTGGTGTTTGTTGTAAAGAACAAAACCGATGTCTAACCGCGAAAAGCTTTTGCCGCGGCAGGCCAAGGCCTGCTATAAAACTACAAAGAGGATTCATACATGTATAAAGGCGACATATCCCCGAGCGAAGCGCATCAACGGCTGAAGTCTAATCCAGCAGCTGTGTTGGTTGACGTTCGCACTCAACCAGAATGGACATTTGTGGGCGTGCCGCAGGTAGACCGCTTAGTGCGCCTGTCTTGGCAAGTTTACCCCACCATGGACGTGAATGCCCGCTTTGTGGATGAGGTGAAGGCTATGGGATTGGCCAATGACGCCGAAATCATCTGCCTATGTCGTTCAGGCGCACGCTCTGCCTCTGCCGCCACGGCATTAAGCCAAGCTGGCTTCAGCAATTGCTGGAACGTGGCATCAGGCTTTGAAGGCGATAAAGACGCCTCTGGCCACCGCGCGCTTGTCAATGGCTGGAAAGCTTCTGACTTGCCATGGGCCCAAAGTTGAGAAGTTAGGGCCACCCCAATGCGCAAAGGCAAATACACGAAAACCCAAAAGCCTGATGGCTGGGGCATGTCGACCAAGTTGATCCGCGGCGGCACCAGTCGCTCTGAACATGGCGAAACCTCTGAGGCGATTTATCTCACTTCAGGCTATGTCTATGATGACCCGGAAAGTGCTGAACGGCGCTTTGCCGGCGAAGAAGAGGGCTTTGTCTATGGCCGTTATGGCAATCCCACGGTGGCCATGCTGGAAGAGCGCTTTCGCCTGTTGGAGGGTGCTGAGGCAGCTTACGCCGTGGCCTCGGGCATGGCCGCCGCATGGGGGGCTTTGGCCTGCCAATTAAAGTCGGGAGACCACATCGTGGCCTCTAAAGACCTATTTGGGTCTAACTATCAAATCATCACCAACATCTTGCCGCGTTGGGGCGTCACGCACACTCTTGTCAGTGGCACAACTGCTGCCGATTGGCGCGCCGCAATGCGGCCGGAAACCAAGGTTGTATTCCTTGAAACCCCGTCAAATCCGATATTAGCCGTGCACGACATCGAGATGATTTCTGACATTGCCCACAAGGGGGGTGCCTTGGTGATCGTCGACAATGTTTTTGCCACGCCGATTCTGCAAAAACCGATGACGATGGGTGCAGACATTGTATTTTATTCCAACACCAAACACACCGACGGGCAGGGCCGGGTGTTTGGCGGCATGGTCTTGTCTTCAACTCAATTCAAAGAAGAGCTGCTTAAGCCCTTCTTGCGCCATACAGGCCCGACTTTATCACCCTTCAATGCGTGGGTATTGCTCAAGGGCATGGAAACCTTAAAGCTGCGCGTAGATGCCTCAAGCAAATCGGCGACTTTGCTCGCCGATGAAATTGCGCGGCTGCCACAGATTGAACGCGTTTATTATCCGCATCATGACAGCCACCCACAAGTGGCCCTTGCACGCAAACAGATGAGCGCTGGCGGCACCATGCTTTCATTTGATGTGAAGGGCGGCAAAGAAGCAGCGTTCAACTTACTTCGCCATTTAAAGATTGTCGATATTTCCAACAATTTGGGCGATTCCAAATCCTTGATCACTCACCCTGCAACGACCACGCATAAAAACATCGGCCCTGAAGCCCGCGACTTAATGGGCATCAAGGACGGTTGTTTGCGGCTTTCAGTTGGTCTGGAAGATGTGGAAGACTTGCTTGGTGACATTAAACAAGCCCTGCTGATTAACAGCTAAAGTTGCCTCAAACCAAAACGGCTCAATGCCCAAGCGCGTTCATGCAAATAATACAAAGCAATTTTAGTCACAATTTCAAATAGTGCTATTGATCCGGCAATTTTGAAAGAGCCGGTAAAGAACCAACCCCAGAAGGCCGTATCAATAGAGCCCAAAATGCGCCAACTGATGGCCTTGACGATTGATCGTCGCGGGTTTGAGTTCGGCTTCAGTTTCAAAGCGGCTACCATGATGACCTCATACAAACTGTGAAAATTTATTAGACTAACGCAGGTTCGCGTGTAGCATCGCGCACTTCCGTACGGATGATTTTACCATTACTGCTAAAATGGATCCCGCACTCAGTTTTTTCTATACCCATCCAGCGACCTTCGCGCGGATTATCGGCGTTGCCGCCTTTTGAGGTGCAACTTTCAGGCATGCAACCTATGGAGTGATAACCGGCTAGCTTCAGCGGATGCGACGGCAGTTGATGCGTTAACATATAGTTTTGCAAATCAAGTGCAGTGAAAGCCGCCAAGGGCTCAATTTTTACACGAGTATCATCAAAAGAAATAAACTTGAGATCAGAGCGTGCCGCACCGTGAAAGCGCTTGCGCCCAGAGATCATCACGCTGAAATCCTTGAATGCTTTTTCCATTGGCAAAGTTTTGCGAATGTTGCAGCACAAATCAGGGTTGCTCAGGTGCAAGAAGCCCGTGGGATCTTCACTTGCCAAATCTTCTGGCAAAGGTTGCACCACGCGCACGTCGCGCAAATCCAAGTCCCTCACCAGTCTGTCGCGATAGGCCAAGGTTTCTGGAAACAACTTCTGCGTATCAAGAAAAATCACCGGGATATTGCGATCAACCTCAGACACCATGTGAAGAAGCACAGATGATTCAGCACCGAATGAAGACAGCAAAGCGATCTGCCCTTTGAAATCACGCGCAAAGGCACGAATAAGAGCGCGTCCTTCAAGCCCGGCATAAGCCTCAAGAATGGCGTTTTGATCAATGGGTTGAGGCGGCTCCTGCAAATCGTTTAGGCCGTGATGACGCTCAGTCCAAACCTCTGTCTCTGCGCTGCGAAATAGCCCACGCTGATAGGCCAATGACATTCGCTTCGAAGCCGCCTGCCAGTCGGCAAGTGGAAAACGCTCCGTCACTTCAAAACTATTAAACCCAACTTGCAACATCAGTTGCAATTGATCCAGCAACACATTGCCTTCGGCGCGCAATTCACCGCGATAACCTTCAAGGCGTAGCTGGCGCGCAATGGAATAGGCACGGCCATCAGCAAATGCCGGAAAAGGCAAAACAATGAGCATGATTTTGCTAAAACTTGGCAACAATGCCTCGGCCTTATCGGTGTTGGTGAGGCGAACCCCAATGGTGGCTTGGCTTTTGCTAATTTCGTCTAATGAACTAAGAAAGCGCTTGAGCGAAACAATAACTTTGCCCGAAACTGGCAAGAGAGCCTCATCAGACAGCGTTATAAATTCATCAGCAACAAACGCATTGTTCTTAAGCAGCGGCATAGAGCGCCTCCTTAAATGGTTTGGCGCCCAAGCGGCGATACGCTGTTAGAAAATCTTCTGACTTTCCTTCGCGAAGTTTTACATATGTGTTGAGGATATTTTCTATGGCATCAGGCACTTCATGCGCGGCAAAGCCAGGGCCCAATATCTTGCCGATAGAAGCATTCTCTGACGAAGAGCCGCCCAGCGTGATTTGATAGAATTCCTCGCCGTTTTTATCAAGCCCAAGAATACCAATATGGCCCACATGATGATGGCCACACGCATTGATACAGCCTGAGATGTTGATTTTCAGCGCACCATAATTTTCCTGCATATCGATATCTGCAAATTTACGGCTAATGGCCTGAGCAATAGGAATGGAACGTGCCGTGGCTAAGGAGCAATAGTCGAGCCCAGGGCAGGCGATAATGTCACCCGCCAAGCCCAAATTAGCCGCAGCTAAATCATGTTCCACAAGCTTCTGCCAAACCGCGTAAATATCATCAAGTCTAACATGGGCTAACACAATATTTTGCGCGTGCGTGACACGTAGCTCATCGAAAGAATAACGCTTTGCCAAATCCGCAACCACGCGCATTTGTGTGGCCGTGGTATCTCCAGGAATGCCACCTTCGGGTTTGAGCGAAATGTTGACGATCGCATAGCCATCGCGGGCGTGAGCGGCGAGATTGTTCTTAGCCCAACGCTTGAAATCAGGATGAGCTAAGCGTGCTGCCTCAAATGATTTGGAAAGGCGCGGAAGTTTTTCAATTTCAGGCACCGCAAAATAAGCGGCAATTCGCGCCAATTCCGCCTGTTCAACTTGGGTTTGTTGGGCCGGATGCTTGGCATATTCCGCCTCAACCTCAGCCTTAAATTTCTCGGCACCAATCTCATGCACCAGAATCTTAATGCGGGCTTTGAATTTATTGTCACGCCGGCCATAAAGATTATAGACCCGCAAAATTGCCTCAAGATAAGAGATCAATTCAAATTGCGGCAGAAACTCCCGCACTGTCACGGCAATCATTGGTGTGCGGCCTTGACCACCACCAACCATAACTTCCCAACCAATTTCGCCTTTGGCATTCTTATGCAGTCTAAGTCCGATATCATGCACCTTCACCGCAGCGCGGTCCGTGGGCGCTCCTGTCAGGGCAATCTTGAATTTGCGCGGCAGGAATGAAAATTCAGGATGAAGCGAAGACCATTGTCTGATCAATTCACCCACCGGGCGCGGATCAGCAATTTCATCGGCGGCCGCACCAGCCCACTGATCAGTTGTGACATTGCGGATGCAATTTCCCGACGTTTGAATGGCGTGCATTTCCACATCTGCCAAAGCTTGCAAAATATCAGCCGTTTCTTCCAGCTTGATCCAGTTGTATTGGATATTTTGCCGTGTGGTGAAGTGGGCATAACCCTTGTCATATTTCTCGGCAATCATCGCCAACTGGTTCATTTGGCGCGAAGATAATGTGCCGTAGGGTATAGCCACCCGCAGCATGTAAGCGTGAAGCTGCAAATAGAGCCCATTCATCAAGCGAAGAGGGCGAAACTCATCTTCAGTGAGTTCACCTTTGAGACGCCGGTTCGCTTGGTTGCGAAACTGCTCGGTTCGCTCACTTACAAATTTGGCATCAAACTCATCATAGCGATACATGGCTTCTAAGACTCCACTGCGGCAAAGGCGCCTGCCTTGCCCTCGGCTTGCTTGCCCAAATCAAAACGCACTGATGGTCCCAAAGTGCGAATGCGTTCACGGATGTGATCGGCGCGGATCAAGCCATCAATGCGCGTTGCATTAAAAAGATATTGCCCCGTGATCAAGTTGGTTTTTACATCTTCAGCAGCACGCGCTTCGATGGCCGCTAAAGCTTGCGGCTCTTGGGCTAATGCGGCTTCATCGATCTTTTCGCTCCATGTGCCAGCACGGGTGAGAAACACCACTTCACCATCACCGAGCCGATTGGCTGTCATTACTTGACCTTTTTCTTGCGTGGTCATGATGCTGACCGCAAAATAGCATCGCTCAATTCTTCGCTGGCTGTGAAAGGCGCAGCGCTTGGTTTGATAACGCTGATATGCAGCACGTTGCCGCTCACATTTTCAATCATATCAATTTGGTGCGGCAACAGACGCACAGCATCACGCCGCGCCATTTCTAATAAGGCACCGGGTGTTGCGGCATCATGCACGATATAATCTGCCTCCATCAGCAACCGTTGGTCACGCAAGGTCAGCAGATCTACAGCGGCCGGAACTACAAGATGTGAAATGCGACGCGAAACGCCATGGGAATGGTTGAACAATGCATCCCCCAAAGCCAATTCATAGGCGACAGCGTCGCTGTCTCTGGCGGCTTCAGCCACCGAGCCAAAGAAATAGTCGCTCCAAAAGGCGCGGCGTGGGTTGCCATGCGCCAATCTCTTGGCAACAACGTCACGCAGCGCGGCAGCGCGTTTGGCAAATCCGCCAAGTGTCAGCGGCAGCAAATTGTCCACGCGAGCGCGGATATGTTGCGCCAAAACCGGTGCTGCCCCTTCTGTTCCAATAGCCACCACAACAGGGTCGCGGTCAACAATAGCGGGGATAATAAAAGTCGAAAGTGCGGCGTCATCAACCGCGTTCACCGGAATGCCCAAAGCCTTGGCATCAGCATAAACTTCGGCATTCAGTTCCTTGTCAGCCGAAATCACAATGGCTGCACCCTTAATGTGCTTGGCTGCATAAACTTTGGCCGCCCAAACCACTGACGGGTTTGCCGCCAATTCAGCGTGAAGTTCCGGCGCAATCACTTCAATCTTCGCCTCAGTTTTGGCCAGAAGCCGCACTTTGCGCAATGCTTCTTCGCCCCCGCCCACCACAACAACGCGGGCGTTTTGCACATCAAAAAACAGCGGAAAATATCGCATTTCACTCTCCGTTCGGATTAGGGATCAACCGGACCATTCATCAAACTACTCATTTTCCTATGAAAATGACGTGGTAAGGGTTATATTCTCCAGCTAAGTCCCAAATCGTTCGTTATATCGAACGCTGGTTCTATATGAGGTACAAATTCATGTCAAGTCGTCCCCGCACCAGAAGTTCCGATGCCTCGGGCCCTGATACACAAGCTGATTTAGGCAAAACCATCCAGCGCCTGCGCAAAGCCTATAACCTGTCCTTAGGAGAACTGTCGGAACAATCCGGCGTGGCGAAATCCATCATCTCGCAGATTGAGCGCAATGAAACCAATCCCACCCTGTCCACGGTCATGCGCCTGTCGCGCGCCCTTGATACCACAGTGGATGAGGTATTGCGTGGTGAACAGCAATCTCTCTTCATTGAGCATCAAACCAAATCCGGAATTCCGATGCTGGAAAGTCAGGATGGAAAATGCAAACTGGCCATTGTTGGCCCGCTGAGCTTGGTTGATTCATTTCAATGGTATGATTTCCATGCCCAAGAAAAAGGCGTTCTTGAATCTTCGCCCCATCCACAAGGAACTGTGGAACACCTTTATGTGGTGACTGGTAAGTTGGAAGTGACAACCGGAGGCGAAACTAAACTTGCGCTAGCTGGCGAAGCGCTACGTTACCGCGCTGACGTGCCCCACAAAATCGTGAATGTGGGCACAAGTGCCGCTCATGCCGTTATGGTTCTGGCCCTCAAACAATTTGGCACACAAGCATGACGTTGACAGAAGACTTTCAAGCGCTGTTCGATGACATCGGCATGGATTTATCTTGGCCACTGGATCATCCAGAACCTTTACCCGATGGTGGATTGTTTTTCCGTGATGTCATCTACGCCACGCCATGGGGCTTCAGACCTTTGATGATGGATTTGCGTTTGCCTAAAGGTGACGGCCCGTTCCCGCTCATTGTTTTTGTGCATGGTGGTGCTTGGGCAGTAGGCGACCCCACCATCATTAATTCAGTTTACCGTAAAATGGATATGTTTACCCGTTTTGCTAAAGCTGGTTTTGCTGTTGCGCGGATAGCCTACCGCCACACCAATGAAGCACAATTTCCCACCCAGTTGCATGATTGCAAATCCGCAATTCGCTTCTTGCGTAAACACGCAGAACTTTTGCACATTGATCCAAAACGTTTTGCAGCATTTGGTGACAGTGCTGGCGGGCATCTTGTTACGCTCCTGGGGCTAACAGGTGACAATCCAGAACTTGAAGGCAGTGTAGGGACTACTGAAGGATCAAGCGCAGTTTCATGCGTGATCAATTGGTTTGGCCCTACCGATCTCATCACTTTGGGCGAACAAAAACGTGCACTTGGCAATGCATGGGGCGATTCTGATCTCGCCGATTCACCCGAAAGCTTGTTGATAGGTGGTGCGCCACCGCTGAACCCTGAACTGGCCAAGGCCGCTTCGCCCATCACCTATGTGCATCGGCATGCACCTCCCATGTTGCTGCAATATGGCGATGCTGACAGGCTTGTGCCACTTGCCCAAGGTGAGGCTCTTTTCAATGCTCTGAAAGCTGTTGGCGTGGATGCCACTTTACAAATCATCAAAGGCGCAGATCATTGCTTCTGGGGCGTTGAGAACCATTACATCATTGATGATGATATCGCATTTTTGAAAAAGCATATTGGGTGAGGCCACATGGTGAAGCTGCATCAAAGCTGGCTCACCCCGCTGCAACCCGAATTTGACGCGCCTTATATGGCAGAGCTGCGCGCCTTCTTATTGCGCGAGCGCGAAGCCGGAAAGCAAATCTATCCCAAAGCTAATGAATGGTTTGCAGCGCTGGATTTAACCCCGCTTGATCAAACCCGCGTGGTGATTTTGGGCCAAGACCCGTATCACGGTGAAAGCCAAGCCCATGGTTTGTGTTTTTCCGTTCAAGCAGGCACCCGCCCGCCACCCTCATTGATCAACATCTACAAAGAACTTTTCGCTGATCTCGGCTTCAAGCCCGCCAGCCATGGCAACCTCACGAGTTGGGCGGCGCAGGGTGTTTTGTTGCTCAACTCAGTGTTGACGGTTGAGGCCGGCCGCGCCGCTTCACATCAAGCCAAAGGCTGGGAGCGTTTCACCGATGCCATCATCAAACTGTTAAATGACCAACCTCGACCAATCGTGTTTATTCTATGGGGGGCCTATGCCCAGCGCAAGGCGGCTTTTGTGGACAAGACGCGCCATTTGGTGATTGCCTCGGCCCATCCATCGCCATTATCTGCTCACAATGGCTTTTTGGGCTCCAAACCATTTTCCAAGGCAAATGCCTTTCTTATAGCCCATGGGCAGAAACCGATTGATTGGCAAATCAGCTAATAACAAGTTTGCAATTGGATTGCTGGTCCGCTTTCGCTAAAGTCTGGCCATGCGTTTCATTTTATTCATTATTGCGGCCGTTTTCACTCTATCGCAGCAGCTCCATGCCCAAAGCGCCAATGCCTTTGAAACCACCGCACGCAATGCGATTTTGATTGATTATAAATCCGGCCATATCTTTTTAGCAAAGGACCCCGACACACCCATCCCGCCTGCATCAATGAGCAAGATGATGACGCAAGCTGTGGTCTTTGACATGCTGAAAGCAGGTCAGTTGACGCTTGACCAGGAATTTGTGGTGAGTGCTGATGCTTCACACCGTGGCGGCATGGCTGAGGGGTCTTCCACCATGTTTGCTGCCCCAAACAGCAAAGTCTCCGTTGATAATCTTCTGCACGGAGCAATAATCGATAGTGCCAATGATGCCTGCATCGCCTTGGCCGAAGGCATTGCCGGAACAGAAACAGCTTTCGCTCAGCGCATGACAGCCAAGGCGACTGAAATAGACCTCAAGAATTCCAGCTTCGCCAATTCAACCGGATTACCTGATCCCGGCCAGCGCATGAGTGTGGCTGATCTTGCAACACTCGCACGTTACATCATCACCAAACATCCTGACTTCTTTAAGATTTACAGCGAACAGGAATTCACTTGGAGCAAAATCACCCAACAAAATCGCAATCCACTTCTGAAGGACTATCCCGGTGCTGATGGCATGAAAACCGGTTACACCAAAGAAGCGGGATTTAGCCTTGTTGGTACAGCAGTGCGCGATGGCAGGAGGTTGATACTGGTAATGGCCGGAATGGAAGATTCTGCCAAGCGCAAGATCGAAGCACAGAAGATTCTCGACTATGGATTTTCGCTGTTTAAAAACGTCAACATCTATGAGGCCGGAGACGTGGTTTCAAATGTGCGGGTTTGGGGCGGTGAACAACACTGGGTGAACCTGATTTCACCAAACACCTTTGCCGTTTCACTTGCCCAGTTTGAGCAGGATCAAGCTGACATTCGCATCACTTATAAAGGCCCGCTAATTGCGCCACTCAAACAAGGCACGCAAATTGGCACCATGCGCATAACCGTTGATGGCTCTGTGGTAGCCGAACAGCCGGTTGCTATAGCCGAAGATGTAGAAGCCACCTCAAACATGTGGCGCAAAGCGGCAGACAGCGCTTTATTGATGATCTTCGGAGGCTAAATGTTCATCACCTTTGAAGGCGGCGAAGGCACTGGCAAATCCACTCAGGTTACGTTGTTAGCTGAGCGGCTGCGCGCGCAAGGTAAGGATGTTTTGACCACGCGTGAGCCGGGCGGAACGCCGGAAGCGGAAGCGCTGCGCAACTTGCTTGTTTCAGGAGAGACTAGTCGCTGGACCTCGAATGAGGAACTGCTGCTCAATTTCGCGGCGCGAGGCTCTCACCTCCGCCAAGTTATCAAGCCTGCCTTGGTCATGGGTAAAACAGTGATTTGTGACCGCTTCATTGATTCAAGTTATGTTTATCAAGTCGCCGCTGGTGGCGCATCAACCTTGCTATTCGCCCAACTCATCAACACCATCGCCAATGAAGCAATTCCGGATTTCACTTTCATTCTGGATATTGACCCGGCAATTGGTGCAACGCGCGCCGCTGCGCGTTCAGCTACCGCCCATGAAAGTCGGTTTGAGCGCAAGGGCTCAGAATTTCATAATAAGGTACGCACCGCCTTTGCCGATTTGGCTGCACAGCAACCCAAGCGCTGCCATCTCATTGATGCAAACGGAACCGCTCAAGTAGTTGCCGCCCGCATTCGGGAAAAGCTCAATGACTGAAACCAACGATGATCCGCGCGAAGTCGCTTGGCATCCGCGTTTTGCCAAAACAGTGATCGGCCATGATGAGACCAAAGCCCATTTCAAAAAGAGTTTTGATTCCGGTCGTCCGCATCATGCCTGGCTGATGCATGGCACAAAAGGCATCGGCAAGGCCACCTTGGCCTACCACTTCGCTTGGCAAGTTCTGGGCGGCAGCGAACAAACCCGCCGCTGGATTGAAGGCAGGGCGCATCCCGATCTTTTTATACTCGAGCGCCAGTTAAATGATGCCAAACCGCGAAAATTAAAGCAGGAAATTTCGGTTGAAGACGCCCGTGGCTTAGGCGCTTTTCTAGCCCGCACAGCGGCCTCCAACTGGCGTGTGGTTTTAATTGATGCCGCCGATGATCTCAATTCTGAAAGCGCCAATGCCATCCTCAAGTTGGTAGAAGAACCGCCAGTCAAAACACTGATTTTTCTCATTTCACACCAGCCGGGCAGGCTGCTGCGCACCCTCAAATCGCGCTGTTTGAGGCTTGGATTTTCCGCCCTTGCAGACACGGATGTCTTAAGCATTATCAATGCCTTGCCCTTTGGTGTACAACCGGAACATGAGGCTTTGGCAACCGCTGTTAGCAAATCTCAGGGTAGCGTTGGCAACACGCTTGCGCTACTTCATTCATCTGGAGCCAAAGCCTTTGATAAATTTGCATCCAGCCAAAGGCCCAGACTGGCAACACTCACCACCATCGCCAATGAATTGAGCGGCAGAGGGCAGGGGCCAGATGAATTTCGCATTTTCAGTGATTTGCTTCTTGGCCATCTCGCACAACAAGCCAAAGACAAGGGCTCCGTTAAAGCCGCCTCGGCTTATGAAACTTTGTCACAAAGCCTTCGCATCACCGAAGGCTTTAACCTTGATCGCAAGCAGGCCGCACTTGAGGCCATGCGCTTGGCAACTGATGCCTTGAAGGCAACTTAAATTCGTTGCATGAGCTGCCCATGAGCAAACAGCCCTTTCTGATTTCCACTGCTATACCTTATGCCAATGGCGCGCCTCATATCGGCCATGCCTATGAGCGCATTGCCACAGACACGTTGGCTCGTTTTGCGCGTCTTGATGGCAAGGATGTGCTGTTCATCACCGGCATGGACGAACATGGCCAGAAAATGCAGCAGACGGCCGCGCGTGAGGGCATCACGCCGCAGCAATTGGCAGATCGTACCGCCGCGCAATTTGCTGAGATGGGGCTTCAACTCAATGCTGTGGCCGATGATGTGGTGCGCACTACGTCTGAACGACATAAAGCGGCCTCGCAGGAAATCTGGAGGCGGATGGAAGCCAATGGCGATATTTATTTGGCCAAATATGCGGGTTGGTATTCAGTTCGCGATGAAGCCTATTACACTGAGGCAGATACCGAAGAGCGTGATGGCAGGCGTTTCGCCACCGTCACGGGAACGTTGGTGGAATGGATTGAAGAAGAGAACTATCTCTTTCGCCTTTCTGCCTATGAAAAGCCATTGCTGGATTTCTATGCCGCCAATCCAGAATTCATAATGCCCGAACAATTCCGCTCGGAAACCTTATCTTTCGTCAAACGCGGGTTGAAAGATTTCTCTGTCAGCCGCACCACATTTGATTGGGGCATTCCTGTGCCAGGCCATCCCAAGCATGTGATGTATGTTTGGGTTGACGCACTCACCAATTATATCACGGCCACTGGCTTTCCTGATGCCAGCAATCCACGTGCACATTATTGGCCAGCTGCCGCCCATGTAATTGGCAAAGATATTTGGCGCTTCCATGCCGTCTATTGGCCGGCGTTTTTGATGTCGGCAAAGTTGCCGATCCCGAAGAAGATCGCGGTTCATGGGTTCTTCTTCAACAAGGGTGAGAAGATGTCGAAATCCACTGGAAATGTGATTAGCCATGTGGATTTGATTGAACGCTACGGCTTGGACTCCGTGCGTTATTTCATGATGCGCGAAGTGCCTTTTGGTTCAGACGGCAGCTTCACCCATGAAACCATCACCGCGCGGATGAATGCGGAGCTTGCCAATGATTTGGGCAATCTGGCGCAGCGATCGTTGTCCATGATAAACAAAAACTGCGATGCCAAAGTGCCTGCGCATGGCGCTTTCTCAGATAATGATAAAGCCATGTTGAGCATGGCCGATCCCATGTTGGCGGAAGTGCGCGCCTATCACGACAACTTCGCCATTTCCAAAGCCATGGACGTAATCTGGAAAGTGGTGGCTGAAGCTAACCGCTATTTTGCTGGTGAAGCGCCATGGGGATTGAAGAAAACTAATCCAGCCAAGATGGAAACGGTTCTATACACCACGGCTGAAGTGTTGCGCATGATCGGCTTGCTGGTACAGCCTTACGTGCCAGCTTCCGCCGCCAAATTGCTCGACACTTTAGCCGTGCCATTGGATCAGCGTGATTTCTCCAGCTATGGCAAGCGGCTTGTTTCCGGCACGCCATTGCCAACACCACAGCCGATTTTCCCACGCTATGTGGAACCTGAGCCCACGCCATGAGCGAATTAGTCGTCGATAGCCATTGCCATCTCGACTATGAAGGCCTGAGTGAGCGCCTGCCCGAAGTTTTGGCCAACTGCAAAACCCAGGGTGTTGGCTTGATGCTTTCCATCTCATCACTTGTGAAAAATTTTCCACGCCTGCTCGCCATCGCCGAAGCGCATGATAATATTTTCTGCACCGTGGGCACACATCCACACCATGCCCATGAGGAATTGGATGTTCCAGTTTCTGAACTGGTGCGCCTGGCGCAACACCCTAAGGTCATTGGCATCGGTGAGGCTGGGTTGGATTATCATTATGATCTCAGCCCGCGCGGGGCGCAAATGCAGGGCTTTCGCAATCACATCGCAGCAGCGCGTGAAACCGGATTGCCTCTCGTCATCCACACCCGCATGGCGGAAGAAGATACCGCAAAAGTTTTAGAAGAGGAAATGGGGAAGGGGACATTTAAAGCCGTTCTGCATTGCTTCACCTCACAACAATGGCTGGCAGAGAAGGGCGTTGCGCTTGGGCTTTATGTTTCTTTCTCCGGCATTCTCACTTACAAAACTGCTGATGATTTGCGCGCCACTGCCAAGGCGCTGCCTCTTGACCGAATGTTGGTGGAAACCGATTCACCTTATCTGGCACCAATTCCATTTCGCGGCAAAAGCAATGAGCCCGCTTACGTGGTGAAAACACTTGAACAACTGGCAACGCTTCGTGGCCTCAGCCGCGATGAGATGGCCTATCTCACATCAGCCAATTTCTTCCGTCTATTTGATAAGGTGAAAGTGCCAGCCGCTTTCCGTCTCGCTGCGTGACGCTCACATTAACCATATTAGGCTGTGGTTCATCCGGCGGCGTGCCGCGCATTGGCAATGACTGGGGTGCTTGCGATTCTACCAATCCAAAGAATCGTCGCCGAAGGTGTTCACTTTTGGCCACGCGCACAAATTCCACCGGCTCCACCAATGTTTTGATCGACACATCGCCTGATCTGCGTGAGCAAATGTTAAGCGCACATGTGAACCACCTAAACGCCGTGTGGTTGACCCATGACCATGCCGACCATACCCATGGTCTGGATGATTTGCGGCCGTTCTTCTTGATGAGCCGTAAGCCTGTGCCACTCTTTGCTGATGCTCATACTGGCACCATCATACTGCGCCGTTTTGGCTATTGCTTTGAAGGTTCAGGCGGCTATCCGGCCATCGCTAGCTTGCATGAGCTGCATCATGGCCGCGAGATTGAGGCCACGGGCGCTGGCGGCAGTGTCAGTGCGCTGGCTGTGCCGGTAACGCACGGCGACCTCACTGCACTATGTTTTAGGTTCGGCAAGGCTGCCTACATACCTGATGTGAATGCAATTGGCCCAGCTTCAATGGCGGAGCTCGCCGAGCTTGATCTGCTGATCATCGACGCGCTACGCTACAAGCCACACCCAAGCCATTTCTCATTAGAGGAGACGCTTGCGGTGATCGCCACGCTAAAGCCCAAGCGCGCCGTTCTCACCAACATGCACATTGATCTGGACTATGAAACGCTACAACGCGATCTGCCAAGCAGCGTGGAGCCGGCCTATGACGGCATGAAGCTGGAAGTGAGTGATGCGTCCTAAGCCATTGTTGGGGCCAGCTTTCAGCGTAAATGTGACCATACATTTATATTCCATAATATATATTATGCGAATGGAACCATGAGGCACGGATAGGTCACCCCCAACCGCCAACTGGGATTATTTCCGGTGCCGTCTCAGCCAAAGGCCTGCCATGCCAATCGCCCATCCAGCGGCTAACTTTAAGTCCGGCCTCAGCAATACGCGCGGCGATTTCATCCTGCCTTGCAAAACGAATTTGCGATGATGCGTGCCACCGCTGGCCTGTGGTTTGGGCAACATAGTTGGTGTCATAGGTTGCGATGTTGGTCGTCTGGTCATATTTGACATCGTGCCAGGTTGAAACCTCGCCCAATCCCTCAACCGCAAGAGACTTGCGCGTTTTATCTGGCGTCCAATCCCGCCACGCCTCAAGTTTGGTGTTGCGGCTATCTATGACAAAGGTTCCGCCTTCGGCCAGATGAGCAGCTATCGTTTCAAAAAGCTGCAATTGGCTTTGGTCAGTCAACAGGCACTGAAAGGCATGGCCCAGCATGACGATCAGATCGAACTTCTCGCTTAAGCGCATAGTGCAAGCATCCGCCAACACCCATTGAATCTGTTCTGCGCCACGCTTTGCCTTGGCAATGTCCAACATACCCTTTGCCGGATCAATGCCAAAAACGCGCCTGCCCTGCATCACGCGCAAGCAGAACGTTCCCGTGCCACAACCAAGATCAAGCACAGACTTGGCATTTTGCGCCAAGCCTAAACAGAAATCTTCATCCCATCTTGGAATATCGGTATCCACGTCTGCGTCATAGAAACGCGCGAGGTCTGGATTTGTAAAAAGTTGTTCCCTCATCGATTTTGAATAGCATCGTGAAGAATGCTGGTCTACCAAATGCCCATGACCACAGATCCAACAAAACTTAACCCCCGCTCGATTGAAACCCTCAAAGCCGTAATGGCCGCCTTGCGCGATAAGACCACGGGCTGCCCATGGGACAAGGAGCAATCCTTCGCCACCATAGCGCCATACACCATTGAGGAAGCCTATGAGGTGGCAGACGCCATTGAACAGCAAGACATGGCCGCGCTGAAGGACGAATTGGGCGACCTTCTATTCCAACCCATCTACCATGCCCAAATGGCTTCAGAAGTTGGCGCCTTCACCTTTGACGACGTAATCGAAGCTGTTGTCACCAAAATGATCCGCCGTCACCCGCACGTGTTCGGCGATGAAGCCGCTCGCCTAACGGGCGTGCAGAAAGGCTTCTGGGAGGCCAATAAGGCCAAAGAACGGTCTGGCCAGCCTAAGCAGGGCCTGCTCGCCTCTGTGCCCAAATCCCTGCCTGGCCTTACGCGAGCCAACAAGTTAACCGCCAAAGCCGCCAAGGTTGGCTTTGATTGGCCGCATGTGGATTTTGTTTATGACAAACTGGCGGAAGAAATTGCCGAGTTGAAATCCGCCGCACCTGAACACAAGGCCGAAGAACTGGGTGATATTCTCTTCGTACTGGCCAACCTCGCCCGCCATATGGGTGTCGATCCAGAAGCCGCACTGCGTGCCACCAATGCCAAATTTGAACGCCGATTTGCTTTCATTGAAGCCGAGCTTGCCAAACAGTGCCGTGAGCCCAAAGATTCAAGCTTGGATGAAATGGATGCGTTGTGGAACGCAGCGAAAGTGCAAGAACGCAATGGCTAAGGTTGGATCTTCTCACCTTTGCGCAGCATCTCCACAAAGGCCTTAATCTTCTTGGCCCGCGTTTCGGCCTTCTTCACATTGCCAATGCGAAACAAAATGGCATAACGGTTTTGACTGTTGAGTGTTTTGAAAAATGCTAAAGCCTTTGGAACAGCTTCAAGTGCCAACTGCAAATCTTCAGGAACCTCTATCGTGCGGGAACCTGCATAAGCTCTATCCCAGCGCCCGTCGGCTTTGGCTCGTTCAATTTGCACCAATCCTGCGGTTTGCATTGTGCCACTTTCGATAAGCGCCACAGCGTTTTCTCGGTTGATTTTAGACCAAATGCTTTTGGCACCCCGTGGGCTGAAGCGCTGTAAAAACTGATGCTCATTGTAAGGTTTTTTCTGGCCATCAATCCAGCCAAAACACAATGCCACATCGAGGGCTTCAGCATAGATAACGGCCTTTTCGAGCGAACCTTTTTTACCCAAACGCAGCCAAACGCCCGCAACACTGGCATGATGTTCTCTGAGCCAATCTGCCCAAGCATCGGCGTTTTTAAACAACAATGTCTCATCCATTGAGAAGCGCCAACATTGCCCGCATGGTGTTCATATTGCGCGCCGTGCCCTGCTCTGCACCGAGAATTTTAAGTTTCGATTTGCCCATGCCCAATGGATAGTGAACATAAAGGCAATTGCTCCCTAAGGCGATCTCCTCATCTACTTTGAACCTTGCTGCATCAATCATCGATTTGCTTGGCGATGCATCAAGCAATATCACCATCAACCTGTTGCCTTCAGCCTTTGCAAACGGATTGTCGCCAATCATCGCTTCGAGCGAGACTCTATCCCGCACAAACAGTCCAATGGGCCTGCCAAGATATTTTACGACAGCTGCTTGCAATGCCGCCTTGGCCTTAGCCGCGCTGAGTGTGGTTTCAAAAACCACATTTCCCGAAGCGATAAAGGTTTTAACATTTACAAAGCCCAAGCTTTCACACATGGCTTTCAATTCAGTCATCGGCAATTTGCCCGTGCCGCCCACATTCACTGCACGCAAGAATGCAGCCAGCCGCACCGTCACTTCTTTTCCTTCATCGCCTTGCCAAATTTTGCCGCCGCCTGCCCTGCTGAATCTGGATCCAAACGTAACGTCAATTTCGTGCGCCCATCTTCATAGACAAGTCGGTCAATCACTTCGCCGCGTTTATGCGCCCATGCGAGACCCGCGCCATCCGCAGCGCCCAAAGTAATCTCATAAAGCGTGCTGGTTTTGGCAAGCTTCAATTCAACCAAGTCAAGCAAATGATCAATACCCTGCCCGGTCAGCGATGAAACCAAAGCCACATCGGCGCGGCGGTCTGACTTTGCCGCCATGCCGGCTTGGCCATTGGCATCCAGCAAATCAGACTTGTTCCACACTTCGATGATGTGTGAGCGGTTCTCATCAGAAAGACCCAACTCTGTCAGAACATGATAGACATCAATCGCCTGCGCTTCTGTTTCTTCATGAGCAACATCGCGCACATGCAAGATCACATCGGCAGCGAGAACTTCTTCCAGCGTGGCGCGGAAGGCGGCAATTAAACTGGTAGGAAGCTCAGAGATGAATCCAACTGTATCGGATAAAATAATCGTACGGCCTGACGGCAACACCACATTGCGCATCGTGGGATCAAGCGTAGCAAACAACATATCATGCGCAAATACATTGGCATTCGTGAGCTTATTGAACAGTGTGCTTTTGCCCGCATTGGTATAACCAACCAGAGACACGATTGGATAAGGCACACGTTCGCGGCCTTTTCGGTGCAGCTCACGGGTTTTCACCACGGTTTCAAGATCGCCCTTAATCTTGCTAATGCGCTCTTCAATGAGGCGCCTATCAGCTTCCAACTGGCTTTCACCGGGGCCGCCCAAAAAGCCAAAGCCACCGCGTTGCCGCTCCAAATGCGTCCATGAGCGCACAAGGCGCGATTTCTGATATTGCAAATGGGCCAACTCCACCTGCAATGAGCCTTCTTTCGTAGAAGCGCGCCGTCCAAAGATTTCCAAAATCAAACCAGTGCGGTCAAGCACCTTGCATCCCCAGGCCGTTTCCAGATTACGCTGTTGAATGGGGCTGAGCTGGGCATTCACCACAACTAACTCGGCTTCAGTCTCCTTCACCTTGGCGGCGATTTCCGCAACCTTGCCAGAACCAATATATGTTGCCGGGCGCGGTGCCACCAAAGGCGCAATCAGCGCCAGCTCAATTTCCAAATCAATGGCATCGGCAAGGCCCATGGCCTCTTGCAGCTTGGAACTCGCATTGCGATCAAAAGCTGAAGTGGCTTTTTGGTTTTTGCGCTCAACATGCAGCACGATAGCGCGCGTAGCCTCTGGCCCCTCGCGCTTGAAATCAAAACCTGATGTACTCACGAAGCGTTGTTTTCGTCGTCAAACAAGCTGATCGGCATACCTGGCATGATGGTTGAAATCGCATGCTTGTAAACCAGTTGCGAAACCCCGTCGCGCCTTAGCAACATCGAGAAATTATCAAACCACGTGATGATGCCCTGCAGCTTCACACCATTGACCAAAAATACTGTTACTGGAATTTTGGTTTTACGAAGGTGGTTGAGGAAAGTGTCTTGCAGATTTTGTTGTTTTTCTTGCGCCATGCGGGATCCATTTTTTGTTTTTATTGTTCAGTCCAAAGCACCGTGTTTATAGCAGAAATTGCCTCCAACACCAAATCACTCAGGCCAGATCATCTTCTGTATCGCGCGTTGCCAGCGCCAAAAGCTTGATCTTGCGGTGCAAAGCAGAACGCTCCATGCCAATGAACTGGGCGGTGCGCGATATCCTCCCGCCAAATCGTGACAATTGTGCGGCAATGTAATCGCGTTCAAACAAATCACGCGCCTCACGCAATGGCAATGCCAACAGGCTTTCTTGTGAAAAGCCTGGAACCGAGCCACCCGCGCCTGCTTCGGGCAAGACATATTGCACTGAAATCTCCTCGCCAGCCTCCCCCGATGCGAGGATCAGCGCGCGCTCAACCGCATTGCGAAGTTCACGCGCATTGCCCGGCCAATCGCGGGTTTGTAAAACCATCATCGCCTCGTCGCAAAACCGCCGGGGAACTTGGCTGGTTCCTGAGGCATAGGATTTGGCAAAAAATTCAACTAATTCCGGAATATCTTCACGACGCTCGGCCAAAGCCGGTACACGCAAAGGTACGACCCCCAAACGGTGATATAGGTCCTCACGGAATTTCTGCTCGGCAATAAGTCCTTGTAGATCTCTCGCCGTGGAGGTGAGAATACGCACATCCACCTTTACCTTTTTAGCACCGCCAACACGTTGGAAGGTTTGATCAATCAACACGCGCAACACCTTGCCTTGGGTTTCAAGCGGCATATCAGCGATTTCATCAATCAATAATGTGCCGCCATGTGCTTCTTCCAACGCACCAATACGCAGCGCACCGTGGGCAGAGCCTTCAACACCAAATAGTTCTTCTTCCATGCGCTCAGGTGCCATGGCAGCTGCGCCTAACACCACAAAGGCACGCTCTGCCCTGCTCGAAGCATTATGCAGCGAACGCGCAGTGAGTTCTTTGCCAGAACCCATGGGGCCGGTAATCATCACGCGGCTATTACTCGGGGCAATTTTCTTCAAGCTTTGGCGCAACTGGCGCATGGCCACACTTTGGCCCAGCAAATCCGCATCCAGCCCAGAGCGACCCTTCAAATCTTCATTTTCGCGCTTCAACCGGGTCGTTTCCAAAGCCCGGTTCACCACCAAAATCAAACGATCAGAATTGAATGGCTTTTCAATATATTCATATGCACCACGTTTGATTGCTGCCACAGCCGTTTCAATGTTGCCGTGACCAGAAATGATGATGACCGGTAAGGTTGGATGCAGCTGGCGGATTTCCAGCAGCAAATCCAACCCATCAAGCTTTGATCCTTGCAGCCAAATATCCAGCACCACCAATGATGGTTTGCGCAATGAAATCTCACTCAGGGCCGCATCAGAATTATGTGCCAACCGGGTTTCAAAACCCTCGTCTTGCAAGATGCCAGCAGTTAATTCGCGGATGTCTGCTTCATCATCAACGATTAAAATATCAGCGGCCATTAAACATTCTCCAAAACCTCTTGTGGCAGAGTGGCAAATTCAAGTGTCACACTCGCACCGTGGCCTGATGGTGCATCCGTCAGACGCAACACGCCGCCATGCTCTTCCATAATTCGTTTGACGATAGCCAACCCAAGGCCGGTGCCCTTTTCTCGTGTTGTCATATAGGGTTCAGCCAAGCGCCCACGATTTTCTTGCGGTAAGCCAATTCCATTATCAGTTACACGAATGAATGGTGTAGCGTTAACAAAGCCCGTGGCAATCAGGATGTGTCCGCGTGTGCTGCCTTTCTCGCGCGACTCAATCGCCTCACGCGCGTTCTTCACCAGATTCGTAACTGCCTGCGTCAGCAAGCGCCGATCAAACTTGAACGGCTTCAACGCATTATCCAACGCAAATTCTATATCAATATCAGAAGACGTTACGCGTTGTAAAACCGTGGCTTCGCGCACCATTTCATTCAGATTGTTCATCTCAGGCACTGCGGAAGGCATGCGTGCAAAAGATGAAAACTCATCAACAATCCGCCCCAAATCACCCACCTGTCTGATGATGGTATCAGTGCATTGCTCAAACACATGCTTATCAGTTTTGATCTCTTTCAAATATTTCCGCTTCAAGCGTTCAGCAGAAAGCTGAATCGGCGTGAGCGGGTTTTTGATTTCATGGGCAATGCGCCGCGCAATATCAGACCAAGCCGAATTACGCTGCGCTGACACAAGTTGGGTAATGTCATCAAACGTCAGCACATGGCCCATGGAGCGGCCATCGGTGCGCCCCGCCTGCCCCAGTGCATCGAGCTCTGTGGTGATGCGCACAATGAAACTTTGTGAATGGCCCCGAACCATCATGTCAACTTGCCCATCTGCCGCACCCGAAGGGCGAGACAAGGCCTGTTCATAAATCTCAGCAAATTCCGGTATCACTTCTGCCAAAGGCAGGCCCATCAATTCAGTGTCACTGCGGCCCAAATGAAACAGCGCTGCGCGGTTAAGCAATGTGATCTTGTTATCCGCCCCCAAGCCAACCACGCCAGCGCTCACCCCTTCGAGCATGGCTTCGGTAAAGCGCCTACGCTCATCCAATTGCTCATTGGTTTGCACCAAGGCATCACGGCTTTGCGCAATCTGTTCCGTCATCAAGTTGAATGTGTTTGACAGCCGCTGCAAATCGCCAGGGCCTTCAATCACTCGCACCTTGGCGTTAAAGTTGCCGCCTGCCACATCGCGCGAAGCATTCAGCAACCGCACAATGGGTCGTACTAAACGATCCGAGAACCACATTCCGGTCCAAACAGCGGCAAGCAGGAAGATAAGCGCCACTAAAGCATAGACCAACCCGAAGGTCAGCTGAACGTTGATGGTGTCTTTTTGCAGCCTGTCATAATCCGCTTTAGCGTCACTGGTTTTGGTCAACTGCTCAACCACATCAGGCGAAACCAAACGATAGATATAAAGTTCTTCATCGGGATAACCTTGCAGCTTCATCAAGGCACGGATTAAATTTCCACCGCGCCCAGGAGGCACCAAAACTACATCGCCTTTTTGGGCTTGTGCTACGGCATCATCGGGTGGCGGAATAAATTTTATTGTTTCATTCGCGGTAATATTCACTTCAACCTGTTTGGTCATATTATTCAGTACATAAATCGCCGACAAATTGCGCAAAGACGCATGGCGCGCCACGCGCTGTAAAAATTCCGGCCTGTCTTGATTAAACATATCCACTTGCGGCTGCAGCACCAAATCGGAAGCTATATTGGCAAGATCAACCTTAGTGGCCTCTGAGGCATTGGTGAGATAAGCATCGGCCACTGTTGCTGCCGTATCGACGATAGAACGAATTTGTACAGAAAACAGCGTATCCAAGCCACGGTTCAGTGTTACCGAAGCAAAGGCCGCCACCAAAAGCGCTGGCACGAGAGCCACCACACTGAACAGTGTAACCAGTCTGATGTGCAAGCCAGCACCGGCAGTACCTTGTCTGCGCTCCCAGAACAAATGCACCATCTGGCCTATGATCAAGGCCACCATGGCGACCGCTACCAATCCATTGACTAACAACAATATGCGAATGCTGCCACTGGAAGGTTTGAATGGTGTCAGACCCGTAAGTAGTAAGAAGGTTGCAAAACCCACCACGGTGCCCAAAGCCACAAGTGAAATCGCCACCCAGCCGGAGAGGCCCCGGATGCGATTTGCTAATCTAATATCTGGCCGCTTGATCATGACATGCTTATGCCCCGCACTGTTGCCCTAAATCAACAGTGCTGTGACGGTTCTGCCACAAGTGCTCACCTCATATATTGAATTAACTGAAGCCTCTTAACGCCCTGATTTGATGCTCTTTTAGTTTAACGCGCAGAGTGTTCCGATTAATTCCCAAAATTTCAGCAGCCTTCAATTGGTTGCCATGGGTGAGCGAAAGTACTGACCTGATCAATGGTGGCTCCACCTCTGCCAAGATGCGGTCATAGAGGCCATTCGGCGGCAATGTACCAGCCATAGTGGCATTGGCCTTTGCCAGATAGTGTTCGACAAACTCCGAAAGTGTTTGCAGACCTGAGCCCGAATCTTCACGTGACACGATACCCTCAGTTGCACTTGATAATTCCGCCAATACCGATCCACGGCTGATCGTGTCATCCACTTCCATTGCCGAAAGCCGCATAATTAGATTTTCAAGTTCACGCACATTTCCTGGCCAATTATGGCTGCGCAACGCGTCCAACGCCTCAGGTGCGATGTCCTTTTGCGGTAAACCACCTTGCGATGCCGTGGCCAAAAAATGCCGCGCGAGATCTGGTAAATCCTCCAACCGATCGCGCAGTGCCGGAATACGCAGGGGCACAACATTCAAGCGGAAGAAAAGATCTTCACGGAATTGGCCTTGGGCAATCATCCGGCGCAAATCGCGGTGTGTTGCCGCTATGATGCGCACATTGGTTTTAATCGGGCTGCTGCCACCCACTGAATTATATTCGCCCTGTTGCAACACGCGTAACAACCTAGTTTGTGCCTCAAGCGGCATGTCACCAATTTCATCCAAGAATAACGTTCCGCCCTCAGCTTGCTCAAAGCGCCCAGCATTGCGTGAAGTGGCTCCAGTGAAGGCGCCCTTCTCATGGCCAAAGAGTTCGCTTTCAATCAACTCGCGAGGGATTGCCGCCATATTGACGGCAACAAAGGCCCCACGCTTGCGCTTACCAAAATCATGCAGCGCCTTGGCCACCAATTCTTTACCTGTGCCACTTTCACCAAAGATCGTAACGGTTAAATCGGTTTGTGTAAGACGCGCTATGACGCGGTAAATATCCTGCATGGCAGGAGAGCGCCCAATGATCGGCAGGTTTTCTGTTGCTGGCCGCACAGCGGCCGCAGAACCGGTTACCTTGGCAGATTGTTCCAAAGCGCGAGCCACTGATTGCAGCAACACATTAAGGTCAAACGGCTTAGGCAGATAATCATAAGCGCCAAGTTCTGTGGCGCGAATGGCGGTCATGATGGTGTTTTGCGCGCTCATCACAATCACCGGCAAGCGTGGCCTAAGTTTTCGCACCCGCGGCAACATATCAAAGCCGTTCCCATCAGGCAAAATCACATCAGTGATCACCACATCACCAATGCCGTCAGCCACCCAACGCCAGAGTGCTGTCGCAGTGGCTGTGGCGCGCACGGTGTAGCCGGCACGCGTAAGCGCCTGGGTCAACACCGTACGAATGGTGCTGTCATCATCAGCGAGCAAAACTGTCTTGGCGCTCATCGTGTTTTCTCCAATGTCGATCCTAACGGCAACAAAATGCGGAAAGTTGTGCCGCGTTCACGTCCGATACATTCCACCACGCCGCCGTGGTCACGCACGATTTTGGCAACCAGCGCCAAACCAAGCCCACGCCCTTGTGATTTAGACGAAATGAACGGATCAAAAATATGCGGGCGCAATTCTTCAGCAACGCCGTGCCCCTCATCATGCACACATACTTCAAGTGGTAATGATATGCGTTCCCCGCCACCAACCACGGCCAGCTTCATGCCTGGCCTGAATGCTGTGCTGAGACGTAGCTCTCCGCCCTGCCCGTCCATGGCTTCAACTGCGTTCTTGGCAAGGTTCAGGAAAACTTGCACCAATTGATCTTTGCTACCGCTAATAGCAGGTAGAGATGGATCATATTCCTCCGCCAAATGAATACCTTCAGGCGCTTCCGCCAAAAGCAATTGCTTCACCCGCTCCAACACCGCGTGAATGTTTACGGCTTCACGTTCCAGCGGCCGTTCATCCGAAAACACTTCCATCTGATTGACGAGATTGCGGATACGGTCAGTCTCTTCGCAAATCATTCGCGCCAAGGGTTGATCTTGCGCCGAAAGTGATGGCTCCAACAATTGTGCTGCACCACGGATGCCAGCCAGCGGGTTTTTTATTTCATGTGCCAGCATTGACGCCATGCCGGAAACCGAACGCGCCGCCCCTTGATGTGATAATTGTAAATCAAACTTCTTAGCCATGCTTTGGCGTTGAATGCTGATCAGCACATGACCCGCCGCCTCGCCAATGGCCGTTGTGGTAAAATCTACAATTCGTTCTCCGCCATATCGCGGTGTGCCAACACTGATGGCATATTCATTGACCACGCCGCCGCCCTCGCGCGCCCGACCTAGCGCCTCTAATGCCGGGCTCGAAAAAGGAAAAAGTTCAGCCACGTCGAGTTTTCGCAGCATGGCAAAGCTTGCCTGAAAAAAATCTTCAGCCGCAGAATTGGCTGAAACAATTTCACCATTTGGGCCCGCCACCAACAATGGGAATGGCATGGCCTCAATCATTAGGCGCGGCAGAACATCCTCTTTGCTCATGCCGCCAACCCCACGCTGTCAGAGGCCATGTCATAAATTTGACGCAAGCCTTGGCGCACAATGTCGTTGTTAATTTGGCCCAACAGGCCAGCCCGCGCTGCCATCGTCTGTTCTGCCGAAATCAAATCTCGCTCATAAAGCCGTGCAATCACCCAACCTAAATGCTTACGGAATGTTTTGTTACCAAGCGCTGCACCATAAAGACGAAGCGTCTCATCGTTTTGTTGAAGAAGAATAGCCAATTCCTCAGCTAAGCTTGGTTGCTTGCGGCCCGAGGCTGGATTTAATTGCTCAGCTACAACGCCTGGCCACCAAGGCCGCCCATAAGCGCCGCGCCCAATCATCACTGCATCGGCACCAGATGCCTGCATCATCGCTTTGGCATCATCGGCTGAAGCACAATCGCCATTTGCCACCAGTGGAATTTTGATTTGTTCGCGCACTGCGCGTATGGCGGCCCAATCCGCTTTGCCAGTATAAAACTGGCAGCGTGTTCGTCCGTGCACTGTGATCATGGCAACGCCAGCAGCCTCAGCCCGCTTGGCCAACTCTGGTGCATTCAATGAACGCTCATCCCAACCCAACCGCATCTTCAGCGTCACCGGAACGCGCGCCGCACTCACAGTGGCTTCAACCAGCGTGATGGCATGATCCAGATTGCGCATCAGTGCCGAACCAGAAAGCCCACCTGTCACTTGTCTGGCAGGGCAACCCATGTTGATATCGATAATGTCAGCGCCCAAGTCTTGCGCCACGCGAGCCCCCTCCGCCATCCAGTGCGCCTCGCGTCCAGCCAGTTGCATAACAAATGGCGAAAGCCTATGCCCGCCACGCGCGCGCCGCACCATGTCACGGCGTTCACGCACCAGTTCTTCTGATGCCACCATTTCTGATACAACCAGCCCAGCGCCCGTTTCATGAGCAGCCAAGCGAAAGGCCTCATCCGTCACTCCTGACATAGGAGCCAGAAAGACCGGATTCTTCACTGCTAACTTACCTATCACGATGCTCATATTTTAATCACTAATTGAATTCGTCTGTTATTTAGGCAAATTATCGAAAGTGGGGCTTAGGTCAAGCAAATAATGCACTGCAACATCAGTCACGCACAGGATTGCAATCAGCCAGTCTTTCGTTATCCATGGCCACCATGAAAACCGTTGCCGTAATTGTTGCCGCAGGCATAGGCCAGCGCGCGGGGGGAGACCTGCCTAAGCAGTTTCAACTGTTGGGCGGCAAATCCGTTTTGCGCCACACGCTTGAGGCCTTTGGGCAGCACCCGCAAATCCACGCGGTAATCACGGTGATCGCCGCAGGATTTGAAAACCATTATGCTGAGGCGGCAGATGGCCTCGCCCTGCCCGCTGCGGTCATTGGCGGCGCTACGCGACAGGAATCCTGTGCACGAGGTATTGAGGCCGCTGCGAGCATGCTCCCAGATGCCGTATTGATCCATGATGCCGCTAGGCCCTTTGTCTCAGCCAAAGTTATCTCTGATGTAATCGCCAAATTGGGGCAAGCCGAAGCTGTGATCCCGGCTTTAGCTGTGGCCGATACGATGAAACGGGCAGAAGCTGGCATAATCACCCAGACCCTTGCGCGTGATGGACTTTATTTTGTTCAGACCCCGCAAGGCTTTCACTTTGATAAAATCCACGCCGCCCACAAAGCCCTTGCCTCCATGGGGGTGAATAATCTCACCGATGATGCCGCGGTGGCCGAAGCAATGGGTATGAAAGTTCACATCGTGGCCGGTGATCCAGCCAACCGCAAACTCACCACGATGCAAGACATGCAGGATGCGAATCAAAAAATGAAACAACTGCAAAATACTGAAACCCGTGTGGGCCAAGGCGTGGATTTCCACACCTTCACGACAGGAAAATCAATTTGGCTTTGCGGCGTTGAAATCCCACACAGCCACAGCTTGTTCGGCCATTCCGATGCTGATGTGGCACTTCATGCCATAACCGATGCCTTGCTCGGGTCTATCGGTGAAGGTGACATCGGCACGCATTTTCCGCCATCTGATCCACAGTGGAAAGGTGTTAAATCCGAGATCTTCATTGCCAAAGCTGTCAGCCTCATCAAAAACTGTCGTGGAGAAATCGGCAATGTGGATGTGACCATTCTGGCCGAGGCCCCAAAAATCAGTCCATATCTGGCGGCAATGAAAGCCTCACTTTCGCGCATTTTAGGCATTGCAACAGATCGCATTGCCATTAAAGCCACCACCACTGAAAAGATGGGTGCCATTGGCCGCAAGGAAGGCATGGCCGCAACAGCCATTGCAACTGTGAGATTGCCCGCATGAGCGCAACTGAACTTGTCCAAGCCTTGTTGCAACAAGGCCAAATGGTGGCCACCGCTGAAAGTTGCACTGGCGGCATGGTTGCAGCAGCAATCACGGACATCGCCGGATCATCAGCGGTTTTTGATCGTGGCTTTGTGACTTATTCCAATAATGCCAAAGCAGAGATGCTTGGTGTGCCAGAAAAACTTATTATGGCGCATGGCGCAGTAAGTGAGGCGGTGGCCAAAGCTATGGCACAGGGTGCTCTCAAAAACTCTGCGGCCACATTGGCCATCTCTATTACGGGCATCGCTGGCCCATCAGGCGGCAGCGAAACTAAGCCAGTGGGACTGGTGCATTTTGCCTGCGCCACCAAACGCGGCAAGGAGTGGCATGAGAAAAAGGTCTTTGATGGCGACCGCGCCGCAATACGTTTGGCCGCCCGCGATCATGCCCTTCAAATGTTGGGTAACGCACTCATCGGATAAAGCTGGCGGCCACGCGCTTCAAATGCCTCAAGCACTTTCTCAACAGCGCGGTGCATCAAGCCGCCCACAGCCATTTGCATCAGCTTGCTTTTGAACTCATAATCAACATCAATTGCAACTGTGCATCTCGCGCCATCGATCGGCGTAATCTGCCACACTGCTTTGAGGCTCTTTATTGGTCCATCATCTGACCTGGCAATAACAATTCGCGCAACTGCATTCACCTCAACCATACTGGTGAAAATCACAGACAGGCTTAGCCTATCATAAGCCACCATCAAATCAGCCGCGAAGCTTTTGGTGTCACCAATTTCAGTAACTATAGCGCGAATAGTGGAGCGCTTCACCAACGGCAGAAACTCTTTGTAAGCACTCACATCGGATACTATCGCAAAAGCCCGATGGGCACTCAACGCCACGGCCTTCTTCAATGCGACTTTAGCCATCAGTGAGCAAGCCGTGCTGCCCTAAGCCGCGCAAAATCTTCACCCGCATGATGAGATGAGCGCGTGAGCGGCGATGATGAAACCATCAAGAAACCTTTGGCATAGGCCGTGGCTTCATAAGATTTGAATTCATCCGGCGTAACAAATCGCTCAATGGCGGCATGTTTGCGGCTAGGCTGCAGATATTGTCCAATTGTGATGAAATCGATATCAGCCGAACGCATGTCGTCCATCACTTGCATCACTTGCTCGCGCGTTTCGCCCAATCCCACCATGATGCCGGATTTGGTGAACATGGTTTTATCAAGTTCCTTCACCCGCTGTAACAGTCGCAGGGAATGGAAATAACGCGCACCTGGGCGAATTTTTAAATAAAGTGCCGGAACAGTTTCCAGATTGTGATTGAACACATCTGGCCGTGCTTCCACCACACGCTCTAACGCGCCATCCTTCTTTAAGAAATCAGGCGTGAGAATTTCGATTGTGGTCGCAGGCGACGACGCACGAATGGCCTTTATGGTTTGAACAAAGTGCTCCGCACCACCATCGGCCAAATCATCGCGGTCAACAGAAGTGATCACACAATGGGCAAGGCCCATCGCAGCAACCGCTTCACCCACGCGCTGGGGTTCACTCACCTCAAGCGCATTAGGGATTCCGGTTTTCACATTGCAAAAGGCGCACGCCCTTGTGCATGTGTCGCCCATGATCATGAAGGTGGCATGTTTCTTAGACCAACATTCGCCGATGTTGGGGCAGCCCGCCTCTTCACAAACAGTGACCAGCTTTTTCTCGCGCACCAGTTTTTGTGTTTCAGCAAAAATCGGAGAATTTGGTGCCTTCACCCTAATCCAATCAGGCTTGCGCAATAACGGCGTGTCCGGCCGCTTCACCTTTTCAGGATGTCGGGGCCGGACAGGATTTAGAGTATCGATTAAATTAGCCACTCAGCCTCATCAGCTGCGGTTAGAAATCAACTTGTAGCCATAGAGCACGATGATCGAACCAATGGCACCATAGACGATATCGCCGAGAATACCTGAAATGGCAGCAACGTGCAGAATATCGACAAAAATATAATCACCAACAACACCGCCAACGATACCAAGCACAATTGTCAAGATCCAGCCGAAGCCGAAGCCCAACACTTGCTCTGCGATAGCGCCGCAAATGGCACCAATGATAAGTGCATAAAGCAAATGACCCATATATATCTCCCAATTTATTGTTGCGCCCCATGAGGGACTTCATTGTTAGCGACCAAAGCTTCTCCCCTTGGCCACAGCCCTAAGATAGCGTCAGTTTTTGTTAAGGCAAGACATTCTGTCTCAGCCGCGCTGCACTGCACGCAACACTGCTAGGAGCAGAGTGGCACCGGCGGCAGATACGATCAAGTTACCCCAGAACCAGCCGTGAGATATTTCACCCAAATGTAAGCCAGTGGCATTGGCAATATAGAATCCAATGTATGAGCCGATCACGCCCACAATCAGGTTCCAAATAATGCCGCCAGATCCACCCATAACTTTATGGGCAATGTAACCAGCCAAAATGCCAATCACCACAGTGCCCCAAAAGTGCACATTCCCAAATTCCATCATTTGAATTCTCCTCTTTCTCGGCAGAACATAAGTACGACCTGTGTCAATTCAAGATCACATGTGGATGACTTTGCCATAAGCATCCAGCACACTTTCATGCATCATCTCTGAGAGTGTAGGATGTGGGAATACCGCGTGCATTAATTCTTCTTCAGTGGTCTCCAGGCCCATGGCGATAACAAAGCCTTGAATAAGTTCAGTCACTTCCGCGCCCACCATATGCGCTCCTAAAAGCCGCCCAGTTTTTGCATCGAAAATCGTTTTGATCAGGCCTTGATCTTCGCCCAGCGCAATGGCCTTGCCATTGGCGAGGAACGGAAAGCGCCCCACTTTCACTTCATAGCCAGCGGCCTTGGCCTTGGCTTCTGTGAGTCCAACGGACGCCACCTGTGGCTGGCAGTAAGTGCAGCCGGGGATTTGCTCTTTCTTCATCGGGTGGGCATCAAGACCTTTGATTTTCTCGATGCAGATTACACCCTCATGCTCGGCCTTATGCGCCAACATCGGCGGGCCAGCCACATCACCAATGGCATAGATTCCTGCAACGGATGTGCGGCCGAACCCATCGGCTACGATGCAACCTTTGTCGGTCTTAACGCCCAATGCCTCAAGGCCCAAGTTTTCAATATTACCGACAACGCCGGTAGCGGCAATCACCCGGTCAACCTTTATGGTTTCAGATTTTCCGCCCGCTTCAATCGTTGCCGTAACCGAATCTTTGGCCTTATCCAATTTGGAGACCTTCGCTGATAGGCGGAACTTAATGCCCAGCTTTTCCAATTGTTTCTGCGCGATCTTGCTGATCTCCGCATCCTCCACTGGCATCACCTGATCCATGATCTCAACCACTAAAACATCAACACCCATGGAATTATAGAACGAGGCGAATTCAATGCCGATAGCGCCAGAGCCAACCACCAACAGAGACTTCGGCATAGCCGGAGGCACCATGGCCTCGAAATAACTCCATACCAATTTGCCGTCATGCTCCAGCCCAGGCAACACGCGTGGCCGTGCTCCAGTGGCGATGATGATATGCTTGGCGGTGTAAGTGCCAGCGCCCAATGTGCCCTTAGGCGGCGGATTCTGCGGGTTCATCACTGGCTTGGTAGTCGTACCCACCACAACCTCACCCGGTTTGGTGATTTTGGCCTGCCCCCAAATCACTTGCACTTTGTTTTTCTTGAGCAAGCCACCAACTCCCATGTTGAGGCGGCCAGACACATTGCGCGAGCGCTGCACCACGGCAGCGGGATCAAATGTAATATCCTTAGCGCTGAGGCCATAATCGCCAGCATGCTGCATGTAGTGGTAAATTTCGGCTGAGCGCAGCAGCGCCTTGGTGGGAATGCAGCCCCAGTTGAGACAAATGCCGCCCAGATGTTCGCGCTCGATGACAGCAGCTTTGAAACCAAGCTGTGCTGCGCGAATGGCCGCCACATAACCGCCCGGCCCGGCCCCGATGATCAGAACGTCAAATGCTGTATCGGCCATGTTCAAATCTCCAAAATCTTTTTTACGATAGGCACAAGTGCTTTGCCGATCGCAACAGTATTTGCGGCATCCAAATGGCCGCCGTCGGTTTCATCGGCTTTAGCAACCGTATTCGTGTCAAAGAAATGCACACCGGATTCATCCGCCACGTTTTTATAGTGTTTGGCGAAGAGCTTGGACTCTTCAATGGCATGGCCCCAAAGCTCATTGAACCACGCATCATTGGTCTTCACCAAATGCGGCGGCGACATGATGAGAATTTCAGGCCGTTTATAATTCTCGTTGAACGGAAAGCGCTTAATTGTGTTGACCAGCCGCTCCATGCCCATCGCCGCATCAAAGGCGCGGCACCGATTCGCAAATTTAATATCATTGGTGCCCAGCATGATGATCACCAAATCAAGCGGTTCATGGGTTTTGAGCAACATCGGCAAGGCCACAATGCCATTGCGCTCTGCATCTTCGGTGGGATCAGGAAACACCGTGGTACGGCCACCCATGCCCTCTTCGATTACCCGGGCTTTGTTGTTTAATCCTGCCGCTAAAACATTAGGCCAGCGCACGTCAAATGGATGACGCAAACTCTTGAGAGCCACTGTGCCGTAGGTGAGACTATCTCCGAATGCGAGGATGGATTTCATGATGGTTCCAATCTACCCTACGGCCCTAAAAGACAGAGTATAGTCGTAAGTCACCAGCTGCAAATTTGGTACAAATGTAGCAGCACCAACAATTCGATCGGAAAATGATTTCGCGATCAAAACCAGTCGCACTTTCTCAACTTCTTCTTCTATCCGAATGTCGTTGGCATAACCCATCAACTGCTCGAGTGCACCTTTTGGACAATCACCAGCTTTCAGTTCAATGATCACAAAACCGCCGTCCTTGTCTTTTGCGGTAATGTCAATTTCCCCTGTGGAAACGCGCCGCTCGAAATTATCATCGACGATCTTTAGTCCCGGCTCTAGGCTTTCAATCTGACGCCGTACCGCAGCTTGCATATCCCTCTCAAGATGAAATGCCTGGCCAGTTGGCTCGAGTGGATTATCTTCCTCAAATTCAGAGTCAGGCTTCTCAAGCTCGACTTCGCCAAGTGACTCTTTGAACATGAGATACTTGTTCAAGACAGACCGCGGATTACTGGGTTTCTGATCAAAAGGCGCAGCATGTGTTGTTTTCGCCCAGTTCTTCAGCTCAATCAAATTAGTTTTGATCGCTTCATCTATCCCACCACGCTCACTCTCCCTCAGAGCCTGATCTATCTTCTTCAGATACGACAAATAATAAGTGGCCGATGTTTCCTTTGCACCTGTTCTGACAAAGAACGTCCTGAATTCCTCTGCTGCATAAGACATCTTGAACACTCACACCAACATCAGCCCCGGCTCTTCGAGATACATCTTAATCGCCCCGAGGAACTCAGCACCCAGTGCGCCGTCAATGCAGCGGTGATCAGTTGAAAGAGTCACACTCATTTGCTGCTCCACAACCACCTCCCCGCCGCGCACCACGGCCCGCATTTCACCCGTGCCTACAGCCAGAATAGAAGCCTGCGGTGGGTTCACAATTGCCGCGAAATTCTTAACGCCCATCATGCCCATATTGGAAACGGAGGCGCTGCCACCAGTATATTCTTCCGGCTTCAGCTTGCGCTGTCTTGCGCGTGCACCCAAATCTTTCATTTCTTGGCTGATCGCGGCCAATCCCTTGGTTTCGGCCTTGCGCACCACCGGCGTGATCAAACCGCCGGGGATGGAAACCGCCACGCCAATGTCAGCGTGTTTGTGTTTCACCATAGCCGCCTCAGTCCAAGACACATTAGCATCAGGCACTTTTACCAAAGCCATGGCCATGGCCTTGATGATGAGATCATTGACCGAAACTTTCCAAACGGGTTTGCCATCTTTGTCTTTCGGCGCTTGTGCGTTCAGCCGCTCACGCAAAGGTAATAGGTTTTCCAAGCTGATATCCACCGTCACATAAAAATGCGGTACATGCTGTTTAGATTCCGTAAGACGCCGCGCGATAATTTTGCGCATCCCATCATGTGGCACCAAATCATAGCTGCCCGCTTCAAACATTTTCAGCGTGGCATCATCAGATGGTGGTGCGGCCATGCTCGCAGCAGAAGCTTTCGGCGCTGACGCAACGCCAGCCTTGGCATTCTCCACGTCCTTCACCACGATGCGGCCATGCGGGCCTGATCCGTGTACGGACGAAATTTCGATGCCCTTATCCTTGGCCAAGCGGCGGCCAAGTGGTGAGGCGAAAACGCGCGAACCTGATGCAGGTGCGGCAACTGGTGCGGCTGCCACTGGCGTAGATGGGACACTCGCCTGCGCCTGCGGCAAAGGTGCTGATGCGGCTTTCGGCGCGGCAGCTTTTGGCACATCACTCAGCTTCTCGCCCTCGCCCAAGATCACCGCAATCGGCGCATTCACCAACACATCATCCGTGCCCTCGGCCACAATGATCTTGCCCAGTGTGCCTTCATCAATGGCTTCAATTTCCATTGTGGCCTTATCGGTTTCGATCTCGGCCAGAACATCGCCCGACTTCACCTTGTCGCCTTCCTTCTTCAGCCATTTGGCAAGTTTGCCCTTTTCCATCGTGGGCGAAAGGGCGGGCATAAGAACGGTAACGGGCATGGGCTTTAGCCTTTGTTAGAGAGAACCGAATTTTCCGCAGCGGCTTTGGCTAAATCATCGACCAAAGTTTTGCGGATAATTTCGAGATTGGCGCTGGTGGTGCCGTGGCCCATTTCCTCCATCGAGGCTGAAACTTGTTGCGCGATGCCAGCCAACACGTGACCCCACACATCGGGCTTACCGAAAGCCATAGCATGAAGCGATAGGCTCAAATGCCCATTGGTGATCCAGCCGCGAATAACTTCGCCGGCCTTGGCGTCGTGAAACACTTCATGTGGTGGCTGAAGTTGGTTGGGGTGCGTGTCGTGGCTGTGATCATGGTGATGATGATCGTGGCCATGTTCGTCATGTTTATCTTTAGACATAGAGAACTCCTTTCGCGGCGGCGACAACGTCATCGACTGTTGGCAACGCCAATTTTTCAAGATTTACAGCATAAGGCATCGGCACATCTTTGCCAGCCACCCGGGCGACTGGTGCATCGAGATAATCAAAAGCATGTGTCATAATTTGTGCGGCCAGTTCACTGGTCACCGAGAACCGTGGGAAGCCCTCCTCCACACATACACAGCGATTCGTTTTGCGTACCGAAACCAAAACCGTTTCCAAATCCATCGGCCTTATCGTGCGAAGATCAATAACTTCAGCCTCAATGCCTTCTGCCGCCAATTTCTCCGCCGCACCCAACGCATAAGTCATGCCAATGCCGAAGGACACGATTGTGACTTGGCTGCCAACGCGTGCAATGCGCGCTTTGCCAATAGGCACAACCCAATCATCCAGCTTCGGCACTTCAAAAGACTTGCCATAGAGAATTTCATTCTCAAGGAAGATCACAGGATTAGGATCGCGGATTGCCGCCTTCATCAAGCCTTTTGCGTCAGCCGCCGAATAAGGCATCACCACTTTAAGGCCGGGGATTTGTGAATACCACGCTGCGTAATCTTGGCTGTGCTGTGCGCCAACGCGCGCCGCAGCACCATTGGGACCACGGAACACAATCGAACAACCCATCTGCCCACCAGACATATATAAAGTCTTAGCGGCAGAATTGATGATCTGATCCATTGCCTGCATGGCGAAATTGAAAGTCATGAATTCAACGATCGGCTTAAGGCCCGCAAAAGCCGCACCTATGGCAATGCCAGTAAAACCATGTTCAGTAATCGGCGTATCGCGCACCCGCTCTGGCCCGAATTCATCAAGCATACCTTGTGAGATTTTATAGGCACCCTGATACTGCCCCACTTCTTCGCCCATCAGAAAAACATCTTTATCAGCGCGCATTTCCTCAGACATGGCAGAACGAATGGCTTCACGCACTGTCATGCTGACCATTTCAGTGCCAGCAGGAATTTCAGGATCGGCCATTTCAATTGGTGCTGCGTGGGCAACAGCTGGCGCAGCAACGGGCGCAGCCTCGGCTGCAACAATTGCAGGCGCAGGCGCTTTTGCCGATGCCGTCCCAATCACTGCAATGGGCGTGTTTACTTTCACGCCTTCCGTGCCAGCAGGCACTAAAATTTCAGTGAGAGCGCCTTCATCAATGGCTTCCACTTCCATCGTGGCTTTGTCAGTTTCGATTTCAGCCAAAACATCGCCAGCTTTAATCTGGTCACCAACGTTTTTGAGCCATTTGGAAAGCTTGCCTTCTTCCATGGTGGGAGAAAGTGCGGGCATGAGAATGGTGGGCATCGGATACTCCTCAAGCCACTTTATAAATATCGGTGTAAAGTTCAGACACATCTGGCAGCGCATCTGCTGCTGCAAAATCAGCCGCCGCCGTTACACGGTCACGAATGTCATTGTCGATCTTTTTCAGATCATCTTCCGAAGCAATGTTAGCTTTCAGAATGCGTGCCTTTACTTGTTCGATTGGATCGTGTTCCTCGCGCATTTTTTGCACCTCTTCTTTGGTGCGATACTTGGCTGGATCAGACATCGAATGGCCACGGTAACGATAAGTCATCATCTCCAATATATAGGGGCCTTGACCGGAGCGGCAATGTTCCACCGCACGGTCTGCAGCCTCTTTCACCGCACGCACATCCATTCCGTCCACTTGTTCGGATGGAATGCCGTAAGCCTCACCGCGCGCGGCTAAATATTCAGACTCAGCAGTTGAGCGAGCAGCAGATGTGCCCATTGCATAACGATTATTCTCAATCACAAAGACCACCGGCAATTGCCAGATTGAAGCAATGTTGTAGGTTTCATAGACTTGGCCTTGGTTGGCTGCACCATCACCGAAGTAAGTGAAGCTGACATTCTTATTGCCGCGATATTTATTGGCAAAAGCCAAACCAGCGCCCAGCGGCACTTGCGCACCCACAATACCATGACCGCCATAGAATTGTTTCTCACGGCTGAACATATGCATTGAGCCGCCTTTGCCTTTGGACAGGCCACCCTGCCGGCCCGTAAGCTCGGCCATCACACCCGAGGGCTCTATGCCGCAAGCCAACATGTGGCCATGGTCGCGGTATGAGGTGATGCGCTGGTCGCCTTCGATAGCCGCCATTTCAAGGCCAACCACAACGGCTTCTTGGCCGATATACAAGTGGCAAAAACCACCGATCTGTCCCATGCCGTAAAGCTGCCCGGCTTTTTCTTCGAAGCGACGAATGAGAAGCATGTCGCGGTAAGCTTGCAACTCTTCGTCATTGGTGAAACCAGAATTTTTGAGATCGGTCTTTTTAGACGGCTTCTCTTTCGGTCCCTTGCGGGCCAAATAAGCGGATTTGACGGCCATGAATACTCCCCTATGGCCATCATTCTAACACTAAATCATTGGCAGGAATAGGAAAAGAGAAGATTAACTGGATTTCAGTTTATCTCGCTCAAATGATTGCAAAATCACTGCGGCAAGTGCGCAATGATGTCATGTTTTCCACCCAAATTAAGGTCGCGTCTGGCAATTTCGTCCACCATATCGGCATCAATCGTGCCAGGACGCAGGAGTGAGACACGCTGCTCAAGGGCCTTGCGCTCGGCTGAAACGGTGGTCAATCCCACTTGGGCTGATGCGGCTTTTTCGACTAACTTTTTGCGGAAATCAACATTGCGTGGGCCATAAATTCCCTGCCAGCCAATGGCCACCAACAAGCTGAGGCAGCCCAGCATGACCAGCAACGACAATCGATTCCGTATGAAAACCATGGCCCACTTTTCTGCCACAGGCAGTTAAGTTTGTTTTAACGCACGTCACCGCGATACTTGATTTTGCGACCAAGAGCGCCGATCTATAGCTCATGTTGTCCTCAAGCCGCTTTGTTGTTGCTTCTCATGTCATGACCCTTCTGGCGATGAACGCTGGCAAGGGCCCTTTGTGTTCCTCAACCATTGCCCATAGTGTTGAAACCAATCCGGTAGTCATTCGCCGTTTGATGTCTCAACTTGAAAGCGCTGGCCTTGTTGCGTCCACCAGTGGTCGCGCTGGCGGGTTCTTGCTCACCAAGCCCGCAAATGAAATAAGCCTTGCTTCGATTTATAGTGCGGTTGAAGACGAACAGGTATTTCGCATGCACCGCGAAAGCAACGAACCAGGTTGTGAAACTGCAAGAGCAATTCTGTGCGCATTGATGCCACGCTTGGCGGAAGCATCAAAGGCCATGACAGAAAAGCTGGGCGGCACCATGCTCAACCAAATTGTGCCCGTAATGAAAAACAACGCCCAAGCCGCAATGGCTTGAGCGTTATCACATTTCAATGTGGCGCTAACTCAGCCCTTCATGATTGAACGGCCAGCATAAACGGCTTGGCTGCCCAACTCTTCTTCGATGCGCAGTAACTGATTATATTTGGCCAACCGATCAGAGCGCGCCAATGAACCGGTTTTAATCTGGCCGCAGTTGGTAGCCACAGCTAAATCAGCAATGGTTGAATCTTCGGTCTCTCCCGAACGGTGCGACATAACAGCGGTGTAACCTGCTTTATGCGCCATTTCCACAGCTTCTAAGGTTTCAGTCAGCGAACCAATTTGGTTGACCTTCACCAGAATGGAATTGGCCACGCCGTCTTTAATGCCACGGCTCAACCGCTTGGTGTTGGTAACAAACAGATCATCACCCACCAGCTGAATTTTTTTGCCGATCGCGTCAGTGATCTTTTTCCAACCAGCCCAATCATCTTCTGAGAAACCATCTTCGATGGAAATGATCGGATAACTGGCGGCCAGCTTGGCCATATAAGTTACTTGATCATCAATGCTGCGGGTCTTGCCCTCGCCTTCATAAACATAAGCACCGTTCTTGAAGAACTCAGTGGCCGCACAATCCATGCCCAGATAAACATCTTTGCCAGCTTTGTAACCAGCTTGGTCAATCGACTTCATCACAAAATCCAAAGCCGCTTCTGCCGACGGCAAGTTTGGCGCAAAGCCACCTTCATCCCCCACATTGGTATTGTGGCCCGCTTTTTTCAAAGCCGACTTCAAAGTGTGGAAAATTTCTGCGCCACAACGCAAAGCCTCTTTGAAGTTGCTCGCACCAACTGGCAAGATCATGAACTCTTGGAAGTCGATTGGGTTATCAGCATGCACCCCGCCATTGATAATGTTCATCATCGGCACCGGCAACGTGCGAGCAGCAGTGCCGCCCACATAACGATAAAGCGGCAGGCCAGCTGATTCGGCAGCCGCCTTGGCAACTGCAAGCGAAACTCCCAAAATGGCATTGGCGCCAAGCTTTGCTTTATTGGCGGTCTTGTCGAGCTTAATCATCGCTTGATCAATGGCGATCTGGTCTTCGGCTTCATAGCCTACCAGTAAGTTGGCGATGGCCCCATTAACCGCAGCAACCGCCTTGGTAACGCCTTTGCCCATATAACGCTTCTTATCACCATCACGCAGCTCAACTGCCTCATGGGCACCCGTAGAAGCCCCTGATGGCACCGCCGCACGGCCAAAAGCACCATCTTCCAGCACCACATCAACTTCCACTGTGGGATTGCCACGGCTATCAAGGATTTCGCGGGCATGAATTGCGGTTATGGCGGTCATAAATCTCTCCAAATGCTGTTTCGCTGATCTAATTCTAAGGGGCTTATGGCCACGCGTGATGACAAAATCAAGAAATTTGAGGGGCGCACATCAAATTATTAGGTTCGAGCATTAAATACCACCCTGCCGATTTATTTTTAGGCAATCTTGTTCCCGTCTTAAATATCGCTTATGGCCAGAAACAATCACATGCGATCCCTCACCCCCATTTTGAATTTTGCACTACTGGCCTCAAGTCTTGCACTTGCCGCTTGCATGAACGATCAACCAGTTGATCTTGAAAGCCGCCCCATAGCGCTAGACCAAAGTGCGGCTATGGCTGGCCAAGCCTCAGGCAGCAATGCCGCAATCGTGGCCCAGTTGGAGCCAACCACCAGCCCCACCTATGTCACGCTAACAGTGTCACACACCGCTGAACCCATGGCGTCGTCAACAAATAACCCTGGCACACCACTCACTTCCGGGAGTGGTTTTGTCGTTTCAGCAGATGGTTATGTGGTGACGGCCGCGCATGTGGCGGTTGCCGTTGGCAATGAAATTTCCGCCCGCGCCGCCAATGAAAGAATTTATACCGGAGTAGTCAGCGCCATTGACCGTTCCAATGATATGGCCTTGATCAAACTGCGCAGCTTTAACGGCCGCACGGTGGTGCCAGCAGCGCCTGCCTGTCTTGCCAAAGACGCGCTGGTTTTCACATACGGCAAGCCTCATGGCCACGGCGATACAGCGCGCCTCGGCTCATTCCAAGCTCTGCATTTTGGCCGCACAGTAGCTTACGGCAATTATGGTTATAGCGATGCCATGGTGCTTCACATGGGCACTGAGCGCGGTGAATCAGGTGGCCCCGTATTTAATGCTCAAGGCCAATTGGTGGGCATGGTGGTTTCAACACTGTCTGACGCGAGCGGCGAATCCCTCACACTGGCTCACGCCCAACATTCAAACACCATCGCGCGTTTTATCTGCGCCAATGGCGTGTGCCCTGCGGGCTGGCAACCACTGGCGACCAAGCCTGTTGATAATTGTGGCTAACACCCGCTCATAAAAAAGGCCGCCCATGTGAGCGGCCTTTCGCTTTATTCAGTGGGCTGACGAAGTTAGTTGCGTGCCTTATCCACCAACTTATTCTTTGCAATCCACGGCATCATTTCGCGCAGTTTCGATTCGAAGTTTGAACGGCTCAAACGAATAGGATGCATTGCGCAGAACAACCCAAGTAAATTGCGCACGTTTGATTTTTTGCTAATGTGACAAGAACGCCACAGATATGAATCTACAAAATATTGAAA
>Ga0209483_1000302_pt1 | contig 45345 bp, 37 predicted proteins | sample NGEPerA_FD_184508 | JGI IMG/M metagenome (GOLD analysis project Ga0209483, IMG submission 184508) | Arctic peat soil microbial communities from the Barrow Environmental Observatory site, Barrow, Alaska, USA - NGEE PermafrostL2-A... | ecosystem: Environmental > Terrestrial > Soil > Wetlands >...
CGCCACGCCCGTCCCCCACACCGAAGACGAGCTCGCAGCGATCGCCTATAACGCCGACGGCCTGGTGGGCGCCATCGTCCAGGATGCCTCGGACGACGCCGTCTTGATGTTCGCCTGGATGAATGCCGAGTCGCTGGTCAAGACGCTGGAGACCGGGCGGACCTGGTTCTGGAGCCGCAGTCGCCAGGAGTACTGGTGCAAGGGCGAGACGTCGGGCGACCGCCAGTACGTGCGCAGCGTGCGCTACGACTGCGACGGTGACGCACTGCTCGTGACCGTCGACCAGGAGGGTGCCGGGGCCTGCCACACCGGCAACCGGACCTGCTTCTTCCGGGCGTTCGGTGACGATGCGGCGGGGGAGCCGACGGGATCGTGACCGACCCGACCGGTCCCGGGATCGACGGCTTCCGCAAGCTCGCACGCGCCCACCGGATCGTCCCGGTGTGGCGTGAGTTGGTGGCCGACACCGTCACACCGGTCGCCGCGTTCCTCCAGATCGTCGGAACCGGCGACACCAGCGGCTTCCTCCTCGAGTCGGTGGAAGGCGGAGAGCGGTGGGGCCGCTACTCGTTCATCGGGCGCAATCCACTGGCCACCCTGGTGGCCCAGGGCCACGAGGTCACCACCCGCGGCGCGCTCGACCTCGACGCACTGACCGCTGGGGGCGTGACCGGCCACCACGGGGTGCTGGCCGCCCTCGAGGCCCTCCTCGATGCCGTCGACTCGCCCGACCTCCCGGACCTGCCCCCGCTGCACGCGGGCCTGGTGGGCTACCTCGGGTACGACGTGGTCCGTGAGGTGGAGCACCTGCCCGATGTGCCCCCCGACGACCTGGGCCAGCCCGACGCCGTCCTGGCCGTGATCGGCCAGCTGGCCGCCTTCGACCACTGGCGCCAGCGGGTCGTCCTCATCGACAACGTGGTGGTGGACCCGGCGTGGAGCGACGACCAGCTCGACGCGGCCCACGTTGCCGCCGAGGCGCGACTCGACGAACTGGCCGCCGACTGCGTCCGGCCGGCCATCGAGGCCCCCCGGCTGCTCCCGCCCCGCCAGGCGCCTCCCGGCGACGTCACCCGCACCATGACCGACTCGCTTTACATGGACGCCGTGGGGGCGGCCAAGGAGCACGTCCTGGCCGGCGACATCTTCCAGGTCGTGCTGTCCCAGCGATACGACTTGGCCGACCTGGGCGCCGACCCCTTCGACGTGTACCGGGTGCTGCGCCTGGTGAACCCCAGTCCGTACCTCTACTTCCTGCGGTTCCCCGAGGTCACCGTGGTCGGCGCTTCGCCCGAGCCCATGGTTCGACTGCGGGAGGGCACGGTCATCTCGCGACCCATTGCCGGTTCACGGCCCCGGGGGACCACCCCGGAGGAGGACCTCCGCCTCGAGGGCGAACTTCTAGAGGACCCGAAGGAGGTGGCCGAGCACGTCATGCTCATCGACCTGGCCCGCAACGACGTGGGCCGGGTGGTCAGCTTCGGCACCGAGGTGGTCGACGAAGTGATGGTCGTCGAGCGCTACAGCCACATCATGCACCTGACCTCGCAGGTGTCCGGCAGCCTGGCCCCGGGCAAGGGGCCGGTCGACGTGCTGCGCGCCACCCTGCCGGCCGGCACCCTGTCCGGGGCACCCAAGGTGCGGGCCATGGAGATCATCGACGACCTCGAGCCGACCAAGCGCGGCGTCTACGGCGGGGTGGTCGGCTACCTCGACTTCAGCGGCAACCTGGACACCGCCATCGCCATCCGCACCATGACGGTAACTCCGGACGGCCGGGCATCGGTCCAAGCCGGTGCCGGCATCGTGGCCGACTCCGACCCGACGTCGGAGAACGAGGAGTGCGCCCACAAGGCCGCAGCCATGTTGTCAGCCGTCGCCATGGCCCGAACGATGGGGCCCCGGTCGGGCACGCCGCGTTCCCCGGCGGACGGCGGCACGACATGACCACCACCGTCGCCAGCGGCACCGATGCCCTGGCTTCCGGTGTGGCGGCCCGGGTGGTCGCCCGCGACGTGCTGTCGGTCAGTGGCCCCGACGCCCGCACCTACCTGCAGGGCCAGTGCAGCCAGGATCTTGACGGCCTGGCGATCGGCGCCACCACCGAGGCGCTCCTGTTGAGCCCGCAGGGAAAGGTCGACGCCTACCTCCGGGTCACCCGGACCGGGGAGGAGACCTTCGTGCTGGACGCCGACCGCGGCTGTGGCGAAGCGGCCCGGGTCCGGCTCGAGCGGTTTCGGCTCCGCACCAAGGTCGAGATCGTGCCACTCGACTGGGTCTGCCTTTCGCTGCGGGGTCCGTCAGTATCCACCGGGGCCGTGGCGCCGGGCCCCACGTTGGTCCTGGCCGTCGACTGGCCGGGGTGGTCGGGAGTGGACCTCCTCGGGCCGCGGCCGGACGGCGATCCGGAGCTGGTTGGGTGGCTGCCCGACGGGGCCGTCCGCTGCGCAGCCGATCCATGGGAGGCCGCCCGGATCGAAGCCGGGGTTCCGGTGGGTGGGCGCGAGGTCACCGAGTCCACCATCGCCGCCGAAGTTGGCCTGGTGGAGCGCACCGTGTCGTTCACCAAGGGGTGCTTCACCGGACAGGAGCTGGTGGCACGGTTGGACGCCCGGGGATCGAAGGTGGCCCGCCGCCTCCGGGGACTGGTTGTGGCTGACGGGGACCGACCCCCGGTCGGGGCTGCGGTGTGGACGACCGATGGGGAACACGAGGTCGGGACGGTCACGTCGGCGGCGTGGTCGGACCGCAGAGGGGCGACCGTGGCGTTGGCCACCCTGCATCGCCGGGTGGAGCCACACGACCAGGTCACGCTGCGCGGGGACGGCGGCGAGGCGGTGGCCGAGGTCTGGGACCTCCCGCTCACCGGTCCCTGAGATCCGTCCGACGTCCGCACCGGCATTCGGACGGGGTGTCCGGGACGCGCTACGTTGCCCCGCAGGCTGGATGCACCCGGTGAGGCGCCGGGGGAGGCCGACCGAACTGGGGGAGTGGACATGACGACCGACACACCGACGGGTGGCCGACCCGATGGCGGCGTGGAGATGGAATCCGACCACATCACCACGTCGACGCGCGACCCGGGTGAGATGCGTGAGCAGTTCGAGCGATGGCTGCGGACCACCCTCCCGGCCGGCAGCAACGCCCGGGTGCTCGAGTTGACCAGCCCCGAGAGCAACGGGATGTCCTCGGAGACACTGCTCGTCGACGTCGCCTGGACCGAGGACGGCGCCGAGGTGACCAGGCGCCTGGTGGCCCGGGTGGAGCCGCCGGCCACCGACTACCCGGTATTCACCACGTACGACCTCGACATGCAGTTCCGGGTCATGCGGCTGGTGGCCGCCCATACCGCCGTCCCGATCCCGGAGACCCACTGGTACGAGCCGGACCCTGCGGTCCTGGGCGGTGCCTTCTTCGTCATGGACCGGGTCGATGGCATCGTCCCGCCCGACGTCCTGCCGTACACGTTCGGCGACAACTGGGTCTTCGACGGCACCGCGGAGGCCCGCCGCACGATCCAGGACTCGGCCATCCGGGCCATGGCCGGCATCCACTCGATCACGCCGGCAGACCACGACCTCGGGTTCCTCGACCACGACCAGCCGGGTGCCACGGCGCTCGAGCGGAGCCTCAACCATTGGAAGGACTACCTCGAGTGGGTGGTGGGGGACACGCGGTCCCCACTGCTGGATGACTGCTTCGCCTGGCTGACCGAGAATCTGCCGACCGACACCGGTCCCGACGCCCTGTCGTGGGGAGACGGGCGCATCGGCAACATGATGTTCCGGGACAACGAGGTGGTCGCCGTCCTCGACTGGGAGATGGCGGCGGTGGCGCCACCCGAGGTCGACCTCGGGTGGATGTGCTACCTCCATCTGTTCTTCCAGGACCTCGCCGTCCAGCTCGGTGCTTCCGGCCTGCCGGACATGTTCCGCCCGAGTGACGTCCGGGCCACCTACGCCCAGGCGGCGGGCCGCCAGCCCGGCGACCTGCGGTGGCACATCGCCTATGCGGCCATGCGGCACGGGGTGATCATGCGGCGGGTGACCGAGCGGTCGATCTTCTTCGGGGAGGCCGAGGCCCCGGCCGACATCGACGACCTCATCATCCATCGGGCCACGCTGGCCGGCATGCTCGACGGCACCTACTGGGAGGACGTCGGCCTCTGAGCCAACGACGGCCCGGCGGGCGAGCCGCTACAAACCCTGAACCTCTAGTTGAGCCTCAAGCTCCAGGTGAGGTTTAGGTAGAGGGCGTTGCGAGGGCTACGAACCGGTTGCATCGGTGGACGGGCTTCGCAGAGCCTCGTCAGACGGCGGTCGGAGGTGGACGACCATCCGGGTCCCGGGTGCGTGGTCCGGGCCGATGGGCGATTCGGCGTGGACGTGGGCACCCATGGCCAGGGCCAGCTCGGCCACGATGGCGAGCCCCAGACCCGAACCGCCTTGGCGTCCCCCGTCCCGGTCCGTTGTGACGTGGCGGTCGAATACCCGGCTCAGCAGGTCGGCCGGGATGCCCGGCCCGTCGTCGTCGACCCACACGACGGCTCCGTCGGACCCTCCGCCCACGCCGACCACCACCAGCCGGCTGGCGAACGACGAGGCATTCTCGACCAGGTTGGCGAGCACCTGGCCGAGCCGGTCGCTGTCGGCCGACACCGGACAGGACACGGCTGAACCTGGTGCCAGGTGCAGGTCGATCCCAAGATCGGCGGCCCGGGGCTGGAAGCCGCCGATCACCTGCTGGACGATCAGGGCGGCGTCGACGGTGCGCAGCTCGAAGGAGAACCGGTCGGCGTCGAGCCGGGCCAGTTCGAGCAGGTCCTGGACCAGTCGCTCGAGCCGCCGAGCCTCGGTACTGATGACGGCAGCCGCCGCCCGGGGGTCGTCGGTCGCCCCGTCGAGGACAGCATCGGCGTAGCCCAGGATGGAGGTGAGCGGGGTGCGTAGCTCGTGGGAGACGGACATCAGGAACTGGCGCTCCTGGTCACGGGCCCGGGCCAGGGTCCCGCCCATGGAGTTGATCGACTCGGCCAGCTGGGTGAATTCGGGGACCTCGCGCCGGGCGACGGCCACCTTGGCGTCGAGGTCGCCCGCGGCGATCCGCTGGGTGGCGTCGACGGCCGCCACCACCGGGCGGGAGAACCGCCGGGCGAGTGTGGCGGCCACCAGGGCGGCGGCCGCCACGGCGACCAGGCCGATGAGGCCGAAGTACCGGACACCGTTGAGCGGGCTGTGGACCTGGCGCGTGACCACCAGCACCGGAGTGCCCGCCGTCCGGGCCGCCAACGGGGTGGGGACGGCCGAGAAGGCGAGCAGGGACGCGGTGTGCCCGGTGACCTGGCGCCCGGCCAGGAGGGCCGCGGGCTGGATCCGCGCCGTCGGGAGACCGGCCTCGAGCGCCGGGGCGACGGTGCCGTCGGGGGCCAGGAGCACGAACTGCACGGAGGAGAAGTTCCCGGCGCTGGTCACGACGGCCAGCTCCTTGCGGAACGAGGCCACGGTCAACCCCGACCGGTCCGAGAACGTGGACGAGATGGCCTTGGCCTCGCCGGCCAGCTCCCGCTGGGAGTTCAAGATGATGGCGCGCCGGATGAGCACGTAGCTGCTGACGCTGGTGGCGACCACGGTGGCCACCACCAGGGCGATGATGGCGATCGTCAGGCGTCGTCTCACGGATACGCCGGCCGGGGACCGTTGGTGGGACCCCGGACCGGACGGCCGGGTGCGGACAGCGGGTGGGAGGTCATCCGAGCCGGTAGCCGACGCCCCACACGGTGGCGAGCGGGAGGTCGGTGCCGAGCTTCTTGCGCAGTTGGCGGACGTGGACGTCGACCGTCCGCTCGTCGCCGAACCAGTCGGGCCCCCAGACGCCGTCCAGGAGTTGCTGTCGGGACAGCGCCAGCCCCTGATTGGCGACCAGGAATGCCAGCAGGTCGAACTCCCGGGTGGCCAGCGGGACCACCTCGTCCGCCACCCGTGCCTCGCGGCGGCCCGGGTCGACCGCCACGTCGCCGAACTCGACCACCGGCTGTCCCGCTCCCGTCGAGCTCGGGGACGTGCGTCGGAGGATGGCGTGCACCCGGGCCACCAGCTCCCGCGCGCTGAACGGTTTGGTGACGTAGTCGTCGGCTCCGAGCTCGAGGCCGAGGACGCGGTCGACCTCGTCGTCGCGGGCGCTCAAGATGAGCACGGGCACCGGCGGGGATGCCGCGGCGAGCTGTCGGCACACGTCTAGACCGTCGAGCGCACCGGGCAGGCCGAGGTCGACGATGACCAGACAAGGAGCCTCGCGCCCGATGGCGGCCAGGCCGCGTTCGGCGTCGTCGGCCTGCACCACCCGGAAGCCGTCCCGACGGAGATACATGGCCACCAGGTCACTGATGTGATGATCGTCCTCGATCACCACCACGCTCATGTCGGCGCTGCCCATCGGACCAGCCTGCCACCGCATGCATCCCGGGGGGCGCCATCGTTAGGAAAGTGTGAGGAGGCGAACCGGTCCGGTCCGGCGGCGGGGCTGGGCGGCGGGGCCGATTGGCGCGGAGCGTGGCACGGTCGGTCGGGTCCCACCCACCACCGACCCGGGGCAGGGCGCCGGTAGGCTGGCCGGGCATGCCGGCCTACCTCGACACGATCCTCGTCGCTCATCGCGCCGCCACGGCGGCCGACGGTCGCACCATCGCGGCCGCGGTCGAAGCCGCCGAGCGGCAGCTGGACGCCCGCCGGAGCCTGGACGGCCCGGACGGTCCGCGGGATTTCGTGGCTGCCCTCGAGGCGGGCCGGGCCGCCCGGGGCATGGCCGTGATCTCGGAGATCAAGCGCCGGTCGCCGTCCAAGGGCGACCTCGATCCGACACTGGACCCTGCCGTGGTCGCCGCCGACTACCAGGCGGGCGGGGCCTCGTGCTTGTCGGTCCTCACCGACGAGGCGTTCTTCGGCGGGAGCCGGACCGATCTCGAGGTAGCCCGGGCGGCATGCACATTGCCGGTACTGCGCAAGGACTTCACGGTGGGCCCGCTCGATGTGTGCGACGCCCGGTTGATGGGTGCTGACGCCGTGCTGCTGATCGTGGCCGCCCTGGAAGACACCGAGCTGGCCGACCTCCTCGGTCTGGCCCGGACGCTCGACCTGGCGCCGCTGGTCGAGGTCCACGACGAGCCCGAACTGGATCGGGCCCTGGCCGCCGGGGCCGACCTCATCGGTGTCAACCAACGGGACCTGCGGACCTTCGAGGTCGATCGGGAGCGGGCCCTGCGCATGGGGGAGCGGATGCCCGAGGGCGTGGTCGCCGTGGCCGAGTCCGGGATCCGCGGTGCCGCCGACGTCGAGCGCCTGGCGTCAGTGGGGTACACGGCGGTACTGGTGGGGGAGACCCTGGTGCGCTCGACCGACCGGTCGTCGGCCGTCGACGGACTGCTCGGCGCCCGGGCATGAGCGTGGCGCCGGCCGATGGGTCGGAGTTGTTCGTCAAGATCTGCGGGGTGACCTCGGAAGCCGATGCGCTGCTGGCCGTGGGCATGGGTGCCTCGGCCGTGGGGTTCATCTTCGCCCCGTCGCCCCGCCAGATGGCCCCCTCGGCTGTCGCCGACATCGTGAAGCGCCTGCCCCACGAGACAGTGACCGTCGGGGTCTTCCGGGACGAGTCCCCCCGCCGTGTGGTGGAGATCGCCGGACAGATCGGGTTGCGGGCCGTGCAACTCCACGGCTTCGAGTCGGCCGAGGACTCCCGGTGGGTCGCCGAGCGGGTCAACTGGACGATCAAGGCATTCCCCGCCGGACACCGGAACATCGAGCGCTTTGGAGAGTACGGGGCCCAGACGCTGCTGGTGGACGGACCCAATCCCGGTTCGGGCGAGCTCTTCGACTGGCGCCTGGCCGAGGGCGTGGTCGATCCGACCCGGCTGCTGGTCTCCGGGGGCCTCCGGCCCGACAACGTGGCCGGGGCCGTGGCCCACCTCCACCCCTGGGGCGTGGACGTGTCGAGTGGCGTGGAGTCCTCGCCGGGGGTGAAGGATCCCGGCAAAGTGCGTGACTTCATCGTGGCCGCCCGCGAGGCGGTCCGGCTGGCCGCGGTCGAGCGGGGCGATGCCGCGGATGCCACTGATGTCGGCACGGGTTCACGCAGCGCGACCGACCTCTTCGATTGGCAGGACGACGCGTGACCGACCCTCCGGCCTCCTCGGCCAAGATCCCCACGGCCCCCCGTTCCTGACGGGGCCGTCGACCGATACCGAACAGCGAGCAGCAGACGATGACCCCTGAGCCCACCACCGCAGCGCCCATCATGGGCGACCCCGGACCCACTGGCCGCTTCGGCGACTTCGGGGGGCGCTACGTCCCTGAGTCCCTCGTCCCGGCCTGCATCGAGCTCGAGACGGCCTTCCGCGCCGCGTGGGCCGATCCCGCCTTCCGGGCCGAGTTGCACACCATCTTGGCGAACTACGGCGGTCGGCCCACCCCGGTCACCACTTGTGGGCGCCTGTCGGAGGAGCTCGGGATCCAGGTCCTGTTGAAACGCGAAGACCTGACCCACACCGGGTCCCACAAGCTCAACAACGTGGTCGGCCAGGGTCTGCTGGCCCGGCGGATGGGCAAGCGGAAGCTCATCGCCGAGACAGGGGCGGGCCAGCACGGAGTGGCCACCGCCACCGCGGCCGCCCTCTTCGGGATGGAGTGCATCGTCTACATGGGCGAGATCGACACCCAGCGCCAGGAGCTCAACGTCTTCCGCATGGAGCTGCTCGGCGCCACGGTGGTGCCGGTGACGAGCGGCAGCCGCACCCTGAAGGACGCGGTCAACGAGGCGCTGCGGGCGTGGGTGGCCACCGTCGACGACACGCACTACTGCCTGGGATCGGTGATGGGTCCCCATCCGTACCCGTGGATGGTGCGGGAGTTCCAGCGGGTCATCGGTGACGAGGCCCGGGCCCAGTGCCGCGAGCTCCTGGACGGCGATGACCCCGACCTGGTGGTGGCCTGCGCCGGCGGCGGGTCCAATGCGGCGGGCATCTTCGCCGGGTTCGCCGATGCCACCTCGGCCGAGTTGGTGGCCGTGGAAGCCGCCGGCGGTGCCGCCGTCACCACGGGGATCCCGGGGGTGCTCCACGGCATGCGCAGCGCCCTCATCCAGGACGAGGCCGGCCAGATCCTCGAGGCGGAGTCGATCTCGGCCGGACTCGACTATCCGGGCATCGGGCCCGAGCACGCCCATCTCGCCGACCTCGGACGGGCCCGGTACGAGGCAGCTGGGGACGAGTCGGTCCTCGAGGCGTTCCAGCTCCTGGCCCGGACCGAGGGCATCCTGCCGGCCCTCGAGTCGGCCCACGCCCTGGCCTGGGTGGTGGACGCCGCCGGGCGGGGCGAGATCGCTCCGGGCTCGACGGTGCTGATCAACCTGTCCGGTCGGGGCGATAAGGACGTCGCCCAGGTCCGCGACATCCTGCGGGGCCGGGCATGACGGCACCCACGGCCACCCCGGGCCTGCTCGAGTCCGCCCTGCGGGCCCGACGCGACGCCGGCCACAAACTGCTGGTCCCCTACATCACGGGCGGGCTCGACGACGAGTGGCTGCTCGTCCTTGAGGCGTTGTCCGGTGCCGGGGCCGACGCCATCGAGGTCGGGATCCCCTTCTCCGACCCGATGATCGACGGGCCCGTCATCCAGGAGTCGTCCCTGCGGGCCCTCGCCCGGGGGACGACACCCGAGGGCGTGCTGGCCGACCTCAGCCGGGTGGACGTCGGGGTGCCGCTCGTGATCATGACCTACTACAACCTGATCTACCGGGCCGGACACGCCCGCATCGCCGGGGACATGCATCAGTCGGGCGTGTCGGGGGCGATCATCCCCGACCTGCCCCTGGAGGAGGTGGGGGACTGGGCCACGGCGGCCGACGCCGAGGACGTGGCCACCGTCCTCCTGGTGGCGCCGTCCACTCCGGAAGAACGGATCGCCGCCATCTGCGAGCGGTCCCGTGGCTTCGTCTACGCCGTGGGTCGCATGGGCGTGACTGGCGAGCAGTCGGTGCTGGCCGACTCGGCCCGTGGGGTGGCGGCCCGCATCCGGCCCCATACCGATCTGCCCGTATGCGTCGGGATCGGCGTGTCGAACCCGGACCAGGCCAAAGCGGTGTGCGAGGTGGCCGACGGTGTGGTGGTCGGCTCCGCGCTGGTGCGGCGTCTGCTCGAGGGAGCGGGTCCCGACGGGGCGGCTGAGTTCGTCGGCTCCCTACGGGCGGCCATCGACGCCGGCTGACGGATCGCACATCGGGTCCACGCCTTGAGGTGGGGACCGGGAGTACCGTGGTCGCCGTCACCGGAGGTCCGGGGGACACTAGGAGGCGGAGCCTGTTGACAGCTGCAGAGACCACTGGATCGTCGACCGGGGAACCGACTGGGCAAGCGGGAGCGACGTCGACGCCGTCGACCGCCTCGACGGCCCCACCCGGTGGCGACGAGGTCTACCCACCCGAACCGCAGGCCGGCATGTCGGTCGTGTGGATCACCCTCGTCGTCATCCTGGTCGGGACGCTGCTGATCGTCCTGGTCGTCGGCGGAGTCCGGCACTGGGTGGCGCTCCACACCGGCATCCTCAACGGGGGACCGGACAAGTACTACAACTTCTGGTCCGGGTTCGGCTCCGACCTCGGCGAGGCCACCCTCATCAGCGCCGTCGGCGTCGGCGTGTACACGGGGGCGCGGCGGGTGAACTGCCACACCAAGGGCTGTTGGAGGATCGGCAAGCATCGGCTGGACGGCACCCCCTACGTCCTGTGCCGCCACCACCATCCGGGCGTCCCGTCCAAGGGCGCGTCCCATCAGCACATCCTCGAGCAGCACCGGCGCTACCAGGAATCCCAGCGGTCGACGGCGCCCTGAGCCGGGCCGACGGATGGGCCACCGCCCGCGTTACGGGCTCTGCACGTTGAACTGGGGACTGTGATGCAGAGTGGTTTCCTGACTCCCGAACCCCAGCGGGACCTGGCGACCAAGCTCTGACTCGTGCTCGCAATAGTTGCCTGCCCATGAACGGCACTTTGATGGCAGTGCCCCTGCCTCACATCGGAGTGCCTTAGGTTGGTTGCGTGTCCGGCATCGTCTTGGTCGCCGTCGCTCTTGGGCTGTCGAACTTCGCAGCCGCAATCGGCATCGGCCTGTCGGGGGTTGATGGGCGACTCCGCATCCGCATCGCAATCATCTTCGGCTTCTTCGAAGCCGCAATGCCATTGCTGGGGCTTCTCGTCGGCCACCGGGTAGCTGGGTCCATCGGTTCATCCGCCTCCTCCTTGGGCGGCGGACTCCTTATCGCCACAGGTCTCTATACGTTCGTCCAGGCCAGGATGGTTGTCTCTGAGGTGGCTGGGCCGAACACTACGGGGAAGCTCATCCTCACCGGCGCTGCTCTGAGCATTGACAATCTGGTGGTCGGCTTTGCTCTCGGCGCTTACCAGGTGCCACTCGTGGAGGCCGCAGTTGTCATCGCCGTGGTGAGTGTCGGAATGTCCCTTATCGGTCTGGAGGTAGGTCGCCGACTGGGCCGATCGGTCGAAAAGTGGAGCGCAGAACTCGGAGGTGCCGTCCTCGTCCTCGTGGGCACTCTCATCGCCACGGGAGTCCTCTAAGGGGTGTCCCTGACCAGTGACCCACAGCGGCAAGAGTGGGATTGGCGAGGCGGACAACACCGAAGCGCTCCCTCGGTAAGAATCTGTGGGTGACCATCTCACCAGGTCCCCGGAATCCTCAAGCTGCCACTTGGAGCGACCCCGACCGAGTGGATCACTTCCTGACCAGGATCGGTGGATTGGCTCCACGGGCTGCAGGTGAAGAGGTACTGGTATCAGTTCTGCCTGAGTCACCTCGTTCCGTGCTTGACCTGGGTTGTGGTGACGGAAGGCTGGCTGCTCTTGTCCTCGAACATCGACCTAGTGTCGAGAGCGTCGTAGCAGTGGACTCGTCGGTTGCCATGCTCGGCTATGCCAGAGATCGATTCAACGGCGACCATCGGGTACACGTTCGAGAGTGGAGCCTGGATGATCCGCTGACGCCGCTTGGATCATTCGATGTTGTTGTCGCTGGCTTTTCTGTCCACCACGTCGAGGACCTGCGAAAGCAGGTCCTTTTCAGTGAGATCGCTGCACAACTCTCCGACGACGGAGTGTTTGCCAATCTGGAAGTTGTCGCCTCAGCCACCCCCGAGCTTCACCGCCAATTCCTGAATCTCATTGGCCGTTCTGATGATGACCCGGAGGATCGACTTGCTCCTGTCGAAGCCCAACTTCTCTGGATGCGAGAAGCCGGGCTGTCGCAAGTGGACTGCCTACGGCGGTGGCGAGGGTTTGCACTTCTCGTAGGCCACGCGCGCTGAGTTCCGAGGCCAGGCGGGGTGCACTTGACCATCGGCTCGGGGCTCGATGGGGCTAGGTTCGTCGGAGCTAGCGTGACGACCAAGGGTTGATGAGTTCAATGCTGACGCCGGCGAAGTCCTTCTCATTTCTCGTCGCTAGCCGTGCGTCATGGGCCCGGCAGATCGCAGCAATCTGAGCGTCGTATCCACTGATCGGCATTCCCTGACGATCGCGATGGTCGACGATCTCCGGATAAAACGTGGCGGCGGCGGCATCGAACGGGAGTACATCTTGGGTGAACCGGTCGAACACCTCCATCGCGGCTTCCCGCAGTGTGGCCTTCCGTTTGCCACTGGGAAGCCGCTCGATGCCGTAGAGAATCTCGGCCAACGTGATTGCCGTGATTCGCAGCTCGTGATGACCTTGTGCGAGCACCCATGTTCGAACTGCGGCTGAGGGTTCGACCCTCATCAGCTCAGAGACGACATTGGTGTCAGCGACGATCACGTTGTGAAGTCGACAGCTCGGGGCGGTGCGGAACGAGACGGAAGGTCGAGGTCGATGCCTCCAAGTTCACCAAATCGGGCCACGAGTACATCGAGGAGGCTTTCATCGTCGCCTGGCTCTCGGACCGCCTCGACGAGAATCGCGCGCATTTCGGCTTCCATCGACCGACCATGGGCGGCCGCCCGGACCCGCAGTCGCTCTCTCACCGTGTCGTCCAAGTTTCGAATGCTCACTGCTGCCAACACGACCACCTCCGCTAGCAATGCTATCACCGAAGGCGACCGACCAATGATGTCGATTCTGAAAGTGTTGTGAACGGGATGGCGACCGTCTCCTATCACCAATGATGTGGGCGCATAGTCCAGCGCTGAGTGCTTGCCCTCCGCGAACTGCCACCGACCGGCCCTTCGAGGCATGTGGATAACCAGCTAGCGATGGCAGATTTCGATGATGCCGACGACCCCGCCCGGACGCGGGTGGCTGAACGGCCCGATCAGACCGAGAGTCCGACCACGTCGTCCACGGTTACGCCGTCACCCGGGATGCTGCCCAGGTAGGGGGCACTTAAGGCGAAGATCCCGCCGTCGGTGGCGATAAGCCAGTAGCCGGTGCCCGATGGCACGGATGCCATTCCCACGATGGGCCGGTTCAAGGTGAGCGCACCGGTCGAACCGTGGAAGCTGGCGTCGCCATAGGAGAAGATCCCACCGTCGGAGGCGACAAACCAATAGCCGCGGCCGTCGGTGGTCGCCGTCATGCCCACCACTGGCTTGTTGAGGACGAGGTCGCCCGTGGAGCCGAAGAACTGTGCACCGCCGAACGCGAAGATGCCGCCGTCGGAGGCGACTAGCCAGTACCCGCCGGTCGGGTTCGCGGCCATGCCGACGATCGGCTTGTTGAGCAGGGTCCCGCCCATGGACCCGTGGAACCCTGCGTCGCCGAAGGCGAAGATGCCACCGTCGGATGCGACGAGCCAGTAGCCCCCACCGTCTGGCGTCGCCGCCATGCCCACGATCGGCCTATTCAGCGGGGTCCCGCCCATCGATCCGTAGTAAGCCGCATCTCCGTAGGCGAAGATGCCGCCATCGGCGGCCACCATCCAATAGCCCCCACCGTCAGTCGTCTGGGCCATGCCAACGATCGGCTGGTTGAGTGGCGTGGCCGACAGGTCGCCGAGATAGCTGAGGAAAGCATCGTTCCCGTAGGGACTGATGAAGCCGGTGGACTCATAGGCGTAGTAGCCCTGGTGTGGCGTCGACGGGACCACACCACTGGCCAGTGCTCCACGGATCTCGACGCCCAAGACGGTTCCGGAACAAACGAAGCGCAGGGCGAACGACGAGATCCGACCGGCCGTGTACTGGACCTGGTCGAACAGGAACGCCGAAGTCACCGTCGGGTCCGAGGTTGGGTCGCAGGAGACCGGTCCGCTCACCGACATGGTCAGACTGGCCGACGACTGATAGACGACGCCAGGTTGGAACTGCTGGCCAGTGGAGTTGGTGATGAAAATGTTGTATGCGAGATTGCCTTGCAGGTTTGCTTGGAGAGTCGATGGAACAGGATTCTGCCGGAGTACGACCAGGCCCGGCGTATAGAGAGCGTCGCCCAACGAGTCGGTCGCCTCGATCCATCCACTCGACAATGGAGCGATGCGTGGGTCGACGGGTGCACCCGACCGCACTTCCGTGGAGGGCGAATGGACGAAGTCGGCATGGGGTGCCGCTCCTGCGCTGCTGGAGAGCAGTACCAAACCGAGCGGGATGGCAAAGAGACTCGTGATCCGTCGAAACACAGTGGATGACATCGGGGCAGGATACTCAGGCGCTCACTGGTCCAGCAATACGACGGGGACCGTGCTCCCACGCCACTGGTTCGATGGCAGAAAGGGTGCTCTCTTCGGGGCAGGCAGCGTGCCCCTGAACAGTGACACTGTCCCAGGTAGTGGTCGCCCTCCAGCTCCTTCGTGGCACTACCTATTCATCGCAGTTCGCACTACTTCGAGGTGGTGCTCTGCGTGGAGTTGCATGTCCGTGCCACGTTCGAGACCCTGCCAGCACCACGTGGAGGTCGCTGCGCTCACCATGACCTGGCATGTTGCAAGTACCTCGCGGTCGATCTCGGCGGGATAGAGATCTGCCGATTCTGGCTCCAGGTGGGCGAGATCCCACTCGACTGGTCCGAGTTCGACCGTCTCGAAGTCGATGAAGGCAGGGCCCCCGTTGGCAGAGAGAATGTTCATCCTGTGTGGTGACCCATGCAGCACCTTCGTTTCTGTATGACTCGACGCCAGCCGGTCCATCCCTTCGACCAACGCAGTGCGGAGGAGCAGGCGGTCACCCGATGAGAGGTCAGCCGTGCCTCCTCGATTGTCGAGGGTCTCGACCGCTTCCCATAGACGATTGTCGAACTTGGGAAGAACGAACTTGCCGCCGATTGCGGCCAGCTTCGAGTGCAGGGTGAACAGGGCGTGTGCGATGTGGTGGGCGCTGATCTCCACTGCGTCGACGTGGGGTTGATGCCTCCAGAAGGTGACCGACTTCCCTCCAACCTGCCAAGGTTGATGGATTCCGACATTGATCGGGGGAACGATTGGAGCCTCCACCGACACCAGGGCCCTGGCGATCTCCAACTCCCCGAGCGACCTCGCTCCGTCGTCCGAGATTTTGGCCACGACGGGACTCGGCGCAAGCCAGATGACCACGTTGTTCGTCGACCGAAGATCGATCGGGGCCGTGACCTCGAATCCAGCGGACCGGACGAGGTCGCTCACAGCGTCGGCTACGTCCATCCTGAAATAGTCGCACGTGCTTCCCATTCACGAGTGTCCCCCACCATCGGCTGTGGGATGCAGCTCGCGCTTCCAGGGACCTGGTATCGGGCAATAATGTGCGGTGCATGGAGACTCCGGGAATGCCCCCTGTCGTCGACCGGGCCACATTTCAGGCTGAGCTGGATTCGCTGAGGGTCCGAGAGAAGGCGCACACCGACGAGGGGGACGCGATTGCCGCCGCACGCCGTCGGTTGCCGATGGTCGAAGTGGAGGGCAGTACTCCGCTGAATGGCCCGAATGGGCAGATCAGGCTGCTCGACGCCTTCGAGGGACGTCGACTATTGGTCGCCTACTACTTCATGTGGCATCCCGGCCACCCGGCTGCCGAACAGTGCGAAGGCTGCACTTGGGTTACCAGCCACATTTCCGAACTGTCCTACCTGCATTCTCGTGACATCACCTATGCCGTGCTCTGCCAAGGTCCCTACGACGAAAGCAGCCGCTATCGGGACTTCATGGGTTGGACGATCCCCTGGTATTCGGCAGCGGACTCCCTCGACACGCTCCTTGTCGGGCGCGAGATCGGCCTGTTTCATCTCGTGTCGTACGTGCGAGAGGGTGACCGCGTCTTCGAGACCTACTGGACAACGCGCCGAGGAGCTGCGGCGCTGGACTACAGCTACGCACTCATGGATCTGACCGTTTATGGACGCCAGGAGGAATGGGAGGACTCGCCGTCCACTTGGCCACGGCAGGGGCATCTCACACGAACCGAAGACGGGCCACCCGATTGGCCCCGTGTTTCGGCCTGGCCGGGCGGGCGTCCCGCTGCCCAGTGGCCTCGCCTTCAGGCTGGACGATCCGACGATCTGACGGGGCCTGGCAGCTAGCGCGTGACCGCCGACCGGTGCTCAACGAACTGAAATAGCGTGGTCTGAGTGCCCGATAACGGTGGAATAGTCGAGCAATCGGGCACCACAGCTCTGCGTCTCGACGCGACTGGCCGCGGCCCCGATGCTCGGTCAACTCACTTAGTGATCGCCGCCTCCAGGGCATCAAGTCGGTCCAAGATCGCCTTGATCCCACCCTCTGTGCGCACGTCGAGACGATCGAGGATGGTCTCGGTGTCGGTGAACGTACTGGCGGCACGAGCGTCAGAAGCTGCGCTTTGGACACTTTGGCCCACCATGATGACTGAGAGCAACACGAGCTGGATGAAGGTCTGGGCGATCCACGCCACGACGAGGATGAGGCCCGGCTTGGTCAGGAAGGAAGGAACCTGACTCTTCTGGAGGACGCCGGCCTGCACGAGGATGGCAGGCAAGCTGGCCAGCGCGATCACACAGAAGAGATAGGCGCAGGCCATGGTGCCAACGCCCTTGGTCAGCAAGACGGCGACCTTGGCGTTGAATCCCTTCACTCCCTGGATCTCTTTGCCCAGTCCTCGGAGGCTGACGACACGTGCGATGTGGTGGCTGGCCTTCACTGGCCCACGGACGGAAGGTTCGGTCATGGGGCGAGCGTAACCCGGTCGTTCCCTTTGAGTCCGGTGGTCACTGATCGCCCTCCACCGATTGAAGCGTCCCCGACTGCCGGCTAGGAGGGGCACGATTCCGCACGATATTCACCCGGCGCATTCTTTCGCGAGCAGTGACCACACTGCTGACTCCAATGGTGCTGCCAAGGTTCAGGACCCGTTCTCCCCACCCCAACGCGCGGAACCGCATTACGAGAGTCAGCTGCGCTGCAGCACGGTGGTCAGGCGCCGATGCCCGGGAGGGTCGACAGCCCGACCACGTCGTTGGCCGACAATTGATCCCCCGGGAAGCTCCCGAGGTATGGGGCATTGAAGCCGAAGGTCCCGCCGTCCGAGGCAACCAGCCAGTACCCGTTGCCGTCCGCTGTCGTGGCCATGCCCACGATGGGTTGATTGAGGGCGAGGTTGCCGGCTGATCCGTGGAAGGCAGCATCGCCGTAGGCGAAGATCCCGCCGTCGGAGGCGACCAGCCAGTACCCCTTGCCGTCCCTGGTGGCGGCCATACCCACGATGGGTTGGTTGAGGGCGAGGTTGCCGGCCGATCCGTAGAAGGCGGCATCGCCGTAGGCGAAGACTCCGCCGTCGGAGGCGACCAGCCAGTAGCCCCCGCCGTCCACGGTCTGGGCCATGCCCACGATCGGCTGGTTCAACGGGACGAACGACAGGTCGCCGAGGTAGGTGAGGTAGTTGTCGTTCCCGAACCCGGTGAGGACCCCGTTCGACTCGTAGGTGTAGTACCCCTGGTGCGGCGCGGTGGGGACGGCGTTGTAGGCCAGGGAACCGAGGACCCCCGGGACCACGAAGCTCTCCGAGCCACAGTCCAACTTGACCGCGGCCGAGGTGACGACGCCACCGACTTCGGTCAGCTGGTCGATCCGGACCTGGCCGGCGTCCCCGGGCTGGCCACTCATGCAGGTCGACGTGCCGATGAGCATGGTCACGCTGCCCGTGTGGTAGGTCCCGTAGATGGACCCGACCTGCAGCGGCTGCGCGTTGTTGCCGGTGGTGACCGACACGTGCACCGTCGACGGGCCCAGTCCCGGGACCGTCCCCGTCAGTGCGAAATCGAGCGTGGACCCGTTGGTGCTGGGGTCGGTCGGTGCCTGCACGCCGGCCGGCGCGTAGCTGGACTGGCCACTGAGCTGGAAGAACTCCAGAAAGCCCTTCGTGAGCGGTGGCACCGGCGAGGTGATGTGGCCCCGCGTCGTCGCCGACGTCTCGGAGTGGGCGTGGAGGACGTGGCGCCCGACCGGGGCGGCACCGGCAGGTGAGGCGCACACGGCGAGCCCACCGATCGCCATCGTGAGGATCATCAACAGGGCAATTGGGTTCCGTCGCATCGACGGACCCTACCGGTGTATTCGGGCGTGGCCACTACCCCCGTTACAACCGGTGTTTCAGTCCCGGGCCGGACGGAGCACCCGGTAGAGGGCCCGGAGGAGTGGCACCCGGCGGCGGGGGCGCTGGTGGGCCTCGAGGCGCTTGGCGATCAGCTCGCGGCGGTCCTCGAGATCGCGGAAGGTGATGGCGTCCGCCTCCTCGGTGAAGCCCATGGCTGCACGGTAGCCATCGAGGTCGATGGTGTCGGAGGTGACCTCGAAGCCGACCTCACGGGCGATCCGCTCGCCGTGGTGCTCGGTGAAGTAGGTGACGACGGCGATGATCTCCCCTAGGATGTCGACATCGGGCGCCATGGCGGCCATGGCGCCGTTCAGGAACAGCATGTTCTTCACGAAGAGCATCAGCTCCTTCGGCAGTCTGGCGCCGTAGCCGAGCAGCGCCTTGGTCACCTCACGCAGTTCGGCCATCATCTCCTCGGCCGTGAGGGTGGTCAGGTCGATGGGTGGCCGGTCGAGGTTGAGGTCCCTGATGACCGCCTCGATGTCCGAGTCGGCCGGCAGGGCGCCCAGGTCGCGGAGCGCCTCCACCTGGACGGTCACGTTGTTGGTGCTGGCCCCCATCTGCAGGCGCAGGAAGGCCTGGCGCTTGCGCTCGTCGAGCCGGGCGGTGATGCCGAAGTCGAGCAGGGCCACCGTCCCGTCCGCCTGCACCATCATGTTCCCGCCGTGCAGATCGCCGTGGAAAACGCCGTACAGGAGGGCACCCTCCAGGAACGCGATGAGGCTGGAGCGCAGGACGGCGGCCGTGTCGATGCCGGCTTCGCGCATGCCGTCGGCATCGCTCCACGGGAACCCGTGCAGGTGCTCCATCACCAGGACCCGGCGGGTCACCAGCTCCGGATGGGGTCGGGGGACGACCACGGTGCGCTGGCCGGTCACGGCGAAGACCCCGGCGATGTCCAGCATGTTCTGGGCCTCGAGGCGGAAGTCGAGCTCCTCGACGATGGTCTCGGCGAACAGCTCGACCAGGGCCGGGGGATTGGTCAGGGCGGTCACCGGAATGCGGCCCACCAGGAACGGGGCGATCCAGGCCATGGCCGCGATGTCGAGCCGCACCATGGGCGCCACCCGGCTGCGTTGCACCTTGACCACCACCCGCTCACCGGTGCGCAGGGTGGCGGCGTGGACCTGGGCGATGGAGGCGGAGGCGATGGGAGTCCGGTCGAACGAGGTGAACACTTCGGCGAGGGGACGCCCGAGGTCCTCCTCGACTGTCCGGCGCACCACGGTGAATGCCTCGGGTGGGACCCGGTCGCGCAGCAGCCGGAATTCGGAGACCAGCTCCTCGGGAAAGATGCCCTCGCCCGAGGAGATGATCTGCCCGAGCTTGATGTAGGTCGGGCCGAGGTGCTCGAACGCCGGGCGCAGGCGCGTCGACAGGCCGCGCCGCGAGTCCGGTGTGCCGCGTTCTGTTGCCCCCCACGCCAGGAGCGGGATGCCCAGCCGATAGACGACGGTCAGGACCCGGCGCAGCGAGGGGAGGTGCTTGGGATGGACGAGGATGGCGGCCAGGTCGGCGGCCTGGCCGCGGAGGGTGTCCACATCGGGCTCTCCCCCGTGCGCCAGGCGCCAGCCCATTGACTCGGGCTCCACGATCCACGGTGCGTGCGGGGTGAAGGCGCCGATGGCGAGGTCGGACGGACCGCCGGGGTCGGGGGCGTCATCCAGCGGAGTGGCGGCGTCGATCATGGGGACCCCACGGTAGGGGACCAAACGGGCACTCCGGACACCGCGACCCCGGGGGCGGTCGTGTCAAGGGAATGGGGCAGGGGTGCCGGGTCAGGCGGGGACGATGACCAGGCAGCCGTTGTGGCCGCCGAACCCGAAGGAGTTCGACAGGATCGGGCCTGGCTCCCACACCCGGGCGGTGCCCGTTACCACGTCGAGGTGGATCTCGGGATCCGGGATCTCGAAGCCGACCGTCGGCGGGATGCTGGCGTGGGCGATGGTGAGGACGCCGGCCACGGCCTCGATGGCCCCGCTGGCACCCAGGCCGTGCCCGGTGGCCCCCTTGATGGAGGTGACTGGTGGGGAGTCGCTCCCGAACACCTTGCCGATGGCGTCGGACTCGGCCTGGTCGTTGAGCGGCGTCGACGTCCCGTGGGCGTTGATGTGGGCCACGGCCCCCACCTCGACCCGGGCATCGTCCATGGCCAGCTGCATGCAGGCCGCCGCCCCGGACCCGCCGGGGGCGGGGGCGGTGATGTGATGGGCGTCGGCCGTGCTGGCCGCGCCGGCCAGTTCGCCGTAGATCCGGGCCCCGCGGGCCGTCGCACGGTCCCAGTCCTCGAGCACCAGGGCACCGGCCCCTTCGGTCATGACGAATCCGTCGCGCCGGACGTCGAACGGACGGGAGTGCCCGGAGGTCGACAGTGCCGTCATGTTGGCGAACGCGGCGATCCCGACGTTGGTCATGCCCGCTTCGGCGGCCCCGCCGATGGCCACGTCACAGCGGCCCGACGCCACCAGCCGGGCGGCATGGGCGATCGAGTGGGCCCCGGCCGCGCAGGCGGTGATGACCGTCTCGGACGGGCCGTGCCACCCGATGCGCATCGACACGGCGGCGGCACCGGCATTCGACATCATCATCGGCACCAGGCGCGGCGAGACCCGACGGGCGCCCTTCTCGCCGTACACGAGGATCTGGGTCTCGAGCGTCTGGAGCCCACCGACTCCTGTGCCCATGATCACCCCGGACCGGCCGGGGTCGGCATCGAGTTCACCGGCGTCGGCGAGGGCCATGTCCGCCACCGCCACGCTGAACTGGGCGAAGCGATCCATGTTGCGGGCGTCCTTGGTGGAGAACCACTGTTCCGGATCGAAGTCGACGACCCGGCGCTCCCCAACGGGTGCCGGGCCGTGGAGTCCCGACCAGAACGCGTCGAGGCCCGATCCGACCGACGAGAGGACTCCCACGCCGGTGATGGCCACCCTCCGGCCGCGGATCGGCCCGTCGGGGCCGACGCCCAGCAGCATCAGATCTTGGCGACGATCAGGTCGTAGGCCTGGCCGATGGTCTCGATCCCCTCGAGTTCGGTCTCGTCGACGGAGACGTCGAAGGTCTCCTCGAGGGCCATGACCAGCTCGACCAGGTCAAGGCTGTCGGCGTCGAGGTCCTCGGCGAACCGGGCTTCCTTGGTGATCTTGTCCTCAGGGACCTGGAGCACCTCCACCGCGCATCCTTTGAACTTCTCGAACGTCTCGTCGTTGCTCACTACGTCTCCTTGGTCTGGTGTCGATGCTGTCCGGTCACGCTGTTGCTCGGTTGCCTCCGGCCTGCCCGTGGGCGGGGTCAGAGACCCATGGCCAGCCCGCCGTCGACCGGCAGGACGGCACCGGTTACATACCCGGCCCCGTCTGAGGCAAGGAACCCGACGACTCCGGCAATTTCGTCCGGCCGTGCCACCCGCCCCAACGGCACTTGGGCAGCGAATTCGGCCAACTTGGACTCGCCGAGTCCGGCCAGCATATTCGTTTCCACCAGACCGGGAGCGACGACGTTCACGGTGATCGACCGGCTGGCCACCTCACGGGCCAAGGATCGGGCCATGCCGACCAGACCGGCCTTGGACGCGGCGTAGTTGGCTTGGCCGGCCGAGCCGATGAAGGCGCCGACCGAGGACATCATGATCACCCGGCCCCGGTGTAGCCGGAGCATCTTGGCCAGGGCACGCTTGGTCACCCGGAACACCGCGGTGAGGTTGGTGTCGATGACCTCGGACCAGGCCTCCTCGGACATGCGGAGCGCCAAGGTGTCCCGGGTCACCCCGGCGTTGGCGACCAGGATCTCGACCGGTCCCCAGGCCTCCTCGATGGCGGCAAAGGCCGCCTCGACCTGCTCGGGCTCGGTCATGTCGCACGTCAGGGACAAGAAGCGGTCGGGTCCGGTCCCGAGATCGTGGTCGGGCGAGCCCGTCCGCGACGTGATGGCCACCCGGTCGCCGTGGGCCAGGAACCATTCGGCGCAGGCCAGTCCGATGCCCCGGGACCCTCCGGTGACCAGGACGACCCGCGGCGCTCCGGCCGGTCTTGCTGCGGTGTCGGTCCGGTCGCTCATCGTGTCCCTCCCATCGGGTGGTGCCGTTCGGTCACGAGCCGCTGGCCCGGCTGCGGATCCAGGCCACGGGCTGGCCCTCGACCACCCGCTCGCCACGGACCGCCAGCCACCGCACCAGGATTCCGTCGAACGGGGTGCGCACCTCGGTCAGTCCCACCGTGCCGACCTGGTCGCCCACGGACAGGAGCGAACCAGGCTCGGCCCCGTCCCCGCTGCCGGGGGCGGCATTCGCCTCGGCCAGGGCGGTGCTCTCCAGGGCGGCCAGGCGCACGGCCGGCTCGAAGACCCCGGGGGCCGGGCTGACCACCACCCGCTCCGACGTGTAGAGGTGCTCACCTTGGCTGTCCGGTCCCGACGCGCTCCACTCGTCGCTCCTCGAGACGTGGTCCATCAGCTTGTCGAGGTCGTCGGGCACGGCCACCGACACCCCGCGCATGTCCGGGGTGGCCCGGCGGACCATGCCGGACAGCACCCCTCCGGGTCCGAGTTCGATCGCCAAGGTGGATCCCCTTCCGCTGAGGACCTCGAGTGACTGGCGCCAGCGCACCGGGCTGCACAGCTGGGCCGACAGAAGGCCCGGCCAGTCGCCGGCGTCGGTGTGGACCCGGGCGTCGACGTTGGCCACGACGGGGACTTCCGGGGCGTGGAACGTGACCCCCTCGAGTCGCTCGCGCAGGCGAGTTCGAGCCGGGAGCATCATCGGCGTGTGGAAGGCGCCGGAAACCGGAATGGGGAGGACCTTGCGAGCCCCGAGCTCCTTGGCGTGGGCCGTCGCCGCCGCGATGCCCTCCTCCGTGCCGGCGATGACGACCTGGCCGGGCGCGTTGTAGTTGGCTACCCAGACATCGGTCTCGGCCCGCTGGCAGGCCGCCTCAGCGTCGTCGTCGGCGATGCCGATGAGGGCGGCCATGGTGCCGGGCCGGGCGTCGGCCGCCTCCTGCATGGCCTCTCCCCGTTCGATAACCAACGAGGTGCCGTCCGCCAGCGAGAGGGCACCTGTGGCCACCAGGGCGGTGTACTCGCCCAGGCTGTGACCGGCGCAGGCCGCCGGGGTGAGGCCCAGCCGCTCGACGGCGTCGAGCACGACCAGGCTCATCACGAACGTGGCGAGCTGTGCGTTGGCCGTGCGGGTGAGCTCCTCCATCGGAGCGTCGAGGAGCAGGCCCGTCAGGTCCCGTCCGGCGATCTCGGACGCCTCGCCGGCCACCTCCCACGAGGGGTGGCCCATCCAGGCGTGTCCCATGCCGGACCGCTGGGACCCCTGTCCCGGGAAGGTAAAGGCCAGCACCTACGGGCTCCTTTCGCAACGCGTCGGTCGTCGACACGACCGGTGGACGGCCCAGTGTGTCACGGCGGTGACGGGGACCGGTGGTTACCCGGGAGTATCCGACGTGCCTGCCGCAGACCGAGAGCCGATGCGAACCCCGTCTACGCTGCGGGCATGGAGACGGGTGCAACCGACCCCGACGAGCACCCGCAGGGGTGGTTCATGGACCCGTTCGCGGACCACGAGCAGCGATGGTTTTCCCAGGGGTCGCCCACCGCGCTCGTCCGCGACGGTCGCACCGAGGCCCAGGACCCGCCGCCCGACCGACCGATACCCGGGCCCCCCAAACGGGCCACCCCGACACCGCGCACCGGGCCGGCGGACGCCGACCTCAACCAGGCGGACGCCCGGGATCGCGACATCACGGTCGACAGCCAATTCGACTTCCTGGGCAATCCGGCTCCGCCCGGGATAGTCGGGATGCCGACCACCGCCCCCCCGGTCACTTCTGGCATGCCGATGATCACGATCCGGACCGACGGGCCCCCGCTCACCCCGAAGCGGATTGTCCGGACCCGGTGGGTCGCCCTCGGGTTCGCCGTCGTGTGGACGCTCATCCTGACCGGGCTCCTGTGCACGGCGACCACCACCAGTCGCGCGGCAAACGGTCTCACCCACACCCAGAGCGTGCTCAGCGCCGACTCGGGCGGCGTGGCCGCCTTCGTCGCCCTGTTGGCCGTTGCCGTCGCCGTCACCGGCCTCGGATTCGTGCGGCGCCTGCGGGCCCAGAGTGAGGCGCCCAGCCGGGCCGGCTACGTGTTCGCCGGCATCCTCGGTCTGCTGGGTGTGCTCTCGCTGGCCTCCATCGGCTTGGCGTTGATCATCCTGGGCGCCGCCCTGGCCGCGGTGGCCAGCCCGTTGAAACGACCCCGACCGCTACCGGGCGAACGGGTCAGCGGAGCCTGACCGGTCCGGTTGCTGCTCAGCGGTTGCGATCGAGGTCGGCTTCAAGTTTGTTGGGCCAGAGTCGGTAGTAGAGCTCGGACAGGCCCAGGCCGAGCCCCCACGTGAGGAATCCCCAGACCAGGAGGCCGACGGTGTAGTCCCATTCGTGGTGACGGACGTGGTGGAACACCTGGTCTGCCAACGCCAGCTCCGGGAGGTGCCACGTCTTCAGCAGCAGGTAGTAGACGGCGTACGGGGCAGCGATGCAGATGACGAACCGGGCCCAACTGGTCGGCGTCGCCCAGCGGCCCCGGAAGCCGAGCGGACGGAAGGGCAGGAGCACCGATAGGAGTGAACCGAACCCGAGCCAGACCGTGATGTCGGCGAGATCCCGGACGAGCGCGATGGGGATGGAGTCGGGCGGGTGGGCCACGAGGAGCCGGAGCACGACCGACAGCAGCAGGATCGGCGGGGTCAGGACGACGAAGACCGAGAGGTTCTTGAGAAAGAGGACCCGCCAGGCGGTGTCGCCGTCCCGGAATGAGGCGGCGGCCCGGTCGGCATCGAACCCGAGCTGGTTGGTGTTGAGGGCACTGGCCAGCACCCACCCGGCGATCGACGTGGCGAATCCGCTGACCCGGATGTCGTCGTGATGGGAGTTCCACGACATGGCGAAGACCACTGGCAACCCGATGCACAGGTTGAGGAAGATCTGCCCGATCCATCCGAGGCGCTTGGTGAAGGTCCAGCGGATCTCGTCGGCAACGTCGCCTACGAGTCCGAGGCGCGGCTCGAGCTCGGTGCCACCGGGCATGGCGGGCGGGCTGATGGAGTGCCGGGGTCGATGGTCCACCGTGGGCATGGAGTCGTATCGGCAACTGGTCCGGGAAACAAGAGCCGCTACCCGGAATAGATCGGGCCATGGGGGCGGCCGATGTCGTCGCAGGGCTCCCACGCTGCTCATCAGGTGCGAGGCCCGGGCCCGCCCGACGACCCATCTAGATGCGAACTCAGTTGCCCCTGTCGGGAACGGCGTTGTGTTGCGTGCCCGGGGCGGGATTCGAACCCGCACACCCTTTCGGATAGTGGATTTTGAGTCCACCGCGTCTGCCATTCCGCCACCCGGGCCGGTGAGAACTGGTGCGGGCACGACGCTACCTCGGCCATGAGGCCGGATCGGTCAACGCCGGAACAGGATCGGCGGCGCTCGGGTGCGAACGTGGGAAGACCGCGTTCCCTCACCGTGGCCTCGGGCCGCGGCCGTACGGGCCCGGGACCGTAGGCTCGGATCATGACCGGTTCGGGTAACGAGGACCACCGTCCGTCGGCCGACACGTGGTCCCGGCTCGGCGCCGAGGGTGGCACGGTGCTTGACGGGGTGGAACTCATTCACGCCGAACTGCCCTTCATCTCCCCGGTGGAGACGGCGGTGGGCACGCACCGGCACCGACCGGTTGTGCTGGTCCATCTCACCGCCCACCGACCTGACGGGACATCCGTCGAGGGATGGGGGGAGTGTGCGGCACTGGCGGACACCACCTACGACGCCGAGGACGCGGACGGCGCCTTCGCCTGGCTCGAGGCATCGCTGATCCCGACCCTGCTGCGGGCCTCGGATCGGTCGGGTGCCCTTCCGTCCGTCGGGGGTCTCAGCGGGCTGTTGGCCGGTGCCGGCCACCGGCTGGCCTGCTCGGCCGTGGAGATGGCGGTGGCCGATGCCCACCTTCGTGCGGCCGACCGGTCGATCGCCGATCAACTCGGGGTGGCCGGAATGCGGGTGCCGGCGGGCGCCGTGCTCGGGCTTCCCCGGTCGGTCGGGCAGCTGGCCGCCGACCTCGGGCGGCAGCGGGCGGCCGGTTTCGCGCGGGTCAAGGTGAAAGTCGCCCCGGGGTCCGAGGCGATCATCGACGGGGCGGTGCGGCCCCTCCTGGGGTCCGGGCTCCTCGTCCAGCTCGACGCCAACGGCACCTATGGGGACGACGCCATCGATCGCCTGGGCCCTCTCGACGACCTTGGCCTCGTCTGCATCGAACAGCCGCTTGGTCGGCGCGACCTCGATGGGCACCGGCGCCTGGCCGCGGCCCTGGCCACGCCGATCTGCCTGGACGAGAGCCTGGACGCACCATCCGCTGTCATCGAGGCAGTAGAGACGGGGGCGTGCTCGGTGGTGTGCGTGAAGCCGGCCCGGCTCGGGGGAATCGGCGCGGCGCTCGAGGTGATCTCCTGGTGCGAGGCGCATGGCGTGCCGTGGTGGATCGGGGGGATGTTCGAGACGGGCTTCGCCCGTGGGGTCAATCGTGCGTTGGCCGCACGACCGGGCCGGTCGTATCCCGGCGACGTGACCCCACCATCCATGTATCTCACCGGCGATCTCGTGCAGTCCGGGCCCGGCGGGATCGACGCCCGGTCGGGCCACCTGATGTTGCCCGTGCCGGCCGGTCCGGGCCTCGGACCGGCCCCTGATCCGTCGCTCCTCGAGCCGTGGACCATCCGTCGGGTGGCGGTGCCTGCGCGCCACGTCTGACGCGGCGGAGCAGATTTCCACAGATTCCTGGGAAATCCGGTAGGAACTTGACCCGTGGGTGCATACAATTGCCCTCCCATGCACCGGACCATCATCGAGCGACGCCTCAACGATGCCCATCAGCGGCTCGTACGCGCCCGGAGCGAGCTGGCCGTTCTCGACGAACAGCTGGTGGTGGTCAACGAGATGGCCGACGACACCCGGCTGCGGGCCCTGGTGGCCGAGACACCGGTGGCGGCCAAGGAGCACGACGAGGCGAGCCGGCAGGCGTCGGCGATGCAGCGCACCCGGCAAGGGCTCGTCGAGCAGATCGCCGAACTGGAGCGTCGCCAGGACGATCTGTTGGAGCGCCTCGCGATCGGACCCGGTTGAGGTCATTCGTCGGGCAGTATGTGGGGCGGCACCACGGCGGGCCGACCGGGATCCCGTGGTGAACGGACTCGACGGAAGCCCGAGCGGACGTCGCGTAACACCCCGATGCAACAATCCCGTACCCAGGCAGGAGCACCCAGCAACGTGGCAAGGAGCACAGACACTATGACCAGGCGTGTGGTCATCGCCGAGGACGAGGCGATCATTCGGCTGGATCTGAAGGAGATCCTGCTTGACGAAGGCTATAACGTGGTGGGGGAGACCGGTCGCGGGGACGATGCCGTGGAGCTCGTCCGCAAGCACAAACCCGACCTCGTGATCCTGGACGTCAAGATGCCGGGTGCCGACGGCCTCCAGGCCGCCCGCGACATCCGCGATCTCGACTTGAAGGTGGCGGTCCTCATCCTCACGGCCTTCAGCCAGCGGAACCTCATCGACGAGGCCCGTGATGCCGGGGTGGCTGCCTACCTGGTCAAGCCGTTCCAGCGGATCGAGCTCATCCCGGCCATCGACCAGGCCGTGGCCCGTTGCGAGCAGGAGTGGGCCATCGACGCCGAGTCCCGCCAGGCGGTCGACGACGGGGTCGTGGGCCAACAGGGCATGGCCGAAGACAAACTCGAGACGCGCCGCCTGGTCGACGGGGCCAAGGGCATCCTCATGGAGCGCCACGGCCTGAGCGAGTCGGATGCCTTCACGTTCGTCCAGAAGACGGCCATGGGGACCCGCTCCCGGATGGCCGACGTCGCCCGCCAGGTCCTCGAAGGAACCCTCGAGCCCTAGGCCGAGGCGCACCCCACCATGCCCACCAAGCCGTCGACCCCACCCACGTCCGCCGGCGAGACCCGGCCGCTCATCATCCTGGACGGCATGTCACTGGCATTCCGGGCCTACTTCGCCCTGCCGGACACCCTCAAGACCAGCGCCGGGGTCACGACGAACGCCGTCCACGGCTTCACGTCGATGGTGCTCAATCTGGTGAAGGACCACGACCCCGTGGGCCTGGCGGTGGCGTTCGACCTTCCCGGCGGCACCTTCCGCGACGACATAGTGGACGACTACAAGGGCGGGCGGGACGCGACACCGGCCGACCTGCCTCCCCAGTTCGAGATGATCCGGGACGTCCTCGAGTCCCTGGCCATCCCGGTCATCGAGGCCGAGGGGTTCGAGGCCGACGACGTGCTCGCCACCTTGGCCTCCGAGGCCCGGGACCGGGGGCACCCGGTCATCATCGTGACCGGCGACCGCGATTCGTACCAGCTGGTAGAGGACCCCTACATCCGGGTCCTCTACAACCGGCGCGGGGTGAGTGACTACGCGCTCTACGACGAGGCCGGCATCGAGGAGCGCACCGGCGTGCTCCCGCACAAGTACCCGCTGCTGGCGGCCCTGCGGGGGGACCCCTCGGACAACCTGCCCGGGGTGCCCGGGGTGGGGGAGAAGACGGCGGCCAAGCTGATCAACGAGTACGGCGACCTCGACACCCTCTACGCCCACCTCGACGCCCTCTCGCCCAAGCTGCGCCAGAACCTGGCCGACCACGCCGAGCGGGTCCGCTTGAACGCCGAGGTCATCCCGCTGGTCCGCGACGTCCCGCTCAATGTCGACGTCGACCACCTGCGACTCGGGGGGTGGAACCACGAGAACGCCCGCAAGGCATTCGCCAGTCTCGAGATGAAGGGGGCGTGGACCCGGTTCGAGTCGGCCATGAAGAGCGGCCTGTTCGGGGCATCGGTGGACGGTGGGGGCGACGGCGCCGGATCCGAGGACGTGGGAGCCGCCGTGCCCCAGGACCAGCCGATCTGGTTGGAGGCGCCCGTGTGCGCCGTTCCGTCCGATGTGGACCAGGCGTGCTCGGACCTGGTGGCGCTGTTCGCCACGGTCCGGTCCACCACCGGCAAAGTGGCCGTGGCCCCGCAGTGGGAGGGTGACCCTGGCCGGTCGCCCCTCCTGGCCCTGGCCCTGGTCGCCGAAGCGGCCGATGACGCCACCGACCGTCCGACCCCGGCCGTGTACCTCGGACCCCATTCCGGGGGGCACCTGGTGGTCGAGCCGCGAGTCCTGGATGCGCTGGCCGACGGGCTCGGTCCCGACGGGGTCGGCGTGTTGGCCCACGACGCCAAGGAGCTGATGCGGTCACTCCTGCCGCTCGGCGTCGACCTCACCGGTCTGGCCATGGACACCGCAGTGGCCGCCTACCTGCTCGATCCGTCGGACGACCGCTACCGCCTTTCCGACCTGGCCCCCCGGTTCCTCGGTGTGGCCGTCGACGACGGCTCCGGGGCCAAGGGCCAGGGCGCCTTCCTGCTCGAGGCGGAGGCCGAGGTCGGTGACGGTGCGCCGGCGCCGGCGCCGACCGGGCTCGACCACACCGGCCTCGGTCTGGTGCGGCTCGCCGCCGTCCTCGCCCGCCTCGGCACCCCGCTGCGCAACGCACTCGCCGACATCGGCGAGGAGGAGCTGTTCGACGACATGGAGCGCCCGCTGGTCCGGGTGCTGGCCCGCATGGAGGTCGTGGGCATCCCGGTGGACCGGGACGTGCTCCGGACCATCGCCGCCGAACTCACGGCCGAGTGTCAGTCGCTCGAGACCACCATGCACGAACTGGCCGGCGGACCGTTCAACGTGAACTCGGTCAAGCAGCTGCGGACCGTCCTCTACGAGGACCTCGGACTGCAACCGGGGCGCAAGACGAAGACCGGCTTCTCGACGGATGCCCGGACGCTCGAGTCACTGCGGGGCCAGCACCCGATCATCGAAGTCCTCCTGCGTTACCGCGAGGTGGAAAAGTTGCGGTCCACCTACGGCGAGACCCTGGCCGCCGAGGTGGCAGCGGACGGACGGATCCATGCCACATTCCGGCAGACGGTGGCCCGCACCGGACGGCTCTCCTCGGACCGACCCAACTTGCACAACATCCCGGTCCGTACCGACGAGGGCCGCCGATTCCGTGAAGCGTTCATCCCGTCGGCGGGTCGTCGTCTCCTGGTGGCCGACTACGACCAGGTCGAACTGCGGGCCATCGCCCACCTGTCCGGTGACCCCGGCCTGACCGCGGCCTTTGCGGCCGGCGAGGACATCCACCGCACCGTGGCCGCTCGGGTCTTCGGGGTGGAGCGGGACGCAGTCACCCACAAGCAGCGCTCCACGGCCAAGATGGTCTCCTACGGTCTGGCCTACGGCATGGAGGCCTACGGACTCGCCCAGCGCCTGGCCGTGCCCGTCGAGGAGGCCAAGGGGATCCTGGACGCGTTCTTCGAGGCGTTCCCCTCGGTGCACGCCTACATGGACAACGCCGTGGCCGAGGCCCGGGCCAACGGCTTCACATTGACGATATTCGGGCGTCGCCGGCCCCTGCCCGACCTGCATTCGTCCAACCATCAGGTCCGCCAAGCCGCCGAGCGCCAGGCTATGAACGCCGGCATCCAGGGCCTGGCCGCCGACCTTTTCAAGATGGCCCTGATCCGCCTCGATTCCGGCCTTGAGGAAGGCGACTACCGGTCCGACCTGGTACTCCAGGTCCACGACGAGGTCCTGGTCGACGTCGAGCCCGACGAGGCCGATGCCGTCGAGACGTTGACCGAAACGGCCCTGACCGGGGCAGCCGAGCTGTCGGTGCCCCTCAAGGTAGTCATGTCGTGGGGCTCCTCGTGGGCCGAGGCCAAGGGCTGAGTCGTCCCGCCAAGGGCGTGCCACGCTGCTGACCAGCGGAAGCCCCGGCCACGTGGGCTACTATTGCTCGCCTGCCACAACCATGTGGCACGTGTCTTCAACGCCCCCGCGCCCGGTCCGTCCGGGCCGAGGGGGCGCACCCGTCCGGAAAGCGAGCTACCTACCTGATGTCTGATACCCACGTCGTGCCCACCGGCACCGACCTGCTGTCCCCCGAGGCCATGGGCCACTTCGACGAGAATGGGGTCTACATCCCCCGTGCCATCACTGAGGACGACCTCGGCGGCGGTTCCCTCGAAGATGCCATGACCGGCACCATCGTCGAGTTCGAGGACGGTGACCTCGTGGAGGGCACCGTCGTCAAGATCGATCGGGACGAAGTCCTGCTCGACATCGGCTTCAAGTCCGAGGGCGTCATCCCCGTCCGCGAGCTGTCGATCCGCAACGACGTCGATCCCTCCGAGATCGTCACCCTGGGCGAGGCCATCGAGGCCCTCGTGCTCCAGAAGGAGGACAAGGAGGGTCGCCTGATCCTCTCGAAGAAGCGTGCCCAGTACGAGCGGGCCTGGGGCACCATCGAGAAGCTCAAGGAGGCCAACGAGGTCGTCACCGGCCCGGTCATCGAGGTCGTCAAGGGCGGGCTCATTGTCGACATCGGCCTGCGTGGTTTCCTGCCGGCATCGCTTGTCGAACTGCGACGCGTGCGCGAGCTCCAGCCCTACGTGGGTCGGACCATCGAGGCCAAGATCATCGAGCTCGACCGCAACCGCAACAACGTCGTCCTCTCCCGCCGGGCCTGGCTGGAGGAGACCCAGAAGGAGCAGCGGGGCGAGTTCCTCGTCAACCTCAAGCCAGGCGAGCGTCGTCGGGGCGTGGTGTCCTCGGTTGTCAACTTCGGCGCCTTCGTGGACCTCGGTGGCATGGACGGACTCGTCCACGTCTCGGAGCTGTCCTGGAAGCACGTCGACCACCCGTCTTCCGTCGTGTCGGTCGGCGACGAGATCGACGTCGAGGTCCTCGACGTGGACCTATCGAAGGAGCGGATCAGCCTGTCGCTCAAGGCCACCCAGACCGACCCGTGGCAGGAGTTCGCCAACTCCCACCAGGTGGGCGAGCTCGTCTACGGTCGCATCACCAAGCTGGTCCCCTTCGGGTCGTTCGTCCAGGTGGGCGACGGCATCGAGGGTCTCGTCCATATCTCGGAGATGGCTGGTCACCACGTCGACCTGCCCGAGCAGGTCGTCACCCCCGGTGAGGAGCTGTGGGTGAAGATCATCGACATCGATCTCCAGCGTCGGCGCATCAGCTTGTCGATCAAGCAGGCCGCTGAAGGTGGCGAGGTGTCCGAGGAGTACCGCGAGGCCTTCGGCGAGCACGCCTACGACGAGGAGGGCAACTACGTGGGCCCGGTATTCGCCGAGACGGAGTTCACCCCGGAGACCGAGGCACAGGCCGCCTGGGCCGACTACGTGGCCGAGCACGGTACCGGTGAGGGCGAACCCGGCGAGGGTGCACCCGGGGTCGAGGGAGCTCCCACCGGAGCCGCCGTCGATGCCGCTGCACCGGTCGAGGCTTCAGTGGCCGAGGCACCTGCTCCTGCGGCACCTGCCGCCGAGGCACCGGCACCGGTCGAGGCTCCAGTGGCCGAGGCACCTGCTCCTGCGGCACCTGCCGCCGAGGCACCCGCTCCTGCCGCCGAGGCACCCGCCCCAGCCGAGACTCCGGTCGCCGAGGCTCCCGCCGAGGGCTGACGCGATTCCCGTCCCCGGCCACCTCCGACCGGGCAGTCATCGCATCGACAGGCGGCCCTTCGGGGCCGTCTGTCGCGTTCGAGGATGGTGCCTTGCCCGTGACCCGTCACACCGGCCGGCGCCACGCACGGCCACGGCGACCTGTCGGTCGGTCAGCCGGCCTCCACCAGCGCCGCCAGATTCGCCAGGGCCATCGACGTACCGGTCGCGTTGTCCTCGGGTGACACCGCACCCGGGAGGCCGGCGAAGGCGACCGTGACACGGGTGCCCCCTGCCGCGTCGGCCAGGGTCGTGGTGACCGTCAGCGGACCAACCAGGTCCGGGTCGTCGGTCTCGAACTCGAGCACCTCGACCAGCCGGGTGTCGGCCACCAGTTCGGCGAACGTCCCGCGGTAGGTGTCGGTGCCCGGTGCCGACTTTCCGGCCCTCGACGGGTCGTCGTAGGTGAGGCTCACCCGGAACGAGCCACCGGCCACCGGCTCCCAGACATGAACCGTTGCGGTCATGCCGTCGGGCGCCCGCCACCGTCCGACCGCCTCGGCGTCGAGGAGGGCGCGATAGACCGCGGTTCGCGACGCACGGATGACCCGTGTGGCACCGGGGTCGGACACGCCTCGATCCTACGGCCGCGGGGCGTCAAAATCCCGGTGCCCCAGCGGAATCCCTCGGGCCAACCCATGCGGCGGGCGTTCAGGCGGCGGGCGGTCAGACGGTGGGTGCGTCGGCGGTGGTGGCCGTGGGCGCCACCTGGCCGGCGGCGGGCCCGACCGGGAAGTGGCAGGCCACCTGGTGGCCGGGGGCCACGTCGCGCAGCAGGGGCTCCTCCTCGGCGCACCGGGCCTGCACGTAGGGGCACCGGGTGCGGAACCGGCAGCCCGACGGGGGGTTGAGCGGGGAGGGGAGCTCACCGGTCAGGGCCTTGTGGCCGGAGGCATGGTCCGGATCGGGCTCCGGGATCGAGGCCAGCAAGGCCTCGGTGTAGGGGTGGGCGGCGGCCCGGTAGAGTTCGTCGGATCCGGCCACCTCGACCAACTTGCCGAGGTACATGACGGCTACACGGTCGCTGACGTTCTTCACGACGGCGAGGTCGTGGGCGATGAAGACCATGGTCAGCCGGAACTTCTCCTTGAGGTCGGCCAGCAGATTCAGGATCTGGGCCTGCACCGACACGTCGAGGGCGGAGACCGGCTCATCGCAGATGAGGAGGTCGGGATCGGCCATGAGGGCCCGGGCGATGCTGATCCGCTGGCACTGGCCACCGGAGAATTCGCCGGGCAGCCGGTCGCCGGCCACCTCGGCATCGATGCCCACGGCATCGAGCATCTCGTGCACCTTGGCGGTCCGCTCCTCTTTGGTGCCCCGCTTCCAGATCACCAGCGGTTCGGCGACGATGTCCTTGATCCGACGCCTCGGGTTGAGCGACGAGATCGGGTCCTGGAAGATCATCTGGATCTTGGTCCGCAGCTGGCGGAGCTCTTTGCCCTTCATGCCGTTCAGGTCCCTACCCTGGTACACGATGGCGCCCGAGGTGGCCGCCTGGACCTGCACCAGTGTGCGACCGGTGGTCGACTTGCCACAGCCGGACTCACCGACGAGGCCGAGTGTCTCACCCTGGCGCACCTGGAAGGTGACGCCGGACACGGCCTGGACCCGCTGCCGGCCGCTCTTGAACTCGACGACGAGGTCCTTCACGTCGAGCACGATGTCGCCGTCCTGGTTGGCGGTGGGATCGGTGGTCGCCGGCTCGCTCATGCGTCCGCCTCTGCAGTGGGATCGGGATCGGAGGCGCCGGCAACGGGCGCCGCCGACGAGGAGGAGGCCGACAACGAGACGGGGACCGATGGTGCCGTCGACTTGCCGTCGACCAGCGGGAACCAGCAGGCGAAGAGGTGGTCGGGCGAGCCCACGGTGCGCAACGGCGGATCCGACTCCCGGCACTTGTCCTGGGCATAGGGGCAGCGCGGCGCGAACCGGCAGCCCTGCGGCGGATTGATCAGATCGGGAGGTCGGCCGCCGATGGCCAGGAGACGGGCCCCACTCGGATCGGCCAGGCGGGGGATCGAGTCCATCAGCGCCTGGGTGTAGGGCATCTTGGTGTCGCTGAACAGCGTCCGGGTGGGGGCCCGCTCGACGATGCGGCCCGCATACATGACGATGATGTCGTCGGCCCGGCTGGCTACGACCCCGAGGTCATGGGTGACCAGGATGACGGCCATGTGCCGCTCGCGCTGGAGGTCGGCCAGCAGGTCGAGGATCTGGGCCTGGACCGTCACGTCGAGTCCGGTGGTGGGCTCGTCGGCCAGGACCAGGCGGGGGGCGCAAGCCAGGGCGATGGCGATCATCACCCGCTGGCGCATGCCGCCCGAGAGCTGGAACGGGTACCAGCGCACGCGTTCCTCGGGCGACGGGATCCCGACCGACCGCAGGAGCTCGACGGCCGTCGACACGGCCTCCTTCTTGTCCATGTCCAGGTGGAGCCGGAGCGATTCGCAGATCTGGACCCCGATCCGCTTCACCGGGTTCAGGGCGGTCATCGGGTCCTGGAAGATCATGCTCAGCTCAGCGCCCCACACCTGGCGGAGTTCCTTGTCCTCCATGGCCGTCATGTCGTGGCCGGCGAAGTGGACCGTGCCGCTGCGGATCACGTCACGCGGGGGGAGGAGTCCCATGATCGAACGGGACAGGACGGTCTTACCCGATCCTGATTCGCCCACGATGCCCAGGGTCTTGCCCTCGTGGACCTCGAAGGACACCCCGTCGACGGCCCGGACCGTGCCTCGTGCCGTCCGGAATGAGGTGTGCACGTCGTCCACGACCAGGAGCGGGCCCTCGTGGGTCCCGACGTCCTTGAACTCGAGCGTGCCGGCGGGCCGGCCTCGGCGCATGGCCATCAGAGCAGCCCCTCGCGGATGTCGAACCGCTGGCGCAGGCGGTCACCGATGAGGTTGATGGACCACAGCAGCAGGAACATGGCCAGCGCCGGCCACAGCATGATGTAGGGGTTGGTGCTCAGGGCGCCGTTGGCCGTGCCTTCGTTGATCAGGTTCCCCCACGACGGGGTGGGGAGGGCGACCGACAGGCCGAGGAACGCCAGGGTGCCCTCGATCACGATGAGGCCGGCCACCGTGATGAGGCTGAAGGTCACGGTCACCGGGATCACGTTGGGGAGGATCTCACGCAGGACGATACGGGTGTCGGTGGCACCCATGGTCTTGGCCGCGATGACGAAGTCCCGCTGGGCGAAGGACAGGCTGGAGGCGCGGATCACCCGGTACATCAAGGGGATGGTGGCGATCCCCAGGATGATCGTGATGTGGAAGAGCGAGGCACCCCAGAAGGTGACGATGGCGATGACGGCCACGATGGCCGGGAAGGCGAGGATGATGAACGAGCCGGCGTTGAGGGCGATGTCGATCCGACCGCCCCGGTAGCCCGAGATGAGTCCGGCGGTGCCGCCGAAGACCAGGCCGATGATCACCCCGAGGAAGCCGACGATGAGGGAGACCCTGGCCCCGAACACCAATCGGGACAGCAGGTCCCGCCCGAGGTCGTCGGTGCCCAGCAGGTGGGAACCGCTGGGGGCCTGGTTGAGGGCGCTGTAGTTCCCGAAGTTGGGATTCTGGAGGGGGAGCAGATTGGCCAGGACCGCCGAGAACACGACGACAGTCACGAATCCGATGGCGAACCAGAACAAGAAGCCGAACGGGCGCTTCTTCAGCGGCTCGACGTTCGGGTCGACCGGCTCGTGCTGCTGCATGTCGAGGATGGCCTCGTCGGTGGCCGCGGTGCCGGGAATCCGGTTGCCGAGCATCCTGGTCGAGGAGTTCGTGTCGAGGAGTTCTCTGTCGTCAGGCATGGATCACTCCCGTACCACCCTCGGATCGACGATGGTGAAGATGAAGTCGATGATGAACTGGATCACCACGAACGCGATGGCCACCACGAGTGAGATGCCCTGGACGACCAGGTAGTCGCGTTGCTCGACGGCCTGGACGAGTGCCAAGCCGATGCCCGGCATGGCGAACAGGGCCTCGACGACGAACGTCCCGGCGATGAGGCTGCCGATGTTGATTCCGGCGGCCGCCAGGAGCGAGAAGCTGGACGGGCGGAAGGCGTGGCGCCACATGATCCGGCGGTTGGACAGCCCTTTCGAGCGGGCCATGGTGATGAAGTCCTGCTGGAGGGTGCTGATGAGGTCGGAGCGCAACAGCCGGAAGTAGACGGCGATCGATCCGGCCGTGATCGCCACCGCGGGCAGGATCATGTCGTGGATGTTGGTGGCCGGGCTCTGGTTGAACGGTACGTAGCCCGTGGCCGGGAACCAGCCGAGTCCCACGGCGAAGACGGCAACCAGGATCGGCGCCACCACGAAGGGCGGCAGGGCGAGGAGCCCGAACGTCGTGGTCGTGGAGATGTTGTCCAGGGCCCGGTTGGGCTTGCGGGAGACGACGAGGGCCAGGGGGATGGCCACGGCGAAGGCCAGGATCTGGCTGAGGATGATCAGCTCGAGGGAGACGGGTGCCCCGGTGGCCAGGATGTGGGTCACCGACTCGTGGTTGAGGTAGGAGGTGCCGAGGTTTCCGTTGAACGCCGCGTTCAGCCAGATCGTGTACTGGTGCCAAAGCGGCAGGTTGAGGCCGAGCTGCTTGAGGAGGATCGCCCGGTTGGCCGCCGTGTCGTTGGCCCCGAGGATCTGGGTGGTGGGGTCGCCGGGTAGCAGGTGGACGAGCATGAACACCAGCACGGAGATGACGAACGACACCACCACTAGCTGGAGGAACCTTCTGATCAGATACTTGCCCATACGGCTCCCGGGGTTCCCTCGACCGTCCGGCTACTTCGACAGCCAGATGGCGGTCGGGCTGAAGATACCCTCATCGAAGGCGTACCCCTTCATGCCGTTCGGCAGGGTCGGGTTGGCCCAGTTCTGCACCCTGCTGGTGGCCACCTCCGAGAAGATGTACTGCTGGAGCCAGAGGTAGGGGAGGTCCTTCGCCAGCTGCTTGTTGACCGTCTGGTAGGCCGCGATCCGGGTGGCGGAGTCGGTGGTGTGGCGACCGGTGAGCATGTTCTGCTCGATGACCGGGTCGGAGTTGCGGGGGAAGTTGAGGGCGATGCTCCCGACTGGGCCGGCCGTCGTGGTGCTCCACCACACATAGTTGATGTCAGGGTTCACGGCGCCGAACTGGTAGGAGGTGGCCGCCTGGAACTTCCCGCTGATGAAGTCCGAGATGAGGTTGGCCTGCTCGATCTGGCTGATGGTCACGTCGAACCCGACCTGGGACCACATCTGCTGGATGATCTGGACCACCTGGGCCAGGCGGGGGTCGGTGATGGTGAGGAGCTGGAGGGTCGGCGTACCGTGCTCGGCCTTGTAGGAGGCGACGAGCTTCTTGGCCGCGGCCGGGTTGTAGGCCGGGTAGCCGGTGGCCGAGTAGTAGGGGGAGTCGGGGAGGAACAGGCCGTTGATCGGCTGGGTGAACCCTCCTCCGAAGATCTTCTGGACCGTGGCCTGGCTGAGGCTCATGGCCAGTGCCTGGCGGATGCGCAGGTCGTTGGTGGGCGCCACCGCGGTGTTGAGCATGATGAAGGCCATCGACGGCTCGCCGATGACCCCGGTCAGCGAGTCGACCACCTGGTAGCCCGACTGTCCCTGGAACCGCTTGATGGTGTTGGGGTCGGTCGAGCCGATCATGTCCACCCCACCGGTCTTCAGGGTGGACTCACGCTGAATCGTGTCCGCGATGGGCCGGAGGGTGATCTGGTCGAGGTAGGGGAGTCCCTTGCGCCAGTAGCTCGGGTTCTTGGTCGCCGTGAAATGGTTGTTGGGCTGCCACTCCTTGAAGATGAACGGCCCGGTTCCCACCGGCGTCGGAGCGGAGTTCCCACTGTTGTACTGGTCGATCATGGCCTGTCCGAACACGTACCCGACCTGCGTGGCCAGACCGGCGGTGAAGCCGGGATTCGGCCCGGACAACGTGTACAGGACCGTGAGCGGGCCGGTGACCGTGCACGACACCACCTGGGTCAGAGCCTGGCCGGTGAGGAGAGACGCCTTCAGCGCGGCGAAATTGTTGGCGAGGACGGTTGCGGTGAGGTCGCTGCCGTCGTTGAACTTGATATTGGGACGGAGGACCAGGGTCCAGGTGTCAGAGGTGGAGTTCGGCGTGCAGGACTGGGCCAGGTAGGGCTGGATGGTGCCGTTGGCGGCGATGGCCATGAGCGGGTCAAAGAGACACTGGGCGTAGATGTATCCACTGGTGTCCCAGTGGTTCTGCGGCGGGTAGAAGCCGTCGATCTCGGACAGCAGTCCCACGGCCAACGTGCCGCCCGGTACCGGGGTGCCGGTGCCGACGCCAGGCGCGGATCCCGTGGCCGCGGTGGTGGACGAGGAGCCCGTCGACGACGAACAGGCGGCCAGCGCGCTGCCGGCGGCGCCAGCCAGCACGACCGCTCCTCCGGCGGCCACCCCCTTGGCCATGAAGGTACGACGACTGATTCCATGCTCGTCCGACATTCGCTCTCCCCCGACTGCATGCTCGCGGTCACCTGCAGGCGACCTGGTGTCGTCCGGAGGTGCATCAGCTCCCCCCCACGGACTCCTGAACTGCTGGCACTGACTCTGCCACAGGAGGGCAGCACCGTGGGCGCACAGTACTGCCCGACGGGTCAGGGGTCCATGCACCGAGCGGGGGATCCCTACACCCTGGGTCCCGGAAGCCCGGGCGGCCTGGGTACCATGCGGGCCATGGATGCCGCACCCCTCGGACCTGCACTGTCCGTCGACACCCCCGACGAGGGAGAGGAGACCGCTGGTGCCACGCGTCGCCAACGCGCGGCCACGTCCCGGGATACCGGACCGACGGAGGCGGAGCGCGGGACGACACCCGTCGCCGACGTCGACGAGGTCGATCCCGAGGGGCCACCGTTCTCGCGGACCACGGTCGTCCTACTGGTCAGCGGCACGGTCGTCGCCGTGCTGGTGGGACTGGTACTCCGGTTCTGGACCCGGTCCGACCTCTGGCTCGACGAGGCCCTGACCGTCAACATCGCCCGCCTTCCCCTCCACGACCTCCCCAGCTACCTGAAGCGCGACGGGGCGCCGCCGCTCTTCTACGTGCTGCTGCACGTTTGGACGGGTCTCTTCGGCACCTCGGACGTGGCCGTCCGGTCGCTGTCCGGAGTGTTCGGGGTGGCGACCATCCCGTTGGCCTGGCTGGCCGGCCAGCGGCTCGGGGGCCGATGGGCTGCCTGGGCGGCCATGCTGCTGGTGGCCACGTCACCGTTCGCCGTCCACTACGACACCGAGGCGCGGATGTACTCGCTCGTGGCCCTGTTGACGCTGCTCGGCTTCCTGGCCCTCGACCGCGCGCTCCGCGCACCGCGGCCCGGCAACCTGGTGGCCGTGGCCGCGGTGACGGGTCTGCTCCTCTACTCCCACTACTGGTCGATCTACCTGTTGGCCACCACCATGGTGTGGTTGGTGTTCCAAGCCTGGCGGGGGCGCCCTGCGTGGCGACGCGGGGCCCGTGCCGCCCTGGTGGCCGCCGTGGTCGGGTGCCTCACCTTCCTGCCCTGGGTACCGATCTTCCTGTTCCAAACAGAGCACACCGGGACACCGTGGGCCACGCCGGCCAGCTTCGCGGCGATGGTCAATGCGGTGGCATCGTTCGCCGGAGGCAGCACCAGCCAGGGACGGGCCCTCGCCCTCCTCTTCTTCGCCCTGACGGGGGTGGGCCTGTTCGGCCTGGCCACCGATCGGCTCCACATCGACCTCGACATCCGGACGCGGCCCCTCGGCCGACCGTTGGCCGTGGTCGTGCTCGGCACCCTGGCCGCCGCCATCATCGGCGGGTTGGCCTCCAACAGCGCCTTCGACGCCCGCTACGCCTCGGTGGTGTTCATCCCGCTCATCCTGATGGTGTCCCTCGGGATCACCGTTTTCAGGGACCGCCACGTGCGCGTCGGCATGCTCGCCCTGGCCATGGCCCTGGGGATCGCCGCGTCGGTGCCCAACGTGACCACCAATCGGACCCAGGCCGGCGAGGTGGCGGCCGCCATCGCGGCCACCGCCAAGCCAGGGGACGTGGTGGCCTACTGCCCGGACCAGCTCGGGCCGGCGGTCGATCGCCTGCTCCCCGCTGGTCGATACCAACAGGTGACCTTCCCACGGGGCACCGGGCCGGCCTTCGTCAACTGGGTGGACTACGCCATTGCCGTCAAGGCCGCCTCGCCGGTGACCTTCGCCCAGCAGGTGGAGTCCCTGGCAGCGGGGGGCCACCAGATCTACATGGTGTGGGCGCCGGGTTACCAGGCGTTCGGCCTGCAGTGCGAGGGGGTCGTCCAGACCCTGCAGGGGGATCTGGCCTACCACTCGACCGGGGTTGTGGTCGGGGACGACAAGACCTTCTACCAGCCGATGTCGCTGGTCCGCCTTACTCCGAACGGGTCCTGAACGGCGTGGCCGTGGGGGTTCCGGCAGCGCTGACGGACCCGGGGGATCCCATCCGGGCGTCGCCACTTCGGCGCCGGCTGGGCCTCTTGGGCCGCGCCGTCGTCGACGTCCTGCCGGCCTGGGTGGTGGCCCGCGTGCTGGTGGCCGGTGCGCTGGTGGTGGCCCACTTGTCGGTGCGGTCGGTGCGCCCCGGCAACACGATGGCCGTGCAGCGGGTCCACGACGGCCTCCTCGGGTGGGACGCCGGCTGGTACCGGTCGATCGCCGACCACGGCTATGCGGTGGCCGGCCGCCAGTCGCTCCGCTTCTTCCCGCTCTATCCCCTGCTCGGCCGGGGCCTCGGGCACGTGCCCGGCCTCGGGACCGGGCCTGCACTCGTACTGGTGGCCAATGTCGCCTCGTTGGCGGCCATGGCCGGACTGCTCCTTCTGGTCCGCCACGACCTGGGTGGGACGAGGTGGGGTGATCCCGGGCTGGCCCAGCGATCGGTATGGCTCCTCGCCCTGGCCCCGTCGGCCTATGCCCTGGTGCTGGGCTACGCCGACGCCGTGCTCCTGCTGTGCGTGGTGGTGGTGTTCCTCGGGATCCGCACCGATCGGTGGTGGTGGGCCGCCGCTGCCGGGCTGGCCGCCGGCGCCGACCGACCGGTCGGTCTCCTCCTCCTGGTGCCGGTGGCCGTCGAGCTCTGGTCCCGGCGCCACGACCTCACCACCGCACGGTCCCGGGCCGGAGGGGCGGCCGCCCTGGTGGCACCCCTGGTCGGTGCGGGGACCTATCTGGCGTGGGTCGGCCACCGTTTCGGCGATGCCTGGCTGCCTTTCACCGTCCAGCAGCAGGGCGGTCACCGCGGCCGGCTCGCCGCACCGTTCGATGCCATGTGGCACGACCTCATCGACGCCGCGGGAGGCCACCATGTGGGCAGCGCCCTCCACATTCCCTGGGTGGTGGTCTGCGTGGCCCTGGCCGTGGTGGCCTGGCGACGGCTGCCGCCGTCATACGCCCTGTTCGCGACGGCCGTCCTGGTGGTATCCCTCAGCAGTACCAACCTGGACTCGTTCGAGCGCTACGCCCTCGGAGCCTTTCCCTTGGTCGTGGCGGCGTCGACCGGCACCAGCCGGAAGTCGGTAGAGGTGGTCGTGCTGGTGGGATCGGCCGCCGTCATGACCGGTTATGCCACCTTGAGCTTCCTCGGCATCGTGGTTCCATAGGCACCGGCGGCCCACCTACCAGCACTTCCTCCGGGGGCACCGGGGGAACCACTATCCTGCCGGGCGCAGGGCATTGCCGATGCTCCTCCGCCGACAGGGCGGGAGCGGACCCGTGGGAGGCGGGCGGTCGGACGGCCCGCCAGTCGCATCGGGGCCGACGCCCCGAACAGCATGGCCAACGGCCGGATCCACCCGCCCCCGGCCACCGGAACCAGAAGAAACGGATCGCACCGAATGGCAACGCCGCCCACCCCCGAGCCTTCACCTGACATCCCTTCGGCGCATCGCACCGACGCCCCAGTGGTGGTCATCGGAGGAGGACCGGCCGGGCTGACCGCTGCCTACCGGCTCGCCCAGGCGGGCGACCCGGTGGTCGTGGTCGAGCAGGACACCGTCCTCGGCGGCATCAGCCGCACCGTGGAGCGCGACGGGTGGCGCTTCGACATCGGGGGCCACCGGTTCTTCACCAAGGTGGTGCCGGTCGAGGAGTTCTGGCACGAGATCCTGACCGACGATGACTTCCTGCTGCGTCCCCGGATGAGCCGCATCTTCTACGGCGGCAAGTACTACGACTACCCGATCAAACTGGGCAACGCCCTCTCCAACCTCGGGATCGTGGAGGCTGTCCGCTGCGGGCTCTCCTTCCTGTGGGTGCGCGTCCGTCCGCCGAAGGACCTGACGACCCTCGAGGGGTACATCGTCTCCAACTACGGGTGGCGGTTGTACCACCACTTCTTCAAGACCTACAACGAAAAGGTCTGGGGCGTCCCGGCGTCCAAACTCTCCGCCGACTGGGGGGCACAGCGGATCAAGGGCATGTCGCTGTGGAACGCGGTGTGGGAGCCGATCCGGTCGTCGCTCGGAAGCCGGCGGGACAAGTCGCGCCAGGTCACCAGCCTCATCGAGGAGTTCCAGTACCCGAAGTACGGACCCGGGATGATGTGGGAGCGGTGCGCCGAGCTGGTGGTCGAACTGGGCGGCCAGGTCCGCATGGAGACATCGGCCGCCGCGGTCCACGTGGAAGACGGAAGGGCGGTGGCCGTCACCGTGGACCACGGGGGCAGCACCGAGCGGCTGGAGGCCGAGCACGTGATCTCCTCCATGCCATTCACGGCCCTGGCCCGTGTGGTCGACCCGCCGGTGCCCGCCGAGGTGCTCCGGGCCGCCGACGACCTCCATTACCGGGACTTCCTGACCGTGGCCCTGGTGGTGCCCCAGGACCGCGGATTCCCGGACAACTGGATCTACATCCACTCGCCCGACGTGAAGGTGGGGCGGATCCAGAACTTCGGGTCGTGGTCGCCATACCTGGTGAAGGACGGGCGGACGTGCCTGGGCATGGAGTACTTCGTGTTCGAGGGCGACGAGCTGTGGACCATGAGCGACGACGACCTGGTGGCCCTCGGCACCAAGGAGCTGGCCGCCATCGGACTGGTCGACGCCTCGGACGTCGAGGCCGGCTACGTGGTCCGCATGCCCAAGGCCTATCCGGTCTACGACGATGTCTACCGCGACAACGTCGATGTCATCCGGCGGTGGTTCGAGGAGCACGCGCCGAACGTCCACCCGGTGGGACGCAATGGCATGCACAAGTACAACAATCAGGACCACTCGATGTACACGGCGATGCTCACGGTGGAGAACATCCATGGTGCCCGGCACGACATCTGGTCGGTCAATGTCGAAGAGGAGTACCACGAGACGGCCGAGCGCGACCCCTCGCCTGGGGCGGCGTCGGGTGCTACCGGGCGGGACGCGCCGATCCTGCCGCGTCGCGCCGGTTGAGCGAGGAATCGGAGCCCGTGGGGGAGACCGGTACGCCGCCGCCTCCTGCTGACGACGGGTCCGGTGGAGGAGACGCCGACCACGATGGGGAGCCGGGCCTGGACCTGATCCTGGAGGAGGTCGAGTCGGTCGTCGACCCGATCGCCGAGTCGGCCGCCTTCGGTCCGGCGGTCGGCATCGCGGTGGCCGGCGGGCCCCTGGTGCCGCTCCCGCCGGACGAGGTGGCGCCCGGCCGCACCGGGACGGACACCTCGGTCAAGGCCGGGCTCCTCCAGGCCGGACCCGTGGCCATCGCCGGATTGGTGGTGAACGCCGCGGCCGCCCTCTTGGTGATCGCCATCGCCCGCCTGGTGTCGTCCCGTTCCTACGGCGAGATCGCCCAGCTCCTCGGCCTCTTCTTCATCCTGTCGATGCCCGGATCCGCCGTGCTCGTCGGCGTCGTGCGCCGGGTGACCGGGTTCCAGGCCACCGGTCAATCCCACCTGGTCCGGGGATGGATCTCGCGGGTCCACCGGATCTCCCTGGTCGCCATCGGCATCGAGCTGGTAGTGGTGCTCGCCATCCAGGGGTGGATCGCCCGGTGGCTGGGACTGCCCAACGGCCAGGGCGTCGTCCTGATCCTCATGGCCGCCGGCATCTGGATCCTGCTCAGCGTCGACCGCGGGCTGCTCCAGGCCCACCGGAGCTACCGGCCGCTGGCCGGCAACCTCTTGGTCGAGGGTGGGATCCGTACCGCATTCGTCCTGGTCCTGG
>Ga0209483_1000303_pt1 | contig 45325 bp, 32 predicted proteins | sample NGEPerA_FD_184508 | JGI IMG/M metagenome (GOLD analysis project Ga0209483, IMG submission 184508) | Arctic peat soil microbial communities from the Barrow Environmental Observatory site, Barrow, Alaska, USA - NGEE PermafrostL2-A... | ecosystem: Environmental > Terrestrial > Soil > Wetlands >...
ATGGAACCAAAATTCAAATGCGTCACATCCGTTTCCATTCGCAACAAGTTCATTTTATGGATATTCGGAAACCGAATGGGTCAATTAACCGGACACCCGTGACTACAAATATAAAGATTGGCTTTTTCATCGAATGGCTTTTGCTTTGTGGCTATGCCGGATGAAAAGTAAGCTACCCAAGCCAAGCAAACCGAATGCGGACGGTTCGGGAACGGGGGTGGCGGATAAGGCAAATTGAGCAAGGGTGCCAGAAAGGAATGACCAACTTGAACCATCGCTAGAATAGCAAAGTGAAGTATTCCCACCCCATCCGTCAAGCCCAATACTAGGAGTGCCTGTAACATTCCACTCATAAGCACCAGTGGCGATAGCAGTATTTCCGGTCAGCACAATAAAATAATCGGTGCGTGGAGATAATGTGAGGCTTGAAGCAGGGGTGTAAGTGAAAATGCCGCCAGTAGTTGGATTCAAAGAGCCGTTCAGACGGCCGAGACTGCTTCCGGGAAGAGTGGCTGCCAAACTAATTGATGAGTAAAGCATGGCCGTGAAGCCACTGGGATTACCCGAAGCGGTTGTCATTGCTAGCTGAATGGAATCCAACTGGTATCCATCTACATCGGCTCCTGTCCTAAACTCCGCCGCCAGCCAAGAGTTATTCCCCACCGGATCACTGCCATTAGAGACCTGACCTAAATTGGATAGATAAACTATTCCCTGCGCGCAGGCAATCTTTGTAACAAAGAAACTGGCCGCGATTATAATGATAATTAGTGTCTTCATATAGATTTTATTTGACGATACTGCCAAAATAGCCGTAAGCATCCGCATTATAAATGTCAAACCCATAGACTTCCACGCCTATTGGTTTGGAACTGGTTACGGTATGCACGCCATTAGTCACTGAAATTTGTGCGCCATAGTAACCGACGGTTCCAATTGGGATAAAATTAGTTGCAGCCACAGGCATAGTATCCACAAACGTGTTTGTTATGGCTGACTGCGCCACGATAAGGTTCAAATAGTTTTAGGGGGAGCTAATCTGGGGCGATGGCGACGAAATAAGCTGCCGAATAGAAAAAGACCGCCCAAGCCAAACAAACTTAAAGCGCCCGGCTCTGGAATTGGCGTGGCATTTAGGGCAAATTGAGCAACGACTGGATTGAAATTCCAAGATGAATCGTTGCTGGAAGTCAAAACCCCTCCCGGACTGTGCCAACCACCATTGGGATTATAGGAATTTACGTCCGTAACACTCCACTCATAAGCGCCATTGGCAACCGCAGTTCCGGCGGTCAACACGATAAAATAATCTGTGCTTGGTGATAACGTGAGGTTTGAAGGCGCAGTATAAGTATAAAAACCAGCGGTCACTGGATTCAAGGAGCCATTAAGAGTGCCGAGGCTGCTACCGGGAACAGCGCCAGCAACACCAATAGCTGTATAAACAATGGCCGTAAAGTCAATAGGAGCGCCAGTCTCATTGGCCATGCCTAACTGGACAGAATTGAGAATATAACCACCAGTATTATTTCCAGTAACAAAATCCGCTGCCAACCATGAATTACTTCCTATTGCCACACTACCGCTTGATGCTTGGCCTAAACTAGATAAATAAACAACTCCTTGCGCTTGAAGGATTAATTGCGTCAGTAGTCCGATCACATACATAATGATTATTTTTTTCATACAGGTTGGTTGGTTGATTGATTATTGCTCATTTAACAATCCCGCCGAAATAGCCATAGGCATCCATATTTCCAAATCCATAAACTTCAACGCTTACCGGTTGCGAACTCTTCACGGTATGAACACCATTTGTCACAGGGAATTGAGCTCCCCAGTAGCCACTGGTGCCTATCGGCACGAAATTAGTGGCTGACACCGTTAACCCATCCACAAACGTGTTGGTTATCGCCGATTGAACAACAATGATGTTCAAGAAATTCTCGTCAAAGTCTCCGGTGACTTGGTTGGGTAAGTCGTTGGTAAGAGTAACGACGATGTTCGTCAACAAATAGTGGCCAGTGGGCGGCAACAATATCTCGCAGGGATCGCCATAATCGAAAGGTGGATTATCGAATCTCACACTATTGGCGAAGTGGGCGGCTTGAATGGGATGGCTGGCTTGAAATTCCACCGGACCTTCCACTGTGACATCATAGAACTGTCCGGCCTGATTTGTCACCACGAGCGTTTCATTGTTGGTCAGGATCGTCCCATCATTGGTGTTGATCGTGACGACCGTTCCGCTGATGCTCACCACCGTGTTACTGGAAGCCGCCAGCACGCGATAGCTGTCTCCATTCTGCCGTCCGGCAAAGCCCATGGCCAGCGCCTGCCGTCCCCAGGAATCCACCGGCATTTGTTCCTGCACCAGCGGATTGGCATAGTCATAGGTCTCATCAGGCACAAAGGCCAGACTTGCACCAGCGAATACCGCAACCGGTTTGTCCGAGGCGATCAATGTTCCGGTCACGTCGTCCGTATCGGTCAGGCTGCCGATTTGATAAGTTTCTCCTTGTAGCAGATTGGTAGAATAAGCATTGGTATGGTTCTCAAGATTCGCCGTCGGAGACGGAATAATCCAGACTGTCGTGTTGGTCTCCGTCGCCACCACCGCCAATTGGGAATAGTAGGTAGCCCATGCCATGACGCAGTAATTGGTTCCCAGCAGCGGCGTCGGATAACCCGTAAAAGCGGTGCTGGCTTGAGAACCATAGTCCAGCCCATAAACCGAGACCGGCTGGCTGGCGGTGACGTTGATGCCGTTCGTTTCCACCATGTCGTAATCAACCAGCATGACCGCCAGCGGGATGCTGATATTGGTCACCGCTCCCGGTGCCACTGAAAAGAACTGGTTGACTAGCGGCACCGGTGCGCATAGGCTAGTCGGATTCGGCGGCAAATTGGTGTCGTTAATGGATTGCCAGTCCGCCGCACTCCCGTTCAGATTGATCCCCGGTTTGTCATACAAAAATGTGAAAACACCCGTGCCACTGTCATAGTCAAACAAGATGGACTCGCCGGCGGCAAAATCCACCCAGTTCGTGCCATGCACATAACCCACCTCCGTGGCGTCCAATCCATTAACCTGCCAGTCGTTCTGCTCCTGCGCCGTGAGGTTCGTCAGCACATAAGTCCCGTTCACCGTGGCGTCGCCGCAGTTGGTCACGACCAATATGGGGCCGTTGGCCAGCAGTCCCGGCGTCGTCACCGTCCCGGTGGCTCCCACCGGACTGGAAATGATAAGTGACAGGTCGTTGGCGACATATTGGCTGGGCAGGTTGGGAAACATAATCCAAAAATTGGTTCCCCGGGAATCGGTCGCTATCAGGTCTTTGGCCGAACTTAGCCGGTAAAAGCCCTGCGCATCGCTGGCATTGGGTGCCAACAGATTCGTCTGGTCTGGATAACTGCGCAACAGCCATTGCCAGGCAATCGGCGGCAACAGGTTCGTGCAATACAGCAGGTCATACACCTCATTCGTCACATTCCACGGCGGATGAATCACCAGCGAAGCGGTGTCATTCGTGACCGTGACCATTTCCAACCACAATAAGTTGCTGTTAATGATCATCGGACTGTAAGCCGGCGAGTAATCGTCGCCGCCATCGCCGGAACCATCCCCGCCCGGCGAAGGAACATCCATGCCCATGGCCCGCATCCGCTGCCTGGCCGCTGCCGTCTGAATCTGCGCGATCAGATTGACCAGCGCGTTCGCCTGCGCCGTCAGCGCCGCCGCCGTTGGGCTGCCGGCCGGCGGTCCACCGCCCGTGTCAGCCACCAAAAATTGTCCCTCGGCGATGGCGTAAATCGGCAGGCTCGGATCAATGGGCTGGCACGGCAGCGGAGCGGCACCGCCGGTGCCACTGGCTCCGCCAACCCAGAAAGTCCCAAATTGCGGAACCTGATCCGGCGGCACCAACGGCAATCCCTGCGCGCCCGCGACTATGCTGACGATGGAATCTTCCGCCGCCGGTTGGGCCGACAATGATGTTGGCGCGGCGTGAAGGTTGAAAGCAGGGCCAAGAATGCCAGCCATCAGCAACGCGTAAATTGTTCTCATGTGTATTTTTTTAAGAACTGTTTGCAATACTAACCCTTTCCCAAGAAAATGCAAGCGAAAAAATAGTCATTATAGTGACTGGACGCAAAATCCGCCCAGGGTTGAACCTGCCAGGGTTGAAAAAACCGACTTCACTACAAGTCCTCGGCCACCGGATTCGCGAGGCTCGCAAAGCGAGGGGGTTGTCGCAAGAAGACCTTGCCCTTAAGTCTGATACCGCTCCGAGCTATATCGGCGGAGTGGAAAGAGGGCAGCGCAATCCGTCCTTCAAAAAATTGTGCGCCATTGCCCGAACCATCGGGCGCGATGTCGGCAGTTTAACCCGGAATTTACCGCTGCCCAGCGAACCGGTTTGAATCATCCGGGAAAAATTCAGGCTTCCACGGCCTTCATCGGTTTCAAAAATGTTTCAAATAAATCATTCGGCGTTGGGCGCATCTTGACACTGCCCCCGGTAGGGCGGCGCTGCCGCGCCGCCGTGATGTCCGACGCTCCATTTGCCATGCGGCGGCGGCAAACCGGCAGGGTTTGCCCTACCGATTCGGGGGCAGTGTCAAGATGCGCCCTTCGGCGTTGAAAGAATCATTGCTGGCTGGCGCCGCCGGCGATAAACTGCACCCATGCTGCAAGCCGTCACCGAGCCTCGCGCTGGGTCAGCCGATGCCGTTCGCGAGGCGCACCTCGCCGCTTTCCGCTTCATGTTGCGGGCGCGGCTGCTGGATGACAAATTTGCCGCGCTTTTTCGCACCGGCAAAATTCATGGCGGCGTTTTTCTCGGCCGCGGACAGGAGGCCTTGAGCGCCGCCCTCGGCGTTTCCCTGAAAAAATCCGACGTGTTCGCCCCGCTCATCCGCGACGCCGCCGGACGCATGGCCTTTGGCGAACCGATCATTGACGCCGTCCGCACCTACCTCGGCTCGCCCCTCGGCCCGATGCGCGGGCATGACGGCAACGTCCATCGCGGTCGTCCGCGCGACGGCTATCTGCCGATGATCAGCCATCTCGGCGCGATGGTTTCCGTCGTGAACGGCGTTTTGTTTGCGCGCCGCCTCAAAAAAATTTCCGGCACCGTCGGCGCGGCCTGCCTCGGCGAAGGCGCGACCTCCACCGGCGCGTTTCACGAAGCCCTCAACCAGGCCGCCGTCGAAAAATTGCCGCTCGTCCTCGTGGTCGCTGACAATCAATACGCCTACTCCACGCCGACCGACCGGCAGTTTGCCTGCAACAGCCTCGCGGACAAGGGCGTCGGCTACGGCGTCGCGGCCCATTCCGTGGACGCGACCGATTTGAATGCGTGCTTGAAAATTGTCGGCGGCGCGGTCGCCCAGGCGCGGGCGGGCAACGGCCCGCAGCTTGTGGTGGCGAAATTGTTGCGGCTCTGCGGGCACGGCGAACATGACGACGCGAATTACATTGTCCCCGAATTGAAAAATTCTTCGCTCGGACGCGACTGCCTGAAAGTCGCCGAGGAATTTCTGCTGCAAAATAAATTCACCGATGCCGCGCAGATCGCCAGCTGGCGCAGCGAGGCCGTCCGCGAAATCGAGGAGGCCGTCGCCCAAGTCCAGCGCGAACCCGCGCCCGATCCGTTTGCCGAGGATTGGAGCGCGATTGCATCCAAACATTTGAGTGAAACCCATGCGAACCATGAATGAAGAATTAAAAATGAAGAATGAAGAAACCAGGCCGGCCCGCCGCGCGCTTTTGATTTCGTTTCTTCATTCTTCATTCTTCATTCTTCATTCTACCTTTCCCGCATGAGCATCACCTACATTGACGCCATCCGCGAAGCGCAGGCGCACGCCTTGCGCGACGACCCGCGTGTTTTCATCTACGGGCAGGATGTCGCTGCGTTCGGCGGCGCGTTCAAGGCCACGAAAAATCTGGCAAAAGAATTTCCCGGCCGCGTTTTTGATTCGCCCATCAGCGAGGACGCGATGATGGGTCTCGCCGTCGGCGCGGCGATTGAAGGCTTGCGCCCGATCATCGAAATGCAGTTCGCCGATTTTTCCACCGTCGGCTACAATCAAATCGTCAACCAGGCCGCGACGCTGTTCTGGCGCACCGGCGTTCCTTGCCCCATCACGGTGCGGCTGCCGTTCGGCGGCACGTCCGGCGGCGGCCCGTTTCACAGCCAGAGTTTGGAAACCATTTACGCACATTATCCCGGCCTCATCGTGCTGACGCCCGCGACGGTTGAAGACGCTTACTCGATGCTGCTCGAAGCCGTGGCGATTGATGACCCGGTGATTTTCTGCGAACACAAATTTCTTTACCGCCATCTCAAGGCGGAAAAATTGCCAACCGAGGCGCTGCCCGTCGGCAAGGCGCGCATTGCCCGCGTCGGCCGCGATCTCACGATTGTCGCCTACAGCGCGATGGTGCAGGATGCGCTGGAAGCCGCCAACGAACTGGTGCAGGAAGGCTGGGAGGTTGAGGTCGTGGATTTGCGCTCCGTGAAACCGCTCGACACCGACACGGTGATGGCGTCGGTCGCGCGCACGGGAAAATTGCTCTGTGTCGGCGAATCCTGGCCGTGGGGCGGCGTGACGGCGGAAGTCATCGCCCGCGTTGCGAGCGAAGGCTACAACCTGCTCGACGCGCCGCCGCAACGTCTCAACGCCAAGGACACACCCGTGCCATATCATCCCAACCTGTGGGCCGCGCACCGCCCGACCGTCCGCGCCGTCGCCGCCGCCGCGCGGAAAATTTTAAGACAATGAACAATGCAAAATTAAGAATGAAAAATGTCCGGACCGTGGGCGAGCATGATCCGGTTCGCCATTTTGCATTTTTAATTTTTAATTTTTAATCCCATGCAAATTCCCATCATCATGCCGCAACTTGGCGAATCCATCGCCGAGGCCAACATCATCAATTTCCTTGTCAAGCCCGGCGACACGGTTGAGGCCGACCAAGATTTGATCGAGGTCGAGACTGACAAGGCCACCATGACCGTCGCGTCGCCGTGCAAAGGGAAAATTGAAAAATTCACCGTGCAGTTAAACGAGAGCTACGCCGTCGGCGCTACGCTTGGCCAGATTGAAGCGACCAGCGAGGAAGCCGTGCGCCTAGGACTCGATGTTGCCCATGAAAAATCCTCCGACACGCACCACACTTCAAAATCGGACGCCAACGGCCGCGACCGGTCACGCGTTCAACCCACCATCCGTGGTCTGCCCGTGCCTGCGAACGCCGCCGGTGCGAGCTATCTTTCACCCCGGCTCAAGGCGCGCATGGACGAACTCGGCCTGCACGCCGCCGACCTCGCGGGCATCGCTGGCAGCGGCGCGGCGGGACGCGTGACCGTCGAGGATTTTGAAAAATTCATCGCCAATCTGGAGAAGCAGAAAATCAGCCAGGCCTCGTCCATGCGCGTGGCCGTGGCCGATGCGATGCGCCGCAGTTGGACGCGTCCGCTCGCCACCGTCGGCCTGCCCGTTGTGCTGGATGCCGTCCTCGCGCATCGCAAGTCATCGAATCCCAAGCCCGGCCCCGCGCTTTACGCCTTGCGCGCGCTCGCGCTGGCGCTCGCGGAAAATTCCGCCGTCGCCGGGCGTTTGGTGGGAAATAAAATTGTCCATCCGAGTTCCATTGACGTCGGTTTCGCCGTGGAAGCCGAGGACGGCGTGCTCGTTCCCGTTTTGCGCGGCGCGGACAAAAAGCCGTTGCAAGAACTGGTGGTGCGCTACGACGAACTCGTGGAACTCGCGCGCCAGCGAAAATTGCCGGCGGACGCCACCGGCGGTTCCGTGGCCACCGTGACGAACTTCGGCACGTTCGGCCTCATCTGGGCCACGCCGATTCCGCTGCCGGAACAAACGCTCGTGCTCGGCCTGGGCGCGGGCCGGCGGATGCCGCATTGGGACGAGGCCAAAGGCCAGTTTGTTCCCGTCATGGAAGCCTATCTCACCTTGAGCTTCGACCATCGCGTGCTCGACGGCGGCGCGGCCGGCCGTCTGCTCCAGCGCATCGCGCAACTGATCAGTGAACCGGCGAAGTTGTAGGACAGACGTCGCGTCTGTCTGTAACTTTAATTTTGAATGGAGACAGGCTGGAAGCCCGTCCTGCGCTTCATCGAATCCAATTCGCATAAGCCCGTTCGCCGAAGTATTCGTAGCCTTTGCCCTCGTCTGCCGTGCCGGAAACCAGCGCCTGAATGAATCCATTGCGCTCGACTTGAACCGTGTGCAAAATTTTCTTTTCCGGGTTTTCCTTCATCAGAAATTCAATCCGCCCGTCCAGCGCGGAAAAAGTTTCCAGCCCGCCATTCGTCCGGCTGGTGAACTGGTATTGCGCGCTCAAGTCGCCGAGCATCGCGTGGCTGCGGCCCCAGGTTCCGCCGGGTTTGCTCACGAAAGATTTGCCGTTCAGCAGCCCAAGATAATCCTGATACGCCAGCACGCACAGATGATTTTCGCCGGCAACCGCGAGCCAGTTTTTGATTTTATTCGCGTGCAGTTTTGAATCATAGCCGTAATCGCTGTCGAGAAACGCGATGCGCTTCACGTCGTCGGGAATTTTTTCCACCGCGTTCAGATAACCAAAAACCAGGCTCCCGCCGCCGCTGTGGCTGGCCAGAATCACTTCGGTTTTGTCTGCTGGAAAAATGCCGCGCACGCCGTCGAGAATCGCCACGATTCTCTGGTCGCCGTATTTCTTGCGCCAGGCCGGCCAGCTTTTCATCCCCGCTTCGAGATACGCGACGACGATGGTGCGATTGGTGATTTCATGGCGCAGCCACCGCGTCTGCGCGCCGATGTGCTGGATGTCAAAATGCCAGTCGTCGCCCGGCGCTAATTTTTTGCCGACGGTCTGCTCAATCGTGCTGCCATTCGGCAGCGCATAAAACACCAGCAGCACCGGTTGGCTGGTGGCAAACGATTCGCGCGCCGGCGCATTGATGAAAATCCGCACCTCGTCCGGCAGTTTGATTTTCCGTGTCCATTCGCCAAAATACGGACTGGCCGAAAATTTCTGCGGCCACGGCAGATTGATTATTTCGTTGGTAGCACGGGCGTCGCGCCGGATTTCGTCAGTGGGCGTCCCCTGCTGGTGATTCGTGGATTTCAATTCCAGCCCACGCGCTTCGCCGCTTTCGGGCGGGATGCTCGAAACGACAGGCCGGAGGCCTGTGCTACCAAGATCATTTCGATAGCGCGCATTCGTGATGACGCCTTCATCGCTGATGAGGCTGCAGAATTTCGGATCCGCCAAAACTTCGGCGACAGTTTTCTTTTCGCCGTTCACCAGCATGTTTTGTGAAACGAGCCGGATGCACTGGCTGTAATCCACCCACCACGAAACGTGGCCGAGATACAACGGCTGAATCGCCATGCCATTCGTCTGCTGCCAGCCGTAAATGGCAACTTTGTTGGTCGCGCCAGCCAGCCGCGCCGAAATCACCACGTCTTTTTTGTGTCCGGCCACCAGCGCGCCGGGCGGATGAGAATTGGTCAACGCCATTCGCTGGGCGCGAATGGTCTCGTTGTGCAGTGCAAAAATCGGAACCGTTGTCATCGCGGCACTCGGCGGAATGGGCGAGGGCGCGAGCTTCACCCTGGCGGCGGCGTAAATGGCATCCACCATTTTGCGCGTCGGCAAAAGACAGCCGAGCCGGTCGGCGATGCGCTGGGCGGTATTCGGGGAAAGCGGCGCAAGGAAATAATTTTCGTCCGATCCGACCGCGAGATAATCCGGCGCGGCAAAAAATGTGGCGGTGTTCGTTTTGCCGTCTGAAATATTTGTGACCGTGACGGGACAAAATTTCCGCAGAAACGCCGGGACATTGCCCGCAAAAATTTCATGGACGATGGCCGCCTCGCGTTCCGGAAGATTCAGCGCGGAAATTTTTTGCGCAAACGCATTGCCATCCGGCGCGCTGGTGTCACGCACGGACAGTTGAAGATTTTGCGCGAACGCGCCGCCGGCCAGACAAATCAAAACGATTTGCAGCAGCGTTTTCACGGCTCAAACATCCTTGCGCGGGAACAGCGGCGCGGGTTCACCGATTTGGTGGCCGGGATTTAATTTGCCCCACGCCGCGTCGGAAAATTTGTCCGGCGATTTGCTCAAACCAAGCTGCGCGTAAATTTTCACCGCAGTGCTGGGCAGAAACGGCCAGAGCAAAACGGCGAGCACGCGGCAGGTCTCGGCGAGATTGTATAAAACCCCGTCGAGCCGCAGTGCCTGCGCCGGGTCTTTTGCCAGCTTGAACGGCGCGGTTTCGTCCACGAATTTATTCGCGCGGTTGACGAGGCCCCAGATGCTTTGCAGCGCCGCCTGAAGCTGGCTTTGCTGGAACAAGGCGCGGGTTTCATCCGCCGCTTTCGCCGCGTCCGCCGCAAGCTCGTTTGATTTCGCCGGAACAATTCCATTGCGATAGCGCTTGAGCATCGAGAGCGAGCGGTTGACGAGATTGCCAAGGCCGTTCGCGAGTTCGGCTTGATAGCGCGAGCGGAAACCGGCGTCGGTCCAGTTGCCGTCCGGGCCGATGTCCAGTTCGCGCAAGACGTAAAAGCGCAAGGCGTCCGCGCCCCATTCATTCACGATGGCGACGGGATCAATAACATTGCCGGTGCTTTTGCTGATCCGCGCACCGTCCTTCTGCCAGAAGCCGTGGACTAAAATTTGTTTCGGCAGCGGCAGGCCCATGGCCTTGAGCATGACCGGCCAATAGACCGCGTGAAATTTCACGATATCCTTGCCGATGACGTGGATGTCCGCCGGCCACAAGGAAAGTTGAGAGTTGAGAGTTGATGGTTGATAGTTTAGGTTTGAGCAAATCGTCGGGTCGCCATGCGCCGCCGCAATGCTCGTGTAATTCACCAGCGCATCGAACCAGACGTAGGTGACGAAATCCTGGTCGAAGGGCAGGGGAATGCCCCAGTTCAGGCGTGCCAGCGGACGCGAAATGCACAGGTCTTCGAGCTTGTTGTTTTTGAGAAATCCAAGGATTTCGTTGCGGCGATACGAGGGCGCGATAAAATCCGGATTCGCCTCGATGTAATCAATCAGCCATTGCTGGTGCGCGCCAAGCTTGAAGTAATAATTATCCTCCTTGAGTTCGACCACTTCGCCATAACTCGCGTCAAAACTGCCATCGGGCAAACGATCCTTTTCCGTAAGAAATGTTTCTTCCTTCGCCGAATAAAAGCCCGTGTAGGTCGCCTTGTAAAAATGACCGGCGTCATTGAGCTTCGCGAGCGTGGCCTGCACAAATTCCTTGTGGCGCGGCTGCGTGGTGCGGACAAAATCATCGTTGGTCAGATCCAGTTTTTTGGCGAACGCCTGCCAGTCTGCCGCGAGCGCGTCGCAGTATTCCTGCGGACTTTTTTTCTCCGCCTGCGCCGCCTGCTGGACTTTCTGGCCATGTTCATCGAGGCCCGTCAGGAAAAAAACCTCCTGGCCCAGGCTGCGCCGCGCGCGGGCGATGACGTCGGCGATGATTTTTTCGTAGGCATGGCCGAGATGCGGCTGGCCGTTGACGTAATCAATCGCCGTTGTGATGTAAAACCGTTTGCTCATTATCGAATCCGCAGTTTGACGCACAAATGGTGCAAAGGCAATCCCGCCGCGAGCCGAAATCAAATTGCAAGGGCGTCGCCGAGATGCGGTTAGCCGTTGACGAAATCAAATTGCGGACATTTTATGATGCGCTTTTTAAAAATCCATCAGCAGATTATACAGATGGACGCAGATTTTTTTATCTATGAAAATCGGCGTCATCTGCGGATTAATTCCGCACAAACAAAACAGCCGGAACGAATCGCTTCGCTCCGGCTGCCGTTTTCGGAAGCGGTTGCATCAGGTCAGTTTTGAACCGTCCAAAAATCCAGTTCAAGTGGCCATGATGCCCACCGGATTGCTCCACGCGCTTTGACCCGTGCTGCCGCCCAATGCGCAGATTTGGATCAGATACGTTTTGCCGGGCGTCGTCGGCGTGAGCAACATCCGGCTCGCGCTCGTGTAATTGTCGGTCGCATTTGTCCACGTCGCGCCGTTGTCCAGGCTGAATTGCAACTGATACATCCGTCCGTTGAGCACCGCGCCGCCGCGCACCGTCAATTGCCCGCTCACACTGTTGTCAATGCTCACGATCTGCGGCGTATCCAGCGGGCCGGGCGTGCGATTGTTGCTTATCACTTCATAGCCGGAAGTGAGCAACGTGTTCAGGTCGTGACGCGCCACGCCCTGGCAATAGAGCGCATCCTGCACCAGCGCATCCACGAGGGATTGACGCGAGATGTTCTTGGCGAGCGTGCGATCCGTGCCCAGCTTGCGGGCGGCGGTCATGTCCGCGCTGAACGTCGTCTGCAACGTCGTGAGTTGCGCGGATGTGAAGGGTGGGGTGGTGAAAACCGGATGACCATTCAACGCGGCAGACACATCCAATGTCACGTTGCTGACGTCATTATCCGGCGCTCTGGTGAATCCGGTGTCGATACGGAAGTTTTTTACAGGTGTATTAGGCATAACATACGCTTTCTCTTTAATGGTTAACTAAAGAAGCTTTCTCGGACGACCTGCAATCGCGTGGAAGTTTCTACCGAAGGTAAAAGCATGGCCCGTGCCAAACTATTCTTAGCTGGAAACCTTGAAATTCGTATGGTGCAGGCAAAAAAAATCTCATCCTATGTATCAATATGAGATATATATGTGTATTTTTTGACAGTAATGCCACTGGGCAAACTAGAAATGCTGCGCCTTCTCATAGATGTGATGCTCCTTTGCAAACCTGTAATGCTCGTTCACAGGTATGCAATGTTCCTTTGCATCTATGTGCTGCGTCTTCTCAAATCTGCAATGCTCCTTTGCAAACTTGTAATGCTCGTTCTCAAGTATGCAATGCGCATTCGCATCAAAGAGATGCTCCAACTCAAATCCGCAATGCTCGTTCTCATCCAAGGGATGTGTCTTCGCTTGCAAGGAATGTTCCATCTCAATCATGTGATGCGCAACGTCTTATGAGCAATGCCGCATTCCAAATAAGCAAAGCGCCGTTCCAAACCAGAAAAATCACCGTTCAAGTTTGATTGATCGCAATTCGGGTAAGAGGAGCGTGACCGTCCCGGTTGCACCGTTACGCGTCTCGCGGAACGGAATTAGCTGGAAATGGTGGCGCTCCGCAAGGTGTGGCTCACCGCAAGGAGTTCGGCGCGACGCCCGCGCTCCCCATCCACCCAATCCAACGCCAACACATTTAATCAGCGATTTTCGGGCGAAGATTTAATGGATGGGAAAAATTGGGAGCGCAACCGTCCCGGTTGCACCGTTACGCGTCTCGCGGAACGGAATTCGCTGGAACTGGTGGCTCACCGCAAGGTGTTCGGCGCGACGCCGAACACGGCAGGCGCGACGCCCGCGCTCCCCATCCACCCAATCCAACGCCGACAGATTTAATCAGCGGTTTTTCGGGCGAAGATGATGTTGCCAACGAAAATTTGCCAATTAACCCAGTTTTTTATTTTGCAAAAAAAGCTTGGCAAGCTCGATTAAAAGGGGTAAACCAAAAACCGTCAGTCAAACGCATGTAAAAAACTAAAAAAACAATTTGCGGCTTCGGCTGCTGTCCAACACGAAACAGGAAATTTCATGGACCTCAATGCAAGTGCTGAAGCACGCCCGTCACTGGGCGTGCCGAAAGCGTTTCTTGAGAGGCATTCCTGTGCCTGTGTTGGGACGTGAGTAATCACGCCCTCTTGGTTGAGGCAGGCAGTGGAACCCAAAACCACAAATCCATGAACTCAATCAGAAACATTCCCTGCGGCTTAATTTTAATTTGTTTCATTATGGGGCAACCGCTCCACGCTCAAAGCGTCTCGACCAGCGGCGTTTCCCGAACGACTTCCGTTGCGCCGATTGCGTTGCAGGCGGATGATGTTTCATCATTGCGTTCCTTGTCCGACGAACAATTAACGGCGTTTGTCACTGCGTTGGATGCCACGCCCACGATGTCAGCCAGTTCAGCAGTGCCGCGCGCCGGATGGATTGGCTTCTGGAGTCTCGCCCACCCGAGTTGGCCGCCGCTACCCATGGACGGCACCGGCGCTCCCGTCTGGCCGCTTTCAGGCGGCGGGTATCTGCTCTCGGATGTCGGCATAAATTACGACGCCATTTCATCCGCCCATCTTTCCCGGCGCATGGGCGCGATGTTGGACGATGATGGCCCGCCTTCGCCGGGCGGCGATGATACGAACACTTACACGCCTGATGTCTCGCCCTACACCCCGCCTGACTATGGCACCAACCTGTATATTGCCCAGCCTGCCGTCACATCCGGTTATCTGACGGGGATTGGCACCAACACGCTGGCGGATGTTCAATATGAAATCCAATCCAGAACCAACCTTCTGCAAAGCGACTGGCAATCGGAAGGCTCCATTTACGGCTCGGAAACCACCAACTGGACATCCTTGAGCGTGGCGCAAAACAGCCGGACAAACCTTTTCATCCGCTTGCAATCGTATGCCAGCAGTGACGGGAGCGGCCTGCCGGACTGGTGGGAACTGCAATACTTCGGCACGAATGGAGTTGACCCGAACGGCAATCCTGCGGGTGATGGCTGGAGCAACATTCAGAAATTCCAGAATGGATGGAATCCAAACTTGTTTTACACGCCCGCCGCGCCGCAGGGATTGAATGTCGTCCTGAACGCGAACAACATTGCAACGGCAAGTTGGTGGCCCTCGCCGGGGCCGGTGACGGGTTACACGGCAAGCAGGTATTATTTTGTTACGGCTGGCAATGCTCAAACTCAAACTTTCAACGTATCCGCCAGCAGTGTTAGTTTGCAAGACCCGACCCCATTGATTCCTCATGCGTTGACATCTGCCGGTCTGAAAATTTGGGCATCTTACAAGGTGCAAGCACATTATTCCGGCGGTGATTCGGCTTGGAGTGACACGGTATGGGTAAATGACAACGAAGCGAACATTTCTTTTGTTGCGGCACCGGACGGGTCAACACTGCTATCTGCCTCTGCATTGCCACCGGGAACGGCAGGAGTGCGCATATTCAAAATTGACCAAAGCCTAGAAGTTTTCAATGGCAGTTCAGCTTATGACACACAATACGATATTCCTCTGGCCGGTTTCACAAATGGCTTTTTCCAAGTCCCGACTGCATGGACGACCCCTTTACCTGATAATATGGGGGCTGAAGACTATTTCTGGTATGGAGAAGCCATCAACACCAATGACGGTGCAGTCAGTGACGGCGAGCAGCGCTTAAGTTACGGATATTATCTTGATGCAACGCGGGAATCGGCACTGCCACCGCTCTATAATGGCCAAGTTCAACTCAAACAAAACCTGATTTTTCAGCTATGTGCAGCCACGGCCAGCGGCCCGCTGGAAATTCAGGAATACGCCAGCGGCACGGCGATTGATTCTTCAGTCACCAATCGAGCGAACTATGTGTTTTCGAGCTATTACAGTTTCGACTACTTGAACGCCTGGGCAGGTTCCGGCTATTATCCTCAAGTGGACGTAATCCGCCCTTTCGTTGACAATAATCTTTACCGCAATTTGGTGTTCAGTTCGGCAGATGCGGATGACTATGGTAATCCGACTACTGGGGTTGATAGTTCTTGGAATGTGCCGGGCGGGCCGATTAGCTTGGATAGACCGGAGACATATCAGTTTCAAATCGCCGCTAACAATGTTTCTCCTTTGCTTGCTACCAATAGCACAAAATGGCTGAATTTCATGCCGCTTTCAGCGGATGGCAATGTTGGTGAAAATGTCGGCCTTGCAACTACGGATAATGGTGATTTCACCTCCACTTACACCTTGAATAGTGCCCATAATTCTTTTGGCCTGCCCATTCTGTCAGTTAATTTCTGGGGCATGGACGCGGATTCTGGCAACCCGATTAACCAGGTATTGTATCCGGGCAATGCAGTAACGGCTGCTTCTTTTTCGCTGGGGGCACCCGTGAATTTATATTTTGAAACCGTGCAACCACAGTTTCAAACGGTGGAATACGATTTTTGGAACCCGAATCAAAATGCCCTGCCGGGTTCGCCGTTGCCCATGCCCGCAGGCGTGAATTTTTCACTGACCAACACCAGCCACCAGTTTTTTACATCGCCCGGTTCACAAATCCAAGTTGTAGGCTATGCCAAACTAGCGGTGCTTAACGGCAATCCAGGACTGGTTGGTTATCTCGGCCAGTATTTCGACAAGGCCTACAAGATTGACAACAACGGCAACGTGACCACCAACACCACCGGCATTCTCTCACCCTACGGAAACTTCTTCGCCACGGAACCGGGGCTGACAGCCTTGGTGACGATGCCGGATGTTGACACCGGCGAACGCGGCACTTGCACGGTTTATACGGTCAGCGCGGTGATTGACCGCACCCAAGCCAGCAACATGGATTTGAGTTTCAACGGCGCGAACGCAACATCGTCCGCCAATCCCGCCCAAATCTGGGCGAATAATAACTATGATAGATTCACCCTTGATGCTGATGACCAGATTGAATACGACGACGACGTGCAGATTGGGGGCGATTATTATACTCAGAATACGCCCGTGCCTGATTACAATTTTAAGGATGGAGCCGGTCATCGTGCCATCTCTTGCGCCCGCGACCTGCAAGACTTTTTCCGGCTATGGGTGTGCGGCATTGATACCAACCTGATTGCCAAGCTGCCAGCGGGCAGCACGATTACGCTGAACTGGGGGGACGTGGGCAGTCCCAACACTGGCAATCCGACTATTGATATTTTCGCTGCCGCTGACCCGGACGGCGGTATCGGCTACCTGACCAACAGCCTGACGGCGGAAATTCAAACAGACCCGGTTATTTGTCCTTATATCGGACGGCTTGGCCCTGGCCAAAGCATCCAGCTAAACGCCATCCAATTCGCCAATGGCTGGGCTGGCAATCATTTTATCATGTGTGGCGTGAGCAACGGCACGGGCGGCTTGAATCTCACCATTGCCGATGCCAGCGGCAACGTGCTGGCGCAAAGCACGAGCTATCTGCAAATCGTGGACATCAAGCAAATGTATGAGCGGTGGACGATTGGCGACATGCCAAGCATTGCGCTCAAGACCAATGCCGTTCCGGCAACGGAAGATTTGTCGATTGGCGCGTCAGCGTTTCAATACACGCAACCGCAGGACACGAACACGTCTTATATTCTTTTTGTCCACGGTTGGAACATGGAGCGGTGGGAAAAAGACCGCTTTGCCGAGTCCGCGTTCAAACGACTCTACTGGCAGGGCTATCACGGGCGGTTCGGTGTGTTCCGCTGGCCGACGGAAAATGGGTTTAAGGGCATATCCAGTTTAGCCACAGACCCAAGCGAGAAAGACAATTTTGACCGCAGCGAATACACCGCTTGGCAATCTTCCGTTGGCCTGCTGAACAAGTTGAAAGACTTGAACGCGGAATATCCCGGCCATGTTTACATGCTCGCGCACAGCATGGGCAACATTGTGGCGGGCGAGGCGTTGCGGTTGGCGACGCAGCAAGGACTTGGGCATCTGGTGAACACCTACGTTGCGAGTCAGGCGGCGGTTTCAGCGCACACCTATGATACCAACATTGCCAATTATTCGTTCAATTATTTTCCGTGGCGCTCGCAAGCCGTTACTCCGAACATTTACGGAAATTGGTTCTTGGGGAACAACGGTGGCGGTGCGGGGCAGGTGGTTAATTTTTACAACACCAACGACTACGCTTTGCAACGGTCAGTTTGGCAGTTGAACCAGTTGCTCAAGCCAGACCAGTTCGTGCTCTTGGGCGGCACGCATTGGGATTACAGCTACGTTGGTGTGACAAACGATCCGCCGCCGTGGAATCATTTTCAAAAGGATGCCTCGCTCCAGATTTGGAATGAGGTGAATTTCGACATCGTCAATGTCCTTACCAACCGTTACGAGGTCATGGGGCTTGCTGCCGAATCCTATACCACGGCATTGGGAGCTACACCGGGAGTTCACAATGTGGCCGACAGCATCTATTTGGGTCGCAGCACATCTCGGATATGGCCGGTGGACACGACCGGAAATAACTACGCAGCACATTTTTGGCACAGCGCCGAATTTCGTGGCGACTATTGGCAGCAGCAGGGTTATTGGAGCGAACTTTTAGGCTCGGATGCTTTCAACCTCAAATGATATGCAAATCCGGCGTTCCATACTTTTGTTGGTTGCCGTGGTTGTGGCGTTGATTGCGCTGATGCTGTGGCATGCAAGAAAGCAGCCGGTGGAAACGCCGCCAGCGGCAGCAGTTGTGACCAACGCGGCACCGCCAGCGGCCAGCGTGCCGAGCGCGCCGGTAGTCAGTGCGCCCGTCCCGACGAACGCACCGGCAGTGAGTGTCACCGCTACCGCGACAAATCCGCCGAACCCTTCGCCGGGAGGCAAAATAGATCAAATGCGAGGAATCCTTTCGACGTATAACGACGTGCCGATTGATTTTTACGGCAAACTTCAAGACCAGTTTGGAAATCCAGTTGTCGGCGCAGAGATAAAGGGAAACATCCGGGTAATCAATGGCGTCAGGCAAGGCACGGACTGGCTCACCACAACCAGCGACGTAAACGGGCTGTTCCAGTTCCACGGAAGGGGCCAGGACATCGGCATGATGCCAGCCAAATCAGGCTATGCGCTGGCCTCAACGACCACCCTGTTCAAATACTCCCGCATGGAAGATCATCCGTATGTATCTGACGCGAACGACCCGACCGTTATCAAAATGTGGAAGCTGCAAGGTGCAGAGCCGTTGTTGAGCATAAACCAGCAATACAAACTCGGCTACACGCCGACGCCCGTCTGTTTTGATTTGCTGGCGGGGAAAATCGTGCCGGAGGGTGGAGACATTAAAATCACCGTGGGCCGACCGGCGGGTGTCGTTTCGGGAAGCAACCCACAAGATTGGAGTTTGAAAATCGAAGTGGTGAACGGCGGATTGATGGACTCCAGCGGGCAGGAAGCCGTCACCTATGCGGCCCCCGACAGCGGTTATCAAGCAAGCGAGACGTTCACGATGTCAACCAGCAGCAACACTTGGTATCAGGCCGTCCATCCGGGGTTCTTTTTTACGAGTCGCAACGGTCAAGTTTATGGCAAGCTGGGCGTCTCGTTCCACATCAACAGCGAACCGGACGGATTGATGACCGTCAGTTTTGGCGGCGTGGCCAACACGAACGGTTCTCGGAATCTGGAAGGCGACCCGAACACCATGAACGCCGCAAAATGAAGGGCATTTATGAAGATGAAGACTGTTTTGACCATCGGCTTTTTGGGAGGTGTTATCATCGGTGGAGGCGCAACATTCCTTTCGTTGGCACCGGCAGTCACTACCGTTCTGATGAAGCCGCTTGAATGGCTTGCCTCAAATTTTTCGTCACCGTATCCGTCTGAAAGTCCGGCCAACCTGCTCATTGCCTTTCCGCTCATGTTCATCTACTGGGGTTGTCTTGGCGCGCTTGTCGGGCTGCTGCTGCGTGCCGTCGTTCGTATGTTCCTGAAGCCGAGCGAACGCAACAGCGAGAAGCCGCAATAGCCATCTTGATATGAATCATCCGTTAAATTGGAACCATCGAACCGGCGCGAAACCGGCCACAACCCTTGCGAGACGGATGTTGCTGTTCGGCGTGCTTTTGGCTGCCGTTCCTGTTCGGGCGGCGATGCCTGATTTTACGCAGGCCATCCGTTACACAGCGCCGACCAATTTTTACGGCGGGGTGGCTGGTGGAATGCGCACCGATCCGGGCGACAATCCGTTTTCGCTCGAAGGGCCGGACGTGCTTTCCTACAAAGACCGGGGCGATTGGAACTGTGGCGACATCATGTTCCGATTTAGTTTGGTCAGCGCCTATGTGGGGGAGGGAAAGGTGATAAAATATCTGCCCGTCACGGCCACCACGTTGGAAGCGGAAATGAACCGGGAATATCAAGGAAAGTTCCCGCAGATAACGCCCGCGACGGCAGGCCGCATCAATGGTTTTGACGCGGTGAGTTTGACCGCCAGCCGTCCGCCGGGCGGTGCGGGGCCGTATTATTTTTATTTTTGTTGGATACCCGTCGAAACGAACATCGCGCTTAAAATCACCGCTGTTTCGTGCAATGCCGACAGCTTCAAGGCGATGACCAACTCAATGCAGAGCATCCGAATAGACAAGCGGCAAGTGCTGGCATTATTGCAGCCGAGGCCGCCCCACATCGCCACGAGCCACTTGGACAAGGTGGAAGTGGGTTACATGCAATGGCGGGGACGGCGGACAGCGGCCTTTGTGTTCCGCTCGAAAGGCAGAATTTTTTCGTTTGCCGCCGCCGACGGAGGCAAACCGGAGGACACGGTAAAAAGCTCTTTGGACTCGCTGGGGAAAATGCGCGACCTGTCCCGCCAGCCCGACGTGCTGCGAATGGCGTTTGTGGACAGCGGGCGCACCGGCGATGGGCCGGAGGATTATCAAACCGTGGTCAATTTTTTCGCCGAGACCAATGCCGCCGCCATTGCGGAACTCAAACGGGGAAATACCACGGAGCGCCGGCGCAATTGCGCGACCTGCTGGCGGTTTTGGCCGGACGATTTCCGAATCAGGCGCCGGCGGAAAAGTTTGAGCTATCGAGTTTGCAATTGCCGGAAAAAATCCCGGTGAGCCTGCCGTCGCAATTGGTGGCACAACGTCCCGACGTGCTCCAAGCCGAGGCCAACTTGCACGCGGCGAGCGCGCAGTTCGGCATCGCCATCGCGAACCGGCTGCCAAACGTCACGCTCACTGCCGATGCCGGCAGCACGGCGCTGTCCATTGACAAAGTTTTTTCCTCCGGCACGGGCTTCTGGGGTTTGGGCGCGGCGGCGACCGCACCGCTTTTCCAAGGCGGGACACTGCTGCACCAGGAGCGCGCCGCAAAGGCGGGTTTCACCGAAGCGGCGGAACAATATCGCAGCACGGTGCTGACCGCATTTCAAAATGTCGCGGACACGCTGGCCGCGCTGGAGCAGGACGCCAAGGGCTTGAAGGCTGCGGCGGTCGCCGCTGACGACGCGCAAATCACTTTGGACTTGTCGCAACGACAATGGAAGGACGGCTACATCAGCTATCTGGCGTTGTTGAGCGCGGAGCAGGCTTATCAACAGGCGCGCATAAACCTCGTGCAGGCGCAGGCCAATCGTTACGCCGACACGGCGGCGTTGTTTCAGGCGCTGGGTGGCGGCTGGTGGCATCATGCGGATTTAACCAAGGATAAAAATGAAAGATAAATTATTTTACCAAATTGTGCTGGCGAAACTCCGGGTTAAATTTTCGCGCGCACTTGCCATTGCGTTTATTGCGATGGCAGGGATCTTTTCGTTCTCCGGCTGTTCGTCAAAAGCTGACAGCAGCGCGCAATCTTCACCTGTGACGGCCAGCAATGTGACTTTGACGGCGGAGCAAAAACAAAAAATTCAATTCTACACCGTCGCGCCATCCAAATTTCATAAGACGACGGAGACCACCGGCACCGTGGATTTCGACAACGATCAAGCCACCAGCGTGCTGGCACTCTTCGGCGGGCCGGTGTCGCGGCTGCTTGTTTCCCTCGGCGACCAGGTCAAGGTTGGCGATCCGCTGGCGGCGGTGAATTCAGCCGACTTCGCGGCGGCCATCAGTGTTTATCGTAAGGCGCTCGCCACCGCCCAGACGCTCCGCCGCGTGGCCGACATGGACAAGGATTTGATCCAGCACAACGGCGTGGCGCAGCGCGAAGAGGAGCAGGCCCAAACCGACGCCGCCAACGCCGAGGCGGATCGCGACGCCGCGCTGCAAACCCTCGTCTCGCTGAACCTTGATCCGCAAGTCATCAAAGATCTCCAGGCTGGCCGACCGGTGGCGCGCCCCGGCGGCATGATTCGCTCGCCAATCGCTGGAACTGTGGTGGAAAAACTCATCACGCCCGGAGAACTGCTGTCGGCCGGCACCACACCGTGTTTCACCGTGGCCGATCTTTCCCGCGTCTGGGTCATGACGCAAATTTTTGGTTCCGACCTGGCTTCGGTCAGCGTTGGCGATCCGGCTGAAGTGGTGAGCGGCATCGCGACCAACAGCTTTTCCGGAACCGTGGACAACATCTCGGCGCTGGTAAATCCCGACACGCGTTCGGTGTTGGTGCGGGTGGTGGTCGAAAATCCCGGCGACTTTCTGAAGAAGCAAATGTATGTCCGCGTGCGGATTCAGGCCCGCCCGGAAAGCACCGGCCTGCTGATTCCGGTTTCGGCGATTTTGCGCGACGATGTGAACCTGCCGTTTGTTTATGTCGTCCAGCCCGACGGCAGTTTCGCGCGGCGGCACGTGACGTTGGGTTATCGCACTGGCGATCAATATGACATTACCGACGGTCTGCAAGCCGGCGACCAGATTGTGATTGATGGCGGCTTGTTTGTTCAATTCATGCAAAACCAATGAGCGACCAACTGCTTCCAACCGGATCCACGCAGCGAACGGCTTCGATGATGAACCGGGTCGTCGCTTCTTCGTTGCGACAACGCTTTCTCGTCGTCCTCCTGACGCTCGTATTGATCGGCGCGGGGTCGCGGTCGCTGGAGCGCCTGCCGGTGGATGCCTATCCTGATCTTTCGCCGCCGATGGTCGAAATCATCACCCAATGGCCCGGACACGCAGCCGAGGAAGTGGAACGGCTGATCACGGTGCCTGTTGAAGTCGGGATGAACGGCATTCCGAAGATGACCACGCAACGCTCCATCTCGCTTTATGGATTGTCCGATGTCATCCTCACTTATCAAGATGGCACGGAGAACAACTTCGCCCGCCAGGAAGTTTTCAACCGGCTGTCCAGTCTCAGTCTGCCAAGTGGCGTGACGCCGTCGGTTTCGCCGTTGTCGTCGCCATCGGGTTTGATCTACCGTTACGTTCTGCAAAGCCCCGACCGGTCGCCGATGGAACTTAAAACTTTTGAGGACTGGGTCATCGAACCTGCTTACAAATCCCTGGCCGGCGTGGCGGATGATTCGGGCTTCGGCGGCGGCACGATGCAATACCAGGTGCTGCTTGACCCAACCAAAATTGCCGGCGTCGGTTTGTCGGCATTGCAGGTGGAGAGCGCGCTGGCGGCCAACAACGGCAACGCCGGCGGCGGGTTTTATTCGCAAGGCGGCCAGTTCCATTACGTGCGCGGCCTGGGACGCATGGAAACTTTGGAAGACATCGGCAACGTAGTTTTGGCCGTGCATGACGGCACGCCGGTTTTGCTCAAGGATGTCGGACGGGTAGTCATCGGCATCGCGCCTCGTCTCGGTGAGTTCGGCTACGAGAAGCAGAACGACGCCGTGGAAGGCGTCATCTTGTTGCGCACGGGCGAAAAAACTCAAGATGTCCTGAAGCGGGTGGAGGCGAAGACCAGGGAACTCAACAATCAAATCCTGCCGAAGGATGTCAAAGTTGTTCCGTTTTACGACCGCACCGATTTGATCGCGCTGACGACGCAGGTGGTGGAGCGAAACTTGTGGCGCGGCATGTTGCTGGTCATCGTGATCCTGATTTTTTTCCTCTATGATTTTCGCGCTGGATTGATTGTCGCCCTCACGATCCCACTGTCGCTGCTGTTCGCATTTGTTTGTCTCGATCTCCAAAACGCCTCGGCCAACCTGCTTTCGATCGGCGCAATTGATTTTGGAATCCTCGTGGATGGCTCAATTTTCATGGTGGAAAATATTTTCCGCCAGATCGCCGCGCGCAAGGGAACACCGCTCAACGTCATGGAAATCATTAAAGACGCCGCAGCGGAAGTGGATCGTCCGCTGTTCTACGCAGTGGCGGTGATCGTGGTCAGCTTTCTGCCGATCTATGTCTTGTCGGGGCCTTCCGGCACGCTGTTCAAACCGATGGCGGACACGATGATTTTCGCCTTGGTCGGTTCCTTGATTGTCACACTGACCTTGCTGCCGGTGCTGTGTGCGTTGTTCATGCGTCATGGAGTTAGAGAGCGGCGCAATCCAGTCTTGGAAGCCATCAAATCGGTTTACATCAAGGGCCTCGATTTTAGTCTGGCCCATCCTTGGGGAACGACATTCGCCTCGGCCATTCTGCTGGCCGGCTCACTGCTGCTCGTTCCGCGCATTGGCGCCGAGTTCATGCCGCATATGGATGAAGGCGCGCTGTGGGTGCGCGCCACGATGCCTTACACGATTTCATTCGACGAATCGGCAAAGATCGCGCCGCGGGTCCGCAATATTCTGCGCTCGTTTCCCGAAGTCACGACGGTCGCCTCGGAACTGGGCCGGCCCGACGACGGCACGGATGCGACCGGTTTTTTCAACGTCGAGTTTTACGTCGGCCTAAAACCTTACTCGGAATGGAACGGCAATTATCACAACAAAGCCGCGTTGATCGAGGCCATCAACCAGAAGCTCGTCGCCTTTCCCGGCATCAATTTTAATTACACCCAGCCGGCGGAGGATGCGGTGGACGAGGCGGAAACAGGTTTGAAAAGCGCGCTCGCGGTCAAAGTGTTCGGTTCCGATTTGGACACGCTTCAACAAAAAGGCAAAGCCATCAAAAAGATCCTGGAGCGCGTGCGCGGCATCCACGACGTAACGCTGGTGCAGGAACTCGGTCAGCCCAGCCTGTCCATCAAAATCAACCGCGCCATGATTGCGCGTTACGGTGTGAATGTCGCCGACATCAATGGTTTGATCACGACCGCCATCGGCGGCGATATGGCCACCTTGAAATTGACGGGCGCGCAAATGAATAATCTCGTGAATTATCTGGCGGCGCTCAAATGAACGAAACCATCGAGGCTCCCGTTTTAATGGAAACGCCGCCGCCGGAAAATGCGCCGCGCGGACTTTTCAGTTGGATCGCGACGGTGGATCACAAGCGCATCGGCATTCTTTATTTGCTGACCGCGCTGTTCTTTTTTCTGGTCGGCGGCGTTGAAGCGTTGCTCATACGCATTCAACTCGCGCGCCCGGAAAATACTTTTCTTTCGCCGGAGGTCTATAACCAGGTGTTCACGATGCACGGAACCACCATGGTTTTTCTGGTGGTGATTCCGACGCTGATTGGTTTGGCGAATTACCTGATTCCGCTGATGATCGGCGCGCGCGACATGGCGTTTCCGCGATTGAACGCGTTGAGTTACTGGCTGCTGCCGTGCGGCGGATTGCTGCTGCATTTCAGCCTGCTCGCGGGCGGCGCGCCGGCGGCGGGCTGGTTCAGTTACGCGCCGTTGAGCGAAACGCCTTACGCTTCAACGCAAGGAATGGATTACTGGATTCTCGCGCTTTTGATTTTGGGCGTCGGTTCAGTCGCGGCGTCCATCAATCTGATCGCCACCATCCTGACGTTGCGCGCGCCGGGATTGACCATCCGGCGGCTGCCGTTGTTCGTCTGGATGATTCTCGTCAATTCATTCATGATCATTCTGGCGTTGCCGGCGTTGAACGCGGCGATTGTGATGCTGTTCATTGACCGTCATTTGGGAACCAATTTTTTTCAGGCGACGCACGGCGGTTCGACATTGCTGTGGCAGCATTTTTTCTGGGCGTTCGGCCATCCCGAAGTTTATATCATGGCGATTCCGGCTTTCGGCATCATTTCGGAAGTGATTCCGGTTTTTTCCCGGCGTCCGATTTTTGGCTACGAATTTGTCGCGGCTTCCACGGTGGCCATCGGGCTGTTGAGCTTCGGCGTCTGGGCGCATCACATGTTCGCCGTGGGCATGGGACATCCGATGGATTTATTTTTTGCCGCCGCGAGCATGATGATCGCCGTGCCGACGGGCATAAAAGTTTTCGCCTGGAGCGCGACGCTGTGGGGCGGTTCGATTCGCCTGACAACGGCGCTGCTTTTCGCCGTCGCGTTTCTGATCCAGTTCACCATCGGCGGATTGAGCGGAATCACCTTTGCGGTGGTGCCGATTGATTGGCAGGTCACGGACACTTATTATCTGGTGGCGCATTTTCATTATGTGCTTTTCGGCGGCTCGTTCTTCGCGGTTTTTGCCGGGCTGTATTATTGGTTTCCCAAAATGAGCGGACGGATGCTGTCCGAACGATTGGGCAAATTGAATTTCTGGCTGGCCGTCATCGGTTTCAACACGGCGTTCTTCGTGCAGCATTTTCTCGGATTGATGGGAATGCGCCGGCGCGTTTACACCTATCCCGATTTGCCGGGCTGGAGCGCGCTGAATCTCATCTCCACCATCGGCGCGTTTCTTTTGGGCCTTTCGGTGCTGGTTTTGCTTTGGAACGTCGCCGTGAGTTTGCGCCGGGGCAAACCGGCCGGCGACAATCCGTGGAACGCCTGGACGCTGGAATGGGCGACGACTTCGCCACCGCCGGCTCAAAATTTCGATCAAGTGCCGCCGGTTCACGGACGCCGTCCGCTGTGGGACTTGGCGCACCCGGAAAATCCCGACCGCTCCGCCGGCAATCGCGGCGCGGAAATGAACCTCGAAAAAAACCGCGTCGGCATGGTCAGCTTTTTGATTTCCGAAAGTTTCTTTTTTGTGATGCTCATCCTGGCCTATCTTTTTTACAACAGCCGCGCCATGAACGGGCCGACTCCGGCCAGCATGTTGGATCCGCAACGAACCGGAATTTTCACGCTGTGCCTGCTCGCGAGCAGCGTGACGTTCTGGCTGGCGGATAAAATGTTGAAAGCCAAAAAACATTCCGCGTTTCGCTGGCTGCTGTCGCTCACGATTTTGCTGGGAATCATTTTTGTCGTCGGCCAGGGCCGGGAATATCTCCGCATTTTTCATTCCGGCGTCATGGTCAATTCCAATCTGTTCGCGACCACCTTTTTCACGCTGACCGGCTTTCACGGATTGCACGTGTGCGTCGGCGTGATCGCGCTGCTGATTTTGCTCGGACTCGCGTTCGCCGGCGATCTCAACGAAGGCCGCCGCGAAGCGATCAGGTCCATCGGCTACTACTGGCATTTTGTGGACGCCGTCTGGCTCGTGGTATTTTCCGTGATTTACCTGAAACTGCTTTTATGACCACCGAACAATTTTTTACTTCCGCCTGGGATTGGAATCCGTGGGTCATCGCCGTTTGTGCCGTCGCGATTTTAATTCACGTCGCGGGAAACGGTTTTCATTTCAGTCGAAAAATCGGCTGGCTGCTCGCGGGAACAATTATATTTTTTCTCACGCTGGCGTCGCCGATTGACACGCTGGCGAACGGCTATTTATTCAGCGCGCACATGCTGCAACATTTGTTGCTCCTGCTGATTATTCCGCCACTGATTTTGTTGAGCCTGTCGCCGTCAACAATTCCAACCAGTTTTCAAAATGGCCGCTGGCAATGGTTGAACTGGATTTTGCGTCGCCCGTTGATCCTCTGGTTTTTGGGCGTCGGCGGAATGTGGATTTGGCACGCGCCCGCGCTTTGCAACGCCGCCGTGACAAACGTGTGGATTCATCGCCTGCAATATGTCTCGCTGCTCTTGATGGGCTTTGCTTTTTGGTGGCCGATCATCGGCCCGTGGACGAAACAACGGCTGTCGCCGCTCGCGGGAATGATTTATCTGTTCAGCGCGTGCGTCGGCTGCACGATTCTGGGAATCATCATCACGTTTTCGCCGGTGGAAGTTTGCTCGATTTATCTGCACCCGGCGGACCGGCTCGGCATTCTGTCGCTGATTCAAAATCAATGGGGATTGACGCCCGCCAAAGACCAGCAACTCGGCGGCCTGTTGATGTGGGTTCCCGCGTGCCTGATTTATTTCTGCGGAATTTTCGGACTGTTCGCCCGCTGGCATGGCGAGGTTGGCGACGAAACTTTGGTTTCTAAATCGCAATCGAAAAAAACTTTAATGGAAAAATCTCATGGCCACTGAAATTTCAAAACCTGCGCCGCCGGAATTACGACCGGGCTGGAACGCGCCGCGACCGGAAAAATTGCCGGAGCCAAGCATCTGGCCGGCGACGCTCGCGCTGGGAATTACTTTTCTGATGTGGGGACTGGTCACTTCATTCATCATCAGCGGTGTCGGCGTCGTCCTGTTTGCGGCGGCGCTGGCGGGCTGGATTCGGGATATTCGCCATGAAAGAAACCAACGCTGAAAATAATTCAAACGGCTGCCCGGCTTCACTGGCAGAACTTTCGCGGCGAAAATTTATCGCGCGTTTAAGCGTCGCCGTTGGCGGCGTCGGCGCGTTGATTCTGGCAATTCCAGCAGTTGGTTTTCTCGTCGCGCCGTTTTTTGAACGCAAACTAAAAATCTGGCGTTCGGTCGGAAAAGTTGAATCCTTCAAAATCGGCGAAACCACGGCGGTGCAATATGAAGACGCTTCGCCGCTGCCGTGGGCAGGCGTGACGGCGCGCAGCGCGGCGTGGTTGCGTCGCGTGAACGCGGACACGTTCATCGCGTTTTCCATCAATTGCACGCACCTCGGTTGTCCAGTGCGCTGGCTTGCCAAAGCCAATCTGTTCATGTGTCCATGTCACGGCGGAGTTTATTACGAAGATGGAACCGTCGCCGCCGGGCCGCCGCCGCTGCCGTTGCCGCGTTATCCCGTGCGCGTGAAAGACGGCGACGTGCAAATCCAAACGTCGCCCATTCCCATCACCAAATAATAATGTTGAAACGAATTTTCCAGCGCGTTTGGAATTGGGTGGACGACCGCACCGGCCTGCCCGAAATCATCGGCAAAACGGCAAAGCATCTCGTGCCGCCGGACGCCAAATGGTGGTATGTCTTCGGCAGCGCCACACTGTGCGCCTTCATGATTCAAGTGATCAGCGGCGTTGCGCTGGCATTTTCTTACATTCCTTCGGCCAGCCAGGCCTACTCGACGCTGCACTTTATCAGCGATGAAGCGCCGTTCGGACATTTTCTGCGCGGCCTGCATTATTACGGCGCGTCGGCGATGGTCTTGATGGTGGGCCTGCACATGGCGCAGGTTTTTTTGGCCGGCTCCTACAAATTTCCCCGCGAACTGAACTGGGCGACCGGCGTGCTGCTTTTGGGATTCACTCTGGTCATGGGTTTCACCGGCCAACTTTTGCGCGGAGACCAAAACGCCGTCTGGACCGTGGTCGTCGCGGCGGAACAAATCGGGCGCGTGCCGTTCATCGGCCAATGGCTCGCGCATTTTACGCTCGGCGGCGACACCGTGGGCGGCGCGACCTTGACCCGCTTTTTTGCGATTCATGTTTTCATCATGCCCGCCTTCATTTTTGCCTTTGTCGGGCTGCATCTCTGGCTCGTCCTGCGCCACGGAATTTCCGAACCGCCCAAACCCGGTAAACCGGTTGATCCCAAAACCTATCGCGCGGAATACAAAGAACTGATTGAAAAAAAAGGAAAACCGTTCTGGCCTGACTCGGCCTGGCGCGACGTGGTCTTCTGCGTCGTAATGATCGTGGTCATCGCCGCGCTGGCGTTTTTTTCCGGCGCACCAGAATTGGGAAAACCACCCGACCCCAGCATCACCACGGCCAGTCCGCGACCGGACTGGTATTTGCTCTGGTATTTTGCCGTGCTCGCCTTGATGCCGCACGGAACGGAACAATATTTTCTGGTTTTCGGCCCGCTGCTCGTGGGAATTATTTTGATCGCGCTGCCGTTTGTTTTCAATCGCGGCGAACGCAGCCCGCGCCGGCGTCCGTGGGCCGTCGCCGCCGTTTTGATGACCGTGGTGATGATCGTTACGTTGTGGATTGAAGGCGCAAAATCGCCGTGGTCGCCCAATTTCAAAGCGCAACCATTGTCGGCGTCCATCGTGGGCGCGACCAATGGACCGGTCTTTCTCGGCGCGCAATTGTTTCACGACAAAGGTTGTTTGAACTGCCATTTGATTGCGGGCGACGGCGGCCGTCGCGGACCGGATTTAACGGATGTTGCGGATCGGTTGTCAAAAGATCAGATGATTTTGAAAATTGCCAACGGCGGCGTGAACATGCCCGCGTATGCCGCCAATCTGACGCCAGCAGAAATGGACGCGCTGATTGCGTTTCTACAAACACGGAAAATCCAACGGCCGTGATCTCGGCTAAATTCGTTTTTGAAAGTCGGCGGCTTCCATAATACACGGTAGGGTTTTACCCCATAGTGAGATCGCTGGCGCCGGCGTAATCTTAACTCATGTAATGAGACCGGGGGCTTGAATCCATTTCATAAACTCATTCCCAGCCGGTCGCTGAAAACGAATAAAAAAGCGCAAGCAGCAAAGGAATTATTATGTTAAGCAAAGCCAAAACACTGGAAGGTTACAAATTGGACAGCCTCGATGGGGAAATCGGGAAGGTCAAAGAATTTTATTTTGACGACCGGCACTGGATCATCCGCTATCTGGTCGTAGAAACGGGAACGTGGCTGGCGGACCGGCAGGTGCTGATTTCTCCGTATGCGCTGACCACCGTGGACAAAGAGGGAAAAAACATCGCCGTTGATTTAACCAAAAAGCAAATCGAGGACAGTCCCTCTCTGGACGCTGACAAGCCCGTCTCCCACCAATTCGAGCAGGCTTACTACGGACATTATGGATACCCAACGTATTGGGGCGGCCCCTACAGTTGGGGAGCTTATCCGTATTTTGTGCGCGACCGTGAAATGCGTGACCGTGATCAACGGAAAGAACCTGACCGGCATGAGAAAGAATGGGATCACCATTTGCGGAGCACTTACGGCGTGAGCGGCCATCATATCCAAGCCCTGGATGGCGAGATTGGCCACGCCGCGGATTTCCTCATTGATGACGAGACGTGGGCGATTCGTTATCTCATCGTTGACACGCATAACTGGTGGCCGGGAAAAAAAGTTCTGATTTCACCGCAATGGATTGAGCGCGTGAGTTGGGACGAGCGGAAAGTCTTCGTCAATCTTTCGCGCGAGACCATCAAGCAATCGCCGGAATACAGTCCCGAATCCCTCAACCGGGAATACGAGACCGGACTCCACCGCCATTACGACCGGCACGGATATTGGGATGATGAACTTGAACCGGCGGCCAAAGATCACTGAAACTGGAATGAGCCACACGATTTCACATGGATGAGAAGATTGAGCAGCTTGAAGTTTCCGCTTATCGGGTGCCGACCGATTTTCCCGAATCGGACGGCACGTTGAAATGGGACTCGACCACCCTCGTGCTGGTGGAATTGAGCGCCGGGAACACACGCGGTTTCGGTTATACCTATTCCAGCCAATGCTGCGTGGAGTTGATTCGCGAGGTGCTTTTCCCCATCATCCAAGGCAAGTCGCCGATGGAAGTCCGCTTGCTTTGGGATTCGATGGTGAACGTGACGCGAAATCTCGGACGGCCCGGCGTCGTTTCCAACGCCATCGCCGCCATGGACATCGCGCTATGGGACTTGAAAGCGCGCCTGTTGAATCTGCCGCTCGCGCAGTTGCTCGGACAAGTGCGCGCGACGATTCCCATTTATGGCAGCGGCGGATTCACCTCTTATTCAATCGAACAATTGCGCGAACAACTTGGCGGCTGGGTGAAGGAGGGAATCTCGCGCGTAAAAATGAAGATTGGCCGCGAGCCTGAACATGACGTGGCGCGTGTTCGCGCGGCGCGTGAAGCCATCGGCGAAACGGCGGAATTATTCGTTGACGCCAACGGCGCTTACAGCCGCAAACAGGCGTTGGAAAAAGCGGAGCAATTTATCGAATTCAACGTCACTTGGTTTGAGGAGCCGGTCGTGTCCGATGACCTCGCGGGACTGCGGTTGATCTGCGACCGCGCGCCGGCGGGAATGGACATCGCGGCGGGCGAATACGGTTACGACGCGATTTATTTCCGGCGCATGTTGGAAAGCGGCGCGGTGGACGTGCTGCAAGCGGACGCAACACGATGCGCGGGCGTGACAGGTTTCATGCAAGCGGCGGCGTTGTGCGATTCTTTTCTCATTCCGCTTTCGGCGCACACCGCGCCTTCGGTTCACGCGCATCTCTGTTGCGCCGCTTCGGCGGCGCGACACGTTGAGTATTTCCACGACCACACGCGGATTGAGCAAATGTTTTTCGAGGGCGCAGCCAAATCAATAACGGGACAACTCCGACCCGATTTATCGCGTCCGGGATTGGGGCTGGAATTCAAACGCGCCGACGCCGGGCGCTTCAAACTTTGACCGCCATGAACGCAAACAAACAAAAACTCCTTCACCCGCCGGCGGCCGCCGGTGACGGAAACCGAGGATTAAAATATGAGCGAACAAGTTAGCGATTTTCTTCTGAAACGACTCTCCGCATGGGGAATCAAGCGCATTTACGGATTTCCCGGCGACGGCATCAACGGCATCATGGGCGCGCTGAATCGCGCGGGCGACCTGATGAAATTCGTGCAGGTGAGGCACGAGGAAATGGCCGCCTTCATGGCGTGCGCTCATTCCAAATTCACCGGCGAAGTCGGCGTTTGTCTCGCCACGTCCGGGCCGGGAGCGATTCATTTATTGAACGGCCTCTACGACGCCAAGATGGATCATCAATCGGTCGTCGCGATCATCGGACAACAAGCGCGCTCGGCCTTGGGCGGAGATTACCAGCAGGAAGTGGATTTGATTTCGCTCTACAAAGACGTGGCGCACGAGTTCGTCCACATGGTCTCCAATCCGAACCAGGTGCGCCATCTCGTGGATCGCGCGGTGCGAATCGCGAAGGTCAAACGCTGCGTCACCTGCATAATTATTCCTAACGACGTGCAGGAACTTGCCGCGGTCGAGAAACCGCCGCGCGCGCACGGCACGATTCATTCCGGCATCGGTTTTCCCTCGCCGCGAATCATTCCGAATGACGCTGATTTGCGCAAGGCGGCGGAGGTTTTGAATTCTGGAAAAAAAGTGGCGATGCTGATTGGCGCTGGCGCGCTTGGCGCGGCGGACGAGGTGCTGGAAGTCGCCGAACTGTTGGGCGCGGGTGTTGCCAAGGCGTTGCTGGGAAAAGCGGCGTTGCCGGATGAGCTGCCTTTCGTCACCGGCTCAATTGGTTTGCTCGGAACCAAGCCGAGTTGGACCATGATGACCGAGTGCGACACGTTGCTGATGGTCGGCTCCAATTTTCCTTATTCCGAATTTTTGCCCAAGGAAGGCCACGCGCGCGGCGTGCAAATTGACATTGACGGCGGATTGTTAAGCATCCGTTATCCGATGGAAGTGAACCTGATGGGTGACAGCGTCGAAACGTTGCGCGCCCTGATTCCGCTGTTGAAACGGAAAGAAGACCGGTCATGGCGGCAGATGTTGGAAAAGGAAATCAAAGAATGGTGGAAAGTGCTGGAAGCGCGCGCGATGAACAGCGCCAATCCCATCAATCCCCAGCGCATGTTTTGGGAACTTTCGCCGCGCCTGCCGGATAATTGCATTCTTTCTTCCGACTCCGGCACTTCGGCAAATTGGTTCGCACGGGATTTGAAAATTCGGCGCGGCATGATGGCGTCGCTGTCGGGAAATCTGGCGACGATGTGCCCCGGCGTTCCCTACGCCATCGCCGCGAAATTTTGTTTCCCCGACCGCGTCGCGATTGCGCTCGTCGGCGACGGGGCGATGCAAATGCTGGGCAACAACGGATTGATCACGATCTCGAAGTATTGGAAAGAATGGAGCAATCCATTGTTGATCATTCTTGTGCTCAACAATCGCGATTTGAACCAGGTGACCTGGGAACAACGCGCCATGGAAGGCGATCCCAAGTATGAAGCTTCGCAGGACATTCCTGATTTTCCGTTCGCGCGCTATGCCGAACTGCTCGGTCTTCGCGGCATCTTTGTGAACAAGCCGGAACAAATCGGCGAAGCGTGGGATCAGGCGCTCTCATCGGACCGGCCCGTCGTGCTGGAAGCTTACACCGATCCGAATGTGCCGACGCTTCCGCCGCACATCTCCTTCAAGGAAGCGGAAATGTTTGCGAAGGCGTTGATCAAAGGCGACCCCGAAGAAATTGGAATCATCCGGCAGACGTTCAAGGACGCGGTCGAATCCTATCTGCCTCACAAAAAGTGAAACAGCGAAATGGCCATGTCATCACCAATAAGCATTAACAAACATCCGCTTCACGCAATGCGGATTCCACTCCTCGTCTGCCTGTGCGATTTCATTGTGCGGCAGCTTTTCATCTCCGCATAATATATGAAATCTTCACCTGCAATCAAAGAGCAACCACGTCCCGCTTCCCGGACAAACGCCGTCAACAGTTCCAATGTTGATGCGCAAGGTTTGGAACGCGCGCTTCGCGCCACCGTTCGCGGCGAAGTGCGGTTTCAGGATGGAGACCGCGCGCTTTATGCGACCGACAGTTCAAACTATCGCCAGGTTCCGATTGGCGTCGTGATTCCGCACGATGCCGGCGACGTGGCCGCAACGTTCGCGGCCTGCCGGAAGTTTGACGCGCCGATCACTTCGCGCGGCTGCGGCACGAGCCTGGCCGGCCAATGCTGCAACGTCGCGGTGATCATTGATTACACGAAATACATGAACCATGTGGTCGAACTCGATGCCGCCAACAAACGGATGCGCGTCGAGCCGGGGATCGTGCTGGACGTTCTCAACCACACGGCGAAAGCGAGCGGTTTGATTTTTGGACCCGATCCCGCGACGCACAATCATTGCGCCATCGGCGGCATGATCGGCAACAACTCGTGCGGCGTGCATTCCGTGATGGCCCAATTTTACGGCGGCGGAGCGCGGACTTCCGACAATATTGAGTCGTTAGAAATTCTCACCTACGACGGTTTGCGGATGAGAGTTGGAAAAACGAGCGACGCTGAACTGGAGCAGATCATTCGTGACGGCGGCCGGCGCGGGGAGATTTACCAGGGCTTGAAAGCGATCCGCGACAAATATGCGGATTTGATTCGCAGCCGGTATCCGAAAATTCCGCGCCGGGTTTCCGGCTACAATCTCGACGAGTTGCTGCCGGAAAACGGTTTCAACGTCGCCCGCGCCCTTGTCGGCACCGAGAGCACTTGCGTCGCGATTCTCGAAGCGACGTTGCAATTGATGCACGACCCGCCGGTGCGCTCGCTCCTCATGCTCGGTTATCCTGACGTTTATTGCGCGGGCGATCATGTGCCGGAAGTTCTCAAACACAAACCGGTCGGTCTGGAAGGAATGGATGACGTGCTCGTCAAGGCGATGCACACAAAGCAACTGCACATTCACGACGTTGGCATGTTGCCAAAGGGCAACGGCTGGCTGCTGGTGGAGTTCGGCGGCGATTCCAAGGCGGAAGCCGACGACAAAGCGCGCGTTTTAATGAAAGAACTGGCTGGAAAAAAAGACGCGCCGACGATGAAACTGTTCATTGATTCCGATGAAGAACAGAAAATGTGGAAAGTGCGCGACTCCGGTCTCGGCGCTTCGGCCCGCGTGCCGGGCGAGTTGGACACTTGGGAAGGCTGGGAGGATGCGGCGGTTCCGCCTGAAAAAGTGGGCGCATATCTGCGCGACTTTCGCGCGCTGCTCCAAAAGTTCGGTTATCTCTGCACCCTTTACGGCCACTTCGGCCAGGGTTGCATTCACACGCGCATAGATTTCGGATTGAAAAACGCCGAGGGCATCAAGCAATATGTCGCGTTCACCAGTGAAGCCGCCGATCTGGTGATACGTTACGGCGGATCGCTCTCCGGCGAACACGGCGACGGGCAATCGCGGGGCGAATTGCTGCCGAAAATGTTCGGCGAAGAATTGGTCGGGGCGTTCCGTGAATTCAAGGCGCTCTGGGATCCGGAATGGAAAATGAATCCGGGCAAGATCGTGCGCCCGTATCGGCGCGATGAAAATCTCCGTTACGGCGAACATTATGATCCGCCGCAGTGGACGACGCACTTCAAGTTTCCCGATGATAAAGGCAGTCTTTCCTACGCCCTCGAACGCTGCGTCGGCGTGGGTCTGTGTCGCCGGCAGGAGGAAGGCACGATGTGTCCGAGCTACATGGTCACGCGCGAAGAAAAAGATTCCACGCGCGGCCGGGCGCGGCTGCTCTGGGAAATGCTCGACGGCCAGGTGATCGGCAAACGAGGCTGGCGCGAGACGGCGGTGAAAGACGCGCTCGATCTTTGCCTCTCCTGCAAAGGCTGCAAGGCCGACTGTCCGCTCAACGTTGACATGGCGACTTACAAGGCCGAGTTCCTCTCGCATTATTACGAGAAACGTTTGCGTCCCATCCACGCTTACGCTTTTGGACTGATTCACAAATGGGCGCGGCTGGCTAGCATAGCGCCGAAGCTCGCTAATTTTTTCGGACAACACGCGATTTTTGGGCGGCTGGCGAAATGGATCATCGGGGTCGCCCCGCAGCGGAGCCTGCCGCCGTTCGCGGAAGAAAATTTCAAAGACTGGTTCCGCAAACGTCCCCATCCGGCGCAAACCGAAACCAAACCGGCGGTCATTCTCTGGCCGGACACCTTTAACAATTATTTTCATCCGTGGGTCGCCCAGGCGGCGGTGGAAGTTTTGGAAGACGCCGGTTTCCGCGTCGAAGTGCCGCAACAGAACATGTGTTGCGGACGGCCTTTGTATGACTACGGGATGCTCGACACCGCCGAGAAATGGCTGCGCCAGATTTTGGATGTGATGCGTCCCGAGATTGAAGCGGGCAAACCCTTCGTCGTGCTGGAACCCAGTTGCGGAACCGTGTTCCGTGACGAGCTGATCAATCTGTTGCCCAATGAACAAAACGCGCAACGGTTATACAAGCAAACTTATCTCTTGAGCGAATTCCTGATCAAATACGCGCCGCATTATCCGGTGAAGCAGCTCGACCGCAAGGCCGTGGTGCAGGCGCATTGCCATCATCGCTCGGTCATAAAAATCAAGGACGAGGAAGCATTGCTCAAAAAACTCGGACTGGATTTTCAAATGCTCGATTCGGGTTGTTGCGGCATGGCCGGAGCGTTTGGGTTTGAGAAAGGCGAGCATTACGAAGTGTCGGTCAAGTGCGGCGAACGGGTCTTGCTTCCCGCCGTGCGCAAGACGGACAACGACACGCTGGTCATCACCAATGGATTCAGTTGTCACGAACAAATTTTGCAGCAGACGAATCGGCAGGCATTGCATCTGGCAGAAGTTTTGCAAATGGCGATGAAACAGGGAACCGTCCGGCCGCCTGAAAAAAGCTAAAAAGTTCAAGCATGAAACCTGAAATCATTCATGCAGCCAATCTATGAATAACAAAATTGGACATACCAGATGGGTAATACCGGAAGGTTACATTCCGCCCGGCAGTCACGGTCCCGCGCCGGAATTCACCAGCCATGAAGCTTTTTGCGTTCTTAACACGAATGAAACGGACGCGCATCTGGCGGTAACTATTTACTACACTGATCGCGATCCGGTCGGACCTTACCGGCTCACGGTCGCCGCCCGGCGCACCAAACATTTTCGTTTTAACAACCTTAATGATCCCGAACCGATTCCGCTCGGCACGTCGTATTCGAGCGTGATCGAATCGGATGTTCCCATCATTGTGCAGCACACGCGCCTTGATTCCCGCCAAAGCGAAAACGCCCTGATGACCACCATCGCTTATCCGTGTCCCAATTAAACAATCTTGATAAATCGACCCGAAAATGCCGCCGGTAGAAATCATCAAGCCCGACCTTCCTCAAAGGATTGTGATTGTGGGTGGTGGTTTTGCCGGCGTGACTTTGGCGCAGCGGCTGGAACACTTGCTGCCCGCACAGACGGAAATAGTTGTTCTTAGCGCGGAAAATCATCTGGTCTTCACGCCCATGCTCCCCGAAGTCGTGGGGCGAACCATCTCTCCGCTGCATGTCGTCGTGGCTGGCCGCCAGTTGACCCGGCGCACGAAGTGGCTGGAAGCGCGCGTCAGCCGGATTGACCGCGAAAAAAACGAAGCGCATTATCTCCGCCGGGATGGAACGGCGGCTTCAATGCGTTACACGCATTTGGTGCTGGCTTGTGGTGCTGCGGCAAATTTGGAGGAGATTCCGGGACTGGCTTCGCGGGGCTATGCATTGAAAACGGTGATGGATGCAATCGTCATGGGCAATGATTTGATCGGCAACTTTGAAACCGCCGCGACCGAATCCGATGCGGAGGTGCGCCAGCGGTTGCTCACTATTGTTGTCATTGGCGGAGGCTTCAGTGGTGTGGAAATTGCCGGACATATTGCGGATTTGATGCGGGCAATCCGCCGGTTCTATCCAGAGTTAAAGCATGAAACTCCGCACGTCGTTCTGTTGCATAAAGGCAAACACCTGTTGCCTGAATTGCATCACGAATCGTTGTCCAAATTCACATTGCAGAAACTCCGTAAAAACGGAATCAAAGTGCGGCTGGAAACGACGGCCAAGAAAGCCGACTCCATCGCGGTGCATCTGGCTTCGGGCGAGCGGATTGAGACGGGAATGATTGTCTGCACAATCGGCACGGAGACGCATCCGCTGATCAAAGACTTGGGTCTCACTTTGGAAAAAGGACGGTTGAAGACCGACCCGGACATGAATGTGAGTGGCACGACCAATCTCTGGAGCATCGGCGACTGCGCGCTGGTTCCTAACGCTTACGATGACCGGCCAAGTCCGGCGACCGCGCAGTTCGCCGTGCAGCAGGCGCGGCAGTTGGCGGAGAATCTTAAACTCAACTCACAAGGCGCGACGACGAAGCCGTTTTATTTTCGTCCGCGCGGAATGCTCGCCAGCATCGGTCATCGCAACGCCGTGGCGGTCATTTATGGAGTCAAGCTTTCCGGCTTCATCGCGTGGATTTTATGGCGGGGAGTCTATTTGGCAAAACTGCCGACATTCAGCCGCAAACTGGAAGTGGCCATCAGTTGGGCCGTTAGCATTCCCTTTCCGTCGAACATTGTTCAACTTCGGCTGTCTAAAAAATAGGCGCGGGATGCAGGCGGTGAACAGGCAGTGAACAGTTTGTGATAATGACGGATTACCCTGATTTCGCCCACGGCGGCTGATTACAGAACCAAATATATTATGCCAACATCAAATCATATCGCGCCGGGTGCTCCCGGCATCGCGCCGCGCTGGACTTCCAGCGCCAAGGACGGCATCGGCACGGCCTATCACACCAGTTCCCGGCTTTGGTTCACCTTGAGCCACGGCATCATCAACGAGGTTTATTATCCCCATGTGGACACGCCAAACACGCGCGATCTGCAATTTCTCATCACCGACAGCAAGACGTTTTGCCACGAAGAGCGGCGCGATCTCGACCATCTGACCGAATACCCGGAGCAAGGCGTGTTGCTTTACCGGCTCACCAACTCGGACCGCAAAGGCCGCTATCGCATCGTCAAAGAAATCATCGGCGAGCCGCACTCGTCGGTTTTGTTGATGCACACCAAGCTGGAAATCCTAGATCCAAAACTGCGCGGCAAGTTGCGTCTTTTTGCACTGCTCGCCCCGCATTTGAAAGGCACCGGTCAAAACAATTCGGCGCGGTGGTGCAACCGGGGAGGCCGGAGGTTTTTTCGGGCCGCACGCGAGGATGTTCACATGGTTTTTGGTTGCGCACCGGATTTCACGCGACGTTCTGTTGGATATGTCGGTCACAGCGATGGCTGGCAGGACTTGATGGACAATTTCAAGATGGACTGGGAATTTGAACGGGCCGACGATGGCAACATCGCGCTGACGGGCGAAATTGATTTGTCGCACGGCTTGGAATTCATCGTTGCCGTCGCGTTCGGGCGCAGCGCCCAAAGCGCTTCGACCCAACTGCTGCAAGCGTTGGCCACACCCTTCGCAGAGCAGCGTGAAAAGTATGTCAGCCAATGGCAGCGCACACGTTCCGAAACCGATTTGAGCGCGCATACCAAAGACGGCGCGCACATGGTGCGATTGAGCCAGTGTATTTTATTGGCGCATGAAGATAAGACGTTTCCCGGCGCGTTTGTGGCGTCGTTGAGCATTCCCTGGGGCGAGACGAAGGACGACAGTGATCGCGGCGGATACCATCTGGTCTGGACGCGCGACATGGTGCAATCCGCGACCGCGCTGCTCGCCTGCGGGCGGACCGAATCGCCGTTGCGCGCGCTCATCTGGCTCGCGTGCGTTCAGGAAGCCGATGGCAGCGAGCCGCAAAATAGTTCGATCACGGGCAAACCTTATTGGAAGGGCAGTCAACTGGACGAAGTGGCCGTGCCGATTCTGCTCGCGTGGCGTTTGCGGCGTGCGAACGCGCTCCGTGAATTTGATCCTTGGAAACTGATCTCACGCGCGGCGGGTTATTTGATTCTCAACGGACCCGTGACGGCGCAGGAACGGTGGGAGGAAAATTCCGGCTACTCGCCTTCGACGCTCGCGGCGATCATCGCGGCTCTGGTCTGCGCGGCGGAATTTTCGCATGACCGAAAGGAAAAAATCGCGGCGAATTTTCTGCTCGCCTACGCGGACTGGCTTTCGTCGAACCTCGAAGCCTGGATGGCCACGGATCGCGGTGAACTCGTGAAGGGAAAACCACGGCACTATGTGCGCATCACTCCCGCCATTCCGCAACAGGCCGACGGGACGGCTGATCCCAACACCGCCGTCATTCAGATTGCCAACGGCGGCGGCGAGCATCCCGCCCGGAATATTGTCGGCGGGGATTTTCTCCAGTTGGTCCGACTCGGAGTGCGCGCGGCAAATGATCCGCTGATTGTTGATTCCGTCGCGGTCATTGATCAAATTCTCAAACACGTTCTGCCGCAAGGCCCGTGCTGGCGCCGCTACAATCACGATGGCTACGGGCAGAAAGCGGACGGTGGCGCTTACGACGGAACGGGTGTCGGCCGTTCGTGGCCAATTTTGACCGGCGAACGCGGTCATTACGAACTTGCCGCCGGGCGCGATCCCATGCCGTTCATCGCGGCGATGGAAAAATTCGCCAACGCGGGCGGCATGTTGCCGGAGCAACTTTGGGACGCGGACGACTTGCCGGAAAGACACATGAAGTTTGGCGGCCCGACCGGTTCAGCGATGCCATTGTGCTGGGCGCACGCGGAATATATTTCGCTCATGCGTAGCGCGCAAGACGGCTTTTGTTTTGATCGCATCGAACCGGCTTTCCAACGCTACGTCGTCAAGCCGTTAAAAAATTCGCATGAAATGTGGAGCGCCCATCATTCGATTCGCCGGATGTCTCACGGCAAAATCCTGCGCCTCATCATTGCGGCAGACGCCACCATCGTCTGGTCTGCCGACAATTGGACAAGCACCAACAAAGCGAACGCCACTCATATCAGCGCGCTGAATTTGTGGTTCGCCGATCTACCCGCAGCGAAATGCCCGGACGGTTCAGTGATTGAATTCACTTTCTTCTGGAAAAAAGACCAGCGCTGGGAAGGTAAAAATTATTCTGTCGCGATCAGCACCGCGCTCAAACAAGCCGCCTGATCCGGCAGTCGAGACAATGAAAAGAGATATGAGCACGGATACGTTCACGGCGACCGGGAAAGGCGATGAAGTGAACTCCTTGGAAGACTGATTTTCAGGCGGACACCATCCCCCAAACTCTGACTTGAGGAAAAAAACGAACGCAAACTTGGAGCGGCAAAAAACGGCAATGAATTTGTCGCAATTTGTCGCCCGACACGGCATTTATCATCAATAAGAATTTTGCTGTTTTAGACGGCGCACGCGTTACCTCTTATTTTAATAAGGTTTTTTCGGCTTGCCAAAATCTCGCCAATTGTTGCGCGAAATGCTTCGCTTGTGCTAACCGCATTGTTGCGTCAGGTGTTGACCCCGTTATTAGGCCGTTGTTTCGTCGTCATCGTTCCATGTCTGCTCAACCTCGATGTCAATGATTGGCGACGGTGATTGCGTCACGATGATGACGGTGGGAATAACCGTGACGAAATTTCTTCTCATTGGTTCCCGCAAGCCGCCGCTAAATATCCAACCGACGGCCAGCAGTGCCAGCCAGACAAACACCAGGTAAAGATAAACGTCCGGCGTATTCAATCAGGCCGTCCAGCGTGTTGAAAATTAGCAGTTCAGCGGGATTTAAGTTCATGGCTGGCCCTCCGCAGAATTGATGATGGCGAGAATTGCCGCCTTGAGCGGGGCAGGAAGTTTTGCCCAAGCGTTGACTACTTGGGACAAGTCGGGGCTTAACGCGACTGAAGTTTGTGAGTCCCTTTGTGAGTCACCGTCAGAATTTCCTTGTAAAATATGGCGGAGAGAGGGGGATTCGAACCCCCGATACCTTTTGGGTATTCACGCTTTCCAGGCGTGCGCGTTAAACCACTCTGCCATCTCTCCATGCGCAGTAAAATCAGGCAATTCTGGCAATCATCCCGCCATTGAACCCGCCGATGCGGTTCCCATGGCGAAACAAAACTGAATCAAAACCATCCCGCCGGCAAAAAACGCCACGGCCCAACCTGATTCGCCATATTCAACTGATGACCACAGCCCGTCGCGGATTTTATTCGCACGAATCGGTGGCAAAGGCAAGCTCATTTGCCGTCGTAAAAATAAAGCGCAGGCATCATCTCGAACCGCCAGGCCATTCACGCCAGGCCACTGGCTTTTCCGGGGCCGCTGCTGATTGCTTCACTTCGACGCATGGCAAAACCTCCACCTCTTGCATTGCCCGCCGCCATTGTTCGGATAAATTGGGCGCGTGAAATCGAAAGGCACAGTGTATCTCGTCGGCGCCGGACCGGGCGACGCGGGCTTGCTCACGTTGCGCGGGGCGGAACTGCTCCGGCGCGCGGAGGTCGTCATCTGCGACGCGCTGGTGAACGCGGAATTGCTCCGCCTCGCCCCGTCGTCCGCTGAAATTATTGCGCGTGGCAATCACAAGCGCGACGGCGGCCTCACGCAGGAACAGCTCACTGAACTCATGCTCACCCGCGCGCGTGACGGCAAAACCGTCGTGCGCCTGAAAGGCGGCGACCCGTTCATTTTCGGGCGTGGCGGCGAGGAGGCCGAAATGCTCGCAGCGGAAAAAATCCCGTTCGAAGTTGTGCCCGGCGTCTCGTCGGTCGTGGCGGCGGCGAATTACGCGGGCATTCCGCTCACGCACCGCGCGCATTGCTCCAGCTTCACCGTCTTCACCGGCCACAGCGATTCGGCGGACGAGCAAACGGCGTTGCGCTACGAGCAAATCGCAAAAATCCCCGGCACCAAAGTCGTGCTGATGGGCATGGATAATCTCGCGGACTGGACGAAGTCGCTCATCGCGCACGGCATGAATCCCGACACGCCCGTGGCCGTTGTCCATCGCGGCACGACGGGCCGGCAGAAATCCGCCGCCGGCACGCTGGCGACAATTGCCAGGCTCGCCGCCCAGGAAAAAATTTCTCCGCCCGCCATCACCATCGTCGGCGACGTGGTGAAGCTGCGCGGAAAATTAAACTGGTTCGAGTCAAAGCCATTGTTCGGCAAACGCATTGTCGTCACGCGCCGCCCGGAACAGGCGGGGAATTTCGCGCAACGGCTCGCCGAACTCGGCGCGGACGTTTTGGAGGTGCCGACGATCAAGCTCGCGCACCCGACGGAACGCGATGCCATCATTGACTGCCTGCTGGAATTGAATTCCTACGACTGGTTCATCTTCACCAGCGCAAACGGCGTGACGGCGTTCTTCGACATGTTCTTCAAGCGCTTTCAGGATTTGCGCGAGATCGGCGGCGCGCGCATCGCGGCGGTCGGCCCGGCGACGGCGGCGAAATTGCGCGAACTGCACTTGCAGGTGGATTTGCAGCCGGAGGAATTCACCGGTAAAAAAATCGCCGCCGCGTTCATGAAATATCAGAACATCGAAAATGTTAAGATGTGCCTGCTGCGCGCCGAGGTGGCGAACCAGGATTTGCCGGATGCGCTGGAGGAAATGGGCGCGATTGTGGACGACATCGCCATCTACAAAACCGTGGCCGAGACCGAAGACCGCACCGGCGCGGGAGCGCGGCTGCTCGCCGAAGGTGCGGATTGGGTGACCTTCACGAGCAGCTCGACCGTGGAGCATTTCCACGCGCGGTTTGATTTACCGAAGCTGATGAAACAATTCCCGCAACTCAAGCTCGCTTCCATCGGCCCGGAGACGACCAACAACATTGTCGCGCTCGGTCTCAAGCCCACGCTCGAAGCGAAGGAACACACGACAGACGGTTTGATTGCGGCGCTGCTCAAGGCCACCAAAACCTAGCGCAACCAAGTTCATCGAAATGGCGGGCGCAGGGCCGCCAGCAAAACCGTTCAAGCCGCCACATCGCCTTGCGACCAGTTGCCGTCAATGAGCCGCCACATTTTTCCATTCGGATTTTGATTTTGCAGCGCGGCGGGCAGACGGTGCGGACGCACATTGTCAAAACACTGGAGCATCGCAAAACGCCGCAACGACGCGGGAATTCCCACCGCTGTGAAACCCGGATGACCCGTCGCCGGAAACGGTCCGCCGTGATTCATCGCCGCCGTCACCGCCACGCCCGTCGGCATCTTGTCGTTCAAAAAACGTCCGACGCGTGAACGCAGCAGCGGGGCGAGTTGCGCGTAGAGCGCGTCGTCCGCACCGCGCGTGTCGGAATAAATGCCGCCGGTCAGATTGCCTTCCAGATGCGTGAGAACTGTTGCCGCTTCCGCCGCGTCGCGCACCAGCACCACGAGCGTGGCGTTGCCGAACGCTTCCGTCTGCAATTTTTCCGGCGCGGCCAGAAAAGTTTCCCCGCGCACGCGCAGGAACGTGTTGGCAAACCGGTTTCCCGCCAGCGGCGAGCCGCCGGTGACCAGTTCCGCGCCCGCCGCCTGCAAAATTTTTACGCTGGCGGCGAGATTGCGCGCGACGCCAGACGAAAGCAAAGTCGCCGGCAAGGTGCTTTCCATTTTTGCTTTTACGCCCGCGATGAATTGTTCGGCCTCGTCGCCGGCAAACAAAATGGTCAGGCCGGGACTCGTGCAGAATTGCCCGCTGGCCATGAGACAACTGCCGGTGAATTCCTCCACGATTTTCGCGCCGCGCTCCGCCAGCGCGCCCGGTAAAATCACCACCGGGTTCAGGCTCGACATTTCGAGATAAGCCGGTTTGCCGGCGGCATCGGCGGCGGCTTTCAATTTCAATCCGGCGGCGCGGCTGCCGGTGAAGCCGACCGCGCCCAGCCGCGCATCCGCGACGAGCTTTAATCCGTCTTCCGGTGCGACATGGTAAATCATTTGCACGGTCGCGGGCGGCAAATTGGTTTCGCGCACCGCCGCGAGCGCTTCTTCCGCCAGCAGCCGGGTCGTGTTCGGATGGCAGGGATGCGCCTTGGCGATGACGGGATTTCCCGCCGCAATCGCCGCTGCAAAATCGCCGCCGGCAATGCCGTTGTAGGCAAAGGGAAAGTTGTTCGGCCCGAAAACCAAAACCGGTCCGAGCGGCGCGAGC